>Ga0137463_1000008_pt1 | contig 108818 bp, 78 predicted proteins | sample EasRivERMGT800_2_FD_102333 | JGI IMG/M metagenome (GOLD analysis project Ga0137463, IMG submission 102333) | Soil microbial communities from meander-bound floodplain in the East River, Colorado, USA - East River MetaG ERMGT800_2 | ecosystem: Environmental > Terrestrial > Soil > Floodplain ...
GCAGACTGATTTAGGAATTCCGCGACCGTCTCGGTGTCCCGCGCGAGACCAACTCTCCTCGAACTGCCACGATGCCGGGTTAACGGACCCAGGGAAACTGTCCCGCTACGGCGCCCTCAATAAAAATAGCGCTGCGTGGTGTGGCGGGTCCATCCCCCTCGTTGACGATAACTCATTCAGCTGGCACGGGAATCTCCACGTCCATCTTTGGGATGATCTTCTTGAGAGGACCGACAAAACAGGCGATCGCAGGAATCTCAATAATACGATCGTCTGGATTCCGTTCATTAAGGCGATAGGGTGATTTGCCTTCGAACAGTCGTTTCAGTTGATTGCACTGTTGCCGTATCTTCGGTGACAGACCGGGCGTGGACGCCACTTCATCGACTGTCGCGATTGCCTCGTCAAAGTCTCCCTTTTCAGCATAGCCGCAGGCGAGGATTAACTGAGCGAGATTCCGCACCGGCGAGTCGGCGAGTTCCTCGACGAGCAATCGCGAGAGACGAACCGCAGCGCGGCCATCTCGGCCCTTCTGATCGGTGGCGGCCGCGCGCAGCAGCGACAACCGCAGCCGATTGTCTACAACAAACGCCGTGACTCCCCGATTCTTGCTGAGCTCCACCTCAGCCTGCTCATAGAGTCGCACCGCGGAGGCAGTCTTGGCTTCGTTCTCCGCCAGGCGTCCCAGGCACCAAAACTTCAAAAAAAAGTCCGCTTCCTTTCCGGGCAATTGACGCAGCTTATCGGCAACTTCTCGCGCCGCCTCATGCTCGCCGCGCAGAGATAGAGAAATGGCCTTGGCCACATATCCTTCCCCGAATTTCGGAAATCGCGTCAGCGTTTCGTCGGCAACGACTTCGGCAGATGCCGCGCGGCCGAGTGCCGACAAGCACAGCCACAGTTGAAGTCGAGGAATAGCGCGATCGGGAACCAGCTCCACCACTTCGATCAACAACGGCAACGCAGTTGCAGACCTTCCCTGTTCGATGAGCGCTAGTGCCTCGTAGAAATTAAGAGTTATCCGGAACCTCGGATCATCTGCCAGAGGGCAAGCACGAGCCTGCTTGATGCTCTCCAGACAGGCCACGTAATCGTGAAGTATCCAATAGACATAACCCTTGCTGCCGTGCGCGTCGCCAAAATTCGGGTCCAGGCGATTGCATTCGTTCAAGAGCTGCAAGATCTGGCCGAAATCCGTGGGGCGGTACTGGTCAAGCAGGATTGCCAATGCCCAACGTGGATATGGGCTCTCCGGATGTTTCTTCACGAGAGCTTCCGCCTCAATGTGGAGCGGGAATTCGCCCCCAGGAGTTACCGCATAACTTCCCGACTTGGCTTGCGCGGCAATCCTGTTCGATTCGGCGAAGACGTCATTCGGGTGGAGCTTTTGACACTCCATCAAATCGGAAACAGCTCCCTTCCATTGGACGCTCGGCCCATTGGACCTTGTAATGCCGCGGCGCAGCAACAGCTTGTGTCTGATCGCGTCTGGCTGCGCCACGTCTGCTGATAGTGCCGCTGCCACGATCCGTTCAATTTGTTCCGCGGGCAACGGTGAAGGCTCCGTCAGGTTCCATTCAAGGACAGCCTGAATCTCAAATGGCGAAGCCTGCCCGACGGCACACAGGACGACGGCTGCCAAAAAGACGTTCATGCGAATTCCTTCCGTGAATCACTCGGACGAACAATCCCACGGGATTGAAATTAGACGATTCCTAACGGGACATGCGCACGTCGAAGGTGGACACTGGCAGGTTTGAATTGTTGGACAAGTTTGCCGGATTCACCGTTATTCCGATGTTATAGGTCGTTCCTCCAAAGCGCTTCGTGGTCCCTTGGTACGTCGCTCCGAATTGGAGTTGTTCGACCGCTTTTAGGAAATCGCCCTTCTGCATGGCATCCATTGCCGCCCCTAAATTGGCACCCAGCGAATATGTCGCGTTAACAGTCGATCCATCGGACAAATTATACTGACCTGCGAATTTAATATGCCGCGTCCCGAGAATATTCCGAACGTCTGCCGATTTCAATTTGAAATCATCCAATTTCAGAGCCGCCAGGCCGCCTGCGGTCACGATTGAGAAGTCCAGACCTAGTGCCGCCGCGTCCTGCAGAGTGCCAGTGAATTCATATTTCATCTGAATCAAGTCATTGAGTGCGCGATTCGACGCAGCGAAAAGTCGTGTGAGCGTAACCCCGGCGTTCGAGTGCCTTCAGACCTTCATCGCATTCCTGATGGATCGATCCGCCGAACGGGACTAGCACGACGCATTTTCGCGGATCGAGCGGATTGGCTGTCGTAGCGGGACGAAGAGCCGCTGCGCCGTTGACATGAGCTAGAGGCGGCGCTGTGGCAATCACCTGCTCGGCGGCCGGAATCCCGGCAAAAGTCAGGATCTCGATGACGCCGACGGCGGTCGTCAGGGCCTCTGCGTCCCAGACGCGCAGATTGTCGGGATATTGCCGCTGGAGTTCGTCGGCTCGAGTATAGTACTCGTCCCAATACTGGCCAATCCCTTCTTCTCGATCGGCCGTGTCGTACTGCGGATAGATGCGCGTCTCGAACGGATCGTGGCACCAGCCCGCCGCGGGCTCCTTGGCCCAGTGATTGACTTTGAACGGAGACGATTGATCCAGGAACCGGCAGAACCCACGCACGACCTCGTCGCGAGGTCGCTTCAGGCAGACGATGCGGATGCCAGGATCGCATTGAATCGCCTCCTCGGCGTAGGGCAGGTAGAACGTCGCCACGTCGCCGACACGCTGATTTTGCGATCCGGAGACGAAACGGCCAAGGCGCTCGCCAATCCCGGAAGGGTTCTCGTCTCGCTGCCACCCCAACCACGGGAGCTGCGCGTGCGTGACTCGGGTCGCAGGTTGCCGATTCAGGAGTTCAGCGAAAACCCCCGAGCCGCACTGGCCCGCTCCCATGCCCAGAATGATCTGGCGATCGTTGCCTGGCTGCCTGTTCAAGATGCGCGTCGAACAGGAATTTCTAAGCTGGCCCTATCGATTTCATTTGTCGCCGAAACACGCAGCCAAGCATCAACCAGTTGAACGGGTCACGCACGTTCAACCACAGCGGCTGCCGCCAGCGAAGAATGGAGGCACAGACGAAACCAGCGGTCTAGAAACCGGGTCGCGATGCACCAATGAGAAAGCCCGCGTTTGATTCCTGGATATCAGGCGATCGGTCGAGGATAGAGACTCGACAGAACTGGATCGGTTGTGGAGTATACTGCCAGTGACGCGCGCGGATTTCAAGCAGTTCACTTGAACATAACGAAAATGTAATGCAAAGAAAAAAGGGGGCGTGGTTTCTATCGCCCGTGGCTCTACACCGATCCAGCGAGGCACCACGCCCCCGCTTGGTAATCGAAATCGGACGAAAAATGCGGACAAGTATTTTCTCATTTTTTTGAAATACATCGTTGTGATTGTCGGCGCCAAAATCGCGAAGCGACAACCTCGAAGGCCATGAGAAGACCGGAACTGACGATCAAGCAGATTCTCGAATGGGCAGACCACTACCACGCGCGATTCGACAAGTGGCCGAAGAAAGCGTCCGGTCGAATCGTCGGTTCACTCGGGGAGACTTGGCTAGCCGTCGACAAGGCCCTACAAAACCGAGGCCGGGGGCTGTCGATTCCCGGAATGTCCCTGCCGCGGCTCCTCGAACAGAGACGTGGCGTGCGAAACAAGCACAATCTTCCGCGGCTCAATTCCGGCGAGATCGTCAAATGGGCAACTGCTCACTTCGAGCGGACGGGAACCTGGCCAACCATAAAGTCTGGAGGAGTGCCGGGCGTTCCGCACGAGAACTGGCAAAGCATCGATTCGGCTCTCCGAATCGGACTCCGCGGACTGCCGGGGGGTTCCTCGATTTCCCGTCTGGTCAGCGCACACCGCCACGGGGCTCGCCGCCACTATCGCCCGGCGTTGGAAATGAAGCAGATCATTCGCTGGGCCGGAGACCATCGCGATCGATTTGGCCACCTGCCGACGGCCAAATCGGGGACGATTTCTGGTCAGGTGGATTTGACATGGGGGGCGGTCCAGCTTGCCCTGCGGATCGGGTTGCGAGGCCTGCCGGGAGGGACGAGCTTGTCGCGAGTCCTGCGCGACGAATTCAAGGAGCGCCCCGGGCGAGTATTTCGCGAGCCAGACCTGTCCGTTGAACAGATCCTCGCCTGGGCCGACGCGCATCACCTCAGAACGGGTCGCTGGCCGATGACCGAGTCAGGTGCGATCCGCGGTGCGCCTGGCGAAACCTGGAGAATCGTGGACGCCGCCCTCAAATACGGCCTGCGGCGGTTGAAATTGCCCAATATGACGTTGGCCCGGCTCCTGGCGTCCAGGCGCGGAGTGCGGCATCGCAGCGAACTTCCAAAGCTTTCTCTGCGGCGAATTCACCTTTGGGTCCGTAGCCATTATCGCCAGAACGGAGTTTGGCCCGGTTCTGATTCCGGTCCGGTGTCCGGCGCCGCTGGCGAGACGTGGTGTGCCATCGATCGCGCCCTGCAACTCGGGACACGCGGATTACCGGGCGATTCGTCCCTGACTCGATTTTTGATGGAACACCACGGTTACGTCCCGATGCGGCACTATCGGCAACGCCTGTCGACCGGAACGATCCTGACTGCGGCCCGTAATTACCGGAAAATACACGGGCGCCTTCCCAATCAGCGGTCGGGACAGGTCGAAGAAATTCCCGGCACGTCTTGGGCCAACATCGATGGGGCACTCAGGCAAGCCCACCGCGGACTGCCGGGCAAATCATCGCTCCGGAAACTCTTTACCCAGCACTTCGGTACTCAGGCCAGTCGAATTCCTTCCCGGCCAAGGCAAAGAGCAGGTTCCCGGTCTCGGTGAAGGTGAAGGCCTTCGTCGTCAACCCGCCAGGCGCCGCGTTTCGCTGCCGGCCGCCGAATCCGAGAGATTCGGCAGTTGAATCGGCTCGATTCCGTGGCTGCGAAACAGTTCGGCCAGGTGCTGGTGGCAGGTGAAGAAGACGATCTGCTGCCCGGCGTCGGCCAGTTCCACGAATAGATCAATCGCGGCCCCGGCCCGTGCGTCGTCGAAATTGACGATCACGTCGTCGAGAATCAAAGGCAGGCTTGTCCCGCGGAGGGCCAGTTCGCGTACGACGGCCAACCGCACGGCCAGGAGCAGTTGTTCGCGCGTCCCGCGACTGAGTGACTGAAGCGGAAACGACCGGTCCTGTTCATCGCCAACCAGCAATCGCCGCTGCCCGAGCGGCGCCCAGATGCTGCGGTATTTGCCGCCCGTCAGACGTGCAAACAGGTTGGACGCATCGGCCAGGGCGGCAGGTTGCCCGGTCCGTTCGAAGTCGTGACGCAGTGCCGCCAGGGCCTGCCCGGCTGCTTCGCAGATCGCCCATTCGCCTGCCAGCACCCGCAGGCGGTCATCAATCTGCTGAATTTCAAATCGCAGATGACTGGACTGTCGGTCTGCTTCCAACGCCTCGATTTCGCGTTTCACTTTACCCAGGTGTTCGAAGGCGTGTTCCAGGTCCTGGTCCAGATCGGCCAGTTCGATCCGCAGCGTTTCGAGGCATTCGGTGTTCTTTGCGGCGTCGAAACGTACGAGGTCTTCTTCCACGAGAGCCAGGTCGCTGTGCGCTGCGCAGACGGCGTCGAGCTCACTCTGGGCGCCGTGGAGCTGGTCTTCGAGATGCGTCCGGCGGGCGAAGGCGCGGGCGCGGGTTTCAAATTCGTCGCGATTGGCGGCTCCCGCCTGGACCAGCAGGGCGTTCCGCTGAACTTTGAGCTCTTCGACTCGCTTCTTGAATTCCACCGCCTCGCGCTGCTTGTGCCGGATCTGTTCACGTGCAGTTCGCCGATCCTGGCGCCGCCGATCGAGCGTGGCGAGCTGCTCTTCCCACCCGGTCAACAGGTCGAGGGGTTGCTGACTGTCGGGATCGTCGATGCGCAGGCGATAGCCCAGTTCGGTAATTCGTCGCCGCCAGCTCTCCCACAGCCCGTCGACCAGTTCCAGGCTGCACTGCGCGTGGTTCCAGAGTCGCAATCGCTCGGCCGCTTCGGTCAGGAGCCGCCACGCGTCCGCCGCCTCGCTGATCTGATACGTCTGAGGAAATCCGATCCGTTCGAGCAGGTTCTGCCAGTTCTCGCGCGCCGTCCCCACTTCGAGATGCGCGGTGGGAACCCTCTTGCGCAACAGAGACAAAGTGCGGCGCATGGCAATCAGGCGGCGCTCGCCGGCTTCGAGTTCGATCACGCGGGCCAGCCGCTCCTGCGCGGCGACCAGGAGATCCGCCGGATCGGCGTGGGCATCGTCTCCGACCAGTCGTCTGATCGACTGGCGAACCTGATCAATTTCGCGCCGCACGCTAGCAGCGGCCGCTTCGATTGCCGCCAGGCGATTTCCCGCGTCCCCTTCGTATTGAATCTTCAGCCCCCAGGCCAGGCCGCCGCAGGTGATTCCGAGCATGGCGTAGATCGTGCCGGCGACGCCGCTGGTCGTGACTCCGGCGACGAGCCCCCAGCCGGCCAGGATCACTCCCATGAAGGCAAACAGGCCCAGCACGACGTGAACCCAGCGGGGCAACGTCAACTGCGGAGCCGCACGCTGGCGATCGTACTCGAGTCCGGCCAGCTTGTGGTGCAATTCCAATTCGCGAAACTTCAGCTCCGCGAGCGTATTCAATTCCACGAGCCGCTCGCGCGCCTGGGCCAGCGCCGCGGCGGGAGTTTCCGCTCCCAGATCGTGCAGCCTTTCCACCAGCGAGTCACGCATTTCGCGGCAAGCTTGCGCGAGTCGATTCCGTTTTCGCTTGAGCGCCTTGCGACGCGCCAGTGCCAGTTGGAAGGAATCGGCCGTCCCGGTCAGGCGGCGTTCAGCCGCGACCGAGACGTCGGCCGTGGCGATCCTGGTCGCCGACCATTCGGCCCCCAGCTTCTGGCAGGCTGCATCGAATTCCACTTGCCGCTCCGCCGCGTCGCGGCGTGCCGCGTCGCGCCGCTGCTGGAGCCCGAGCAGCCAGGCGCGCTGATCGACGAGCGATTGAATGAGCGATGCCTGGCGGCGCCAATCGGCCGGATCGGCCGGATTGAAGAACTCGTGTCGCAGGCGCCGCACGTCAGCCAGCAACCGGTCGCGCGATTCGGCAGCCGCGGCGATGTTGCTTTCGAGACGGTCGAGCCGCTCCAGTCCCCGTTCGGGAAAATTGCCGACTTCGCCCAGCCGTTTGAGCTCCTGCCGGGATTCGCGCAGGCTGTTCCAGGGCGCCCAGACCCGCTCGATGAACTGGTGCCCGCGCAACTGGGCGCCGGTTCCGGCGTGCCGGCCCCGCAGATCGGCGATTTCCTGTTCGATCTGGTCACGGCGCCGGCACCATTCGGCGTGGCGCTCGCTGAGACAATCGACCTCACGCAATTTGGCGTCTGCCGCGTCGCGCTGGGCGAATAGCTCAGCCAGTTCTCCCGACTGATGAATGGGATCGAGGAGTTGACTCTTGCGCTCGTCGATCCGGCGGCCGGCGTCGATGATCCGCCGTCCCTTTTCGCCGAGCGACAGTCCAAACAGGTGCTGGCTGATTTCATCCCCCGAAAGCAGCCCGAATTCCCCGAGTTCCTTGAGGTCGATCGAAAAGATCCGGTCGAACAGGCGATCGTCGGTCAATCCGGCAATCTCGGCCAGGGTCGCTTCGGCGGGCGAGGCGGTCTCGGGGCCGATCAGGTGCGGGCGGTCGGCCGTCAAACCGATCGCCGCGCGATGGACCCGGTAACTTTCGCCCCCATGCTCAATCAACAATGAACCTGCGCCGGGCAACGACACAGCGGCTTCGTCATGAGTCTGGCCTGGCCGCGGCGAAAAGCCGAACAGGACCCCGCGAATGAATTGTCGCAGCGTCGATTTTCCGGCTTCGTTGGGACCACAAATGACGTTCAGCCCGCGCGATTTGAGCGGAATCGTCAAGTCGCGCCAGTTGCCGTGGCGGTCGATCTGTATCTCGGCCAATCTCATGACGAGAGCTCCTCCTGGGCCGCGAACCAGTGCATTGCCATCCGGCGTGCATCGTGAGCCAGTTCCCCCGCATCGAGTTCACCCAGGAGTGAGTCGATCCGGACTTCCCACGGTCCCGCGCCGAGGGACTCGCGCAGGGCGCCGGCAGGTTCGGCGAATCGCGATTCGAGGCGGCTCGCGAAATCGGCCGCCGGATCGTCGTGGCTGGAGGATGGCCAATCGGCAGATGCGGCGCTGTGCACCTGCAACCGGGGACAATGCAGATGAATTCCCGGCACCGGTTCGAGTTGAATCAGGTCGGCCAGCAATTCGTCGCCGTATTCGCGGTGGGCGAGCGACTCAATCAGGGGCCCAGCGCCCGAAACGTCCCAACTCACGAGCCACAGTCGTTCGCAATCGTTGCGGCGGATTTCTTCCATCCGCGAGGCCATTTCCTGAAGCAGGTCATCGCGGGTCATTTCGGCCGTGACGGCGATCGCGAATCGTTCCCACCGAACCGGTGCCATGGGAACGAACGTCTGTTGAGGTGAGTTCGTGCCATCCCAGTCAACCAGGGAGACCCCGTGCGGACCGGTTTCGTCTGGAGCCATTCCCTGCACCGGTCTCGGCCCGCTCGACAGCGGCAGCGATTCGCTGTGTCCTGGCAGCAGCACTTTCCAGCCGGTGTCGTCGTCGGTCACGTTGGCGATCAGGCGTCCTTCCCGGGTGATCGAAACACTCGTTTCCAGTCCCGCACCCAGGCGATGCACGTTCGGTGGAAAGCGCAGTCCGGAGGGCCATTGCGACCAGATTTCCGACTGAGACGGATGAAATACGACCGCGATGTCGCGATCGGCCAGCCGCGCGATTCCCTGGACGAGCGCCGCTGGGCCTCGCAGGCTGCGGTCATCAGGGTCGAAAACCTTCCCCGAGATCAGCAGGCAGTCGACGTCATGATCGAGGGCCAGGTCAATGATCTGATCGAAGGCGATGAGCGTCGCATCTTCGACAATTCGTTGCAGCTCCGACGGGATCGCTCCCGTTCCCCGCAACTGGTGATCGATGAGCAGCCGGGCCGCCGTCAGACAACAAAACGATTCCATCGTGCTCTCGGGCTCCATCCCGGGGGAGTGACATCCATGACGCGCGGCGGAAGTTTATCCCGGAGTGCATCTTGCGCAAACCCCGAAATCCCCCGGGGGGCTCGAATTCCTGAGCTTGACCGCGAATCCGGCACCCCAGTATCCTCCGCCGTCGACTCACCTTTTCGCACTCTGCCCGCCATGAACAGCTCACCGCTCGCCATTCGCAAGCTGATCGTGGGCGTGCTCGCGCTCATTTGTCTGACGACGGCCGTCGGGCTCTGGCTCTTCTCGCCTGACGCCGGGAAGAACCCGGTCACCTCGATTACGACCCGGTTGGGGATCATGCTGGCAGCCCTCTGGCTGGCGCTGCCGAATCAGGGAGAAAACCTCGCCTGGGGTAAAGTGCTCCCGGTGGGGCTGGTGATCATCGCGGCCTGCGTTCGGGGGGGAAAAATCCTGATGTACGTCATCCCGATTGCCCTCGCCGTGGGGATCATCGCGAAGTTCATTCGCCCTGGTCCCAAGCGGCGACCGCCACGCTACTAGCCCTGCTTCTGCCGAGATGTTACCTCCTGGCCGGGCGGGATTATCAGACTTTTTGCCGCCGCACCGGTGGTGCCATGCAGTCCGGAAGCTCTCGCTGCCAAAAAGGCAATAACGGTTTGATTTGCCGATCGGCATTTCGCCAGGTGGGATCCATCTGGGATCAAGGTGGTTGCGGTGCTGGTTGAGTGCCCTGAAGCCTGCGCGGCCGGTGGAACCTGAGTATCGATGCTGCCTTCCGGGACCTCGCGCTGGTTTTGGTCAGCGCCGAGGCTTACACTAGGTTGAAATGAGCGAGGTCACCGAGATTTTTCAACAGATTGAACATGGTGATGCGGTTGCGGCAGAGAAACTGATTCCGCTGGTCTATAATGAGTTGCGGCGCCAGGCAGCAGACAGGCTCCAGGCAGAATCACAGGGACAAACGCTCCAGGCCACAGCACTGGTGCATGAGGAGTATTTGCGGCTGGTCGATCCTGGCGAACGTCAGAGCTGGGACAGCCGTGGACACTTCTTCGCCGCGGCTGGCGAGTCGATGCGCAGGATCCAGGTTGAAGCGTTCGACGCAAACCCCGGATCAAGCACGGCGGTGATCGCCAGCGCGTCGATTGGGAAGCCGTGCCTGTGGTCGGTGAGGAACCCTCGGAAGACGTCGTTGCTTTGGATGAGGCCCTCAATAAGTTTGCGGCCGAAGAGCCGGTGAAGGCTGAGCTGGTGAAGCTGCGTTTTTTCGGCGGCTTGACGATGTCTGGGATCGCCCAGGTCATGTCGATTTCGTGGGCAACCGCCGAGCGGTATTGGACTTATGCCCGTACCTGGCTTTACGCCGAGTTGCAAGATCGGGGCGACTTACCGCCAGATTAGAAAAAGAACCTCAGAACCTGAGGGATTCGGAACAGTTCCGTCGCATTGTTTATATAGCGAAATACTTCTCCAGTCATACTGAGTTCGGAGTGATGCCGTGGGCCCGCCGTCGCAGGTCGAATCCATCTTTTTCACCGCATTGGACAAGCCAACCGCTACGGAGCGAACTATTTATCTGAACCAGGCGTGCGGCAGCGATGCAGAGCTGGGCCGGCGGGTCGAAAGGCTCCTGAAGGCTCACCCTCAAGCCACCGAGTTTCTCGCCCGACCGGCCATCGAACGCCATGCAATCACGCTAATCGATGCGACTGACGCTGAGATGCGACTTTATGACCGAGCGCGACGCAGGGATCCTGCGTGCCATGCCGACGCCGGAAACTATCAACGGGAAAACAGTGGCCCAGTTCTGGCAGGACTTGGACGGGCAACCCGGGGGACCGTAGTCCGGACTGTTTGCAACTCGTTCAGGACGGACGACAGGATGTATCAAGAATGATCGGCAAGACAGTCGGCCACTATCACATCACCGCCAAGCTTGGTGCCGGCGGGATGGGCGAAGTTTTCCTGGCCGAGGACACCCGGCTGGAACGCAAAGCGGCCATCAAGTTTCTGCCGGCCGAAATGGCCGCCGATCCCGAGCGGCGACAGCGATTCCTGATCGAGGCCAAGGCCGCATCGGCGCTCAATCATCCGCACGTCTGCGTCGTATACGACGTCGGCGAGACGGAAGACGGGCTGCCGTTCATCGCGATGGAGTTTGTGGAAGGCCAGACCCTGGATCCGCTGGTGATTCAGGGACCGCTGGAGATTTCCCAGGCTGTCGAGATTGCCATTCAGGTCGCCGACGCTCTGGATGCGGCCCATTCGCGCCGCATCGTGCATCGCGACATCAAGCCGGCAAATATCAGTCTCAACGAGCGAGGCCAGGTGAAGGTCCTGGACTTCGGCCTGGCCAAGCGGATGCCGCAGGAATCCGCCGATGCGCTGGGGGAGACCGGCGCCATGCAGCAGACCCAGCAGGGCCAGATCCTCGGGACCCCCAGCTACATGAGCCCGGAACAGGCGCTGGGCCAGGATCTCGATCATCGCACCGACATCTTCAGCATGGGAGTCGTCCTCTACGAACTGACGACCGGCCGCAGACCATTTACCGGCGCCAACTTCGCCGAGACCGTCAATAAGATCGTACACGCTCAGCCGGCGGCGATTGCCCGACTCAACTACGACGTCCCTCCCGAGTTGGAGCGAATCACGCTCAAGTGTCTGCAGAAATCCCCCGATCGCCGCTACCAGACGGCCCGGGAACTGATGGTCGATCTGCGGGGCCTGGCCAGGGATCTCGAACATGGCGGCGGCGCGGCCGAGTCGGCGATGTTCAGCCGCACCGAACCGACCCAGACGTTCGTGGGCCATCGTGCTGCGAGCACGGCCGAGCCGTTCTCGCTCGAGAAACTGAAGTCCAGCGACATGCTGCTCAACTACGCGGCGATCGACGATTATCCGCTGCAGGAGGGGAAACCGGGCTGGGTGTCGCAGTTGCATCGCAACCTGGAAGTGCGGATGGAGCAGTTGTCGGGGGAAAAAGTCCGCATTGCCCGCCTGCCTGAGGATGCGATCCTGCCGGGAGGCGAGGCCGAATTGCTGCAGCATGTTCCCCAGGCCAAAGCCATGATCTCGGTCGTCTCACCCCCCTTCATGAACTCCCCGCTGTGCCAGCGGGAGGTAGAACACTTCTGGCAGGGGGCCGAACAGACCGGCGGCCGCTACATCAAGGACAAATCGCGCCTGCTCAAGGTGCTCAAGACGTCGGTCTCTGATCAGCAGATGCCGCGCCGGCTCGTTGACATTTTTTCGCCGCTGGCCGGATTTGAATTCTACGAGCACGATGCCGAAACCGGACGGGTCCGCGAGTTTGACGAAACCTTCGGACCGCTGCTGAAGCAACGCTTTTTCGAGCGGGTGTACGATCTGGCCTACGACGGCTGCCAGGTCCTGAGCCTGATGAAGCAGTTCCGCGCCTCGCGGAAGGAAGATTCCTCGGCGGTCTCCGACCCTCATCGGCGCTGGATCTATCTGGCCACCACCACGTCAGATGTCTCGGACGAGCGCGACCGCATCAAGCGCGAACTGCTCGAACGGGGACATATGGTGCTCCCCGACGGCCCGCTGCCGATGCTGGCGCGCGACGTCGAAACGATGGTCCGCGACTGCCTGACCAAGTGCACGATCGCCATCCATCTCCTGGGGCAGCGGTATGGTGTGACGCCGGAAGACTCCTCCGAATCAGTCCAGGCCTTGCAGGTTCGACTGACGGCCGACCGCTCACTGCGGCCCGATCTGCAACGGCTGATCTGGATGCCCGGGGGCGAATCGCCCGACGACAGGCAGCATGCGTTCGTGCAGCGCGTGCAGGAAGATCCGGCCCTGCATTATCGGGCGGAGGTGATCGAGGGAAATTTGAATCTGCTCAAGAAAGACCTCATCCGCCGCCTGGCGCCCCCTGAAGAAAAACCGAAACCGGCGGCTCCTGCCAAGTCATCCGGCGGGGCGCCCAAGCTGTACCTGATCTGCGATCCGAAAGATGAAGCCGCCGTCGAAGGTCTGGAGGACTACCTGTTCGCGCAGGGGCTGGAAGTCATGCTCCCCGCGTTCGATGGCGATGACGCCGACGCGGCCGCGCTGCACCAGGACAACCTGCTGACCTGCCACGCAGTCCTGGTCTATTACGGCGCGGCCCCTAAGGCCTGGGTCGACATCAAGCTCCGGGAATTGCTCAAGGCGACGGGGTACGGACGCCCGGCGCCAATAGGGGTCCAGGCGGTCTATATCGCACCGCCCGACGACCGCCGCAAGGAACGGTTCCAATCTCATCAGGCGGGCGTGATCCGACAGGCGAACGACTTCGAACCCAGCGCAGAACTCGAGGCCTTCGTCGGCCAAGTCAAAGAGGTGTGCGTATGAACGCCACGCCCGCCAAGATGAACCCGTTTCCCGGGTTGAGACCATTTACTCAGGAAGAGGATTACTTATTTTTTGGCCGCGAAGAACAGACGCTCGAGTTGCTTCAGCGCCTCGGGGGCAATCGATTCGTGGCGGTCGTGGGGAGTTCCGGCAGCGGCAAATCGTCGCTCGTTCGTTGCGGATTGCTCTCCGAACTGCTCGGGGGCCGGATGCTCGAGGCCGGCGCCGCGTGGGAGATCGCCGTCACGCACCCCGGCGGCAATCCGCTGGCGCTACTTACCGAAGCACTGCTGGACGCTGACCTCTACGATCGCGAGGCAGAACACGCCCGCGAAAACCTGCTGGCGACCTTGAGCCGCAGTCACTTCGGCCTGGTCGAAGCGGTCAAGCAGGCCAGCCTGGCGGAGGGGACCAACTTTCTACTGGTCGTCGACCAGTTTGAAGAAATCTTTCGTTTCCATGAGGCCGGCCAGACCCAACAGGAGGTTGCCAACGAGTTCGTCAGCCTGCTGCTGGAAGCGGCGGCGCAAAAAGAGGTGCCGATCTATGTCGTGCTGACGATGCGGTCCGATTTCATCGGCGAATGCGGTCAGTTCGAGGGCCTGGCCGAGATGGTCAATCGGGGCGAGTTCCTGATTCCGCGGCTCACGCGCGAGCAATACAAACGGGTCATCGAAGGGCCGATCAAGGTCGCCGGCGGACAGATTGCGCCGCGCCTGTTGCAACGGCTCCTCAACGATCTCGGGCAGCAGGCCGATCAGCTTCCCTGTCTGCAGCACGCGCTGATGCGCACCTGGGACGTCTGGTCCGGCCAGGGAGACACCGCAGCGATTGATCTCGACGATTACCAGCGCGTCGGCAAGATGTCGCAGGCCTTGTCGCTGCACGCCGACGAAATCTACCAGTCGCTGGCTGGCGATCGCCAGCCAGAATTGTGCCAGGGGATCTTTCAGGCGTTGACGGTCGAGGAATCCAACAGCCGGGGAATTCGCCGTCCGCAGCGTCTGGGTCGTCTGTGTCAGATTCTGGAGGTTCCGGCGGAGGAACTCCTGCCGATCATCGACGCCTATCGGCGAAGCGGCGTCACATTCCTGATGCCCGCGCCCGAGGTCGAGCTGACCGAACAGACGATCATCGACATTTCTCACGAAAGCCTGATGCGCGTCTGGACGCGGCTGCGGCAATGGGTCGAAGAAGAAACACAGGCCGCCGGCATCTACCACCGCCTTTCGGAAAGCGCCGACCTGCACTACCGGGGGAAGGCGGGGTTGTATCGCGATCCCGAACTGGGAATTGCCCTGGCGTGGCGGGAATCCAAACATCCCAACGCCGCGTGGGCCGAGCGTTACCGCCCGGGATTTGCCACGGCGATTGGTTTTCTGGAGGCGAGCCAGCAGGCGAGCGTCGCCGAAGAGCAGTCCCGAGAAGCGGCACATCAGCGCGAGCTGCAACAGGCGCAACAGTTGGCCGAAGCCCAGCAGTTGCGGCTGGAGCAGCAGCAGCGGGCGGCCCGCAATCTTCGCAAGCTGATGGCCGGTGTCGCCGTGGTGGCCGTGATCGCCGCGGTCGCCTGCGTCTTCGCGCTGGTGGCGCGCCACGAGGCGGGCAAGCTCGCGGAGCTCGCCGCCCAGGAAGCGAAAAATGCCCGCAAAAACGAGCAGCGTGCCGAGCAGTCCCAGCAGGAGACGAAAGAGGCCCTCAACCAGGTGCAAAGCAGCCTGACCAAGGCCGAACAGGCTGAACAGGTCGCGCGAGGCGCCGAAGAAACGGGCCGCAAGCTGCTGTACACGACCGATCTGCGGCTGGCCCCGTTCGTGTGGCGAGACGATCGGACGACGGCCCAGCAATTGCGCGTATTGCTGGCGAAACACATTCCGGAAGACAGGATGAAGGAAGAAGGCGGAAGGATGAAGTCGGCACAGGGAGATGATTCATCCTTCATCCTTCCTGCTTCATCCTTCGCCAAGTCCGACCTGCGCGGGTTTGAGTGGCACTATTACCAGCACCTGCTGGAGCGCAGCGCGGCGGTTTTCACCGGGCATGACGACTCGATTGCAGGCGCCGCGTTCACGTCAAATGGCCAACTGGTGACGCTGGATCAGAACGGCCAGGTGCGGCGCTGGAACCTGGGTTCTCAGGACGAAGACGAATCCCGCCGCCGCGACCTGCCCGGCGGCGCAAGTGCTCAGGCCCGCGCCTTGTCGCCCGACGGTCGGCTGGCCGCACTGGCCTCATCGGGCAAGGTCCACCTGATTGACACATCCACGGGCAAAGAAACGTTTCAGTTCGATTCCACCGATGTTGCCACCCGGCATCTGATCTTCACCCTGGACAGCGATCGGCTGGTGATCGTCGATGCCAAGATACGGTGGTATGACGCCGCCAGCGGCGACGTGATCGCCTCCCTTGATCAGAGATTCGATCGGGTCGAAAGTCTGGCCTTGTCGGCTGATGGTCTGACGCTGGCGGTGGCTGGCCACAGTCCCACCGGCAGTCTGTTTTCCATCTTCCGCCTGGACGCGACCGCGAAGAAAGTGACTCCGCTGGCGAAGGACGCGCAATTCGGCGGCACGATGAGTGCCTCCGCGTTGAGCCCCGAGGGGGGGATGATTGCCGTGGGCGCGAAGCTGGCCGGATCGGTCTACCTGTTCGACACAGCCACCGGCCGCCCGTTCGCGGCGCACGGGTCGATGCACGCGTCGCCCGTTTCGGCGATGGCTTTCTCCGGTGACGGTGCGAAGCTGGCCACCGCGGACACCGAAGGGACGATCAAGATCTGGGAGGGGGTCCAGAAGCTGCACTCGAAGAGCACGGCGCGGCTGACGCTCAAGGGACACCGGAAGGGGATCACCACCGTCGATTTCTCGCACGATGGCAAGCAGCTCGCCAGTGGCAGTGCCGACAATACGGCCAGAGTCTGGGATCTGGACAATGCCGGCGCGGCGATTCGACCCCTGGAAGATTTTGCCAACGGCGGGTCGTTCGGGGCACGTTTTTCGCCCGATGGGCAACTGATCGCTGACGCCAACCCCAGGAGCGGCGCCGTCCGCCTGTGGGACGCCGGCACGGGGAGGCTTGTGCGGGAACTGTCGCCTGGCGACAAGGGGCAAGTCTTCAGCGTGGCGTTTTCACCCACCGATCAGCGCCTGCTGGCAGTCGGATACGGCGGACAGGCCGAAGTTTCATACGTCGCACTGTGGGACATTGACACCGGCACGGAGCTCGCTCGCCTGCCGGGAGCGAACGACCTGCCCGATTTCCTGAAGAGTGCAACTAACAGCGCCATCGGTGCGCTGGCGTTTTCACCGGACGGGAAGCATCTGGTGGCCGGGTTCGGTTCCAAGAATATGCTGATGGGACTGAGTTCACCCAGCCCGCTGAAAGTCTGGGAAGTGGCCACGCGCCGGTTGATCCGCCGTTTGAGCGGGCACACCGGCTACTGTATTGCTCTCGATTTCTCCCGCGACGGAACGCTGCTGGCCAGCGGCAGCCGCGATGGAACGGCGATCGTCTGGTCCACCGATTCCTGGAAAGCGATGAAAACGCTCGAGAATCCCGAACCGGACTCGGTTTTCGGTCGATCGGGCCTCAAAGGCATGGTTGAGGCTGTGGCCTTTTCGCCCGACGGCAAGGTCCTGGCGCTCGCCAGTCGTGAGGGGACCGTGCAGTTGTGGGACGTCGCCGACGGAAAACTTCTGGACATGCTCAAGGGGCATTCCAGTGGGGTTGAGTCGGTCGCGTTTTCGCCCGACGGTCGGACCCTGGCGTCGGGGAGTGGCGACCAGACGGTTCGCCTCTGGAATGTCGAAACACGGCGTGAATTGATGCAGTTGGATCCTGGCAACGTCAACCTGGGGCAGGTGCAATCGTTGGCGTTCTCGCACGACGGTCAGCACTTGCTGGCCGGCGGCGGCAACACCGCCATCTGGTCCACGACGCCCCTCGTCTGGAACGATCCCGACCGGGCCGCTGAAAATCTGCGACGGTTGCTGCAATCCCAGGCCGACTTCCAGAGCCGCGTCCGGATGTTCTCCGAGAACCTGCGGCTTCACGCCGCGCTGGAAAAGCTCGACTCGTCCGACGTGCGAGTGGCGGCGGCGCTGGCCGCCACGCAGGCCAACTGGCATGCGTCGCGTCAGGCCTGGCCGGAGGCCGCCCAGGCCTTCGATCGGTTGATGGCCGCCGATCCCAGGACACCCGAGGCCTGGCTGCGTACGCCCGGGCTCCTGCGCCTGGCGACGGCCCTCTTGCATCAGAACCGGCCCCGAGACGCCGCGGCCCTGCTGCAAGGTGGCGCCAAACGACGGACCGCCGACGGGCTGCCCGCCGCGGTTGACAAACTGGCGCTGGGCATCATGAATTCGACCGCCGACGGGTCAGCCCGAATTACCGAATTGCTGCGGGGATCTCCGGCCGCGCGGTCCAGCCTCCGCCCGGACGACGTCATCCTGAAAGTGAACGACACCGAGTTGACCAGAGCCACCCTCAGTAAACTTGCCGAGTTGCTGACTGGGGAAGCCGGTACGAAAGTGCGGCTCACCGTCCGACGCTCCGGGAGCGAAGAACCGGTCGTGATCGGATTGGCCTGGGAAAAGTTCGTCAATGACGGGGCGACCGGTGAACTCCTGCATCCCCTGCTCGCGGCCATCAATGACCGGCTCGCTCGAGAACCTCGTCACCCGGGTCTGCTCGAACTGCGTGCCGAATTTGCGGGACAATGGTCCGGTTCGGAAGCCCAGGCAGCCGACTACACTGCCGCCATTGAAGCCCTGGCCGGGCAAGCCGCCGCCGCCGACATTCAGCGGCTCTATGGCCGCCGGGGCCACGCGTACGTTGCTTTGCGGCAGTGGCCGCAGGCGGTCGATGATTATGCACGCGTCGTCATGAAGGGGTCGACCGACGAGGATTTGTTGGCCAACGAGGCGCTGGCCCAGGCCGAGGTGCGGCTCGTTCCGACGGCATGGACCGTGCCCAAGCCGGTCAAAGCCACATCAGAGCGTGGCGCAACCCTGTCGATACTTCCCGACGACTCGATCCTCGCCGGCGGCGAAAATCCTCTGAACGACAAGTATCGCATCGACTTGACCGTCGGGACCGGTATCGATCTGGCAGCCGTGCGTTTGGAAGCGCTCACACATTCCTCGCTGCCCGGAAATGGTCCAGGCCGTCTCGCGAGCGGCAGCTTCGCTTTGACGTCCTGGAACGTGACCGCTCTGCCACCGGATGGAAAAGAACCAATTCCGGTGCCATTCGACAAGGTTCTTGACGATCGACCCTCAGCCGTGTTTCCTATCGCCATCGGCCATTGGAACATCTCCGGCAGCGGGGGAAGAAGCTGGAATGCAATCTGGTCGATGTCAAACCCCGTCTCTCTGGCAGCGGGTACAACGCTGACTTTTGAAATGCAATTTAAGGAGTGGCAAGGCGTCGGCGAGAATCTCGGCCACTTCCGACTGTCGCTGTCCAGCGATCCCACTGCCTTTGACCGCGAGTCGAGGCGCACCGCGGCCACGAAGCCCACCGACCCCTGGCAAAGGCTGGCTGCGGCCTATCGCCTCCATGGCGATGACGAGGCCATCGATCAACTGATCCACCGGCATCCCAAATCGGCCGGCCTGATCGGCGACCTGTTCATTCAAGGAAAGGACGAAGACAAAGACTGGGCCCGCGCGGTCGAGATTTACAGCCGGGGCATCACGACCGAGACGACTGACGTTGATCTCCTCTCGAAGCGGGCGCGTGCGTACGAAGAGCTCAAAAACTGGGAGGCCGCCGCGGCTGACTGGTCGCGAGCCGCGACGGGAAGTCCAGTCGGGGCCAGACTCCTCGCCGAATTCGCCCAGCGGGCCGCCGCCGCCGACCAGGTTCCGCTGGCGACCGCTCAGTTCGAAAAGGTTCAAACCCTCTATGAACGCGAGCTGAAGAGCGACCCTGACGACGACCTGGTGGCCGGCGATCTCGCCCAACTGCTGCTCGATCGGCCAAAACCGGGAAGCGACGCTCACTGGATGGTCCTCCAGCCGACGGAGACGAAATCCGAAGCGGGAGCGACGTTGACGAAGCTCGAAGACAATTCCGTTCTCGCGTCGGGTTTGAATCCTGCCAAAGACACCTACACCATCACCACCGCATCGGGATTGCGGACCATCACTGGCCTCCGCCTGGAAGCGCTTCCCGACCCCTCTTTGCCGAGTTCGGGCCCGGGCCGGGCTCCGAATTTTGTTCTCACCGAACTGGAAATTTCCAGTCCGGCCGGGCCCGCCGAGATTTCCCGTGCGTTGGCAACGTATGAACAACGGGATACGACCGGTTCTTTTCTGGCCGAAAATGCCACGGATCATAATCACGACACCGGTTGGGCCATCTATCCCCGAATCGGGCAAGCGCACACCGCATATTTTCAATTGAAGACCCCTGTGGACCTTGGGCAGTCCGATTCATTGAAGGTCGTTCTGCATTTCAAAAGCAAATTTGGGACCCACAATCTGGGCCGCTTCCGCCTGGCGGTCTGCGGCGACACGGCCGGCCTGGAGGGGGAAGTGACACGCTCGGCTGCCCTGAAGTTGACCGATCCCTGGCCAAAGCTCGCAGCGGCTTACGCGATGCACGGTCGCTACGACGAGGCTTTGCAATTCTTCGGCAAGGCGCTCCAGCGGGCCGATGGTTACGAGTTCAGAAAGCCGATTCTGGAACTCGCAGCGAAGTTTGAAAATCTCCTCTCGCTGCTCGCCCAGCGAAAGCCCGACGACGAGCAATTGCAATTGGCATTGGCCCGGAAACTTGCAGAGAGTGGCCAGCAGCGTCTGGCCGACAAGAAACCTGCGGAAGCACTCCCCGAGTTGCAGAAATCCCGCGAGATTCTCGGTCGCCTGCGCACCGAGTTGCAGTGGACCGTATTGACGCCGACCGATTTGAAGTCGAACGGGAGCGAAAAGTTGGCGGTCGAACCGGACGGCAGCATTTTTGTGACCGGGCCGAATTCGCAACGGGCTGTGTATAAGTTGAAATTTCGAACCGATTTACCGGCCTTGACGGCGATCCGCCTCGAGACCATTCCCGATCCGCGACTGCCTCAATCGGGTGCCGGCCGTTACGGCAACGGCAACTTCCACCTGGCCGAGTTCAAAGCCGCCGTCGAATCCGGCCAGGCGGACTCCAAACCGATCCCGATTGTCTTCGGCTCGACAATGGCAGACTTCCCGAAAGTGGGCTATCTTTCCGCCAACAGCATCGACGGCAACCCGCGGACATACTGGGACACCCATCCCAAGATGCAGGAAGTCCACTGGGCCGTCTTCGCTTCGAAATCACCGGCGCGACTCGACGGTGGTACCCTGAGCATTACGCTCGATGAAGGAATCTCGAGCTGGGGTCAACATGGCCTGGGCCGCTTCCGGATCTCGGTGACGAATGCAGCCGAAGCTCTCAATTGGGCGGCACTTCGCCAGGATCTCAAGGAAAGCGAAGCTGTGGACCTGAACGTTGCGCTGGCGAAAGCCCAGGCCCAGCAGGGTCGCGTCAACGAGGCCGTGGACGCGTTCGCCGAGGCGCTCGATCTGGCCGCAGATCGCGCCGCGAAAGCCAGCATCGTCACCGCGGCCGCGCCGCTGGCAGGCGTGCTGGAGAAACTGGCCGAGCGCGCCCAGGGCAACGCGCAGTTCCAGGCCGAACTGGCCCGATTGTTTGCCGAGCAAGGCCAGACCACATTGGCGGACGCCACCCGCACGAAGGCCCGCGCTTTGTTCGAAAGCCAGTTGGCCGGGGAACCCGAGAATTCATCCCTGGCCACCGACCTGGCCAGCCTGCTGCTCCCGCCGGGTGACCATTGGGTGGTTTTGAAACCGGTCGAAATGACTGCCGAAAGCGGCACCAGATTGGAATTGCAGAACGATGGCTCGGTCTTCGTTCAGCAGCAGAAACCTGCCAGTATCGATACCTACTCACTGGTGTTGCAGTCCGATTTGAAAGGGATCCGAGGTCTGCGTCTGGAAGTCCTGGCTGATTCCCGGTTGCCGGGCGGCGGGCCGGGATGGGGTGGCGGAAACTTTGTGCTGAACGAACTGACATTGCATGCCGCGCCCTCCGAGAGCCTCGACCAGGCAAAATCGATCGCCTTGCGCAACCCGTCGGCCGATTTCAGCCAGCAGGATTGGCACGTCCGGGGGACGGTTGACGGGAACACAGGTTCGGGCTGGGCTATCGGTCCTCAAGGGAACAAAGACCACACGGCGGTCTTTGAACTGGCCGAGGCAATTGGCGATGGACGCCCATTAAGGCTGACCGTCCGCCTCAATCACCGGCATTACGATCCGACCCACACTTTGGGCCGTTTCCGACTGTCGGTCAGCGCCGACCCGGTGACTCTGGACCGGGAACAGAAACGCCTGGCGGCGATGCAGATCACCGATCCCTGGGCCCGCCTTGCCGCCGCTTATCACCTGATCGGCGACCAGCCGGCCATCGCGCGAATCGTCAAACATCACCCGGCAGCGGCGGCCGGCGTCGGCGATCTGTTCGCGGCCGAGTTGGACTGGGAGCGAGCCATCGCCGAGTACGGCAAGGCAATCACGTTGGATGCCACCGACGCCGACCTGTTCGCCAGCCGGGCCGAAGCGTATGAAAAGCAGCAATTGTGGGAACAGGCGATCGCCGATTGGGGCCGTACCGACGAACTGGTTGCCGACAAGAACAAACGCTATGGCAACTATCCCAGCCTGATCCGTCGAGCGATTCTTTATGACCGGATCGGGCAAAATGACAAGGCGTTGGCCGACTATAGCCGCGCGCTGGGAATCTCCAACGGACTTGATGCGCTGATCTGGCGTTCCGGGTACTTCAGCCAGCGCGGTCAGTGGAGACAGGCTGCTGATGACTATCGCCAGTTGTGGACCAGGCGCCAGTCAGACTGGTACATCGAATGGACCTATTCTCGCGAACGGGCCCTGCTCAACCTGCTGGCGGGCGACGTCGAAGGCTATCGCCAGGCGGCGGCCGAGCTGTTGACCAGGACTGCGGGAAATGTCGAGGCAGAACCTTCACGCTGGTTGCTGTATATGTTCATCGGCGCCCCCGACATGGTCACCGATCAGAATCGCGACCGGTTGACGGCAGCCGCAGACAAGCTGGATGCCTGGTGGAAGCCCCGCATGCAGGCGGCCCTGCTGCTGCGCGGCAGACAATTCCAGCAGGCGACCGGTCTGTTCGAACAGAACCCCGACGGCCCGGCGTTTCAGTTCCTGGCCGCGATGGCTCACGGCGAGCTCAAGAATTCGACCCGTGCCAGTGAACTTCTGGCGCTGGGCAACGCCTGGCTCCAGCAGCAACGCGACAACGACCCCGGCCGAAGTGTGCCGCGAGGCGTCCACTGGCACGACTGGGCCATCATTCTGAAATTGCAGCGCGAGGCCACGCGCCGGCTGGCCGGCCCCCAGCTCGCGGAACTCGACACCCGGCTGACAGCGGAACCCGCCAACAGTGCCGCGTTGGTGGCGCGCGCCAGTCTGCTGACCAGGCTCGGCCTCGACGAAGAAGCGCTCGCTGACCTGGAAAAAGTATCGCCGCCCCCCACTGATTCCGCAGACTTCATCGGCTTGCGGGGCTGTGTTCTGGCGGAGCTCAATCGCGCCGACGAAGCGCTGGCTGATCTCAACCGGGCCGTCGAGTTGCAGTCCACCGACGCGCTGGTCTATGCCGCCCGCGGTAAAATCCTGCGGGACCGAGGCGCGACCGACCTGGCGCGCAGCGACCTTGAAAAATCCCTGAAGATCGAACCACTGGAAAAGGCCGCTGGACTTCTGGCCGACCTCCTGCTCGCCGAGACCGAGGTGCTGGTCCCGACTTCGAAACAGGCACCCGTCACCTGGCGCTATTCCACAAAAAAGCCCGCGAATGAGTGGACCGAGCCCGATTTCGACGACGCGGGCTGGCAGGTCGGTGCGGCACCTTTCGGCTCGGCAGACGCCCGACAGGCACGGACCGCCTGGTCGACGCCCGACATCTGGCTGCGGCGGAGCTTTGAGTACGCGGAGGGCAGAGAGTCCGAAGCACTCTATCTGCTGCGCGTGTTGTGCGACGATGACGCAGAAGTGTTCCTGAACGGCAAACCCCTGGCCCGCAGAGGGGGACACACAGACCTGAAGTACGTAACTCTCGAACTTGAGCAAATTGTCGGGGACTTGTTCGTACCGGGCAACAACACCCTGGCTGTCCATTGCCTGAATTATTCGGGATTGGGTTACATCGACGTCGGGTTGTCAGCCGTGTCGGATGGTTCGTTTGCTCTGGCAAAACGACGCTTCGCGGCAACAAAGAATGCCGATCCCTGGGCCAGACTCGCCGCAGCGTACTACCTCGGCGCCAACCAGCCGGCGCTTGGCAAACTGCTCGAGCGTCATCCGGCGGCAGCGGCGGGCATCGGCGATCTGTACGCGGCGGATAATCACTGGGAACAGGCCGTCACCGAATACACCCGCGCGATCACCGCCGAGCCCAGCCACGCCCGGATCTTCGCCGCCCGGGCCGAAGCGTATGAAAAACTCGAACGCTGGGAGCTCGCCGCAGCCGACTGGGGGAGCGTCGATCTGCATGCCTCCGACAAGAAGGTCCGCTATGGCAACCCTTCGTTCCCCGCTCTGGAACGCCGGTTCTCTATCCACGGCCGGCTCCAGCAATGGGACAAACAAGTCCTGGACTGCAACGAATTGTTGAAGCCCGAAAGACTCGGCAACGAACCCTGGATCTTGATCAAGCGCGGCGAGACCTACGATCAACTGCGTCAGTGGGACCAGGCACGGGCTGACTATGATCAGGCGGTCAAGGCGGACTCACATCCCGACCGGGCCAGCTTTCAATTCTATCGGGCGCGTCACTTCGCCGCGCAGGGTCGCTGGAAGCAGGCGGCCGAGGATCTCCAGCAGGCCTGGGAGAAACCGACCGAATTCATCAAGGCCTGGTGGTGTCTGCGCGATGCGGCATTGATCTTTGCCGTAGCCGGAGACGTGGAGAACTACCGCCGGACGGCCGCGGAGTGCCTGGCTAAGCTATCCGCCGCTGATTCCAACCCGGATGGAAACAAGTGGACAGTCCTCGCGCTGGCGCTGTACCCCGAGATGATCACGGCCGAAAATCGCGCTCGTCTCTTGGAATTGGCGGGAAAGATCGACTCGTGGTGGCAGCCTCGACTGACGGCCGCGATCTCGTTCCGCAGCCGCGATGAACAGCCCGCCGCCGAATTGTTCGATGCCCATGGGGGTGGACCGCAGTTCGCGTTCCTGGCGGCAATGGTCCACGAGAACCTGGGGCATCACGATCGTGCGCAGCAACTGCTCGACGAGGGCAATTCGTGGATCCGGGAACAGCGCGCCAAAGATCCGGGCGCCGGCGTTCCCCGGCCCAATATCTGGCAGGATTGGGCGACAGCCGTCGCGCTGCAATTTGAGGCGTCCGACTTGATTCTTGGTTCCGTGGTGGGCGCTCCCAGACAACTGATCCTGCAGGGACAAGCGGCCCAGGCCGTCCAGGCGTATGCGACGGCGCTCGCTGAAGCTGCCGACAAGGATTCCAGATCGCGGATTCTGGAAGAGCTCGTGCTGACGACAGGCTCGAACGGAGCCGCGGCCGGCAGGCTCCTCATCGCCCTCGACTACCGCCGGCGCAAAGAGAGCGACAAAGCCCTGCGGGCCTATCGTCAGGCGGCTGCAGCAATTCAGCCCGTCGGTGGAAGCGCTTTCGTCACCGAACTGGCCCGCGGTACCTTGCGAGAGTTCGGGGTTGATGGGCCGGAGGCGGAGGCCCTGCTGGCCGCAGTGGCGGGTGAGCCGCCGGCGGCTTTCAACGAGGCCATCCAGAACCAGCCGGATCAGGCGGCCGGATACCTGGCCCGCGGCGAATGGTACGGCAATCGCGGCCTCTGGCGGAAAGCGGCCGATGACTATGCTGTGGCGTACCGACTGCAGCCCGAGGTGATGACCGGACTGAAACTGGGGATTGTATTGGCAGGGATCGGAGAAGCCGAACGCTACCGGGAGCACTGCCGGCAGCTACTCGGCCGCGTGGCCGACACCAGCGATACCCTCGAGGCCGAGCGGACGCTCAAGGCGTGCTGCCTGCTGGGCCCGAGCCCGGTCGGCAATCCGACGCAGCTGGCTCGGTTGGCGGAGGTGGGCGTGTTGGGGGATAATTCCCAACCGCTGTTCGTGTGGCTCGACCTGGCCAGGGCGCTCTACGAGTTTCGGATCGGGAAGTTTGATGCGGCCGTCGCGACGTCGGTGGCCAATCGCCAGCGCATCAAGGCCGTCGGGGGCGAGGCTCCGGCCGTCGCGGCGGTGATCGCCATCCAGGCGCTGGCCCTGCACCGTTCCGGCGACGCACCAGGGGCCCGCAGTTCGCTGGCCGAGGCGCAGCAGATGATCGACGAGAAATTCCTGCTGTTCGTCGGCGGTGAACTGGAAGGGTCCTGGGACAACTGGCTGGCGGCTCATCTTCTTTATCGCGAGGCCCAGGCGCTGCTGGAGACTAAGCCGGCCAAGCCCAGGAAGTAGCGGTCAGCCAGTGCGACTGCGAGCGTATGATCGCGCCGGGTTTTGCGAAATCGGATGAAAACGATGATTGGCAAATATTGCCAATGACGATAGGATGGTAACGAAAGGAGGTAATCGTGCCGACACGCAATATCAATCTGACCGTACATTTGGACCAATTTGTCGAACGTCAACTCGCCTCAGGGCGCTACAGCAACGCCAGCGAAATCGTTCGTGAGTCGTTGCGTCTTCTCGAAGAACAGCAGCAAGAAAGGAAGGCGAAGCTCAAGGCCCTGCGGCAGGCAGCCAAACAGGGGTTCGATGAAATCGATCAAGGTCAGGGCATCGTCCTGAAGGGCAAGCAGGCGATACCCCAGTTCATCTCGGATATCGAAATCGAGGTCAGGACAAAAGCTGGGCAGAACGCCGGATAAGATTATGGACGTCATCATCGCTCCGCAGGCGAGAAATGACATCGTCAGCATCCTGGTCTGGACGGAACAGAACTTTGGCCCGCAAACCTTGAAGCGTTACGCAAAGCTCATTGCCACAGCGATCGAGCAAGTCGCGGAGAATCCCGAAGTATTCGGCAGCAGTCAGCGACCAGACATTGCCGAGCATTGCCGAACCTATCATCTCTATTTCAGTCGCAAGTCCGCTGGCCGCGCAGGTGATCGGATTCGCCAACCTCGGCACTTTCTTCTGTACCGTGTCACGGAATCCAACATCGTGGAAATTGGCCGCGTTCTGCATGATTCGATGGATTTGCAGACAAATCTTCCGGAATAGGAACGCAAGGACGGACCGCCACTCCGAAAGTCCAGTTGCGAATGCCGTGTGCGCGACTTCCGTTCAGGTCTGGCCCGGCCAAGATTTGCCGCGTGGCGATCAGGCTGCCCGACTCACAGCGCGTTCTTCGACTTCTTCGCCCTTCATCAACCGGGCCAGCTTCTGCTCGAGCCGCTGCATCTCGGACTGGACCAGGTTCGTGTAGAACTCGATCTGCTCCCGCGACAAGTCGGGCGGAATCCGCAGCGGTGCACCGAGCAGAAACCAGGAGCGCGTAAACGGCTTCGGGACCGAGAGTCCTGTCCACTTCCCCCGGATGTACCACGACGATTCGGACATCGACACTCCAGGGACGATCGGTCGACCGGTATGCGATGCCAGGAACACCAGGCCCGGTTTGATCTCGTGATGCGGTCCGCGGGGCCCGTCGGGGGTGATGTAAATGTGCCAGTCCTTACCGAGGCGAATCAATTCGCGCAGTGCCTGGTCGCCGCCGCGCGCCGTCGATCCACACACCGACCGAATCCCCAGATGGCGCATGCACAGCGTCAGGTAAGCTCCATCCCGGTGCCGGCTGACCAGGGCCGAGATCGTCTTCTTCTTGTGGAGCACCTGCTGCCCCAGTGGAATCAGAATGGAGTCGTGCCAGAGCGCGTAGATGTAGCCTTCCGGCGTGGGAAAGGCCGGGTCGATCCCATCGACTTCGGTCACCGGCTGCATTCGCAGAGTGCGCGTGAGTGCGCGAAAGGCTGTCACGACCAGCCAGCCGACAAATCGTGTCAATAATCGACTGCGAATCTTCATGAACTCTGCCGACAGAGCTTGCGCGCGGGGCGGGGATTTTATTCCCGTTTCAAAAATCTGAAAATCCCAATTTCTGTCGCTATCTCTCCCCCAACGACTCCTCTAGAATCGACTCTGTTTCCAGAGATTTCACCGAATGCCAGACCAGCCAATGACCAGTGTGCCTGACCCCCAGGGGCGCTTTGGCGAGTTCGGACGACGCTTTGTCCCCGAAACGCTGATGCAAGCCCTGGAACAACTTACGTCCGAATACCAGCGCGCCAAGGCCGACCCCGCCTTCGCTGCCGAACTGGCCAGCCTGTTCAAGCACTACGTCGGCCGCCCCAGCCCGCTCTATTTTGCCGAACGCCTCACCCGGCAGTGCGGCGGGGCACAAATCTACCTCAAGCGCGAAGATCTGAACCATACCGGCGCTCATAAGATCAATAACGCCATCGGCCAGGCGCTCCTCACCCGGCAGATGAAGAAGGGGCGCGTCATCGCCGAGACTGGGGCCGGCCAGCATGGTGTCGCCACCGCCACGGCGTGCGCCCATTTCGGGTTGCCGTGCGTCGTGTATATGGGAGAAGAAGACATCCGCCGGCAGAAGCTGAATGTCTTCATCATGCGGACGATGGGGGCCGAAGTCCGGCCCGTGACGAGCGGCTCGCGCACCCTGCGCGACGCGATCAACGAGGCGATGCGCGACTGGATGGCGACTGTCGCCGATACGCATTACATCATCGGTTCGGTCGTCGGACCGCATCCCTTCCCGATGATGGTTCGCGATTTTCAGTCGGTGATCGGGCGCGAGGCACGGCAGCAATGCCTCGAGCAGCTCGGCCGGCTCCCGGACGAAGTCGTGGCCTGCGTCGGCGGCGGTTCGAATTCGGCCGGCATGTTTTTTCCGTTCGTCGAAGACGCCGGGGTCAAGCTCACGGGGGTCGAGCCGGGAGGACGCGGCAATCGGCCTGGCGAACATGCTTCGACCCTCAGCTACGGCGTCAAAGGAGTGCTCCACGGCAGTTACAGTTATGTGCTCCAGGATGCCGACGGCCAGACGCTCGACGTGCATTCGGTTTCGGCCGGGCTCGATTACCCGGGAGTGGGGCCCGAGCACAGCTACTGGAAAGATATCGGCCGGGTGCAGTACACGCCGGTGACCGATGCCGAAGCGCTAGCCGCTTTTGACACGCTGGCCAAACTCGAAGGGATTCTGCCGGCGCTTGAAAGCTCGCATGCCGTCGCCCAGGTGCTGAAGACAGCCGGCCGCCGCAAGCCTGATGAGATCATCGTCATCTGCCTGTCGGGGCGCGGCGACAAAGATGTGTATGAAGTCGCCCGCCTGCGCGGGGAAACGATTTAGATCATGACGACCCCCTCCCGTATCGACGAAACATTCGCCCGGCTCAAATCGCAGCGAAGGATGGCCTTTATGCCGTTCGTGACCGCCGGCGATCCCGATCTGGGCGCGACGCAGAAAACGATCGTCGAACTGGCGGCGCGTGGCGTCGATCTGATCGAGATCGGTTTTCCCTACAGCGATCCGATTGCCGATGGCCCGGTGATCCAGGCCTCGTATACCCGCGCGCTGGCGAAAAAGTTGCACGTGAGCGACATCTTCGCCGCCGTTCAGGGGCTGACGAGCGGCAAAATACCGGCGTCGCAACCCTTGCCGCCGCTCGTGGCGATGGTCGCTTATGCCATTATCTTCCGGATCGGGCGCGAACAGTTTGTTCGCTCGGCGAAGGACGCGGGATTGGCCGGGCTGATCGTCCCCGATCTGCCGGCGGATGAAGCGGCCGAGATGGCGGCAATCGCACGCACACACGGGCTCGACCTGATTCAGCTCATCGCCCCCACGACGACCCCCGAGCGGACCCGGCGCATCCTCGAACTGGCCGCCGGGTTCATTTATTGCATCTCGGTCGCCGGCACGACCGGCGTCCGCGATCAGTTGCCCGCCGAACTCAAGCAGCAGCTCGCCTGGCTCAAAACACAGACCAGGCTGCCACTGGCGGTCGGCTTCGGGATCAGCCGGCCCGAGCAGGTCGAGTCGCTGCGCGGGCTGGCCGACGGAGTGATCGTCGGTTCGGCGATCGTGAAGCACATTGCCGCAGCCAGCGAGGGAAAGACCTCGCTCGAGCAGGCGCTCCAGAGTGTGGGCGCGCTGGCGGCAGAGATGGTTGCCGCGACTCACTGCGCCGGTTGACGCGTCTCTCGCAGGATCTCGAACGGTGCCCCGTCGAGGAATTACTCTCCCGACGCGACTTCCTCGGTCCAGACCTGGAATGACCGGATCTCATTCTTCCCGAAGGTTGTGGTGAGCGCCACATCGGCGGCGTCTCGGCCGCAGGCCATCAGAATTCGTCCGATCCGGGGCGTGTTGTTGCGGGGGTCGAAGGCGTGCCAGCGCCCGGCCAGGTACACCTGCATCCAGGCGCTGAAATCCATCGGAGAAGCCGCCGGCGGCACGCCGATGTCTCCCAGGTAACCGGTGCAGTACCGTGCCGGAATGTTGAGCGATCGGCAGAACGTGATGGCCAGATGCGTGTAATCGCGGCACACGCCGACGCGCTCGCGATAAATCTCGAGCGCCGTTCGATTCGCCCGCGCCTGCATGTAGTCGAAGCGAATGTGGGCGTGGACGAAATTGCACACCGCTTGAACGAGCGGCCAGCCCGCCGGCAGTTTGCCGAACATGGTCCAGGCGACGTCGCGCAAATCGCTGTCGACTTCGCAGTAGCGGCTGGCGAGCAGGAACGGCAGCACGTCGCTCGGCAGTTCTTCAACGCGGTGCTGATACGCATTCCAGACCTGGACATCGGGTTGCCCGTCGTCCTCGACGACGGCGTTGTTCCTGAACGTGACGTGGCCTGCCTGAACGACGGCTCGGGAGCAGCGATTTCCGTACAGGTCGACGTAATCGGAAATTGCCGCCTGCGGTGCGACCGACAAATACTCAGCGCGACGGATCGTGGAGGCCCGCGAGGGATGCACGTGCATCATCAGCACCACGGGAGTCGGCTTTTCGAACTCAAATGCGGCTTCAAAACCGACGCGAATCAACATGATCCTCCAACCTCCATCCGTTGACTCCACGAGCCGAAAGTGCGCTCATTCGACCATGGCAATGCCGCTGCGCTTGCGCGGCTCGGGGGCAGGGCATGAATGCATGTAATCGAGAACGTCGACCATCCGGGCCGTCGTCAGGGCGATGCACGTGTCGGCCCCGCCGTAGTAGATGCGGATCATACCCGTTTTCGTGTCGTGGACCCACCCGCAGGGAAACACGACGCCGTTGACGTCTCCCTGGCGCTCGTAGGGCATCTCGGGGGCGAAGATCCATTCATCGCTGCGGCGCAGCACGCGGCGCGGATCTTCCAGGTCGAGGAGCGCCAGGCCCAGGCGATACAGACAGCCTCCCGGCGTGTGGCGCACCCCATGGTACAAGAGGAGCCAGCCGTCGGGCGTTTCGAGCGGGGGGGGACTCAACCCGATTTTGTTGGCATCCCACCACGCGCCGCGACGCGCATGCAGCAGCACATGATGATCGCCCCAGTGCGTCAGATCGGGTGAAAACGACAGCCAGATGTGCGCGCCCGAACTGCCTCCCGACACAGGGCGATGAATCATCGCGTATCGGTTGCCGAATCGGCGGGGAAAGACTGCCGCGTCTTTGTCTTCAGGAGGCATCACCGGGCCGAGTCGGGAAAACGTGACGAAGTCCTTCGTTGCGGCCAATGACACGAGCGGGCCGCTGGCCGAATAGGCGGTGTAGGCGATGATCCATTCGCCTCGTTCTTCGACCCAGGTCAGGCGCGGATCTTCCACACCCCAGGCCTCCTCCGGAAAGTTCGTAGGGTCGGGTGCGAAACTCGGTTTGGAGTCGATCTGCCAGTTCGAGACTCCGTCGTTACTGCGTGCGACGGTCAGGTGCGAATGGCCGCGACGGTCTTCGACACGCACGAGCAGGATCGTTTCATCGCGAACCTGGCAGGCGCCTGCGTTGAACACCGTATGGGCCGGGTAAGGCCAGTCCCGTGCGGTCAGGATCGGATTGTCGACATGCCGCTTGAACAGATCGTCGTGCAGCGTCGGGGTTTTGGATTCTCGCAGCATTCCATGCTCCAGGATTGAGAGAACGTGATCGTCGAATGGTCTTCAGTCAGTGATCAGCCGCGACGATTTGCGGCTGACCGCAGCGTTCGGGCTTTCAACGCGAGAACGCTTCAGTTCAAAGCTCCGCAGCTCCGTCCAGAGCCAGGCAAAAGTCGACTCGGCTCCCTGGTTCGCGTTGACCTGTGAGGGCTGCAAACCGTCGCAGCAGCCCCCCCCTTCGACGTCGGCCAGCGTCAGTCCCAGGCTGTTGTCGCCCCGGAACCAGTGGTGCGCCCGATGGAACGGCGCCAGGTATTTTTCGTCGCCTGTCAGGTCGAAGGCCGTGAGGGCCGCGTCGGCCATCGTGGAGGCTTCCACCGGCTGCTGGTCGTACAGCGCCTTGGCTTCGCCATGCGGATACCAGTCGCAATTCCCAACGGGCCAGAACATATTGTCCACCGTCGTGACCTTGTCCAGAAATGCGAACGACGTTTCCGCCACGTCCAGATACGGTTCGGCGGGCCAGCAGTTTGCCGCAGCGAACAGGGCCTGCGGCAACACCGCGTTGGCATACGTCATTCGCGATTCGAACCAGGGCCAGTCCGGCCGGACCGAACGGCGGTAGCACTCTCTGAGGCGTCGTGCCGCGTGAGCTGCCAGCTGTTCGAGCGGTTCCATTCCGGTTGTCCCGTTCGACCACAATCGTTCCCAGGCCAGAATGACGTAGGCCTCGGCGCGCAGGCTTCTCAGTTCAGCGAGTGTCGGTAAGACCGACTCGATTAACTCTCGTGCGAGAGCGCGATGTCCCTCTGGCAGGTTGCTGCCCAGCACCTCGGCGAGCGCCAGGACCGCCTGGCCCTGACAATCGCCGGTGCCGGCTGCGTCCAGCCAGTCGCGCTGATAACTCAGAAAATTATGAAACCCGCGCACAGCGCAACGGGCGTGTTCGAGAAAGCTCAGGTACGTCGTGACGCGGGCCAGCATTTGCGGACTCGCGTGACTGCGCCACAGGCGCGTGCAGAGGCGCAAGGCCCGCGCGTTATCGTCGGTCGTATAACCGCTTTCCCGCCGTGGGACGCAGTAGATGGCATGCTGGATGAGGCCAGTCGAATCGGTCATGCGGTCCAGGTGACTCAAGTCAATTTCGTCGCTGTCGCGCTCCACCGTCTCTGCACGCCGTTGATTGTCAGACATCGCAATTCGTTCCACGTCGATCTCCCCGCGATGAATGTGCATTAGCGTTCACCCAGCGCGACCGGCGGGCCGGCCCCGATCGGCGACTCCCGATCAGGGCGGTAGAGGCGGGTCAGGCTGCGTTCGGCTCCCGCGGCCACCCGGTCGAAGAGCTTCAAGTACTGGCGGCCGACGTTCGGCCAGAACATGGGGCGGGCGTATTCGTAAGCCCGTCGCTGCGTTTCCTGCCGGAACGCCGGGTCCCCCAGGAATCGCAGCGTCGCCTCGGCCAGACCGGCGCTCTGGTTAAACGGCACGAGCAGTCCCCGCCCTTCGGCCAGGACTTCTTCGGCATACAGGTAGGGAGTGCTGACGACGGCCCGCCCGGCGGACAGAGCGTAGGCCAGGGTTCCGCTGGAAATCTGGTCTTTCCCCGGATAGGGAGTGACGTACACGTCGCAGGCCTGAAGATAAGCCACCAGTTCGTCGAGACTCAGAAACCGGTTGACGAATTGCACGTGTGATCCGATTCCCAGCGCCTCGGCCTTGGCCACCAGACTTTCGCGGTACGCTTCGCCTTCCTCGCGCTTGACCTGCGGATGCGTCGCACCCACGATCAGGTACACGATATCGGGATAGGCGGCGGCGATCCGGGGCATGGCCTCAATCATGTGCTCCAGGCCTTTGCCACGACTGATCAGGCCGAACGTGCAGATGACCTTGCGGCCCGCGAGAGTCGTCAGTCCCTTTTGCGAATTGTCGCGTTCAAACGGAACGACCGGCACGCCATGCGGAATCACATGCACCTGAGGGCCTGACACGCGATACACGTCGGCCAGCAGTCGCGCGGCGACCTGCGTCATCACCACAACCGCCTGGCTGCGGGCCGCCAGTTGCTGGATCAGGCGCCGGGGGAGCGCGGCCGGTTCGGTCAGCAGCGTGTGAAATGTCGTGACAATCGGCTTGCGGCAGTCGCGCACAAAATCGAGCACGCGGGACCCCCATTCACCAGGATACAGGCCGAACTCGTGCTGCAGGCTGACGACGTCGCAGGGGCCGTCGTTGGCTGTTTCCGCCGCCAGGCTGTAGGCGTCGGGCCGGCTGTTGTGGATGACGTGCACCACGCGCGGATCGTCGTACGGGAGAGTGTTGGACTTCTGAATGGCGGCGATTGACGAGATCGACTCGCGCGCCGCCAGATCGACCGCATCGGCCGAATCCAGAGTGAATGTTGCCAACCCGCATTCTTCGGGAGGAAAGGTCGAGACAAACAATGGTCGAACGATCTGCACGTTTCACCTCCGATGAGTATTTCCGGGACCCGGCGCAGGCAGGCTGCTCACACGCATGCTGGTTTCGCCGGACTCTTCCCTGCACTCCGTTACACAACGCAAATTGCGACAGGCAGATGCCAGCTCCGGATTCCGGCTGGCCACTTCCAGGCGCCCAGGACGACGGCGATCAGCCACGAGCTGATCCACGAAAAAAGGTCTCCTCTTTCATTCCCCGACGGTGATCGGGATGTCGTACGCGGCATTCCGGGGCCGCACTGCGCCGGAACCGACGCGCCACGCGAGCAACGCGTGGATTCTCGTCAACAGTCGAATCGGCGCCAGCGGCTTCACGTGATAGTCGCTGATGGGATAGACCGCCACGCTCCTGAGTACCTCGACGTCGCGGCAGCCAGTCAGGATCATCACCGGCACAACGGCCAGTGTGGCGTCGTTGCGCATGACGGCCAGCACGCCGTCCCCTCCGCCCCACGGCAAGTCCGGCTCGAGAACAAGGACGTCCGGCGTCTGCTCCCGCAGACGGTCGAAGCAATCCAGTCCGCAGACGGCCGTCGTCAATTCAAGTTCCTCAGACAAGAGTTCGCGATACTTGGCCAGGAGGTCTGTATCCGGATCTGCGATAAGAACGCGAATGACATCCCCAGCCTCCCCGGTTCGCCCGGCTACCACTCCGCTGTTCATGAGACTAACCCTCCCTGGCATCCAGAATCTTTCGACGCGTCGAGCGACTGCATGGGGAATGTGTTGATGTCGTCAGGAACACGCGACCGAAATGCAAAAAGCCGATGTGGTCGAATACCTGGCAGGGTATTCGACCACATCGGCTTACTCGGTAACGAGCGCCCCGGTCTGGCCGGGTTGCTCCTTAAGTAGTCGTCCGACGACTGAATAATCGCACTGCGGCAAACCGGCTTGATTTCCCGTCTGCCACGCAGGGTTCATTATAGCAAGCGGCACCCTGAATGACAGGCACTGGCTGTTGCCAGCGCACAAGCCGATCCCGCCACCGAGCTACTTCGTGAGAATCAACTTCCCGTTCCGCGTGATGCGGAGCCAGTAGATCTCCTCGCCGTGCCGAATCTGGATTTCGCGCCCCCCACGCAACAGCTCTTCCGACGTGACAATCGGCGCAGGCTCCCTGGCGGAACTCGATGTGCCGACATGTTCGGGCGCTGGAATCGGCGGATCGGCTTCATCCTCGAGCATAGGCCACCAGGCCGGGGGTTGGGTTGAACGGTCGGTCAAAATTACCGGTCGGATTGCGATCGTTCTGCGCTCCCGGGCTGCGCTCGATCATCAGGCTGTTCCTGTCGCCGGCAGTTAATCTTCGAGGATCAAGGGGAATTCGTTCTGCTCGTTGTCTTCGACGGTTGCCAGGAGCGGTGTCGTCTCCAGCGACTCGTAGCTTCCCGGAAGATTGTCGACAGGGTGCATGACCGTGACGATGTAATCCCCCGGCACAGCACCGGGACCAGATCCCTGCATCACAAGCTGGAAACGTCCCTGGGGGCCGGTTTCCGCAAAGGCGGCATCCTTCACAGACGTCGATTCGGCAGGATGAAAAACCACGCGGGCGCCCGGCACCGGTTGGCCTTTGTAAGTGAGCATGCCGGTCACAGGCACCAGATCGGTTGCCTCCGTCGTCGCCGATTTCGAACAGCCTGCCAGGAGCACGAGTGCCGAGCCCAGCGCCAGAAGGCGCCCGGCACGGCCGGCAAAACGCTGGATCCATGTCTGAAGACCAGCAGTCTGGATGTCTGTCATGGTTGCCTTTCTTTGTCGTTGATGGACTGGTCGCCTGTGACTTTCCCGTCGATCAAAAATCACCGATCGGATTGCCGTCGTTTCTGGCGCTCAAATTGCGCCAGACTGTCAGATCGATGCTGTCGCTGGCCGTGCGGACCGCCCCATCCATCAGCAGAACATTGACTGTCCCGATGTGAAAGCTCCTGGCCGTCACGGCGGCGTAGACGGGCAATCCGGCACACGCGGCCCCCCCCTCTTTGCAGGAGATGAAATCACCGATGTAGGGGCCGCCCGGATTGGGAGTGCCGACACCGCTGACGATGGTCTTCGCATTGGGGGTGAAGGTCGTCGTGAATCCATTCTCGTGGATCTTTCCATCGGTCCATTCGGTGTGGCCTGTGGCCGAGAATTTGCCGGCGGTGAAGGTGGAAATGGAGGTGGGAAGAACGTCAGTCCCTTCTTTTCCGTTTCCGATATTGGGTGTGTAGGTCTTGATCTCGGAGTAGCACAGAGTATTGCTCATGCCGTCGGTAAAATTCTGCGGTCCGAATTTGCTGTTGGGAGCGAAGGCGCCATTGCCCGGAGTTCCCCCATCGGTGATTACGGGAGCATGCACGAACAGTTTCCACGTTCCACCGTTGAAGACATAATTCGGCGGACAGAAGTTCGGGGGACCGGGGCGGATCGCCGTGTTGACCTCGCTCGGGCAGCGATTGATCGGAATCGGCATTTCCGTCACGCCGCTGGTCGCATTGACGCCGGCGCTGTAACTGATATTGAGGTCGGCCAGGTTGTACAGGTTGGCCTGATCGAGGTATGGCAGGATCCGAGCCATGGGCGACCATTTGCCTCCGTCGCCGTTGCCAATGCAGTAACTGGGAGGAAAGACTTTCAGCGCGTCCAGGTAATTGTGGAGCGCCAAGCCGATCTGTTTGAGATTGTTTTTGCACTGAGAGCGCCGGGCCGCTTCGCGCGCCTGTTGTACGGCGGGAAGCAGCAGCGACACAAGTACCGCGATAATCGCGATGACGACGAGCAGTTCAATGAGGGTGAAGCCGCGGGAACGTTTTGTCTGCCTGAGCATGTCGAGCCACTCCTGGAAAGTGCCTGTGTGAATCCCGCAATCGACATTGATTGCGGGGACACAACGGGTTAGTGGCTGGCGACCGCATACGAAAAAGCGGTTGATGCTGGCGACCGTTGCTGGTCTCGCTGATATTGATAACGAGACTCAATCTCATATATGATGCTCATATTAGCCCAAGCATTTGCAGATTGTCAATCGCCGCAACCATTTTTTTTCAGAATGGAAGGCCCAAATTCGGAACGTCGATTTGCTGGGACTACCGTCGCAAATTGAGGGCGCTTTGTCGTCGGTTTGGGACAGGGAAGCCTGCCAAGACCCAAGAAAACCGACGAATGAGGCACTGGCACGCCACATGCCTGAATGACTCTCGTTCTCTGACCGACCCTTTCTAGTTGCAGGAGAATTGCCGTGAGAACCACGATTGGCGCCGCCATCATCCTGATTGCCGTGCCGGCCCTGGCCGCTGATGCCCCGTCCCAGGCCCCGCCCTCTCCGCCGGCCGTCGCCTACGACGTCTGGGGCTTCCGGTGGGACGGTCACCAATACGTGAAGCAAGCGACTCACTGCTACAGCACGACCGACCTCCAGAAGGGGGCCGACTACGCAACTGAAATCACCGGCTACGCCGGCTGGTCGGCAACGACGAACCTGCCAGAAGCATGTGTCGTCCACACCTTCTTCCACGGTCCGGTGATCAGCAGCGCGCGCCCCGCAGAATTTCCCGACAAACCGACGTACACAGTCTGGGCCTTCAAGCTGACGGACGGGCATTGGGTCAAGGACGAGAAGCATTCCTGGACGACTGCAAATCCGCTGTCAGGCCGGGAATACGCGAAGAAGGTGAACGCCGTTTCCGGCTGGGCTGCGACAGACAATTGCCCCGACGTCGTGCCGCAGGCGCAGCGCTTCGTCGATGGTGGAACTGTCCGCGGTGCCGAACAGTACAAGAACTACCGTTTTGGCATTTGCGACACGGCTTATGGCCCTGTGGTGCCGATCCGCTACCGGCAGTACGCGACCATCTGGAGTGGATGGGATCCGAACTGGACCGTTCAATCGAACAGCATCGACAGTCCTCCAGCCTACGACAACTGGAGCGACATCCAGAATATGATCAACATGCAAAACATGATCAATACGCAGAACATGCTGAACAACATTCAAGACATGGTGAATACTCAGAATATGATCAACACCCAGAACATGGTGAATGCGATGCAGGCGAATCCATGAGCGGGCACTTTCCTCGTCAGGGGTCGATGCTGCGCATGAGCATTCCGCTGCCGAATCCGGAACTTACTGCGGCGGTTTTGAATCCGACCGCGGGCCGACGCCGGTGAAGTCCCACGGTTCGAAGCCGATCTCGATCGCCGGTGAGCCGGGGCGCAGCCGGAAATCTCCCTTTTCCGGATCCACAAACAACGGGTCCGCGACGAGACTGTCCTGATCCTGCCCCATTCCCTGCCACTCGGCAAAACTCTTCGTGCCGAACAGCACCGGCTTGCCGGACGCGTTCCAATACAGGTTCTGGTCAAACACACAGACGCCGCGCCCGCTGTTTCCGATCCCGTAGCTGCCGACCGCCTGGCCCTCATTGAAGTAGACGAGGTTTCGGCGGAACGTCAGCTCGAACCCGCCGATTCCGCCGCGCTCGATCTGGGCCGCGCGGTTGAACGCGAAGACGTTGTTCTCGGCGGTGATGTCACGGCAGTGGTGCGCGAACAACGCTCCATCCTGGCAGCGGTAGACGAGGTTCTTCTGAGTGAGGAGATCGTGGCTCCCTTCATCGGGATAGATTCCCCAGCCGCCGTAGTCCCGTCGCGTGACGTCGTGCACGACGTTGAAGCGGATGCGCGAATCGGGTGTGCTGCAAGTGTAGATCCCCGCCAGGTCGCTGAGCAGTCCCTGGCCCACGTGATGCACGTGATTGCGTTCGACGAGATTGCCGCTGGCCTCGGCCAGTCCGAAGTCCTGAACAGAACCGATCGAGATCCCCGAGTAGTACAGGTCGTAAATGTGGTTGTGAATGATCTGATTGTCGGCATTGTCTCCCACGAACACGCCGACCGCTTCCGGAGACACCCGGCCGCAGTGGGCGATGACGTTGTCGGCGACCGTGATCCGTTTGCTGTGCGGGCCCGCTGGCATCGCGGCCTTGCGCTGCCGCCCCCGTTCGGTCAATTGGCCAGCTCCGTCGGTTTCCCACGAAAAAAAGTGACCGATCCGCACTCCCCCCGCGCCGATGTCGGTGATCTGGTTCCGCGCGATCTCGATGTCGGCACACCCCACGTTCACCTCGACGCCGGTGTTCCCGATGTGTTCGATGCGGCCGCCGGTGACAGAGCAGCGTTCGGCGTAGTCGAACAGCAGTGCGCCGGGAACTTCGACGCCGGCCTGGAGCGACGAGGCATAATCGGCCGGCGGCTGCCATTCGGTGTGCGCAAAAGTGAGACCTTCAAAATGCAGGTCGTGAACCGGCGCACGGGCTTGCCCCACCACCCGCAGAACCTGCGTGAGCCGCGGTGCGATGATCTCAGCGGCGGTCAGGTCTTCGTCCGCCCGCGGCAGATAGGAGAGGACCCCGCTCGGTCGATCGAGATACCATTGGCCGGGCGTATCGAGTGCCTCAAAGACGTTTTCCACCCAGTAGAATCCCGGCTTCTCTCCCGACAGGAGGGCGAACAGGCTCGGGCGGTCGAAAGTGACAGTGCGCGTTTCGGCGTTGACGCTTTCGATCGGGAGCCGATTGTCGAGCCACTTCGTGATCCCCACGATTTCCACATCGCGCAAATTGCGCCAGGCTGGCACGATGTTCCCCGGCGCGTAGACAAACTGCTTCGTCGGGCTTCTGAGAAAATCGCCCGTGTAACCCGGAAGCGCTTCGATCCGGTATTCCCCCTGCTTCGGCAACCTGGTCCGCGGGCGTCGGGCGCCATTCACAAAGAGTTGCCGGAACCGCCATTGGTCGGCCTTCACTTCCGGAAGATCGATGACCCACGCCTTGCGGCCGTTGGCCTCGCCCCAGCGCCCTCCCTCGAAACATCGGCCCCCGCTGAGAACGACATTCTCTCCTGCCGCCGCGGCGTACACCACCGGCGCTTTCACTGATCCCGAATCTCCGAGCCCGAACTCCAGCGGAGCGTCGAGGTAATAGGTGCCACCGCGCAGGACGACGCGTACGGGGCGTGGTTTTTTCTGCGCTTTGAGCAGTTCGCGAACGGCCCGACGGGCGCGCGCCACCGTCGCAAAAGGCCCGTCGTTCTCACTCGGATCCGATGATTTCCCTGACCACCGATCTTTCCCCTGTGGCGAGACAAAAAAATCGGCGAGTTCCGGTTTCTCGGGGGGTGCCGCGGCGACTCGCTCCGGCAAAGCCGCAGTGCATGCCGCCACGAGTGCCAGAGTGATTCTGAAGACGATTGCCATCGCGCCGATTCCAATCTTTGACGTTGGGTCGATTCTGTCCCGATTGCACTCCAGTGAATGTACCGCGGGAGTCTCCTGAACACGAGACGGGGGCGAACCCCGCCGTTGAGTGGGGCGCATCCGTTTTCTGGGGGTACTCTTCAATATTTTGGAACCCGACGCTTGGCCGACCAGCCTGATAGCCCGAAGCGTGAGCGAGAGACTTGGTAGCCCGACGCGTGAGCGAGGGGCAAGCCAAGGTGTGCCAAAACAAGTGTCTTTTGTGCATCGTGTCCCTCGCTCACGCGTCGGGCTACCAGAGAAACGCGACGCCCCCGCTTAACGGATGCACCCCGTTGACTGGGAATCATTCAACTGCCTCCTGGCGTTTTTCCGCAATTCGGTGGTTGTGTCTTCGAACGGCGGGAACGAATCAGCGAAGTTGTTCGTCTGTTTCATTGCGGAACCCCTCAAACAGCCAGCATGCCCCAGGTGGAGGAGACCCATGAGTCGGACGGCATTGTTTTTTGGAACATGGTTCGTGATCGCCACTTTTGCTCAATCGGCCGATAAGCCGAAAGATGCTCCGGTTGCGCTGGAGCGAAAGCTGCAAGGGGGCTGGATCGGTGGCGACTGCGTCGGCGAGTTGACTCTCAGGGGGGATGGAACGTTCGAGCGGCGGCACTTCTCGCCGGGGAACAACCGTCTCGCCGGCAAGTGGGCGGTGCGCTGGAACGCATTTCCACCAACCCTGGTCCTGGCGTGCAAGGCCTCTGACGACCCGGAGAGCGTCGGCAAGACTTCGGAATTCAAACTCGTTCAACTCGATGACGAGTCGCTCGCATACCAGTTCCCGGATCAGTATCCGAATGGCCCCACGGTCCGTTTTGCGCGAGAGGAAGCGCCGGTCGTTCTGGAGCGGACCCTCTGCGGGACGTGGAAAGGGGGCGCCTGCATGGGCGAGCTGACCCTCGGAGCAGACGGCAACTTTGAGCGCACGCACTACACGCCGGGGAACAACCGCGTCACCGGAACGTGGGAGATGCGGTGGAACGCACTGCCGCCGACATTGTGTTTGACCTATCTGACCTCCGACGCCGAGGACCGTCTGCCTGTCGGCAGGACCGAGGCCCTGCGACTCGTGCATTTCGACGAAGCGGCGCTCGACTACCAGCATGCCGACCAGTATCCGGACGGATTCAAGTCACGCTATACGCGCATGACGGCGATCGATCTGGCCAGAGAGAAGGCCGAGGCAGACGCCGAGACACTGGACGAAGAACTCGCAGCACTGCAGGGAACCTGGGTCCCCTTGCGATATGAAGAGGGAGGAAAGATGGCCCAGGGTGAGATAAGCACCAGGCACATCATTCAAGGAGACAAGGTAACCGTCCAGGTGAATGGCCAGACGGTATCCACAGGGACCGTGGTCCTGGACCCGACTCAAAATCCCAAACACCTGAACTTTCAATTCCCCTCCGGCCAGACACATTCGATGATCTACGTCCGGGTTGGAGACCACGTGATCTACTGCGGCAACCGGGACGTGACCTGGCCCACCGAGTTTGCCAGCGGGACACCCAAGGGGGGCGAGTATCTCATCGCCTGGAAGATCGAGCGGTGACTCGAGCGGGTTCGAAATCCCGTAGGGTGGACTTCAGTCCACCCGTCATCTCGTAGCGGGGGGTGCGCTCGTTGTGGAAAAGTCTCCCGACCATAGGTATCTACACAAGTCAAAACTCGCGTTGCTGAAACTGATTCCATCACGATCGCTTAGCCCCAACGTGGGCGGGATTCGATAGCCCAGGGCGAGTCAGCCCTGGGGATCGGATCCAAAGCGTTTTACAAAGCCCCAACGGGGCGAGATTCCGGGCGGCGCACTTCAATCGTCAGCGGAAGAATCTCGCCCCTTGAGGGCTTGGCTTATCGGTCGACTCGAAACCCAGGGCGGGTACCGCCGCGAAGAGCGGTGGTCCCCTGGGCTATCGAATCGCGCCCCGTTGGGGCTACTCGCTGACGCACGTCGTCTCACACCAGCGAGCCGGTGGATTGATTCCACCGGGATCGGGTTCACGTGTCTCGTCAGGATGAACCGAGCAATCGAGCCCCGCGCCAGGCCTGTCTGTCACTTGTGCGCAGCAACTCCAACGCCGCGCACGCGACGCTCGCGACTCCACTGGTCCGGTTGCCCCTCCGGGTAACTCTCACCCGATCCCGACGGAATAAATCCGTCGGCTCGCTGACGCGCCGTTGTGGCAAGCGTCTCCCGACCTTGCCACCGGCTCCGACCGCAGGTCGCCAGTAGATCCAGCGCGCAATCGCCGTCAAACCGGGTCCGCCCGGTCATTTATCAGGCTGGATTTGACCCCTTGCCAGTGTCGCCAGTAACCGTTCGATCTGCTCGTGGACGTGACGGTTGTGGTTCACGATCAGCACTCCCGGCAGAAACCGCAGCTGTCCCGGCCCGCCGAGGGCTCCCCAACTGTCCGGCTCGATCGTGGCAATCCGGGCCAGCAATCCTTTTTCGGTCTGCCCGGCCGCCAGGAGTTCCTTGGTTCGGTACACGCGCGGCTCCAGGCGACCGACGACCTCGGCTCTGGTTGTGACCACGATCGTATCGGGATCGAGCAGGTACCAGTCGAGTCCCTGCGGAATGAGCAGCTTGTCGAGCACGCTCGAGAGCGACTCATTTTCGAACTTCAGGCTGATCGGTGCCTGGAAGATTGGCTTGGCCGACAATTGCCCGGAGATCTGAACCTTCATCAGACTTTGATCGCGGACGACAAGGAGTGCGTCCTCGAGTGGGAGGTTCACGACAATCAACGAAACAGGACGCGCCAGCCTCCTGTGCGCGACGCGCCGCCGGTCGTCCATTGGAACCAAAGTTTTCGCCAGTTCGAATGTCAGCCATCCAGGCGTAGCGCGGCCACTGCTCCTGGTGTGTAATGTGAGTACCGCCAGAAAGTTGTTCGCCGCGGCCTGGATCCAGGCGGGCTGTCGCAGAATCAGCCGGTCACCTTTGATCGAGGCTCCTTCCGGATGGCCATTGACCGACGGCTCGCCCGCCAGCAGCGCTTCGTGCAGCCATTCCAGAATTTCGGCATCAGGTACCTTCAGTCCGTGGAGCTCGGCAACCGAGTGCTCTCTCGTCTCCAGGCGATCGTCTGCTGCAACCAGCGCGGGATCGCGCACCGCTTGCAGCAGTTCGTGAACCAGAACATCGATCCGATCAAGGACGTTCTCGACCTGCTGCAAATGCAGCCATTCTTCTTCGACGCGGACCGTCCCGCGGCCTCCCTGATTTTGCCAGGTTCCCGGTCCGATCGTCTGCTTAATCGCCTCGGCCAAGTCGGCCGCCGGGATGCCGGCGCTGACGATCGGACCGAGCTGATGACGGACCGAGTACGAATGATCCCGCAATGTCGCGGCGGCCTGTTCGCGCGTCGTCACGACCAGTTCCCCTTCGCCGACAATGGCCTCCAGGCCGACCGGCTCCAGAATCAATTTCAGCACCGACCGCAACGAAACACCTTGCAGCTTCAACGAGATGGGCGTATCGAGCGAGACTTTGGCGCGATCTAAGGCCTCCTTGTCGATCCGGAGTGCGATGCCATGATAGTCATGGAGGAAGGTGAGGGCGTCGTTGAGCGGCAGATCAATAAAATCGACGGTGGTCGGTTTATCGAGCGCGCGCAGGATCCTTTCGGACGCCGGTGAAGACTTTGTCACGGCCGGCGCCGCGACCTTCTGATCCTGAATTGCTGTCCCCTCTGGCTTGCGTGGTTCATCAAATCCTCCCGCCGCCAGCGCGCTGCCGCCGGCGACGAGCAACGCAACGAGCGCCAGAAACTTTGCCCGGCCGAAGCGCGTGTCGCGATGCCTGTGCGGATCGAGAAGGCCGGCGACGCGCTCTTCCAGCTTCCAGCGCGAGCCGAACATCGCGAGGGTCGCCGCCGGCATCGGCTGCTCGCCGTAGCTCCCGGCCAGTTCCAGGAGCGTCTGGGCATAGCCCGCCGCATCCCCCCCGCGCAGCACGTAATTGTCACACACTTCCTCGCGGGCGCGAGACAGACTGCGATTCATGACATAAACCAGGGGATGCGGCCAGAAGACCAGTTGCACCAGTCGCTGCGCGAGGCCGACCCACGGATCACGCCGCAAGGCATGCGCGCACTCGTGAATCAGCACATCGGCCAGTTGCATTGCCCTAGCGTGCCGTACGAATTCCGCAGGAACCACGACGGTTGGCTTCAGGAGCCCGGCGACCACCGGGCCGGTCACGGCCGGCGATGTCACGATCGGCGGGAGCCGATCCACGCCGAGCCGCTCAGCCATGATCGCCAGCGCGCCGTCGATTTGCCTCGGATCGACCAGCTGCGTATCGGCCAGCAGTCGGCGGACTTGCCGGTCGCCGCGCAGCAATCGGGCCAGCAGGAAGCAGGCGCCCGCGAGCCAGAGCACAGTGGCCAGCGAAGCCAGCGACCGCCAGACATCGACCGGCACCTGGGGAGTTGCCGCGGCGATCGGTGCCTGTCGATCGGGTATCGCCGGTGCGTGGGCGCCGTCTGCAACTTCCGGCACAGTGACGCCGGCCGGGCCGGGTCCATTCAGTGGCAGGGCCGAATCGAGAGTTGCGTCAGTCAGGATCCGTGTCTCGCGCGGAACAGGCAGCGTCGGCACTTCGGCCAGGCTGGCCGGCCGGCGAACCGACCACTTCCAGCCGGCCCGCTCGATTCCCGCCAGAACAAACGGTGCCGCGGCGACCGAAATCAGGACTCCCAGCCAGAGCGCATGACGCGCGGCCGGCCGTCGGCGCAACGCGACGAACGACAGCAGCCCCGCCAGGCCGATGGTGAGTGTGACGGCGACGATGACCCGCACGCCCAATGCGACCGCCGCATCTCCCGGATACCACTCCACGAGCAGGTTCATGATCTGGGTCCCCGAATTCTCGTTTCAAAGGGCTTGCGTTTCAGAAGGTCGTCACGATTTTGATTTGGACCGTTTCGCCTTGTCGATCATCCCGCGGATTCGTTTTGCTTCCGCAGAAGTGACGCCGCGGTCGTCGAGCAGGGCCATCACCAGCCCTTCGGCGGAGCCGTCGAACGCCGTCTCGACCAGCCGGCCGACGATTTTGCCGAGCGTCGCCTCGCGTCCGACGGCTGCCGAGTAGGTATAGATGTGTCCATCGGCGCGACGGCGCAACCAGCCTTTCTTTTCCAGCCGCTCCATGAGAGTGAGGACGGTATTTCGCGCCACCTTGCGACGCCGCGCGAGCGCCTTCCAGACTTCCCCCACGGTCGCCTCGCCGGCGCTCCAGATGACGTTCATGATCTCCAGTTGTGTTTCGGACAACTGCGGGAAGTCGGAAGATTTGGCCATGGATTCCTCAGCAGACGTGAATACCTACGACTGTCGGCATATATACCGACAAGTGTAGGCATTTGCAAGTCAGCGATCGAAGGTTTTTCGAACCGGAGCGCTCGCGGTGCCGGAGGCACTCGCCCCAGCGAGCCGCCGGGTTCATCCCGGCGGAGTCGGGTGCAAGCGTTTCTGCCGGTGGAATCGCTACTTTTGAGTTCCGAGCGTTGCTGGCGCGCGGTACCGACGATTGTCGACAGCGCATCGTCGCGTGTCACAAACCCGTTGGACTCGATCCCGGTGGGATGAACCCACCGGCTCGCTGGCCCGTTCGTCGACTGCCTCAATTGTTTTCGTCAGTCAGTCGGTGAGCTCAAGTATTACGTTAACGTCTGTTTCGATTTTGATCCGACCAGGGTGGTATGTCGCCTCCCCGAAGGCGGGAGCGAACAACATGTTGTACCTGACGTCGCCACCGCTCGCGCTCTCGGCTTCAATGGCGACCGCTTTCCCGACCTTTGCCCCAAACCCTGCCGCAAGGCGAGCCGCCCGCCGCTTCGCATTCTCGATCGCTTGCGTGAGCGTCTGGTCTTTAACCTCCAGCCCTTTGCTGTACGACAGGCTGATGTCCTCGAGCCGATTCGCGCCCGCCTCGATGGATTGGTTGAGAACTTCGTTCAGTTGCATCATCTTGCGGACCGTAACGGTAACGGATCGCGTGATCTCGTAACCGACTAACACCCAATTGTCATCGCGGTCCTTGTACTTGGGTTTCATGTGGAGTTGGGAAGTTTGAATATCATCCACCTTCACTTCCAGCCGTTTGAGCGCGCCCAAGATGCTGGCAATATTCGCGTCGGCCTCCCTTTTCGCCTTCAGCAGATCACGGTCGAATACAAAGATTCCCATTCGCACGGTTGCGATATCCGGTTCAACGTCGATTTCGCCATGACCTGTGACGGAAATAGTTCGTCGATCATCTGCGGAGGCACCCACGGCAAACGCCAGAAAGAGAAGTGTCGCGAACGGGGTAGAGCGCAGCATGCTTATCGGCTCCATTGAACTGACAAACTGGTTTAGCGGATTCGTCGATATTAGATCCACGCCCTTTGGACCCGGCAACCGCCAATGGCGAAGAGGAAACCGCCGGTGCCACCCATTATAGGCAGCGGTGCGCGAGTAACTTGTCACCCAACGCAGTTCGGCGAGATGCCTTAAAGAGCCTCGCACGCCGGCACAGCATCTAATAACGGGTGGTGCCTCCGTTTTGCCAGGCACGCGCCATTCCGATCCGCGTCAGGGGAACCCGACGTGTCCACTTTCCGCCGAATCGATCGGAATCATCACCGGCTCCCTCCAGCCCTGGGCGTAAAAGCAGACTCCCTTTCTGACTGGCGTCGGGCTGTACCAGAGCAGTTGCCCGACCGGCCAGTAGATATGTGGCGCATAATTGCAGCCGATTTCAAAGCACCCGAACAATCGGTTCGGTGACTCGCTGCCGAACCACCAGCATGCGGGCCCGATGCTGAGTATGTAGAGCAGCGGGGGACCGACAACGCCTGCCAGGGTCCACTTCGCCCAACGCTCCCGGCGATTGATGATCCGTACGGTGAGCCAAAGCGCCAGCGCCGCGGTGACGCTGCCGTAGATCCCGATGACCTGAATGGCCCAGGAATCGAGTGGCGGCAAATCCAGCCAGACCGAGTTCATTCTTCGATTGTACCGGCGTGGCGTCGACCGTCGGAAGGCGAGCTTTCCCAGGGAACTGCCACCCATTTCTGTGCAGTCGAAACGGGCTTGCCGAGGACCTTGATTCTGCCTCGTGAAGATGCGTGGCACTTCACCGCACATCCTTCGTGACGAATCGCCGTTTCGAGATTCGCAAGATTTCTCAGTTGACTTCCGATCTCCGCCGGTGTTTAATATAATGTACTTGTGTACATTAAAAGGATTCGACGGAAAACCAGGGCAAAACGAGGCTAAAACCAGGGCAAAGCCCTGCCGGATCGGCTTCCCCGAAACCAACGGCGACTGGCGTGTTCACACCAGTGCCGGAAGCCATGCACCCCGCATTTTGCGAGGTGACTCGATCATGCTCTCTCGCTCTGTGTCGGCGGCGGTGCGCCTGCCGCCTGCCTCGGAATCGGATATCTCCGCCGGGGTCTTCACCAACCGCAAACTCCCCGAACCCGAATGGGAAAAGCCCCTCGCCTGTCGGGCCGACGAAGGGCCGATTAAAGAAATCGAATGGCTCTGGCCGGGCCGAATTCCCATCGGCAAAGTCACCCTGCTGACCGGTCCGGCCGGGGCCGGCAAATCGCTGGTGGCGCTCGATCTGGCGGCGCGGGTCAGCCGGGGAGAGGAGCTGCCCCGCAGCGAAGAGGACCGGTTCCCGCACAACGGGGTCGATTCCCGGGGAAGTGTCCTCGTGGTCGTGCCGATGCACGAGGCGGAAGATGTGGTCCGCCCGCGCTTGCGCGACTTCAAAGCCGACATGTCGAAGGTGCATTTGCTGTTCGGAGGACACGATCAGGCCGGGGACCGGCTCGTGGCGCTGCCCCACGATCTCTCCTCGGTCGAACATTTTCTGGAGGTGCTCGATTTTCCAAAGCTGGTGGTCATCGACGGTCTGGAGGAGCTGTGTCCCAACCGCCGGCAGGAAGAGAATACGATGCGAGAGTTGACGCTCCTGGCGGTGAAACACAAGGTGGCGATTCTGGTCGTGGCCCGCAGCAATCCCCGCAGGAACAAACAGGGGGAGTATCAGCCCCCCACGAACCAGGTGCTGGGGCATGCGCCGGTCGTCTGGTCGCTGATCCCTGATGAAGATGAGAAATACCGGTCGCACCTGATCTCCACCCGGTTCAACTTTCGGAGGCCAGCCCGTGGCCTCACGATCCAGATCACTGAGACTGGGACACTCCAGTGGGGCGAACTCGACCACCAGCCAGAGATCGTTCCGGACCTGCCAGTTCTCGAGGACTGGCTGACGCACATTCTCGGGAATGGAGCAATGCAGACGACCGAGGTGGAGGCCCTGGGGCTCAAGTTCGGGTTTTCGAAAGGGATGATCTACCGGGCGGGGAAGAAGCTGGGGTACGAAAAAGAGCACCGCGGCTTCGGCGGACTGGGAAAGTGGTACTGGGTCCGCCCCGAACCGCCGTCGCCGCCGGCTAAACCGGCCGAACCTGAGAATCTCGACCCGGCGGTTCTCGCTGAGACTGCCTGGCTCGACCAGCCGGTCCGGCGGCCGCGCCCGGCCGACACCCGGGAGAACGGCTCCCCCGGAGCGCAGCCTCCACCGGCACCTGAACTGGTGGCGGAACGTGGGACCGCGGTTGAACCGAGCTCGAACGGCGTACCCGCCGCAGCCGAGGGCGTGACGGAGACGTCGCCGGCGGCCGGAGAGGAACGGATTGAGAGTGCGATCGGGGAAATGGACGGAACCTGAACGTTGCCCGTCGATGGCGAGTCAGAGTGCGTGCGCACGGAAAGGGATTTTGACGCCTTTGAAGAAACCGCGGAAAAGTGAACGGAACGAGATGGCTCACGCCAAGGCGCCAAGACACAAAGCGGACGAAGTTCAGAACTGCGGATGACGTTGATGGACACGGATGGACGCAGATGAAAGACGGACAGGCGGAGAGGAACCACGAAAGACGCGAAAGACACGAAAGACAGACGAAGCGAAAGAAGTTTTGAACCACAGATCGACACAGATCCCGGCGCGCCGGGACGGATGACGGACGGACAGGAAGACGGAGAGGAACACTGATCGACGCTGATCTTCACTAATCGATTAGTCGAGATTAGCGGTGATTAGTGTTCTCTGAATTCTGTCTTTACGTTCGTCAATCCCGGCGCGCCGGGATTACATCACCAAAGCCCAGGGTTGCCCGTTTTCGGGCTACCCTGGGTAACGATCCCGTCAATTGAACGAACCCTGAAAGGGTTCCACGGAGCGCGCGAACCGGGATTCAACAACCAGTGCAACCCTGTCAGGGCTGATTTCGGTTTGGTGCCCAACCAGCCGGCTCACGCCGGCCGCTCGCCGGGCTGATGGCGCATGTGGCGCAGAGGGAATATGACGCTGGCGAGCGGCGGGTGTTAACCCGCTGGTTTCGTTGGGCCTGTCACCGTCATCCGCGGTCAACTGTTCGTCGTTTGCGTCTTTGCGATCTTTACGAGCAGGTATATCAACCTGCTCCACGGCGTTCGTTCTTTGACAATTCGCTATTGGCCCGGGCGGCGGAAGGGGTAGAACCAGACGCCGCACGGGAGAAATCGGACCGGAATCGGCGTCTCGAACCGGCGCGCGTTGCGCAGCTCCCACGCGAACTGCTGCGCGAGCAGCGCCGCCGGGACGCAGGCGGCTCTGGTGTCGCGCGCCGTTGCCGCCCGGGATCTCGTGATTTCGACGCTGCCGACGAGGAGACCGGCCGGGAGGGCATGGCGATCGAGCTGGTGCTGGCGCACCGCGCCCCGCGCGGCCGGCAACGTCGAGAACTTCTTCGCCGCGTACAGGTAGATCGTCCCGCGGGCGCGCGTATTCTGCGACCGCACTTCGATCGTCTTGATCCCCCGCACGATCAGCTCGGCCCACGGCTGTCGCACTCCCAGCGCGATGATCGCGGGGTCAGGCCTGAAATCGGTCACGGCTGAAGTGTCGTTTTGCTTTCGATCTTCAGGTCGAGCTTACCCGGGAGTTCCATGCCCCCGGCGACGAGGGTCAGCGTCCCGGCGATCGCTACTTTCGATTCGGAGACGACGGTGACCCCCCGTTCCCGATCGAACAATAACGACCCTTCCGACGAAGCGATCTTGAGCTGACTGTCTTTGACCGACACGACGGCATTCGGCTTGGCCTCCATGGCGTACGAAACGTCGGTTACCTTGAGTGTTATGTAGTCCAGCGTCTTGCCGTCGCGTTCCTGTGTCCCGACGTATTCGTATCGCGTTTCGAGTGTCAGCGTCTGGCCTCCCCCGAGATCGGACTCGGAGATGCGGGTCCACGAATCGCCCGGCTTCACCGGCTTGTCGGGCAGAGACCCCATCTCACGGATGAGCGCCTTCTTCCGTTTCTCGGCGTCAAACTGGCTTTTGAAGTCGTCGCTGACCTTTTCGGCTGGATTGTCGAGAAACTCGACTGATGCCACCAGGTTGTCCTTATCAAGTCGCGTAATCGTTTTGGTCTTGGCCGCGACGCGTAAGATGTCGAGCACCGGCTGGAGCAGGACGTTGTCGGCCTTTTTGTCGGGAGTGTCCGAATCGAATTCGAGCTTGTTGCCGCCGGGGAGCGACATGTTCGTCTGCATCTTCTGGACGATGTTCTCGATGGGCAGGGTGCCGTCGGCCTCGCGCTTGCCGGTTTTCGCAGTGGCGATGATGAATTGCGAGACGTCGGTGTCCAGATCCATTCCGGCCAGCGTGAGCACCTGTTTCGTCGACGTCTGCACGTGCGTCGTCGCGCTCGTCTCCGGAAAGTACTTGTGCGTCAGAGAGACATCGGCGGCAGCAGCACTAGCCGTCAGCGAGCCGGCAAGAACAACCATCAGCAGTCTGTTGAACATGGGGGCACCTTGAATCAGAGCGGTCTAACGACCAGGGGACGGGTAAAAAAAGCTTATCACGGCCATCACGACGAGACAATTCAGTACCGCGGATGACGCCAATGGGCACGGATAACGGACGGACGGTAAGGAACCACGAAAGACGCGAAACACACGAAAGAAGTTTTGAGCCGCAGATGGACCCAGATGAACACGGATAGAAACGGACGAACGACAAGGAACACTCATCGACGCTAATTCTCCCTCATCGATTAGCAGTCTGGTGAATGAGGGAGGGCGAGGCTCCTGCCGAGCCGCAAACCATTGATTTCACCGCACTGTCGGCTCGGCGGGAGCCTCGCCCTCCCAACGTCGGTCGCTTTTCGACAGGATGTTTGCGGAGATCAGTGCCGATCAGTGTTCCAAACCCGTCTTCTTCTACAATCATTCGCTGTTCCTGACAGAAAATTGGCGTGGCACACTAAGAAATCAAACGATTGTCGGCCCGGGAACCGGCGGATCGGCTACCGGTGCCGGTTCCACGCCAGGGCTAGGGGAGTTCCCGCCAGCGGCAACACCAAAAGCGCCGTCAGGCCGACGATCCCCAGGTACATCGGCAAGGGCAGCCTTTCCTGCCAGGCCCAATGCACGAGGACCACAGCGCTGAGGGAAATGCTGATCGCCGCCGCTGTCCAGGTCGCCCTGGGGCTGACCAGCGACTGCCGGCGCGCCGCCGCGAAGGCCCAGACAGTTCCCAGGATGAACACGACCATCAGGGTAATCAGGCAACCGAAAAAGAACGGCTGCCGCTCCTGGGGAGCGAGTACGAATCTGCCAAACACCGTGAGCGCGATGATCAGCGCAAATGCCGCACAGACGATGCCTGTGAGCAGATTCTGCTTGCCGCACAGACCGGCCATGGCGATCTGAGTCACAGTCAGCCAGGTGGCCAGGAGCGAGAGGGGAATGTACGACCAGCCAAGCGTTTCGAGTTCGGTCAGCATTATCGGTTGTGATTGCGTTGTCCATTCAATTCCCATGAGCACCAGATAGACCGCCAGCCAGGCGAGCCAGCTCACGAGGACGTTGCGACCGGCCGTCCTCAGAATGATTCGGGCCAGATCGGGGTTCGTCAGCGGCCGGGTCGCGTAGAAATTTCCCATCTCGAATCTGCCGTCCATCGGTCCGACATGCCCGATCACGAGGCCCATCACGAATCCCACCATGGGCAGGATGGCGCCCCCGGCGAGGAACCCCTCGAAGAGTTCTTTGGGAACGCGGTTGAAGATCAGCCAGCCGAGGAAACCGGCAATCATCCCGATCACCACCAGCGCGGGCATGCCCCCCTTCTGCCTCCATTCAAACCAGAACTGCGCCTGGTGCGGGCTGGGGAACGGCAAACCAAAGGCCGGCGCGGGATCGAACAACCTTTCGAGCCAGGCTTTCAAGCGCGGCGTCCGCAAGGGGTCTCCGCGGCGCTCGCGAGACATTCCCTCGACGGCGGCGGCGTAACCGATCAGGCCTACAGAAATCATCGTGAGCATCTCGATCGCGGTGACCTCGGTCCACAGGTGCGCAGGGCTGGAAAACAGCGGATCGAACCGCGCTTTGCCCCACATCCCCAGGAGGGTCGTGGGGATTCCAAATCCCGGGATCAGCCAGGCTCCCCGCTCGGTCAAGCGAAAGGTTCCTTCCGAAAGAGCCAGGGCCGCGGCGCAGAAGAGCGCAGGCCCCCACAGAGGCCAGCCCATGTCGAACAGAGCGTTGACGGCCGCTGTCGAGACGAGCGACAGCACGATCGCAACCACCATCCCCATCAGAAATCGCACACCCGCGAGTGTCGCCGCCGAAACCGGATAGGTATACAGGCGCGTCGGACGATCCAGGGCCGAGGCGATGACGACTGTGAAGGCAAAGGCCTGCCCCAGCATGATCAGGTAGCAGAATCTGATGGAGAGCTCGTCGTCTCCCGAGGGGAGCGCTCCCTCGAATTTCAGCGCGCCGAAGATCAGAGCCGGCAAGCCGACCATCGCCAGCACCGACATCAGGAAACTCCATTTGCCGCGCTGCCACAGTTCCCAGATCATCGCCAGGGGAATCGAACGCATGATTGCATGCCGCCTTTCACCTCGAATTTGCCACATCCTCAAATCACCGATGCCGATTCCACGCCAGAGCCAAGGGACAAGTCGCCAGCGGCGCCAGCGGCAATGTCAGAAGTCCGGCGGCACAGAAGACGGGTGCCGGTTCCCGGTAGCTGGCCAGCAGACACACGCTCCAGGCCAGGCCGCACAGCGTCAACCAGCCGGCCAGCGCCGCACAACACGTGGGCCCCGAAATGGCACGTCGCTGCCGGGCCATCCCGAAACTGCCGAGAGTTCCGGCAGCCGCCAGGCCACCGATGAGATATTGCCAGGCGCCATCCGGCAAAAGCGGACGGCCGGACGCATCCCTGTCGGCCAGATACAACCCCAGGAGCAGTGCCGGAATCCCTGCCGTCACGAAGGCCACAATCAGCCGCTGGCGACCAATCAGTACCACGGAAGTCGTCAGCGAAAGAGCCGCCCATGTGGCCAGCAGAATAGCTCCGACGACCGGGAGTGCGTACCAGGGGCCCATTCCCCTGGCCGCGGCCGCGAATTTCCCGTGCACCGTCCACAGATCGAAGACCGGCTCGAGTCCCTGGTTGGAATATAATAGTGCGGTCGAACCCGCCAGCGCGACAGCCCACATCGCGCCGGTCAGGAGCAGGCTGACAGCTTCGACTTTCAGCAGCGCCCCGGCCAGACTTGCGTTCGTCGCCGGGCGGGTTGCCAGCAGGCTGCCGCATTCGGGGTTGGCCGCGGGCAGATCGGTGTGCCCCAGCGCCAGCCCCCCTAGCAGTGCAAACAGCATCAGGCCCGACCCGTAAGCGAGGAAGTCATGCAGCAACCGATACTCACGGTCCTCAAACCATTCCCCGCAGTAGGCGGTGATCAGGAAGGTGGCGAAAACCACAAACGTCGCCGGCAGGATCAAACCCTTGTGCTGCCACTCAAACCAGAATTGAGCCGCCTCGGCGCTGCCAAAGCGGGGGCGCTCGAAGTGGGCGGTCTCTTGATGAAGGGCCAACCGGGGGGAAATCTGCGAGAGCAGGGGGAGGTCGCCGCGCCGGTCCCGCCGGATGCAATAGACTGTCAGGGAGAACGCGGCCAGACCGATCGAAGCGATAGTCGCCAGTTCTCCGGGAGTGACGGTCGTCCACATCCACCTGGGCTCCAGAAAGCTCCCGCCGCCGTAGCGGCCGCGCATCCACCAGTCGAGTGGGATGGCGACAGCAATCCAGGCGACAATGCGCGCCGCCCGCCCGGGACCGGCAACCCGCGAAGCAGTCTGAAATGCCGCCAGCGCCGTCGGCAACAGCAGCGCCGGGCCCCACACCGGCCAGCCGACGCCAAACAATCGGTTGAGCAATCCGGCCGTCAGCAGGTAGGTGACACCCACCGAGATCATCCCCGGGAACATCGTGACGGCGGCCAGCACGCGATTGGAGAGGGGGAGTAGATAGAATCGCGCGGGGTCCCCCTGGGCAGCCAGCGCCGCGCCTGCCGAGGAGACGAACCAGATCCACACGAGCACAAAGTGCAGGCTGCGCCCGGAGCGCGGCTCGAGCGGTCCCGACTGGAGGACAGACGAGTAGACGATCAGCGCCACCCCCAGCCCGGCGAGCAGCGCGTTGAGAATCCGCCACCAGCCGCGCTGGAAGAATTCCCAGGCCAGTGCCCGCGCGGGGGCGCCGCTATCGCGTCGATGGCTGATCGGGAACGGCATGGCCTAGCCTTGAATCCGGGAAACGAAAATCTCGTCGAGGGAGAGGGCCGCATCATCGACGACGGTGGCCCCCATCGCTTGAGCGGCCTGGCGCAACTGTTCGCTCTCGCCGCTGCACACGTAAGTCCACTCGGTCCCACGTCCCATGCACGAGATCGTGCCGACCAGTGCCGGAGCCCGGTCCAGCGATTCGCCGAACCGCAACGTCATCCGTCGGTGGCTGTCTTTGATCTCGTCCATCGGCGCCGTCAGCAGGATCCGCCCCTGATGAATGATCGCCACCCGATCGGCGACCCGTTCCACCTCGTCGAGCAGATGCGAGGAAAAGAGTACGGTCCGCCCTTCGTCGGCGATCGTGCGGATGATCGCCCCCAGGATATCGCGGCGGACGACCGGATCGAGCCCCGACGACGGCTCATCCAGGACCAGCAATTCCGGGCGATGCGCCAGGGCCACCAGCAGCCCGGCCCGTGCCCGCTGCCCGCGCGACAGCGTCTTGACTCTGGCGTTGTCATCGAGATCGAATGCCTGTCGCAATTCCTCGGCGTAGGCAGCATCCCACGTCGGGAAGAAGGCCTGGGTGTACCGCATCAGTTCGCCGACCCGCATCCAGTTGGGCAGGTCGCGGTCTTCCGAAAGATAGCCGATGCGGCCCAGCGTGCCGACCGGGTTTTCGACCGGGTCGAGCCCGAACACCCGCACCGACCCGGTTTGGGCCCTGAGCATTCCCAGGACGTGCTTGATCAGGGTCGTCTTGCCGGCGCCGTTACCGCCGATCAGGCCGAAGACCCCCCCGCGCGGCACGGCGAGGGAGAGGTCATCGAGCGCGGTCTTGTTGCCGAATTGCCGCGTCACGCGATGGATTTCGACGATCGGCGGGGCGGACGAAGGGAAGGGATCGGGCATGGAATCATTCCTGATTGCGGGAGGTTTGCAAAGCTGTATCGCGCTGCTGAACGAGTTTGACGACGTCGTCGACGGTGATGTCCATCTGCCGCGCCTCGGCCAGCAGCGCGTCGATGCGTTCGGTCAGGATCCTGACCCGTTCGCGGCGGGCCAGAGGAGAGCCCTGATCGGAGACGTACGTGCCGGCGGTGCGGCGTTTCTCGACGAGCCCAGCCCCTTCGAGCTCGCGGTAGGCGCGGGCCACCGTGTTGGGATTGACGATCAGTTGCTCGGCCAGGACACGGATGGGGAGGAGTTCATCCCCCGCCTTGAGCCGGCCGGCAGCGACCAGGTATTTGACCTGGTTGACGATCTGCAGGTAGATCGGAATGCCGTCGGTGGCGGAGATGTGGATTTGCACAGACTGGTCCCGGAACGCAGGGAAGGGGTTGAACGCTCATCTGCACTTGTATTAATTCAATAATACAAACGAGGAACGGCGCGTCAAGCAAAAAAATAAAAAATTTGGAGATCTCGGTTGATCCGGTCGTCACGTCAGGCCGGCTGGGTCGCCGCTTGCCGGGACAAGATTCGAGACCAATCGGAACCGAACGGACCGGTTGGTCCAATATCACCAGAAACGGTGGCCTGTTGCATCGTTTCCTGGGTTCCTGCGTTCCTGAATTTATTCCTTGGTACCATTCCCTGAATTTCGGTTTCGATCGGAGATTTCCAAAAACAATTGCCGTCTCAGAATCCCGAAATGAGCGGCCAGCGCGAGCGGCCCTCGCCCGCACAGAATGGTTGAGCGATTCTCAAGGACGATGAGGAACGCAGGAAGGCAGGAACCCAGGAAACGGACAGGCGCAATAGCATTTCGGGTCTCCGGTGAGACCGGGAGAATTACACCGCGGCAGCGCGGGGTGGCATTTTTCCCGTGGTCGCAGGTACGATGCGCCCAGTCAGTCAGCTTCAGCGTCTTTCCGGAATACGAAGGGAGATCGGGCGATGGACCGAAACATGATTTACGCCGGAGCGTCGGTAATTCTCGCCGGCCTGCTCGGATTCAGCTGGGCGCGCGGCGGGGGCACTTTGAATGCCGAGGAGTCTCGCGCCGCCGCACCTCAGGAGATCGCGGTGGTCGATCTCGCGAAAGTGTTCGCCGGATACAAGGCGTTTCAAAGCGATAATGAAGAGCTCAAGCGGGAAGTCCAGCACGTTCAGGAGGAGTCCAGAGCGATGCTCGCTACCGGCAACAAGCTTGGAGAAGAGCTCAAGCTGCACAAACAGGGAACGGCCGAGCACACGCGCATCCTTAAAGAAATCCAGGCCAAGGCCGATGCGTTCAAGAAACACAATGAAGAATCGCAAAAGCACCTGACCGAAAAGCAGGCCACGCTGAACCTCAAGAACTATTACGCAGTCAACGAAGAAATCCAGCGCATCGCCGCCGCCCGTGGATTCAAACTCGTCGTCAACTACGCTTCAGATCCGATTGATCCCAAGGACCTGTCGAAGACGATGCAGGTGCTGAACCGCCAGGTGCTCTACCAGAATGGCCTCGACATCACCGAGGACGTGCTCCAGGCGGTGAATTGATCGGCAGCTACACCTCGAACGATTCGTGCAGCTTCGGCAGGATCGGGTCTTCGTCGCAATAGTCTGCCAGCACTCCCGCCAGCGCCTGCGACGCGGCCGGTTCGCCGTGCACCAGAAACGCCTGGCCGACTCCGGTTTTCGACGCCAGTCCTTCGTACCACCACTTGAAGTCGGCGGCGTCGGCATGTCCCGACAGGCCGTTCAGGATTTCGACCTGCGCGCGAAGCGTGTATTCCCGGTCGTAGATCTTCAGATAAGGGCGCTTTTCGACGATCCGCCGCCCCAGCGTGTGCTCGGCCTGAAAGCCGATGATCACGACCGTATTCTGCGGGCCTTCGATGGCGTGCTTGAGGTGGTGCAGGACGCGCCCTGATTCGCACATGCCGCTGGCGGCGATCACGATGAAGGCGCCGCTCCTGTGATTCAGTTCCATGCTCTCGGTCTGCGAGGCGACATACGTCAGCCCGGGGAATGAAAAGGGATCGGCTTCCACCTTGATCCACTCCTGTACTTCCTCGTCGAACCGGTCGGTGTGCCGACGGAAGATTTCAGTGAGACGGTTCGAGAGCGGACTGTCGACGAAGACGGGAATCTCGGGCAGCTCCCCCGCGCTGCGCATCTGGTTCAGGAGAAACACGATTTGCTGCGTCCGCCCCAGGCTGAAGGCCGGAATCACCACACGGCCACCGGTGGCTGCGGCGCGCTGGATGATGCGCAGCAGGGACACCTTGAGGTCGATTGTCGGCGGGTGGATGCGATTGCCGTACGTCGATTCGGAAATCAGGATGTCACACCCGGGAACCAGTTCCGGATCGTTGAGCAGCGTCAGGTCGCGGCGCCCCAGATCGCCGGTGAACACGAGCCGCCGCACCTCTCCCTTCTCCTGAAATTCGAGTTCCACGATTGCCGAACCCAGGATGTGCCCGGCGTCGCGGAACCGCAGCCGCAGCTCGGGAAACAGATTGTGCCACTGGCCGTAGCTCCTGGGCTCGAACTCCCGCACGATGCCGCGGACTTCCTTGTCGGTATAGAGCGGCTCGATGCGGGGGAGGTTGCGCGGGCGGTGTTTGTCGAGATGCCGCGCGTCTTCCTGCTGAATGTGGACACTGTCGCGCAGCATGATGTCGGCCACGTCGGCGGTGGCGTCGGTGCAAAAGACCGGCCCGCGGAATCCGTGGCCGTAGAGGCTCGGCAGATTGCCGCAATGATCAATATGCGCGTGCGAGAGAATGACCGCGTCGAGATTCGACGGATTGTGGAAGAACGTCTCGTTCTTGTGCCGCGTTTCGGCGCGGTGCCCCTGAAACAGGCCGCAGTCGAGCAGGACCTTCAACTTGCCGCATTGGATCAGATGCTGGCTGCCGGTCACTTCTCCCGCTGCGCCGCAGAAGGTGATCTTCATGATCGGGAGACTCGCAGAACTCGTGGAATCTGGCCGGACGGCTGATTCTGGCGGCCCACCGCAAATCACACAAGTCATTTTGGCATATTGGCTTGCGGTGAACCCGGTTGACCTCGTCTGGAAACGCGACCTAGAATTGAGTACAAGCTCTGCCACTTCGCGGGCCGATCTCTCGGAAACAGGCACTTTGTGAGCGCCGCCTCAATGCCTCCCGGGTGCCGCCTGCCACGAGGAGCCAGATCGGAAAACCGGGAAATCTGCTGGAGGCAGAAAATGGTCGCTGTCGTCGCCAAACCGGAATCGCTCCGCGACATGTTCGCGGCGTTCACCGAGCACACGTTCCAGGTCGATCTGGGAATCGCCGATACCCGGCTCACCGACTATCTGGCCGACATGCTTCTGCGGTTCATCCGCTCCGACGCCATTTTTCGATTTCGCAGCACGGTTGGACGCAGGCTGGAAGAGGTTGCCGAGATGATGCTCGAAGCGGAGCAACGGCAGGGAAAACCGCGCCGCGAGATTTACCGGCACATCGGCGACTTCACTCTGTTCTGGACCGGCGTCTATCCTGAGGCGCTCTCGCACCTGCAATCCCCCGATCACAAAGATCATCTGCTCGATTATCTCGAGCAGGGGAAGCGCTCCTACTACATCGCCAGCACCTACAGCGACGGCCCGTACGAAAACGAAGCGCCGATCCTCCGCCGCTTGAGCGAAGAGTTCGAGTTGTGCAGCGTCGGTCTCCAGCAGGTCCGCAAAGAGTGGGAAAAGCCCGCCGCCGATCTGCGGAATTGAGCAGTACTGAGTACGCGGTGACTCGGAGCGCGTCGCCAACAAACGCTCGTCCTCTTCGCGTCACCCCGGTTATACTCGCGGCATGAGCATCGTCTTGCCCGCATCGGTCATCGCGTTCGCCGCCCTCTGCGTCTGGCTGACGGTGCGGATCTACAACCGGCGGGAGCGGTGGGCGAAGTGGACGCTGACGACCGTCATCAGCCTGCCGGTGCTGTATGTCGCCAGCTTCGGGCCGGCGTGCTGGCTGACGTCGCAGATGGATAGCGGAGGATGGATGATTCCGAATCCGGCACTGCGCATTTACTGGCCGCTCGGCAGGATTGCAGATAAGGAACACTCGGACTCGCGATGCGGTCAATGGCTGCGCTGGTGGATGACGGTCGGCCTGACGGATGGGCGCTATGCCGTGGTACCGACTGATAGCGCTGGAAGCTGGACGATGGAACCCTAGCGCCAGAGTTACCTCGCCAGTCCAGACATTGCGCCGACTTCAAACGGTACCGCGACCATCCGGGCACATTTGGCGACTCGACTGACGGCAAGGCAATTCCTTATCCTGGTGCCATTCCTGAGTACCCAGTACTGAGTACTCGGTACTGAGTACACTTTAACACGGAGCCTTGACCCACAATCGGATGCGCAGCTTCCGCCCGCGCAAATATTTAAAGGAAATTCCCATGGCCGCGGCGCGCGTCTTTACGGAACTCAAGTTCTGGCAGCGAGCGAGGGAATGGTCGAAGGAAATCTTTGAGAAGACGCAGATCGAACCATTCCATTCGGATCGGCGCCTCGTCGCGCAGATCAACGATTCGTCGGCATCGGTGCTGGCCAATATCGCCGAAGGTTTTGGCCGCGGATCGCAGGGAGAGTTTGTCTTATTCCTCGGGTACTCGCTCGGCAGCATCAACGAAACGCAGTCGCATCTCTGCGTGGCTTACGATCGCAAGTATGTCACGAAGGATGCATTTGGGAAGTTGTTTCAGACCGGGACTGAGATTCGAAAAATGACTGTGGCGTTTCTCAAGGCAATGGTCATGCCCGGGTCGGGGGTCAAGAATCAGCGAAAATACGTGAGCTGGACGGAACAGGTGTGGGACAACTACGAACGCATCACCGGCCAGAAACGGCCGCCGCTGTTTGAAACGGGCGAATCGAAGAAGAAAGCGGCAGTCGTGTACGACGATGCGCCGCCTGTCTGAGGACAGCGAACCCCGCGCTGAGCCGGGTGATGTTTGATAGATTTCTCGGCTGGGCGGGGCCGCTCGGCGTACTCAGTACTGAGTACTCAGTACCGGGTACTCAGTACCGGGTACTTAGCCTCGCCGTTGCGGTCACCCGTCCACCGCGTAGTTTTCCACTGCCAACTCAGTACTCAGTACCCGGTACTGATTCGCCCCCGTGCGTGAACTGGCGATCCCCCGTCCGTTCTGTAAGATGGCTCGGATCATGCACAATTCTCTCTCCTGCGCCGCCTGTCGTCTCGAGTTTCCGGTCGATCGCCTGCACAACCTGTGCACCGCTTGCGGCAAACCGATCGTCGCTGGATACGATCTCAAATCACTGCGCGATCGGTTCACGCCCGACGTCGTCCGAAAGCGCGCGCTGCGATCGATGTGGAAGTTCTGGGAGGTGCTGCCGGTGGATTCGCCTGACCAGGCCGTGTCGCTCGGCGAAGGAGAGACGCCGCTCCTGCGCTGCGAGCGGCGCGGACCGTTCGCCAATTTCACGAATCTGTTCATCAAGGACGAATCGTTCAACCCGACCGCCAGCTTCAAGGCGCGCGGGATGTCGGCGGCGATTACCCGGGCCGTGCAACTGGGAGTCAAGACGATTGCGCTTCCCTCGGCCGGGAACGCGGCCGGCGCTGCCACGTACTATGCCGCGCGGGCCGGGCTCGAGTGCTTTCTGTTCATGCCGCAGGATACGCCGCCGGCCAACATCATCGAGTCGGTCGTCGGCGGGGCGCGCGTGTATCTCGTCAACGGGCTGATCAGTGATTGCGGCAAGCTCGTCAAGCGCGGCTGTGCCGAGTTCGGCTGGTTCGATCTCTCGACCCTCAAAGAGCCCTTTCGGATCGAGGGGAAGAAGACAATGGGATATGAACTCGCATTCGACATGGCGGCGGTTCATGGCACGGCCGAACTCAAGCTCCCCGATTGCATCCTGTACCCGGCGGGGGGCGGGACGGGGCTGATCGGCATGTGGAAAGCGTTCGACGAGATGCAACAGCTCGGCTGGATCGGTGCCGAGCGGCCGCGGATGGTGGTCGTCCAGGCGGAAACGTGCGCGCCAATCGTGCGGGCGTTTCAGGCCGGGGCTGAGTTCGCCGAAATGTTTCCCAACGCGGCGACGGTGGCCTCGGGACTGCGCGTGCCGGCGGCGGTGGGAGACTTCATGATGCTGCGGGTGCTGCGCGAAAGCGGCGGCACGGCAATTACCGTCAGCGATGCCGAATTGCTGGAGGGAGTTCGCGAACTGTCGCGCTATCAGGGGATCTATGCCTGCCCGGAAGGAGGGGCGGTATGGAAAGCGGCCGAGGCGCTCCTCGACAGCGGCTGGCTGAAGCGGAATGAAGAAGTCGTGCTCTTCAACACCGGCAGCGGGCTCAAATACAACCACCTCTTTCCGACTGGCGAACTGCCCGTGCTCGATCACCACGATCCGCACTGCCTCGATCAGATTGTGCGGTAAGACTCGCTGGTCGCGCGTTCCGCGGCCGGTGGGCGTCTCGTAATGTAGTCATCTCGCTCCGCGAGATGGTCTGCCGGCTATCCCCACCAGAAAATCCCGTGTGCTACAAACCGCCCTCCCATGCCAGCGCCGAAGCCTTCGCAGAGTGATCCGTGCCAGAACTCGACGACTTGCGCCGCTCGAACGCCGGCCGCGCGATCCTTGCCCGGAGACCATCTCGGAGGACCGAGATGACTACAATACGGCATCGCGCTGCGCGAGATGGTCTGCCGACTATTCCCTCCGGAAAATGCCGTGTGCCAGGCACCGGCCGGTTATTCTGCAAAGACCACCCCCGCGCGGCGGACGCACCGTCGGTGCAAGGAGCTGCCGGCCGCAACTTGCAGGCGTCGGCGTGATCGGGTTTGATTAACCTTATGGAATCACTCTTAAAGCGGGTGCCCGAGGATTCGTGCCGCGCCAGCAGCGGCTGGCTGCGCGCGACGCTGGCGGTCTTGCCATTCCTGGCCGGCAGCCTCGTGCATTCTTCAGACGCCCAGGCGGCGGATCCCCTGCCGCCGGTCAAAAGTCCGCTGTCAGTCGCCGAGTCGCTGGCGGCTTTTCAGCTCGAACCCGGCTTGCAGATTGAGATCGTCGCCGCCGAGCCGGAGGTTGTTTCACCGGTTACGATCGCGTTCGACGAAGAGGGGCGGCTGTGGGTGGTCGAAATGAGCGATTACCCGAACGGACCCGCGCCGGGTGAACCTCCGAAATCGCGGATCAAGCTCCTCGAAGATCGCGACGGCGACGGGCGGTTCGAAACGGCGCACATATTCGCCGACAAGCTCCTGTTTGCCACAGGTGTCCAGCCCTGGCGCGGCGGAGTGATCGTCACGCTGGCCGGCGAGATCGCGTACTTCAAAGACACTGACGGCGACCATCGGGCTGACGTGCGTGAAACGTGGTTTCGCGGGTTTGCTCAGGAGAACCCGCAACTGCGGGCCAATCATCCCCGCTTCGCTCTCGACAACCACATCTATGTCGCCAACGGTTTGAAGGGAGGCAAGATCGTCGCCGAGAGCAGCAAGTGGGGCCGCTCGATTCCCGAGGTGTCGATCAGTGGCAAGGATTTTCGGTTTGATCCGAACACGGGCGAATGCGAAGCCGTTTCGGGTAACGGGCAGTTCGGACTGACGTTTGACGACTTCGGCAATCGATTCGTCTGCACCAACCGCAATCCGTGCCGGCACGTCGTGCTCGAAGATCGGTATCTTAAGCGCAATCCGTTTCTGGCGGTCCGCGACGTCGCACAGGATGTTTCGCCGCCCGCGGAAAAGTCGCGCATTTATCCGATCAGCCGCGCCTGGACGACGTCGAATCTGCATGCCGGCCAGTTCACGGCGGCCTGCGGCCTGTTGATCTACCGGGGAGACGCGTTGCCAGAGCGCGAGTATTACGGCAACAGTTTCGTCTGCGAGCCGACGGGAAATCTGGTCCACCGCGACATCCTGGAATCGGACGGTCCGACTTTCAAATCGCACTACCCGCGCGAGGGGGTTGAGTTTCTGGCCTCGCCCGACGAATGGTTCCGGCCGGTCGATCTGGCCAACGGGCCGGACGGTGCGCTGTATGTTGTCGATATGTATCGAGCCGTGATCGAGCACCCCGAATGGGTTCCGGCTGAGCTGAAAAACCGCCCCGACCTGTACGACGGCAGCGACCGAGGTCGAATTTATCGGATCGTGTCGAAAGATGCCAAAATCGATCCCTCACGACGTGGGCGATTGAATCTGGGAAAAGTCTCCGCCGCCGATCTCGTCAAAACAATCGAGCATCCGAATGCTTGGCATCGCGAAACGGCTGCGAGGCTTCTATTTGAGCGCCAAGATAAGTCGGCGGTCGCCGGCCTCCAAGAGATTGTCCACAGCACTAGCAAACCTGCGGCACGCGCGGCAGCCCTCTTTGCATTCAAGGGATTGTCGAGTATCCCCAATAAGCAATTAGAAAAGCTAATGGTCACTTCCAACGATCGTCTTCGTGACTGTGTCGTTGCGATCGCAGAGTCGCGGCTCTCAGCATCAGAAGGACTGCGAGAGGTTCTTGTCTCGGGGAAAATTGGCAAGTCGATGCAGGTTGCGCTCTCGCTGGGGGAAATAGACAGTCTGAAGTCGTTTGATCGGAAATCCAGGGAAGTGTCGTATGAGGCATTCGATGTCTGCAACGAACTCGCAGAGATCCTGATGCATCATCTGGGTAATGAATGGATCCGTCGCGGCGTCTTCAGTTCCGTTCATACGCCCGATCAGGCAGTTGTCCTGGCCGGCGGGATCGCGGAAATTGCGTCCACGCAAGTTGTCAGCGATTTGCCGCAATATCGGGCCGCACTCCGGGAATTGTACGAAATGATCGGGTCGGGACGCTTCGGCCCCGAGGTCTTGGAAATACTTGCACTCACCTCGCCCGAAAATCTTGGGTCGGAGGATGCCGCGGGAGTACGAATGGCCGCGACCTGCGGCTTGGGGCGGGGACTCGCGCGTGGTGGAGAGACCATCGCTGTCACGCGTCGATTTCTCGCAGACGTCGCAGCGTTCCAGAATCGCCCCGCCGACTTAGCACGCATCCGAAAATTCCTGGACACCGTCTTTGCCGATGCTGCCCGTGTCGCACAGGATCCGAATGCCGCGGCCGATTTGAGGATCGAAGCGCTCGGTGTGTTACAAGTCATGCTGTTCGATGACGCCAGTCCCATACTGTTCAAACTCGTGAAGACCGATCCTTCGCAGGAAATCCGATTTCTGGCGATCGATGCCCTGGCTTCATTCGACACCAAATCGACGGATGGGAATGTCGAACCGCCGATTGGGCCGGCGCTGCTGGATAGGTTCGCATCGCAAACACCCCCCTTTCGCCGGCGCGTGTTGCAGGCCATGTTGCGGACCCCGGCACGCATCAGTTTGCTGCTCTCTGAAATCGAATCCAAGCGAATCGCCATTTCTGAACTTGACGCCGCGACTGTCCAGGCAATGATGAATCATAAGGACGAAGCCATTCGCGATCGTTCCCGCAAACTGCTGGCGGCTGCGATTCCGGCCGACCGCAAACAGGTGCTGGAAGCCTATCAGCCCGCCTTGACCCTTGCTGCTGATCCTAAAAAGGGGCGCGCGGTTTTCGAGAAGAACTGCGCGACGTGCCACAAGATTGGCGATCTGGGAGTCAATGTGGCTCCGGAGATTTCTGATTCACGGACCAAGACCCCGGCGCAACTCCTCACGGACATCCTCAATCCCAACCAGGCAATCGACAACAACTACGTCAGCTACGCCGTCGTGACCAAAGATGGAAAGACCGAGACGGGGATCATCACGACCGAGACTGCGACTTCAATCACGCTCAAGCAGCCGGAAGGGAAAACGGTCCTCATTCTCCGGCAGGAGGTCGACGAACTGCGTTCGAACGGCGTTTCACTGATGCCCGAAGGACTCGAGAAAAATATCCCGGTCGAGCAGATGGCCGATCTGATTGCGTTCATCAAGAACTGGCGCTATCTCGACGGCGCCGTGCCGCTGGGGAAGTAGAATTGTGTTATTGTGTCGCAGACAGTCGCCATTAGGGCCTACGCGTTGCAAACTGGGCCGAAACGAACGCTGCTCCCTTCGCCCAAATTGCATAGGCATCTACACGTCGCATTTTGAGCCGACTTCAAACATTTCCCCTCCCGCCGTGGCGGGGGAGGGCCGGGGTTGGGGGGCGAATGTCGATTGACGCTTGCCACCCCCATCCTAACCTTCCCCCATCAAGGGGGAAGGAATCAGTTTCGGCGACGCGGGAAGCGGGTGTTGCGGAATTTGTAGAAACTCCGATCGTTTGCGCATTAGCCGCGGATGCGGCGGCATAGTGTAGCCTGGTGGCGTAAGCCCCAGGTATGATCACAATCTCATATCGAAGCCCCAGCGGGGCGACATGGAGACGCGGTATGTCGCTCCTCCGGAGCTTTGCTTGATTGCGCGACGTGACCAGTGGCTGGCGCCACTGGCTACATTATTTCGCCCCTCCGGGGCTGGCGGGGTGGGAGGCGAGGGCTGATTCAGGCTCCCCCGCCCATCCTAACCTTCCCCCATCGAGGGGGAAGGAATCAATTTCGGCACCGCGCGTTTTGACTTGTGTAGATACCTATGGACGGCCGCAGTGGGTGGCACTTGAAGGGAGATCGCTGATGTTTCGCCTTATACAAATCCCGGCTCTGGCCCTGTTGATCATCGTGGCAGCCGGTTCACTCGCCCGGGCTGCCGATTTTCAGGCCGGGGTTGCGGTGGTCGATATTACAGCGCCTCCCGGCTACCGGATGAGCGGGTACTTCAACGAGCGGCTCAACACGGGGACGCACGATCCGCTCCAGGCCAAAGCGGTCGTTTTCCGGCAGGGAGACCGGCAGGGGGCGCTCGTCTTTTGCGACCTGATCGGCCTGTCGGTGGAGGTCAGCCGCCGGGCCCGCGAGCAGGCGGCGCAGAAGGTCGGGATTCCCGCCGCGAACATCCTGATTCACGGTACGCACTCGCACACCGGCCCCCTGTACGACGGCGCGCTGCGCAAGCACTTCCACGACCTGGCGATCGAGAAGCAGGGGAAGGACCCGCACGAAGAAATCGACTACCGCGACTTTCTCGTGCATCGGCTGGCCGACGCCATCGTTCAGGCGAGCGCCGCGGCGCAGCCGGTAGACGCTCTGGCGGGAATCGCCGAGCAGCGCGGGCTGTCGTTCAATCGGCGGTTCCACATGAAAGATGGGACCGTCCGATTCAACCCCGGCAAGCTCAATCCTGACATCATTCGCCCCGCCGGGCCGATCGATCCCGATGTGGGGATCGTTCTCCTGAAGCCGAAGGGGGGCAAGCAGAACGTCGCCGCGCTGACAGTCTTTCCGCTGCATCTCGACACGGTTGGCGGAACCGAATACGCGGCTGACTATCCCTTCTATCTTGAGAGAACGTTGCGCAAGAATCTCGGAAACCAGTTCGTCTCACTGTTCGGCAACGGTACCTGCGGCGACATCAACCACGTCGACGTGACTCACGGCAACGCCCAGAAAGGGCATGAAGAAGCCGCGCGGATCGGTACGACACTCGCCGAGACCGTCGAGGCGGCTCTCCCCGCGCTCAAGCCGCTGGGCATGCCCAATCTGGCCGTTCGTAGCGGCAGCGTGACCGTGCCGATTCAGCAGTACACTCCCGCCGAAATCGCTCAGGCCCGGCAGGACATGTTCAAAGTCGGCACGTCGGATCTGTCGTTTCTCGATCAGGTGAAGGCGACGAAGATCATGAACGTGCAGATGCGATCGGCCGCCGGATTGCCGATCGAGGTGCAGGTCTTTCGCCTGGCGGATGATCTGGCGATTGTCGGGCTGCCCGGCGAAGTCTTCGTTGAGCTGGGGCTGGCGATCAAGCGCGGTTCCCCATTCGCGCGAACGCTGGTGGTGGAATTGTGCAACGACAACCCGGCGTACATCCCGACGCAGAAAGGATTTGTCGAGGGGAGCTACGAAACGGTCAACTCGCTGATCCAGCCCGGCGGCGGAGAGCTGATGGTGGAACTGGCGCTCAAGCTGCTGAAGGAGGCGAAGGCGTCGCCTTAGCCGGTTCTTCTTTGCGCCATGACACCCAGACGAACAGCACGCAGCCGGTCGTGATCGCCATGTCGGCGACGTTGAAGATCCCCGTGCGCAGGGGGCCGATCCCTACGTTGAGAAAGTCGGTCACGAGCCCGTTCTGCGAGACGCGGTCGATCAGATTCCCGATTCCGCCGGCGAGAATCAGCGCACCGGCTGCGTACGGCAGGCGCGCCATGTTCCATTTCACGAGGAGAACATAGCCCAGGATGGCCATGACGACCGCGTTGGCGCCAACCAGCAGCCAGAACCGGGTGCCGGGATCGAGGCGCCCTCCCATCCCGAGAAATGCTCCAGGATTGAGGGCGTACTCGAGGCGCACGGTGTCACCCAGAAACGACTGCCGCGGGAGCGGTGCCAGCGTCCGGGTGGCGATCGATTTCGTGACGCGGTCGCAGCCGATGCACGAGACGAGCACCGCCGCAAGCATTCCCAGCCGGCTCAAACGATGCCGATTCATGCCGCACCCACCTTACCGCGGAAGACGAAGTACACCGCACCCAGCAGGCACAGCCCGGCCCACAGGTAATCGCGCTGAATCGGTTGTCGCAGATAAAACACTGAAAACGGAATGAAGACCAGGAGCGTGATCACTTCCTGCATGACCTTGAGCTGCGGGAACGAGAGCTGCGTGGCACCGATCCGGTTGGCCGGAACCTGGAGCATGTATTCGAAGAAGGCCACGCTCCAACTGGCGACTGCCGCGACGTACCAGGCGCTGTTTTTCAGATCGCGCAGATGCCCGTACCAGGCATAGGTCATGAAGATATTGGAGAGAATGAGCAAACCGGCGGTCTGCAGGGCGGTCAGCATGATCGTTCCTTGAAATGCGGTGCCGGGCCGATCATAGCACGGGCAATTCAATCGGCAGAGAGCAGATTTATCCGGCTTTTCGCGAGATCCGCAGGTTGGCCGGGCCCGCTGTCGTTGTCGAAGCATACAGCGATCACGAGACCGTTCATTTCCAATTGATTTCCGCAGGCCGATCAGGCATGCTTTCGGCATGAAACAATCATTGCTTGTCATCGTCGGCGCGGTGGTTGGCGGATTTCTGGGTTACAAGGCCTTCTTCTGGATCGCCGGTGAGGGATTTTATGGCCTGATCCTCCCCGGCGGGCTGCTCGGGATGGGCGCCGGGTTGGCGCGAAACAAATCGCTCCCGCTGGCCGTGGCCTGCGGGATTGCCGCTCTCGCGCTCGGGGTCTTCACCGAGTGGAATTTCGCGCCGTTTAAGAAGGACGGAAGTTTCGGCTACTTCCTTGTCCACATCTTTGATCTACGGCCGCTCACGCTGATCATGATCGCGGTAGGGGGGGCAGTCGGCTTCTGGATTCCCTACCGGCAGATTCCGGATTCGCCCCGTCGGAGTTCGCCCGACCAGAATTCACCCGGCCAAAACGACGCCTGACGGAAGTCGATGCATTCGGTCTGCGACCCGGATGATCCGCGGACGGACCGTTCAGCGGTCGTCGTCGCGATGCTCGGCAGAGATGACGCGCGACGGGCCGGATCGACCCGAGACACCGCGATTCGCGCCGCTGCCCGACGAATCGCTCTGCATCGAGTCTTCGTCTCTTGACTGCTGCAATTCCCGTGTCTGGGCTGCGGCATACACCTGGGCGCTCAGTTCGAGGATCTGGTCCTTCCGCAGGTCGGCGACCCCCTCCATCTTCTCGGTGATCTGCTCGACCCAGTCGGGCCGGCGGCACATGGCCATCGACATCATTTTCAGAAACAGGCTGATCTCGGTAAACGTCCGGTCGGTCATCTTGACCGTCAGCGGTGAGAAGATCTTGGCGACCACGTCGATCGTCAGCGACGGGAACGTCACGAACAGGTCGGCGCGATGCGTCACCTGGTACGTGCCATCGGGCTGACGGACAAAATTCGTCTGCAGGTACATCAGCGATTTGGCTTCGATCGGCTTCGTGAACAAGGGGGTCTTGTACTGTCCATCGCAAGCCACCAGGTTCTTCTCCCCGCCAATGTGCAGGATTTCGAGCGCGCCCACCGACCCGTCTCCGGTATCGGCTTCGTAGTCAAATCGTCCGGTCTGCCACATCTTCAGCTTCGAAATCTTCATGGCGCGCCAGATGCTGACAGCCACGTCGGGATGGGCGAGGAAGTAGTTGTAGACGTCGGGCTCGACGTTGAACGTCACCTTCGGAAGCCGTCTGTAGAAGCTCACCGATTTCAGCAGCGTATTCACGCGCTGCCGGTTTTCGGGAGTCAGATGCTCGAGGGGCAGGGCGGCGATGGCCGCCTTCTTTGCCGCCGCGGAGGACGTTCCTTCGGCTTCCACGTCGGGTAGGCCGCGCGGGTCGCTGCTGCGCGGAGTCTTTCCAACCAGCCTGGCCCCCACCTGCATGATATCGCTGAGCGCACCGCGCGAGCTGGATTCCCCATCCGCTTTTTCGCCGCGGGTGGGTACTTCAGCGGGCTCGGCGTGGATTCCCTCTGGAATCGCCGTGAGAATGAGGCCCACACAGATGAGCAACTGTGGCAACCGAATCATGAGATGCATATTCCCGGACAGCATGCCAGCATTTCCCCCGAGGCACGGTTGTGAGTACTTCAATCATCGGCAGACGCGGAAATCAGCCCGCAGTTGAAGTATTCAGGTGCTGTCGATTCTCCCGATTTTTCCGGCGCATCGGCAAACTGGGTAGCTTGGCGAGAAGTGGAAGAGGCTGTGGGCGGGAATCAGCTTGGCAGATCGACTGCGGACAGGAGCGGCCGATGATCGCTGCCCGACCAGGCACACCCGGCGGCGATCCCCGGCTCAACCGCCGCGAATGCCACGCCCCAGGTCTTCGAACAGCGACTCCAGGCACAGCGGAATTGCGGCGTTGGCGGAGAGCTGTCGTTCGGCATCGAGGCAGCGTTCAACCAGACCGGCGACCACGTCGATGGCTTCGACCCCCGGGCCTCCCAGGCGGTTCACGAAGGTCGCCGTATGGGGCAGCGAAACGAATCGATCGGGCGGCCCGCCGGCGACTGCCAGGAGCGCCTGCCTGAAGAATTCGACACAGAAGCGTACGATCCAGCCGGCATACTCGCGCTGGGACGATTTCTCGGCTCCCGCAGAATCGAGGGATTCGATCATCCGCTCGGCAGTCTGGACGCTGCGAAACGGGTCGGCGGCCAGCAGTCGATGCAATTCCTCGCGCAGATTGCGCAGCTCCGGGTCGAGGAGCTGCCGCGCCGTCTCGAGACTTCCCTCGCACAGTTCGGCCACCTGAGCGGCCTCGGCAGAGCTGGCCACCTCTCCGGAACGGACCAGGAGTTCGGTGATCTCGGCCGGCGTGAGGGGCTGAAACGTCAGGATCTGGCAGCGCGAACGGATTGTCGGGAGCAGTCGATCGGCGCCCGTAGCGATCAGGATCAGGACTGAATCGGGCGGGGGCTCCTCGAGCGTCTTGAGCAGAGCATTTGACGGCTCATCATCCATCGTCTCGGCGGCATCGATGATGGCCACCCGCCGCCGCGCCGACATCGGTTTGAGCGACAGATCGTGACACAAGCCTTCTTTGCCGCGCGTTTCATCTTCTCCGATGAACAGTTTCAGGGGCAACTGCCGCTTGCCTTCGGGCAACTCGACGATCAGCAGATCGGGATGCGTTCGCGCGACCACCTGCAGGCAGCCCGAGCACTCGCCGCACGCGTCGAGTTCGGGATCGCTGCGCCGATCGCACAACAGGCACTGCGCGAATTCAAAAGCGACGCGTCTTTTCCCGATACCCGGCGGACCGGCAAACGCATAGGCGTGTGCAATTCGGCCCCCCGCTGCGCCCGTGCGCAGCCTGGTGATCTCTCGCGCATGACCGAGCAGAGTGGTCCAAGCCATTCCCCGAGGATAGGGAATGCGACTGCCGAATGGAACGCCGTTCAAATCGTTTCGGCAGGATCGCCGGCTGGCGGTATGATCGGCCCGCCCGCCCCGTTGCTGCGACGGGGCTGCCGGTTACCTCTCAGGAATTCGATGCCAGATCGTCTTCGTGCGAGTGACCTGCGACCAATGAGAGTTGCGGGCGCCTTTGATGCGTCTGCAGCAGGAGTTCGAGCTGCCGGTCAATCAGCTCCAGGCGGCGCGAGATCTGTTCGCGCCGTTCCGACCAGCGCTCGCGCCATTCCTCGAATTGATCTTCGGCGCCCTGCTCGGTCGCCCGCGTTTCGTGAAGGTTGTGTTGCAGTCGCAGGAGAGATTCTCCCAAACGTGACTTCTGCTGCCGCCGAGTTGTATTCGCGTCGTGGTCACAAAGGTGCATAGCGTCTCCGCGAGAATGCAAGATCCTGCGAGGCCCCCACTCGAGATTCACGCTGTCAATCTGGCTAAGAGAGCATCGACATTGCAGCCTCGGGGGCTTGAGGAGAATGCGGACTCGTGCGAGTCGAAGTCCACTCTTCCGAAATCGCCGGTGGCAACGGTTATTCCGCCGGTAGCGGACGTTCCGGCAAGGAGGGCCCAGCCGCTTCGAAACGGCAGCGCTCGCTGGGAGAGTTCCATATCGCCAAACTCCGCCGGGCAATACTATGGAAGCGGTACCCGAGGCTTTGGTAATCACGGGGGACGGGCGACATGCACGCGGCGGGTGGCAAGCAGCGAGTCGGTTTCATTGGCGCCGGAAAAATGGCGACGGCCCTGGCGCGCGGGCTGTGCCAATCGGGTTTCACGACGCCCGATCGAATTCTTGCCAGCGATGTGATCGCCGCAGCACGGGAAGCTTTCGCAGCGCAATCGGGGGGTAAGGCTGTCGCCTCCAACAGCGAAGTTGCGGCTGGCAGCCAGATCATCGTCCTGGCGGTCAAGCCGCAGCAGTTCCGCTCGATTCTCGAGGAGCTGAAAGCCCAGATCGGTCCACAGCATCTGGTCATTTCGATCGCTGCGGGAATTCCTCTGGCGACGATGATCTCGGTGCTCGGGGCAGATCGAAGGCTCGTGCGGGTCATGCCCAATACGCCGTGCCTGGTCGGGGCGTCGGCGTCGGCGTATTGCCTGGGAGGCTCGGCAACCCGCGATGACGCGCAGAATGTCGCTGGTCTCCTCAATTCGGTGGGGCTCTCGTTCGAACTTCCCGAGCACCTGCTCGACGCGGTGACCGGATTGTCGGGGAGCGGACCGGCGTTCGCGTGCGTCGTCATCGAAGCCCTGGCGGACGGTGGAGTGAAGATGGGCCTGGCGCGCGATGTGGCGGTCAAACTCGCCGCCCAGACGCTGTTGGGAACTGCCCGAATGGTGATCGAGACCAATCAGCATCCCGGGGCGCTCAAGGATGCGGTGGCCAGCCCGGGCGGCACGACGATCGCCGGGCTTCACGAACTCGAACGTGGTGCCCTGCGTGCCAGCCTGATAAACGCCGTCGAGGCGGCAACATTGCGTTCCCGTGAACTCGGGCGGCAGTAGCCGCTCGGTTCTGCCGGGTTCAGCCTCCAGAGCGCATCAGGACGATCCCCGCGGGCCTGCCTGCGCCGGGCGGCAGCCTCTGCACAAACCGCACAATCGGTCCGGCAGTCGTATGCGTCATGCGGCATTTGACTCGATGGGGACGTGACGTAGGCTTGTGCGAGAATCTCACGATCCACGGGCAGGCGTCCGGCGACCGCGCTTCGGGCAGCGTCGGTCTGCGTCCGGAGGGAGGAATTGCGGTGGGAAAAAATCTTCTGGCCACGTTGGCGGAACGTATTGTGGGTGGCGACGCGGTCGCAAAGCGGCCGACCGCCGAATCGTCCCGGCTGTTGCTGGAATTGCTCGAACTGTCGCAGCAGACACGATCGTCTGCTGAAACCGACCGGAGCGGCGTGCTGGCAGGCATCATTTCGCCCCAGATCCTGCGCCGGCTGCTGGCCACGCTGCACTTCCGCGACCCGGTGACGGTCCAGCATTCGCGCCGCGTCTCGAAGCTGGCGCTGGGAATTGCCGGTCACCTGCGCTGGGAAGATGCGAACCTGCGGCGGCTCGACATCGCTGCGTTGCTCCACGACATCGGCAAGATCGGCGTGCCCGACAGCGTGCTCTTCAAGCCGGGCAAGCTCAACCGCGACGAATCCGACCTGATGGCGCTGCACCACCGGGTCAGCGTCGACGTCCTGCAGGCGGCCCGCGTGGACCCCGAGGTGATTCAGATTATCAGCCAGTCTCGCGATTTCTCGTGCGGGGCCGCCGGCTGTCCGGGCCGGGCCCTGGGAATGCTCCACCAGGGTGCCCGCATTCTGTCAGTGGCCGATGCCTATGATTCGCTTCGCAGCGAGCAGGTATTCCACCACGCCAAATCGCACGACGACACGATGCGGATTCTGCTCGAGAACACCGGGACTCAGTTCGACGGCAACGTGATCAACGCCCTGGCTCGCTGGTCGGGCACGTGTGGCCTCAACAAGTGCCTGGACTACAAGGCCGAGCATGAGCCTCCCGAAGCGGGACCGGTCTTCATCGATCCCCAGGACGCCGAGGATGCCGATACCCTGTCGCGCATCTTTTCGCACTTGTACCTGCTCGAAAACCTGTACGACGGCTTCTACCTGGTCGACGCCGACCTGCGCTTCGTCGTCTGGAACGACGGGATCCACAAACTCGTGGGGCAGTCGTCGGATCGGCTGCTCGACCGCGTCTGGACCAGCCGCACGGTCTGCTACGCCGATGACGACGGCCGCGAACTGACCGACGAGGAATTGCCGCTCAAGCAGGTCCTGGAATCAGGTCAGCCGACCGCCCGCGAACTGAAAGTCCTGAACGCCGCCGGTCGCTGGACCGACGTCGAGTTGCAGTCGATCCCCCTGATTGACGACGCAGGACGGTTGCGCGGCGTGGCCGAAATCCTGTGCGACCGGTCCCGCAGCGACTTGGCGCCGCGAGAATTCCGCGACAAACGCCGCGCCGCCGGCCGGGATTCGCTGACCGGCGTGGCCAACCGCAATGAATTGCGGACGCAACTGGTGCAGTTACTCGATGCCGCCCATAAAGATGACTGGAAGATCCCTTTCAGCGTGATCTTCATCGACATCGATCATTTCCAGGACATCAACGGCCGCTTCGGCCATGAGGCCGGCGACCGGACGCTGATTGAAGCGGCCAAGCTGCTCCAGCAGGAAACGTATTCGGGCGAAGTCATCGGACGCCACGACGCCGGACAATTCATGATCGTCTGTCCGGCCACCGGCGGTGATCAGGCAACCAAGCGGGCCGAACGTATTCGCCTGGCGCTGGCGGAATTGCACGTGGACGAACTCGAAGACTGGCCGCTGACGGCGACCTTTGGCGTCACGCAGGCCGCGTCGGGCGATACGGTCGAAAGTATTATCAGTCGGGCCGACAAGGCGCTGTACCTGGCCTGCCGCGGCGGCCGCAACCGGACGGTGTTTCAATCGCCGAGCGAACATTCAGAACCGCTGTTGCGCGAGGGTGAAGCCGGTTCGAAGCACGGGTCGTTCGAACTCGAAGCGCAGTTTAAGGCCTGCACGGCCGACGAAATGATCATCTACAAGCTGGGTGGATTCGTCGTCGAGCGCGACGCGCAGCTCCAGGAAGTGACGCCGGAACTCGTCCGCATGCGGCTGGGACACACCGGCCTGTTCGCGGGCTGGGGACGCAGCAATGATCGCAAGCCGGTCGACGTCGAATTGCATTTCGGTTCCAATTCAGGCTTTCAGATTCTGGCTGGTCGGAAGGTGAAATCCAATCAGGTCCAGGTCCGGGTGAGAATCGTTCCGGTAGGCAAGGTCCGCAGCCGCGAAATCTTCCTCGAGCGGGCTAACGACGTCCTCAAGGACCTGTCGACGTTCTTCCTGGCTGAAGTGTAGCGCGCGGTGGGAGTCCAGGCTGCGGCGGACACTTCAACCGGCCGGCGACGTTTCGTGCGGATGAGTGTTCCTGATCGCGGATCTTTCCGCTCGCGCCACGCTTTGCGCAATCAGTCCCGCGACGAAGCCTCCCTTGAAGCCGGCGTCGATATTGACGACCGTCACATTTGCCGCGCAGCTGTTGAGCATCCCCAGGAGCGCCGCCACGCCGCCGAAGCTGGCCCCATAGCCAATGCTCGTGGGGACGGCAATCACCGGGCAGGCCACGTGTCCACCCACGACCGAGGGCAGGGCACCCTCCATACCGGCGACGACGACAATCGCGTCGGCGTCGGCGAAGCGATGTTGCTGTGCCGCCAGACGCTGCGGACCGGCCACTCCCACGTCGATGATCAGATCGACGTCGCAACCCATCCACAGGGCAGTTTCCAGCGCCTCTTCGGCCACCGGCAGATCGCCTGTGCCGGCGGTGATCACCGCCACGCGTCCGGCGCGTCCGGCCTTGTTCGCGCGGTCCGATCCGCCATCGTCTCCCGTCGTCGAGAGCCGAATCGTCCTGGCCGTCGCATTGTGCTCAGCACCGGGGAACAGCGACAACAGCTCGCTGGCCTGATCGGCCGAGACCCGTGTGGCCAGGCAATTCTGGCCGTGAGCCAGTTGCATTCGAAAAATGTCGGCGATGGCCGACACCGTCTTGCCCTGCGAAAAGACGACTTCGGGATATCCGCAGCGTCGCAAGCGGTCGAGATCGACCTGGGCGGCAGCCGTCTGGCCCGTCGGTGGGACCATCGATCGGGTCAGGCGCTCCATCAGCGCCGCCTGGTCGACTTCACCTGCCCTGAACAGCGCCAGCAGATTGGCAAGGTCGATTTCGCTCACGATGATCCTGGGTTGAATGGTCCGGCGGCTTTCAGCGAGCTGGCGGATTCATCCCGCCGGTATCCGGGTCATGTCTTTATGTCGCAACACCCACTGGTCATGGTACCCATTCGCAAGCCGATTGGTTAGGATGATTTTCCCCAAACTCTCAGCGACAATCGACCTCACCAATCGCCCGCCTTGACCGACTCGTACCACTCGAGGATAGCTTCGATGCCTCAACCAGCCGATGACCAGGTGCTGCGCAGTGCGCGGCGTGAAGCGCTGGTCGTGCTGGCCGTCTGGATTGCGGCGATGAGTTACACCGTCGGCTATTGCTACTTGAACGGCTACAACCGGTCTGCCGAGAGTCTGAAGTTCGTGTTCGGCTTTCCCGACTGGGTCTTCTGGGGCATCGTCGTTCCGTGGGTCGCCTGTGCGGTCTTCTCCTTCGGCTTTGGCGCGATCTTTGTGCGCGACGAAGATCTGGGTGAGGAATTGCCGGAACAGGAAGACGAACTCGGGCTGGGGGGTGGCTGATGCCGCACTCCCTGGGGACGGCGCTGCTGGCTGCATCGACAGCCGATAAACCGAGCGTTGGCTACGGTACGCTGGCCGCCCTGGTCCTCTTTATCGTGGCCTCGATGTGGATCGGCATGCTCGCCAACCGGGCGATGCAGTCGACCAGTTTCATGAAGGGGTTCTTTCTCGGGAACCGGGGCCTGGGGGCCTGGGCTCTGGCGCTGACGGCGACCGTGCAGAGCGGCGGAACGTTCATGGGGTTTCCTTCGCTCGTCTACACGCACGGCTGGGCCGTCACGCTCTGGATCGCCGGCTACATGGTGGTGCCGATCACCGGCTTCGGCGTCTTGGGCAAGCGGATGGCCCGCCTGTCGCGAATGACCGGTGCGATCACCGTTCCCGACATCTTCCGGGCGCGCTTCAACAGCCCTCGCCTGGGCCTGACGGCTTCGCTGCTGATCATGTTTTACATGTCGTTCATGATGGTGGCGCAGTTCAAAGCCGGCGCCCTGGTCATGAAGCTGGCCTGGCCCGGCAGCGGAATGCTGGCCCTCACTGAAGAAACCGGGGCCGGCAGTCTTGGGACGGCGTACTACATCGGCCTGGCAATTTTCACAATCACCGTCGTCGGGTACACGCTGCTGGGCGGGTTCCTCGCCGCGGTCTGGACCGATCTGTTCCAGAGCGTGATGATGCTTGTTGGCGTCGTCGTGCTCCTGGTGCTGTCGCTCCAGCAGGCCGGCGGGCTTGAGAATGCCACCCGCCAGGCGATCAAGAACACCGACCCGGCCACAGCTACCTATGCGCTGGGGCCCGGCTTCGACGATCCCAAAGTCAATCCCCCCGATCCGAAAAAGCCCGACAAGCTGATGACGTTCGATGCCGAACGCCCGCGCGCCTTCATGCCGCTGGGGCTCGCCTTTTCGTATTTCTTCGTGTGGGTCTACTCGGGGCTGGGCTCTCCTGCCGGCCTCGTGCGGATCATGGCCGGGAAGAGCACGGGAGTGATACGCAGGTCGATTTACCTGCTCAGCACGTACAACCTGTTCATCTACATTCCGCTGATCATGATCTGTATCTGCGGCCGTGCGCTGATCCCCGAACTTCCCGATAAGACCGATGAAATCATTCCGCGGATGGCGCTGCGGACGACCCAGCACCTGCCCGGCGGGTCGTTTATCGCCGGGCTGATTCTCGCGGCACCCTTCGGTGCGGTGATGGCGACCGTCAGCTCGTACCTCGTCGTCATCGCCTCGGGGCTCGTGCGAGATGTCTATCAGCGGTTCATCAATCCCGAGGCCGGGTCGCACCAGTTACGCCGGCTGTCGTACATCGTCATGATCGTCGTCGGGGCGATTGCCGTCGTCGCCAATCTCGACCCGCCGCGCTATCTGCAGGCCGTCGTCGTCTTCAGCGGCACCGGAGCCGCGGCAACGTTTTGCGTGCCGGCCCTGATGCTCGCCTTCTGGCGCCGCGCCACAGAGCGCGGGATGCTGGCCGGAATGATTGGCGGCGCCGCGACCGTTCTCTCGCTTTACAGCATCGGTTTTCTGGGCCTGGCCGGCGAGCAGCGGATCGGCCAGTTCACCGGCTTTCGTCCGTACTTCCTGTGTGACCTCGATCCCCTGGTGTGGGGACTGGCCGTGTCGTGTGTGGCGGGAATCGCCGTCAGCCTCGCGACCCGCCCTCCGGATGCAGCCCTCGTTTCCCGCCTGTTTGACGCACAACCTGAATCCGGAACCTGATCCATGACAGCGCCCCAGGACCAGCCTCAGTTGACGCCGCCATCTGCCGGTCACGCGTCGGCGCCGCTTACCAGCGGCCAATGGATGACCCTGCTGGCCGCCTTTCTGGGCTGGATGTTCGACGGGCTCGAGATGGGAATTTTCCCGATCGTGGCCCGCCCCGCCTTGCAGGATATGGGATATTCGGGCGAGGTTGGCATCTGGATGGGATACGTGACGGCGCTGTTCCTGCTGGGAGCGGCGTGCGGCGGACTCGTATTCGGCTGGCTCGGCGATCGCATCGGCCGAGTCCGGGCGATGTCCCTCAGCATTCTCACTTATTCGCTGTTTTCCGGCCTCTGCTACTTCGCACAGGAGCCCTGGCACCTGGGAGTGCTGCGGTTCGTTTCTGCCCTCGGGATGGGAGGCGAGTGGTCGCTTGGTGTGGCGCTCGTCATGGAGTGCTGGCCCGAACGTCATCGCATCTGGCTCGCCGGTGCGATCGGGGCCGCCTCGAACGTCGGGTTCGCGCTGATCGGCCTGGTCACGATGTACTTCAAAGTGACGGTCGATTCGTGGCGCTGGGTGATGCTGGTCGGTGCGGCGCCGGCTCTGCTCACGTTCTTCATCCGCCTGTTCGTTCCCGAGTCGGATCGCTGGAAAGAATCGGTCGCCAAACAGACTTCACGCCCCATTCGCGAGATTTTCGCCGGGGGACTCATCAAGACCACGATTCTGGCAATCGCCTTTTCGTCGATTGCCCTGATCGGCACCTGGAGCTCGGTGCAATGGGCGCCTCTCTGGGCCGACCAGATGACGGGCGGCAAAGTCCCCGAGGCCAAAGCGCTCACCGGTTTCGCCTCGGCGGTCGGGGCGATCATCGGTTGCATTCTGGCCCCGCTGGCCGGCGGTTCGATCGGCCGCCGTCCGGCCTATTTCTGCCTGTGCCTGTTCTCGCTCTTGAGCTGCGGCTATCTGTTTCGCACGTTCGAAACGTACGGACCGCAGTTCCTGATCACCGTCGGCGTGGTGGGGTGTTGCACCGCATCGTTCTACGGCTGGCTTCCCCTTTATCTTCCCGAACTCTTTCCGACGCGCGTTCGCGCCACGGGCCAGGGACTCAGCTTCAACTTCGGCCGCATCCTCGCCGCCGGTGGAGCGGTCATCCAGGGAGATCTCGTAAGGCACTACGACGAGAGCTATGCCAAAGCCGGTGCCGTAGTGACTCTGGTCTACGCCCTGGGCCTGGGCCTCATCTGGCTGGCGCCGGAAACAAAGGGCAAGCCGCTGCCGGATTGAGGTGGCAATCAGTACTCAGTACCGAGTACTCGGTACGTCTTGGGCAGCCTCGCCGGTCGACGGCTCAGTCCCGCACAGAGCCCCGTGGCAGCGGCATCAAATGCCCCCACGACAGCAGTTGCGGGTCTTTCGGGAGCGGATCGACCGGCTTGAGATATCCCGCCATGACCAGCGCGCCGACCTGAAAGTAGATCGCGTCGGCGTCCGACGTCGAGCCGGGAAAATGGCCGAAACCGCCGTCGGGATTTCGGCACGAAAGGGCCCAGCGGGCAGCCTTGTCGATCGCCGTCCGGCAGTCCGCCCGGCCGGAGCCCAGTTGGTGCAACGTGAAAACGGCGTCATATGTTGCGTGTCGGTCGCGGGACGGCATGTTCAGCAGCCAGCTTTCGGCCTCGTTCTGATCGCGGATGATGCGGGAGATGATCTGATCCGCCTTCGGAGTCGGCTCGCCGGCCAGACGATAATAGTGCGCGGCATGAAACGTCGCCGCGATGTGATCATGGAGATAGCCGTCGTCTGCCTGAACCATCATGGCCCGGATGCGGCGGTCGGCCTCCGGCGGGATCGCCTTGCCGTACGCCAGATAGGCCAATGGAAAGAAACTTGTGGAATAGGCCGGGAGTGTTTTGTAATCCTGTTTCAGGATCTCTTCGAAGACCGGGAGCGGATTGTGCCGCGGGGCGAGCCCCAGCGCTTTAAGTGCTACGAGCCCCTGCGTCGTGTTGTACACCCGCCCTTCGGCCGACTTCGGATCGACCGTTCCGGCGACGTTGAAAAAATCGCCGTTCGGCAGTTGCCGTGACAGGAGAAACTCCGCCGTCTGAGGTTCGTGCGGCAGTTTCCATCCGAACGTCCGCTGCAGGACGACGGCATACGTCACCGCCGCCATGTCGCTGTAGGCCGAGTCTGACATTCCACGATAGTCGGGATCGATGCCGGGTGAAAACGATCCGTCGTCACGAGCTGTCTTCGCATAGAATTCGCGCAAGCCTTCCAGCACTTGAGGTGCCGTGACGAGCGGCTGGCGATCCTCGGCCCGGCAGGGAGCGGTCGCTGTTACGAACAGAACGACGCCGATCACCAGCCTGCGGACAAAGGTCTGAGAAGTCTTGATGGTTGGGCTCATTGGCGTCCCGTGTTGTTGAGTGCTCAGTATATCCATGGCGTTCTTCAGAAATCAAAGTGCGGGATTGATTCGTGCTCACTGGTGCTGCACAATGACCGCCATGCCTCGCCTGCCAATCCTGAACCGGACGAATTCGAAGGTTGGCCGCCGGTCGATGCGGCATGGAATCGTACTGCTCGCACTCTGCATCGGGGCCGGCTCTATAAACGGCGATGAACTCCATTCGCTGGCGGGACACACGAATTGGGTCGGCGCCGTCGCGTTCAGTTCTGATGCAACGCGTCTGGCCACCGGCAGTGCCGATCGCTCCGCCCGCCTGTGGGATGCCTCCGACGGCCGCGAGCTGGCACGCTTCGCCGGTCACACTGACGCAGTCGTCTCAGTCGCGATGAGTTCCGACGGCAAGACACTGGCCACGGGGAGTTATGACCACACTGTGCGACTCTGGGATATCGCCTCCCGTGAAACCCGTTTCATCCTCCGCGGGCACCGTGGCGCCGTGCTGAGTCTGAACTTCAGTCTCGATGGAAAAATGCTGGCGACTTCCAGTATCGACGGCACGATTCGGCTCTGGGACACGGCGAACGGCCTGGAGCAGGGGACTTTGGCCGGTCACAAGTCCTGGGTCAATGCGATTCGGTTTTTTCCCGACGGGAAAAGTCTCGGTTCAGGGAGTTCCGACGGCACAGTCCGGATCTGGAATGCCGCCACCCGCGAACTCGAAACGACAATCGATGCCACGAATGCCGAGGTCCGCTCGATTGCCGTGGCCCCCGATGGCTCGGCTCTCGCGGCCGGCCTGCGGTATGGGAAGGTCAAGGTGTGGGACGGCAGCACCTGGAAAGTCCGGCACGAACTGGCGGCTCACAAGGGGGACGCCTGGTCGGTTGCGTTTTCTCCCGACGGCAAAACGCTCCTCACCGGCGGCGGCGACTGGAACCAGCCGGGCGAGATCAAACTCTGGGATCCGGCGACCGGACAACTTCGGGAAACGATCACCGCCACCGGCGAAGTCCTCTCGGTTGCGTGGTCGCCATCAGGCAAGACCTTCGCCGCCGCAGCGGCAGATCGGTCGGTCAGGATCTGGGCGATGCCGAAGTGACGCAGACGCTAGTACCCAGTACTGAGTACTCAGTGCCAAGGACGAGTCGCTTCGGCGGATCGATCAGCCAGGAAGCGGCTGATGTCGAAGTGACGCAGGACAGAGTACCCGGTACAGAGTACCGGGTGCCAAGGGCGAGGCGCTTCGGCGGAGATTGGTCAGCCAGGAAGTCCGTAATGCCGACGTGACTCAGGACCAACTGCTCAGTACTGAGTACTCAGCACTGCGTACTCTGTACTCGCTCCGCATCACGCTCCGGCTTGTTCCACTCCGGGTTTCAGTGCCAATCCAGCCGGCTGGGCCGCCGGACTCACTGCATAGCGTGGCGCGACGACGCCCGCCGCGCGCAACCGCATCACCGTCACGTGCAGCCACGCCAGACTCCCGACCGTCAGCGCCAAGAGCGCGGCGAACGCCATTTGTGGTACGCCGGTCAATCGCCCGACGATGCCAAACAGGGGAGGCAGGAAGAAGCCGCCGAGCGCGCCGAGCAGTCCCACCAGTCCGCCGACCGCGCCGACGTCGTTCGGAAAATAGTCGGGAATGTACTTGAAGACAGACGCCTTCCCGATTCCCATGCAGCAGCCGACGGCAAACATCAGCGTCGCAAATACGGCTGCCGATGGCTGGTACCTGAATCCCAGGTAAGTGCCGGGTGGGATCGAGAGAATGACCAGCACGGCCACCATGCCGACGAACACGCCGTACGTAACGACCCGCGGACCGAACTTGTCCGACAGCCAGCCACCCAGCGGTCGCAAGAGGCTGGCGGGGAAAATGAATGTCGCCGTGTAGAGCGCGGCATCGTGCAGCGAGACGCCATACGTATCGACGTAGAACTTCGGCAACCAGCCGGACAGAGCCACGTACGCACCAAACACCACGACGTAATACAGGCTCAGCCGCCAGACGCGCGTGTATCCGAGCGGCGAGACAATGTCGCGCAGCGCGCGCCCCGCGACAGGCCGGGGGTCGACCGCCGGAGCGATGGCGACGATCAACCCGGCCATCAGCACCAGGCATATCGAGTAGAACGCCGGGACGGCCCGCCAGCCTCCCGGCAGCCAGCCTCCCAGATAGCCGGCCGGCGGAACCAGCGTGAGAATCGCCGGTACAAACAGGACCAGCAGCTTCGTCCCGGCAGCGCCGACGTTGCCGGCGCCGAATACTCCCAGCGCTGTCCCTTTCGTCTGCGGCGGAAACCAGGCCGAATTCCAGGCGATGCCGACGGCGAACGAATTCCCAGCCAGCCCGAACAGCGCGGCACAGACCAGCAACTCGGGGTAACTCGTCGCCCGGCTGAACAAATACGTCGGGACGGCGCTTATCAAAAGGAGCAGCACCATCATATTTCTGCCGCCATACCGATCGGCCCAGATCCCAAAGCTCAATCGCAGCAGCGCCCCCGAGAGGATCGCAGTCGAGATCAGCCACTCCAGTTGCACGTCCGAGAGATCGAGCGCCTTGCGAATCGGAATCCCCAGGACCCCGAGCATCAGCCAGACGTTGAACATCAACGTGAAGGCGGCGGTTGAGAGCAGCAAAACCCGCAGGCGTCCGCGGGCAGGAGCGGTATCACGCGTGGTTACTGTGTTGTCTTGCGACACGAGTCGGCAATCCTTTCATGGAATGTGCTTAACTGCACGGACGCGCACCGCGCAAGCTTTGTACGAGGGTTGACGCGAATAGGGATCAAACACGGCGTCGGTCAACTGGTTGACCGTGTCGTAGTGCATGGGAATGAAGACCTGACCGACGCCGACCACCGCCGTCACAAAAGCCCGGGCCGAGACGCTCCCGCGCTGCGACTCGACAACGACCTGTTCGTTCTGCGCAATTTTCAAGTTGCGGGCGTCGGCCGGGTTCAATTCGACGTACGCATTCTGCGGCGAGAGTTTGCGGAGTACGGCCGACTTCTGCGTCCGCGTCTGCGTGTGCCACTGGGCTGCAGTCCCCCGGCCAGTCAGGAGCAGGAGCGGGAACGCGGGCGTCGGCGGTTCTGGCATCGGCCGCGGATTTTCGAAGATGAACTTCGCCCGCCCATCGGCATGATAAAACCGACCACTTTCGAACAGCCGGCGATGCGGCTCGACCGGCATTTCGCCCGCCGGGCAGGGCCATTGAATTCCGCCGTGATCGTCGAGCGCCTGGTAGTCGGCGATCCCCGTGATGTCGCACGGCCGGCCCTCCGACAGGCGCTTCATGATCTGAAACACGGCTTCGGGAGAGTCCCATTCGCGGAACATCTCCCCCACGCCCCACGATTCGGCGATCAGTTTGAAGATCGCAAAGTCAGCCAGCGCCTGCCCGGGCGCTCGGGCGACTTTCTTCGCCAGGCCGAACCGCCGCTCTGAGTTGATGAACGTCCCTTCCTTTTCCCCCCAACCGCCGGCCGGCAGTACGAGATCGGCCAGCCGCGCCGTTTCGGTCGTGTGGTACATGTCCTGCACGACCAGAAAATCGAGCCGGTCGAGGATGTCAGCCAGCTGGCTCTGGTTGATCCAGGAATGGGCCGGATTGGTGGCCACGACCCACAGCCCTTTGATTTTTCCCTTGAGAATTCCCGAGATGATTTCCGGATACGCCCAACTGTTGCGGTCGGGAATCCGGCTCTCGTCGATCTTCAGGATCCGGGCGATGTCGTGCCGGTCGGAGGCGCTTTCGAAATCGCGCCCGCCGAAGAGGCTGATCGTGTTGCTGAACAGGCGCGACCCCATCGCGTTGCACTGCCCGGTAATCGAGTTGGCTCCCGTTCCCGGCCGGCCGATATTGCCGGTCATGAGTGCCAGGTTCACCAGGCTCTGCGCGGTGCGCGTCCCCTCGTAACTCTGGTTCACCCCCATCGTCCACCAGAACGAAACGCGTTTCCCCTCATGAATCGTGCGGGCCAGCCGGAACAGCCGTCCGACGCTGATCCCCGATGTGGCGGCTACCCGCTCGGGCGTAAACTGGGCGACAAACGCTGAGAATTCGGCAAAGCCGTTCGTGTGGGCCGCTGCGTAGTCGCGATCGATCCAGCCCTGCTCGATCAGGATGTGGGCCAGGCCGTAGAAGAATTCGAGATCGCTCTTGGGGCGGATCGCGAAATGATCGGTTGCCTGCATCGCCGTTTCGGTCTTCCGCGGGTCCACGACGATGATCTGCGGTTTGTGTGGATTGCGCAGCACCCGCTCCCAGAGGATCGGATGCGCGATGCATAGGTTCGATCCGACGAAGATCATCACGTCCGATTCTTCGAGATCGGCATACGAGTACGGCGGCGCATCGAACCCGAACGACTCCTTGTACGCGACGACCGCCGTCGCCATGCACTGGCGCGTGTTGCCGTCGCCGTGGACCATTCCCATTCCGAATTTGGCCAGGGCGCCGAGGAGAGCCATTTCTTCGGTGACGATCTGCCCCGTGCTGAGGAAGGCGACCGAGTCGTTTCCATGCTCAGCCTGGACCCCCTTCAGCCGTGTAGTAAACGTCTGGAGCGCAGTGGGCCAATCAACAGGCTCGAGTTCGCCGCGCTTGTTCCGCAGCAGCGGCGTCGTGGCACGATCTGTCGCATTGAGCACGGCGAGCGCTTCCCAGCCTTTGGGACACGCCATTCCCAGATTGACGGGATATTCGGTCGCCGGAGTCAGCCCGACCGCGGCCCCGTCTTTGAGGTGCACCGTCAGTCCGCAACCGGTCGAGCAGTAGCCGCAGGTCATCGTGGTCGTCGCATCAGGGCGCTCGCGCTCTGGCACCTGCCCGAGGCCGAATCCCCCCGGCGCGAGCAGCAGCTCGCGCGTCAATCGTCCCTCGCGCTCGTAGAGCTTCATGTTCTCAAAGCTCCCGGCATGCGCGGTGCGACGACGGCGGTGAAGAACAGGTAGCGCTCCAGTAGTTCCCCGGCCAGCAGCGCGGCAAACTGACCGATGAGCAGCACGTATGGGAAGGGAGGCCCTGATGCACCCTGGCGACTGTTCCAGATCCAGATCGCAGGCACGACAAGTCCGCCGGCGATCCCCAGCGCAAACCGCCACTTCGCAACTCTCGCCAGATCGCCAGTCAGCAGCAGGGCTGATCGTTTCAGCGGCGTGAGCTGCTTGCCACGCAAATGGGCCAGCAGCGACGCTTCGAATGTCAGCTTGAGCCCGACCGCGACCACTAAGATCGGAAACAGGTTTTGCGCGACGCCGGTGACCGACAGGCGGTCCCCTGCGGGAGCCAGGAACAAGCTTCCCACGACCGTCGTGAGCAATGCCGCCGAGAGTCCCAGGACCACTGTCGTCAGCAGGAACCGGATCGCGGTCGCCGGTCCGCTCCACAGAGGCCGCCGCGTGCACTGGTAGATCATGATCGAGCAGAAGATTCCCGCGAGCCCGGCGCCGACGACTCCTGAGCCGAGCACGATCTGCAGCGACTTGCCGGCTTGCGTTTCGAGGCCGGCCATCCAGCCTGAGCCGGCGTACAGCACGGCCAGCAGAGCGAACACGCCGAACGCCACGATTTCGCGGCTGAGCCACGAGGAACCGAGCCCCAACACGGCCCGAAACGCCAGGTGCGGCCGCCCCAGGTGCAACGTGCTGGCCCCCAGTGCGACCAGACCAAATAAGAGCGCGATGCCCGCATGCACCGAGTGCATGCCATGCAAACCGCGACCATCGGAAAGCAGCTCGGCGATCAATTCCATCAGGAATGCACCGACCGAAAGCTGAGTCAGCACGAGCATCGACACCAGCGGCCAGTGGGCATGCTCCGGGCGGACAGAATAATAGTCGGCCGGCAGCGCGTTGCGCGGGAACGCGCGGTTCGTTTTGTAGTGCGTCGTCGGTTGCGTGTAGTGCGGGTCGGGTGCGCCGGGAAGAAAGGCGCCGGTCTCGCAGTTCTCGGCAACTTCCTGCACGCGGACCGTCGTGATGCGAATCGCCCCGTTAGGGCACGATTGAACGCAGGCCGGTGCCTCGCCGACCGCCAGTCGGTTCGAACACATGTCGCACTTGCGGACGATGCCGCGAGCCGCGTTGTATTTGGGAACATCGTAGGGGCAGGCCAGCACGCAGTACTGGCAGCCGATGCACTGATCGTCGAGATGCCGGACGATGCCGGTCGTTTCGTCCTTTTCGTAGGCCCGCACGGGGCAGACGTTGAGGCACGCCGGATCGAGGCAGTGATGGCACGCCGCCGTGACATGCTGCATGAACGGCTGCTCGCCGCTGCCCCCGTGCAAGAGGCCCACGTCGCGCCAGGTTTCGGTTTCATCCAGGCCGTTCAGCGAATTGCAGGCGACGACGCACGCCTTGCACCCCGAACACGCGTCGAGATCGACTTCGAAGGCATATTGCTCACCACTCTGCGGCGGACTCGCCGGAAGCAGCGTCGAATAATGTCGCAACTGCAACTGGCTTTCGTCCGCCTCGTACCGCTGCGAAAAGCGCTCGACCGCCGTCAGTTCCTGCTGCTCCAGCAGATACCGATCGACCAGCGTCATGTGCGACAACGCCGAACTGTCCAGCGCGCGTGGCGTAAGCGGCTCAAGTTCGGCGATGGCAGGCATCGGGACGCTTTCGGATCTAAGTCTGACCGCTGCGGAATCTACTCACACCCTGAAATTTCACATCATCCTTGCGACACAGAATTCCTTCCCCCTCGATGGGGGAAGGTCAGGATGGGGGTGGGAGCGTCAATCGGTGATCACCCCCCACTGGCCCTCTGCGACAGCGTGTCTTCGCATTCCCCGATGGCTCGACCGTTTAACTGACTTTCACAAAGAGAAACCGTGATTAACCCCGAGCCAACGGCGAGGCCGCAGTGCGACAGGGCGTCGCCGTTGGCTCCGGGTTAAACGAGTTACGCGGTTGCGTCGATTGATGAAATTGCTCGGTATGGATGCACTTCGCCGCTACCCCGGCAGCCAGCAGCGATTGCCGCAGTGCCTCCATGAATTCACCAGGGCCGCACAGAAAGAAGCGGCTGTTCGCCAGAGCGCCTGCCACCTCGCCAAGCATGTCGAAACTCAACCGGCCGCTTCGGCCCGTCCAGGTCTCAGCCGGCTGCGAGAGGGTGACGTGGTATTTGAGCTGCGGCATCTGTTCTGCGAGGCGGAGACACTCATCATGAAAGATGATGTCAGCCTGCGTGCGGGCCCCGTGGACGAACGTGCAATCGAGCGCGCTGTCGATGTCGCGCAAATGCCGGACAATCGCCATCATGGGGGTAATGCCACTGCCGGCTGAAATCAGAACCAGCGGCTCCGCATGCACTGCGGCATCGAAATAAAATCCCCCCTGCGGTCCTTTGACAGTCAGGACGGCTCCCGGCTCGATCGAGTCGTGTAGCGCGTTCGAAACCTGCCCCGCCGGGTTGCGCTTGATCGTCACATCGAGCAGCTCGGGCGTCGCGGGAGCCGAGCTGATCGTGAACGACCGCCACACGTCGACTCCGTCGCAGGGCGTGCACAGTTTGAGAAACTGGCCGGGACGATGCGGCGGGATTTCCCCCGCCGAGTTGTCGAGCCGAAACGTTTTGACGTCGGGCGTTTCCTGAATGACCGCCACAACCTTGAGCTGCGCGACTTTGGGAACCGCCGGCTTGCTGGCCGCCGGTCGGACTGCGGGAGTTTTCGCGGAAACGGCAGGCGATGGCGCCGAAATGGCGACCTTCCCTGTCTGAATGTAGATCTTTCCGTCCTCGACGCTGGTGGGATAGCTCTGTACGTCGTTGCCGGCCGGGTTGATGCTGCAACCAGTGCAGCCGTTGAACGTCCAGCCATGCCAGGGACAGGTGACAACCCCGTCGGCGATTTCTCCCTGGGCCAGCGGCGCTCCTTCGTGCGGACAACTGTTGTCGATCGCGTGCACGCGCCCGTCGATCCGAAACAGGGCGTATTCCTTACCGGCCACTTCCACCGCCAGCCCCGCGCCAGCCGTCAATTGCGACTCGCTGGCGGCGAATGCAAATCCATCGCTCCGCGGCGGTTCTGTATTGGCAACCCCTGACGCCGACTGCGCCTCGGCCCCTTCTTCGAGGCGAGCGAAATTCCGTCGCAGACCTGCGCATTTCGGGCAGTACACGGGGGGATCTTCCCCCCGGTGCTGGTACTGACACGCCTCGCACAGCCAGGTGGGAGGGGTGTATTCGTCGTCACCGACCTTCGCCGCGGCAATGTCGCGCAGTTTTTCACGCCAATAGGCGCTGAACGTCAGTCCCGCTTTGTGGCACAGATAATATTCGCGCACGACGTCTTCGACGAGTTGCGGAAGCTGATCGACGTCCACGCCGAGTTTGTACAACTGTCCCAGATGCACCTGCCCGGCCGTTCCGCCGCCGAGGTAGACGTCGAACCCTTCGCGCGTCCCCAGGAGCCGCCGCACGCGCACCCCTTTCAAGCCGATGTCGGCCGTGAAGTGCTGAGCGCAGCTCGATGGGCAGCCGCTCATGTGAATGCGAATGCCGTGCAGCGTCAGGGCCCGGGCTCGCAGCTTTTCGACAAGCTGGAGCATGTGTCCCTTGGTTTCGGTGACGGCGATGTTGCAGAACTGCTTCCCCGTGCAGGCGACCGTGTTGCGGGCCAGCGTGTCGGCGTAGGGGCTGATCCCATGAGCCGCCACGTCGGTCGCGGCGGCATCCTTGAACCCTGTCGGGATATTGAGAATCGCCAGCCCCTGCTCGGGCGTGGCCCGCAGCGTTCCGTCGCCCCATTTCTTTGCCGCCAGCGCGGCTCCTTCCAGCTGTTGCCAGGAGAGCCGGCCGAGCGGGACACACAGCCCCATCGTCCAGAGTCCCGGCTGCTTCTGGCGGAACCAGCCGACGAGGTCGTCGTAGCCGGTCGGGGGCGCCGGCTCGCTGACCCAGGGACGCAGCGGAAAGGACAAGCGGGCTTCCAGCCATTCCAGAACTCCTGCCACGCCGATCCGTTCGATCAGGTAGCGGAACCGTGCCGCGTCGCGCTTCTCGCGCGAACCCTGTTCGCGAAACAGGTCGAGTAGCGCGGCCGTCACGGCGACCGCCTGGTCCGGCCGCACCAGCACCGGTAGATGCCACGGCAGGTGCGGATTCTGTCCCTGCGTCCCGCCAATCAGTGCCTGGAACTGCACGTCTCCTTCGGAAGTCCGGCACGCCAGAAAGCTGAGATCCTGCGACCAGTAGTGCGACGCATGCTCGTGACTTCCGCTGACGGCGATGTTGAACTTCCGCGGCAGGTCCGAATAGATGCGGCTCCCTTCGAAAATCTCGGTGATCTCGCGGCACAATTCACGCGTGTCGATCAGTTCGTCGGGATCGACGCCGCTGAAGGGGTGGCAGAACACGTTCCGAATGTTGTCGTGTCCTGTCTGTTTGGCCGACAGGCCGGTCGCCGCGAGCCGCTCCAGCGCCGCCGGCACATCTTCAATGTTCAGGCCCTGAACCTGGATGTTGGCCCGGGTGGTGATGTCCACGATGCCGTAGCCGAACTGGTAGGCGACGAAGGCGATGGCGCGGGCCTGTTCGGCTGAGAGCTCGCATCCGGTGAGCCGGATGCGGAGCATGTAGGTGCCAGCCCCATCGCGTTTGCGATAGAACGCCCCGTACCACTTCATCCGTTCGAGATCGGGGGTTTCGATCTCCTGCATCGGGGTCCGCGCCTGGGCGTACCGCTCGATGTCGGGCCAGACGTCGAAACCGTGCTTCTCAGTTTTCCAGGCTTCAACTGGATTTGCCATGTGCGCTCTTGCGGCGGATAGCCGCGCCAACACGGAAGGTTGTCTCTTCCCTGAGACTTAAGTCCGCGTTCCAGGCCACCGTCGAGAGCGCAACGTCGAAGCTGGAGACGAGATCGAATGACGAAACACATCAGCTGGCACCTCGGTGACAAACACCGCGTGCGGCAGGTCAAGAACATGCAACCGGCGTGCCAGTGCCTCGGCACACGCCATGCGCAGGGGACCGTCAATCGCATGCGGGCCAATGAGTTGAGACAATTCGGGCTCGAAATAATCAGGGCGCCATTGGCCCCCGACTCGCCTCGTTGCGCCGCGCAGCTGCGCAGAAGATTGGCAGGCGCTCAGGCTCCAGCGACGCGTGTGGCCCCTGCGTTGCAATCCCCGGCCGGTGCGCCGAAATCGTTTAACCCCGAGCCAGCGGCGAGGCCCGAAACCAAAGACGCGCAAGACATCGTTAGGCCGACTTCAAGCGATGGGAGCGAAGTCATGAAATCAGAGACGACATCGACGGCATTCAGCCCCGGACGGGGCGGAAGTTAATAGCCAGGGGCGCGAGCCCCTGGTACGCGGGCCAATGAAAACCGCTAGCCCTGAAAGGGCGGAAGACGTCGTGGTAGTCACAATGGTTTCGCCCTTTCAGGGCTGCGAACTTTCGCAATTCGGAACCAGGGGCGGGCACCGCCGATAGGTGGTCCCCCTGGCTATTAGCTGTCGCCCCATTCGGGGCTAATCGCAGTCACACTTCGGAGCGCGTCGCCGCTGCGTGCCAGTTAAATGACCTGCTATCTGCGCCGCGTTCACTCGCCCGTCACTTCTTCTCAACGTGCGCTGCGATGAATTCGATCGCCTGACGATAATTCTCGTCGATGATCTGGCGGTCGATCCCCGGCAGGCCGTGTTCGCCCCCTGGCACACTGATCAGGCGATGCTCGACGTTGTTTCGCTTCAGTTCCGCCGCCATCAGCACCGACTGCTCGTGCGGGACGTCGGTATCTCGTTCGCCGTGGATCAGGAGCGTCGGCGGGTATTCGGGGGTCACGTTTTTCACTGGCATGAACGGCACGAATTTTTCCGGTTCAGTCTTCGGGTCCCAGCCCGAGACCGCCTTGGGCCACAGCCCCTGCTGCCGGCAGAACTGATAAAACCCGCCGCCGTCTCCTTTGCGGTCGCGCGCATCCGAGATCGGTAAGCCCGCGACCTGCTGGAACGCCTGCTCGCGGGTGAGCTTTTTCTCGTGGTGCCGCGGATGGGGACTCGGTTCGCTGTACCACGGACCGACCAGGTCGCCGTAGCCCCAGAAGGCGACCAGCGCCACCGGCCGCGGCTTTACGCGGTATCCCGTCACGAGGGTCAGATATCCACCCGCCGACCCGCCTGAAACCGCGATCGCTTCGGGATTAGCCTGAAACAGTTCCGGGCCTTTCTCCCGAATCCAGCGAAACGCATCTTCGACATCTTCAATGATCGCCGGCATCTGCGTTTCGGGGGCGAGTCGGTAGTCGATGGATACGACGGCGTACCCTTTATCGAGACATGCCTGCTTGAGCCGCCCGTCGATCCCTTCCCGATTGCCCATGATCAGCGCGCCGCCGTGGATCCAGACGAGGACCGGCCGCATGGCCCGCTCGCCACTCGTGTAAACGTCGGCCTTGATCTTGAGGTCGCCGACCTGCTTGTAAGTGTGAGTCGTCACGCGAACCTCAGCGTTCAGAAGATCCGGTCCGTAAAGCGCCATCGACCAGCCAATGACAGCCCAGCGCGCCACCGCCAGCCAGGATGGCAAGATTTTCGTTGGTACACACGGTCGGTCGGCGTAGAATCGGGACGTATTCATGTGGACCATCCAGACAGGAGACAATCCATGGGCGGGATGCCGGAGCTCTATATGATTGTTTATCTTATCGCCGCGATCGGCAGTATCGCCACTCCCATCGCCATCTGGTGGCTGTGTGCCATCGTGAAGAGAGGATTCAATGACCACATCAGTACGCTGCAGTTGATCTACGAGGAGCTCAGCAAGACAAATCGATCGAGCCGGGCGTAAGGCCGGAGCGTGATACTTACCGGCGGATGGAAGGTTGTATCCCAGTCGGCGCGACAGCCGCCTCAGTGCTGAGTATTAAGTACCCCGCATTCTCCGCACGCTGGCCCATCAGTCGGCCAATCCCAGTCAGCGCGACAGCCGGCTCAGTACTGCGTACTCAGTATTCTTTCTCCCCAGTTCGGTACGGCAACCGCCAAGCCGCCAAGAATGAACCGTAAGCCGGCCCCGCCTGACCCTTTCCCCAACCCCAGATTCCGCCCCCCTGTGCTTCACCTCGCCTCCTCTGTGGATTAGACTGTACCCAGTCGTTCCGCTACCCGCCTGATTCCCATGGTGTCCCACCCGTCACCTTCGAGGACTTTTCCCCATGAGTTTGAAAAAGCGACTCACTCGCCGTGATTTCCTCAAAACCACCGGCGCCGCGTTCGGGGTGCCGTACATCATCACCTCGGCCGCCCTCGGCAACAGCGAAAGGCCCCCGGCCAGCGATCGCATCGTCGTGGGCGGGATCGGCATCGGCAACATGGGGCGCGGCGACCAGGGGGCGTTTCTCAACCGCAAAGATGTGCAGTACGTCGCCATGAGCGACGTCCGCGAAGAAGTCCGCGAGAAGTCGAAGGCGGGCATCGACAAGCACTACGGCAACAGCGACTGTCAGGCGTACAACGATTTTCGCGAGCTGATCGCGCGCCCCGACATCGATGCCGTGCACATCGCCACCCCCGATCACTGGCACGCGATCATGGTTATCGAGGCGTGCCGCAATGGCAAAGACGTCTACTGCCAGAAGCCCGAGACGTTCACCCTGCGGGAAGGCCCGCTGATGATCGCCGCCGCGCGGCGTTACGGCCGCGTCGTTTCCGGCGGAAGCCAGCGCGTGCTCGGCGACTATCGCAAGCAGGTCGATCCGGCCTGGGCGGGTGAGTTCGGTACGATCAAGTCGATCAACGTCAACGTCGGTCCGCTCCCGCAACTGTGCAATCTGCCGGTCGAAGACATGGCCGAGAAGATCGACTGGGACATGTGGCTCGGTCCCGCACCCTGGGCGCCGTACAATTCGAAGCGCTGCAGCGGCAGCTTCTCGATCAACGGGGCGAGCTGGCGCTCGTTCAGCGATTACTCGGGGGGCGGCATGACCGATTGGGGCGCTCACCACTTCGGCGGCGCCACATTCATTTGCGATGTCCGCGACCTGCAGCCCTCGGAAGTCGTCTACACCGACGGTCCCGACGGCCGCTATCTGGCTTACCACTATCCCAACGGCCTGATCATTTATCACAACCGGCCGAGAACCGACAACCTGGCCATCGAAGGGACGCCGGGCGAAAAGCTGCCTCCCAGGCCGGTGCCTCAATACAAGGGGTACGGCGACATTTACGGCGACTTCCTGGAATGCGTGAAGACGCGTGAAAAGCCATTCCGCGACATCGAATCGGCCGTGAACACCGCCGCCCTCGCTCACTTGGGGAACATCGCCTACCAGTTGAAGCGTTCGTTGAAATGGAATGCGGCCGCACAGGAGTTTGTGGATGACGCCGAGGCCAATCGACTGGTGGATCGCGCACGCCGCGAACCGTGGCAGTTATAACCGCTCGCGTCCGCACTCCGCTGAAACCGAACAATCGTCTCCTGAATCAGGACTCACAATATGCTCGACAATGCTTTTGAAGCGCTGAAGACGTTTGACTGGGGGACCGACCTGGCTGCCCTGGCCCCGATCGAAGAGGCGATCACGGCTACGCACGGCAACGCCGAGGCCAGCCGCGACCTGGAGCAGCGCCTGATCGCCGCCCTGAAAACCGAAATCTCGCGCGACGCCCAGGACTACCTGTGTCGCAAGCTGGCGACCGTCGGCACGGCAGCGGCCGTCCCAACGTTGGCCGGGCTCGTCGTCAATGAGAAGAATTCGCACATGGCCCGCTTTGCTCTCGAGCGGATCCCCGCTCCCGAGGCGGCTCAGGCCTTGCGCGAGGCGCTGCCCAAAGTCAGCGGCAACCTGAAAATCGGCGTGATCAGCTCGCTTGGCGGCCGGCGCGATCCGGCGGCAGTCGGCCCCTTGAGCGGCCTCGTGAACGATGCCGAGCCAGCGATCGCCCGGGCGGCGACGATCGCCCTCGGCGCCATCGGGACTGCCGAGTCGGCGGCAGCGCTCCACAATGCTCTCGGCGGCTCGATTACCAATAAACAGGCCGCCATCGATTCGCTGCTGGCCTGTGCCGAGGCGCTGCTGGCCGGCAACAAACTGGCCGACGCCCTGGCGATCTACAAGGCGCTCGCGGGGGACGCTAACGGCCGGCTCGTCCGTCTGGCGGCGACCCGCGGCATCCTGGCCTGCTCCAGCAGGCAAGCTTAACTCTGTTGAAAAACGGGGACTGGCTCCGAGCGAGTCCCCGATATCATTGAGAGATGGGAGTCTGGCGACGTGCCTGTCCCCCTTTTTCAACTCGTCATGAACACCTTCACTGATTGACCACATTCTATCCGGGAGATGGCGGCATGTTGCGCCGAGTGCTTCAGTTTTCGTTGGTCTTCGGATTCCTGTGGGTCCTTTCAGCCGGTTCGCTGCCGGCCGCCGACGGTCCCTCCGAAGAGTTCATCCAGATGGTCGTCAAACTGATCGGCGACAACGATAAGGAATTTCGCGCCGCCGGTCTGGAACAGGTGCGGACTGCCGCGCGGGGTGCGAAGTACACTCAAGTCTTTGCCGATCAATTGCCGAAGCTCGATGTCGCAGGTCAGATCGCACTCTTGAGTGCGCTGGCCGATCGCGGCGATGCAGCCGCCAAGCCGGCCGTCCTGAAGCTGGCCGATTCCAGCAGCGACGAAAACGTCCGCGCGGCGGGGATCCGTTCGCTCGGCACCCTGGGGAGTGCCGACGATCTCCCCGTGCTCATCAAGACCCTCTCTGGCAAATCGTCTGCCGAACAGAATGCCGCCCGGCAGGCCCTCATCCAGCTCTCCGGCCCCGCGATTTCCAAATCGCTGGCGACCGAAACGAAATCAGCGCCGCCGGCGGTGAAAGCCGCGCTGATTGACATCCTCGCCACCCGGCGTGCCAGCGACGAATCGCCCGCGATCGTGGCGGCGACAATCGACGACAACTCCCAGGTCCGCAGCGCCGCGATGGCCGCGCTGGGGCAGATCGGCCGTCCCGAGCAACTGGCCGCGATCCTGCCGGGGGTGATCAAGGCCCAGAAGGGGGGCGAACGGGATGCCGCCGAGCGGAACGTCGCGCAGATCTGTTCGCGGATCGACAACGAAGACCAGCGCGGCACGGCGCTGATCGAAGCGCTGAACACGATCGACGTGGCCCAGCGCGACGAACTGCTGGCCCTGGTGGGACGCGTGGGGGGTAAAAAACTGATTAATTTCGTCGCCGGCATCGCCACGGGAGAGGACGTTTCCCGTCGCCGGCTCGGGATCGACGCCTTGAGCAAATGGCCCGATGCGAGCGTCGCCGACAAACTGCTCGAGATCGCCGACAAGGCGACCGATACCGCCGAGCGGGACCAGGCCTTCCAGGGCTACGTGAAAATCGCCGCATCGCGCGACAATCGGTCCGACCGGCAGCGGCTCGACCGGATGAAGCAGGCGATGAAAGTGGCCAAGACCCCCGAAGAACAATTGCTGGTGATCAACCGCACGCGTACGGCCTACGACGTCGAATCGCTGCGGTTCGTGCTCCCCTACGTCGATCAGCCGGCGTTTGCCCAACTGGCGTGCGAAACGATCGTCGAAATCGCGCACCACCGCGAAGTCCGCGATCCCAACAAGGCCGAGTTCGACAAAGCGCTCGACAAGGTGATCGAGGTCAGCAAAGACGAAGTGGTGATCGACCGGGCCAACCGCTACAAGCGCGGCGAAACCTGGGAACGCCCCAAGGCCGGCAAGTAGGCCTCCAATCGGCGAGGTGGCACATGGTCCGGGTTTTCGCGCGGTACCGGATCCTGTTCGGGGCGTCGTGTTCGCCGGTGCGTTGGCTCTCGGTTTGTGTTGCGGTCGCCATCGCCGCCGGCGTCGGACACGCCGCAGAACCGACTCGCATCACCGTGCAGACTGCCAAAGTCCGCCAGGTGTTTGAAGGACTCGGTGTGGGCGCGATTTTTTACGAGGCGCATATCACCAGCCTCGCCGAGCGCAAAAAAGATGACCAGCAGCAGCAACTTTACGATGAGATGTTCACCTCGGTGCCGACGCGGTTTCTGCAGCTCATGATTCGCGAGACCCACGAGCCGCAGAACGACAACAACGACCCGTATACTCCGCAGTTCGACGACAAGAACTTCGACTATTGCCGGCACACGATCGAGATTGCCAGGGCCGCCTTGAAACGCCGCCCCGACATGCAGCTGTTTGCCACGCTGTATACGCCCCCTCCGTGGATGAAGACGAACAACGACGCCTCCGGTGGCGGTGAGAACCGCGCCACGCTCAAGAACGGCCTGGAACTGGAACTCGGCGAGTACGTGTGGGCCTTCCTGGCACACATGCGGAAAAACGGCGTCCCGATCCAATACCTGAGCATCGCCAACGAACCCGACTGGCCGCATACGCAACCCGGCTATTGTTTATCCCCCGAGCAGTACGCCGCGCTGTTCAAAACGGTCGGCGATTATCTCGACAAGATGGGGAAGAAATATCCGGACGTGCCCCGACCGAAACTTGTCGGTCCGAACACGCTCAGCGCGCCGGGAGCTGCCAAAGATTACATTCCGCGGATCCTCAAGAGTGCCGGGAAACACCTCGACGTCGTCGGATCACACGATTATGACCCGCGCGGCGGCCGCTGGAGCGCCGTGCGCAAGCTCGCGGGCAATCGCTCCGTGTGGCTCACCGAATGGTGCGCACGCACGAAGGACGGCTCGCCGGGAATGATCGATTCGGCGACAGAATACGGCGCCGCAATGCACGAGGCGTTTCTGGGGGGTGCGAACGTGTTCATGGCCTACGACTGGGTCTACCCCCCGCGCGACAGTGGCGAAGCGCTGATCCACGTGAATTGGGGAAGCGACTATCGCTTGACGAAACCTTACTACCTCTTCCGCCAGTGGGCCGAGCCGCTCAAACCCGGGATGCGCGTCGTCGAATTGACCGTGACCGGGCGGGCCGCGGCGGGCATCAAGCCCACAGCATTTCTGGGTGCAAGCGACCGCGCGCTCGTCGTGCATGTGGTCAACGTCCAGGACGACGATGCGCCCGTTACGCTCAAACTGACAGACAAATTCTCAAGCGCGACGACCGCCGAACGCAGCCGCACCAGTGCCCAGGAAGATGCGCTGGCCCTGCCGGCACTCGAGGCAACGGGAGGGTCCTTTGCCGACACGATTCCAGCGAGATCGATGGTCACCTATCGGATCGACGGTTCGAACCGATAAGGCCCTGCTGGTGTCCTTCTCTGGCAGATCGCCGCCTTTTATCACTCTGTCACGCAACACTCGAAGATGAGCACCATCACAATTTCACCGTTCGTGAACGCCGTTCATCGCGATCAGGTGACGGCGTTATGGCAGACCGTGTTCGGCTACGAAGCTGCGCACAACAGCCCCGGTCTGGTCATCGACAAAAAGCTGGCGGTGGACGATGGCCTCTTTTTCGTCGCGGTCGCGAGCGATGCGGTGGTCGGTACCATCATGGCCGGCTACGACGGCCATCGGGGCTGGATTTACTCTGTCGCCGTTTCTCCCGCACACCGTCGGCAGGGGATCGGCGCGCAGTTGCTCTCACACGCCGAGCGCGTCTTGACCTCTCGGGGCGCCGTAAAAATCAATCTTCAGATCATGGAAGGGAACGAAAGTGTGACCACGTTTTACTCGGCCCTCGGCTATGAGGTCGAGCAGCGCGTCAGCATGGGCAAGCGAGTACCGGAGAATATTCCGCAAGCCTAGACAGTGGAACTGCATCTCACCAGTACGGCTTCACATCAGGGTTGCGCCAGATTGGCCGTCCTCGCCCGTCATAAATCCAATCCCATCCCTCTACAGCGACAAATTGGGTGTAGTGGAGAAGTGCCTCCTGCGCGGGTGGCCGCGTCAATTGCGTGAAATCGAAAGCAATCCAGAGAATCGGGAGATAAACGACTGAAACCACTTCGCCACCAGTGTTCGCGTGGCTGCTGATCCAGCAGGCCGGTCCGATGCTCAGGGGGTACAGCACGGTCGCGACGACCAGGAACACTGCCAGCCGCTTTGCCCACCGCTCGCGCAGATTCACGATCCGCACGCCCAGCCACACGACCAGCGGGACGTAGACGATTGCCAGGATTGTCAGCACGATATTCTTGTGCTGAACCACAAAATGAAATGCCCTCTGAACGACCCCGACCAGAATGAGCAGATAGACCAGGCAGACCGCACACACGGTCACCCAGAAGTCAGTGCTCGGTTTCGAGATCTTCACAGCGCGATTGTATCCCGCGCCGCGCGGGGCCGGCAATTGGCCGGCATTTGTTGCTCACCAACGGATCGTCCAACCCGGTGCCAACGGCGACGCCCGAAATCATTGCAACTGGGCGCAAACACGGGGTGCTTCATTATTTCGCCCTTTCAGGGCGATCGTCGTTTCATTTGGCCGGTGACCCAGGGCGATGCCCTAGGCTGATCTATTACCGCCTTTCAGGCGGGGCGCGTTACAGGTATGTGCGTCGTGTCCCTGTCGTGGGCTGGCGGCGCGCCGGCGGATGCGCAACCACCTCACGCGGCCTGCAAGCTCGGCCCGAAGGGCCAGCAACATGAGAGCCCAGGGCAACGCCCTGGGTTTTGCGTTCAACCCCTGCGTCGGCAGCCCTGTAAGGGCGAAACAAACGTCGTCAGCCGATCATGCGTCCGCCAATCCAACTCGGAGCGGCGTTCGTTACATCGGGGCGTCGATCGCGACCCGCCCGCTCAAACCTTCCCGAAGATCGAATCGGAGAGCACGCCGCTGCTGTCGGAGAATGACTCTTGCTCGATCCCCATCGACCGCAGGATACTTAAGTACACGTTCGACATCGGTGTGCTCGGCTTCCGCCAGTACGTGCCGTGCTTGAGCCCCATTTTGGCACCGCCGGCGACCAGCGTCGGCAGGTTGCTGGGGTTGTGGGTTGTACTCGCGCCACTGCCGAACAGCACGATCGTGTTGTCGAGCACGCTCCCGTCCTGATCGCGGAAGTCGTTGAGACGTTTCAGGAAGTACGCCACCTGTTCGCTCAGGAACAGGTCGTACTTGGCAAAGGCGAGCTGGCCATCTTTGTCTTCGGCGTGCGACAGATTGTGGTGCGTCCGGCTTAAGCCCAGCTTCAGCGGGAACGTATCGCTGATCCCCATGCCGTCTTCGCGGTTGAGCATGAACGCGACCGAGCGGGTGACGTCGGCGTCGAAGGCCAGCGCGATCAGGTCGAACATGTTCCGGTAATACTCCCCCGGCTCCCCTTCGGTCGTGACGTCGAGGTTCAGGCGCCCGTAGTCCTGGGGCTTGAGCGGCACGTCGATCCATTTTTCCGACGCGACCAGACGTTCCTCAATCTCATTGAGGCTCGTCAGGTACTGATCCAACTTCTCGGTGTCGGTCTTCCCGAGCCTTTGATTGAGCGACCGGGCGCTTTCCCGGACCGCATCCACGAGCTTCACCCGCTTCTGGAGTTGCTCGCGCTGCTGCGCCAGGGAGGCCGTGTCGCCGCGGAACAGCCGATCGAACACCCGCCGCGTATTGTGCTCGGCGGGGATCGGCTTTCCTTCCAGGTTGTAGGAGATCGTTCCGGTGCGCGACAGAAATCCGACGCCAGCGTCGATCGACAGCACCAGCGACGGCTGCCGGCAGTACTGCTTCGTGTGTTGCGAGATCACCTGGTCGAGCGCCACCGAGTTGAACATCCCCGGCTTGGGGTCGTGCAGCGGGGCGCCGGTCAGCCACATGTCTGAGCACATGTGCGGATCGGCCTTGAGGCCGTTCGCATGCTGGAGGCCCCCCAGAAAACTCAGATGCTCCCGGAAGGGACGCAAGGGCTCGGTCGATTTGCCGAATGCGAAATCTTTCCCTTCCGTCGTCGGAAACCAGCTCCACTCGTTGATCTCGTGCTTCGGATTTGGAAGCGACATGCCGTTCGCGGTGTACATCGCGCAGAAGCGCCTGGGCTCGCGCGCGGCGACTTCTTTTCCCATCGCCTCCAGCAGCGGCAGCCCCAGCGTGACCCCGGCCAGACCTTTGAGAACAGCGCGACGATCGAGTTTGCGGTCGAGCATGCGTTTCGATTCAAGTGGGGATTGGGGATTACGATTTGTGAATTGTTTAGCCCCGAGCCGCAGGTGAGGCCGGAACACAACATGCCCTCGCCTGCGGCTCGGCGCTAAACGGGTTGCGAGGAACGCACATCAGCGACGCGCCTCACTTCTTCAAAAAAATGTCGCTCCTGATGACAAACCGGATCAGCTCCTGCATCCGATAGTCACGTAAACGCAAGTTTATGCATTCTTTCTGGAGGAAGACAAGCTCATTGTAGGTCAGGCTGCGGCCGGTGGCGTAACAGGCCAGGTGTTTCAGGAAGCTGAACGCCACCTGGTCGATTCGGTCCCCCGCCAGATATGCCTTGAGCTCCTGGAGATTTTCCACCTGGGTCCCGTCCGGCAGTTTCGACCGGGTTTCGGCCGGTTCGCTTTTGAACAGGCCCCCCGCGTCGTAACTTTCAAAGGGAAACCCCCACGGGTCGATCCCCGCATGGCACTTGGCGCACCCTTCCTGATTGCGATGCCGGTCGAGCTTCTGTCGCAGCGTCAGGTGGGCGCCATCGTCTTCGGGCAGTTTTGGCACGTTCGGCGGTGGATCGTCGGGGGGCTCGGCAATGATCTTGCGGGCGAACCAGGCGCCGCGCTTGACCGGGTTCGACTCCCGGCCGTCCGAAAGACCTGCCAGAATTCCGGCCTGCGTCAGGATTCCTCCGAGATTTTCATTCTCATGTTTGACCGGGACGAATCGGAATCCGCTTTCGGTCCGATCGACCAGGTTGTAATAGCCGGCGACCACTTCGTCGGCCACGACAAAATCCGACTGGATTAGACTGCGCACTGGCAGGTTCTGCTCGATGGCGTACCGCAGAAATTGAACCGGCTCCTGCCGCAGATGAGCCCGGGCGTCGCGGGTGAGTTTTGGGTAACGCTTGCTGTCCACCGAGACGAGGTCGAACTTGTCGAGACTCAGCCACTGCGACGCAAATTCCTGGATCGACTGCCCGAATCGCGGGTCGGCGATCATCCGTTCGATTTCGGAATCGAGCGCGGCGTGCAGGCCCTTGTTCGCCGCCAGTTCGAGCAGGCGCTGATCGGGGGCCGTGTTCCACAGGAAATACGACAGCTTACTCGCCAGTTCATACGGATCGAGGTCTTCGGGTTCGGGGCTGGCGCTGTTTTCGACCAGGAACAGAAACTGCGGCGCCGTCAGCACGGCGACGAGTGCCTCCTGGATGCTCCGCCGGAAATTCCGGCTCACGGCAAACGACTTTTCCCAGATCGAATAGATCGCCCCCTGTTCGGTCTCGGTGATCGGTCGTCGAAATGCGCGGGTGGCAAATGATTGGATGATCTTCCCGGCGTAGGGGGCCGGCTCGTTCTTGTGCGGCGAGTCGATGAAGATCCGCCGGTGCGTATCCGGTGGCCAAGTCGTGTAATACGGTCCTTCGAACTCGACCGAACGGATGAGCAGCCGGGGGCGGTCGCGGCCGTCGGTGTACTCGCTGCGAACGCCGATCTCGCGAACGCCGGCCAGGTAGTTGACATTGTCTTTCTCGACGTCGGGGCTGGGAAAATCGTTGATCGGGCCTTCGAAGACGAATTCGTGCAATTCGCCTGGCGCGACGGCCCGCGGTTCGCCAACCCGGTTCAGTGTGCTGCCGCAGTCGCGCCGTAAGCCCATGTAGACCCCCAGCCAGGGGGAACGTTTCTCGAACGCCGCGAACTTGCGGGCCGGTTCGCTGTCATCGGCCACGCGCGTGCAGACAATCCGGCGCAACCGCGAGTTGTCGGCGGAGCGGGCCAAGACCTTGAGCGGCCCGGCTGGCAACCGAACCAGGAGAAACGGCGCCGCCAACTCGGCGGCATTCGCGTCGCCTGCGGGCGCTTTGACATCAGAGAGCTGGCCGGCAAACGAGCGGTCTCCCAGCTCCAGCGACAGGAGCCCTTTGAATTCCCCCGCCGCGCGATAGACATCGACCTGGTAGATCCCGGGCTCGGCGATCATCACGCTCGTTTCCGGCATCGTCGCAAGTTCCGAAACCGAGATCGATCCCGCCGCAGTTTGCTCCTGAACCGGCGCGCCGGCGTCGAGCAGCAGCGCGTCGTTGTAGCACGTCGCCTTCACCGTCACGCGGAAGTTCCCTTGATCGGGGAGCTCGCGCAGCGAGATCTTGAAATTCGCCATCGGTCCGTACGTGTTCGAAACGCCGAAGATCTCGGAGCTGGGGATCGCCGGCCTCAGCAACAGTCCCTGCGGGACGGTCTGGAACGCCTCCCCTTTCGGATATCCCGGCGTCCCCCGCACGCAGGCGAAGACAGCGTGGTAGATGCTGTCGAACTTCCGCCATTCGCGGATCGTGTCGTTGCCGACGTAGCCTTCGATGAAATCGAATTTGGTCTGCATCGCAAACGGCAGAAATTCGAACGGCTTGGCCGGCTTGAGCTCGGTCACCACGAAGTCCGAGTTTCTGAGCAGCTCGCTGTTGGCCCCCAGGATCAATTTGTCGGGGCAGGGGTGCGAGTTGATGTCCCGCCCCAGATCCATCCGAAAGTTCTGGATCACTGGTTTGGCATCGGGATCGACGAGGCACAGATCGAGTGCTTTTTCGGCGATGTCGAAGAACGACTCCACCTGGAGCGGCGAGAGGAGCAGCGTCTGTCCGTTGTTTGCGAAGCCATCCTTCGAAATCCCGTCGGGCGGGAGCGCGTCGGTCAAGTCTTCGTCCAGACCGAGCAGGTCGCGGAGTGTGTTCCGATATTGTGCGACGGTCAGCCGGCGGATCGAACCATTCTTGTGCGTGTTCCGGGCCATCACCGTCTGCATCGCCCGCGGAATCCATTCCAGCACCGCCTGGCGCTCGGCGGCCGCCGGCTGCGGTTCGTCGTCGGGGGGCATCGATTCGTCTTCCACCTGCTTCAGAATGTTCTTCCAGAGCGGGAGCTGTTTGTCTCCCGGCGTGGCGGTAAGCTGATCCAGCCGAATCCCCGATTTCGGCTTCACGTCATTGTGGCAGCGCAGGCAGTGCTTCTTGACGAACGGTTCGACGACGTCGCGGAATGCTTTTTCATCTGCGGCTGCAGCCTCCGAAACGGGCTGCGCTGTCGGCGAAGTTTCCTGCCCGCTCAAACGCCAGTTGCCCGCGATCACCAGCGTTGCCAGAGCAACGGCTGGAGCGGCATACCGGACGCACAAGTGACAGGATCTGCGGAGCATTCTGGAGCACTGCCTGGGAGGCAGGTTTCAAAAGCGGTCAGTCAAAGGGGTGGGAAAACAGGGTGGGCATCGTCACACGGGCAGGTGCTCGCACGACTCATTCGATTATCCGGTACGGCACAACCATTTGGCAATCGAAAAGCGACGGTCGGGCCGCGGGACATCCCTTAATTGGGGGCTGTTTGACGATTCATCCAGGAGCTACCGAGTTGGGTGGCCCGGTCCGTCCGCGGCACCGCCGTGTTGAGTGGCGGTCCAGGCGACCGGGTCGCGAAGCGACAAGAATCCGCGCCATGCGCGTAACCCGACTGAGACGCACCAGCTCGCCGGACAGAAGTCGTCAGCCGCGGATGCGGCGGCATAAGTTAGCCTGGCGGGACCACCGCTTTTCGCGGCGGTGCCCGCCCCAGGAAATGCGTGAAAACTTGCACCAGAGCCCCAGCGGGGCGACATCCGAATGGGCCATGTCGCTCCTCCGGAGCTTGGATCATTTTCGAGACGCTGACCTGTGGCTCACGCCACAGGTTAAAAGATTCCGCCCCTCCGGGGCTTCGTCCGATCCATCGTTTTCGTTCACCAGGGCTGAATCGCCCTGGGCTATCGAACCTTGCCCCGTTGGGACTTTCAATCGCAAATCCAAGGAGACGCGTGAGGGGTGCCGGGAATGAAGTTGTTTCGCGGTCGAAGCACGGCTATGGTTGTCAGGATCCGCTCACACATCCTGGGAACATCACTTCATGCCAGGAGCGCACATGCCCCGTCCCTCGCTGCTGGTTCGGTCCTGGCCTTCCAGGTTCTGCTTCGCGACGATTCTCTCTGTCGTGATCGGAATGCCGCTTGCTCGCGCGGTTGCCGATGAACCCGCAAGGGAATCGGCCGAAGCGACTGCCAAAGCCAAAGCCCTTGTCGAGAGCATGCGCAAGGAACGAGAGCGGCTCGTCTCTGGGGTCGTGCACGTGATCGGGACGGTGGTTTTCGGGACCGACGAACCCGATGCCGTCCACCCGATTCGACAGATGTATGCGTTTGATCACGCGCACCGTCTATTGCGGTGCGATAGCGCAATTGAAACGCAGGTGCGAACGATCAACGCCGCGAACCCGGCCGCGGCCCGAAACGATCCAAAGGTCGCGCTCAAAGCCGCTGATAGCGAGCAGGTCAGGATACTGCTCCGGTATGTACGCAATCGTGGCTACTCCGCGTACTGGGACAAGGTCTCAAACAAGTCGTTTGGCTCCATGTACGTCATTCCGGTCGAACGAAAAATGGGTGGCAGCATCGCGTCGAACCATTACCTGATTGATGTGCGGGCTTGCGGCTTGATGAACCGTCGGCAATTTCACTCGGGAGAATTTGACCGCGACCAGACGGTCGCCGACCTGGGGAACAATCTGTTGAAGTTGGATGTTGTCTCGGTGACTGAGAATGACGGTCTGGCTGTCATTGCCCTGCATGGTGACCACATTGATCATCGACTCGTTATTGACGTCAAGCATCAGTATTGCCCGGTCGAATACACAATCAACAACTGGAAAGGGGGCGGGAACTCCTCCGACCATGTCCACACGTCGCGTGTTGAGTGGCGCGAGGTCGCGGGAGTCATGGTTCCGAAGGCGTTTGTCATTGAGTTCGACTGGCCGGAAGAGAGAGAGCGAGCTCGCTACCGGTTCTATTACAACTGGAGCAGCGTCAATCAACCTGTCGGCCAGGAGTACTTCGACCTGCGTTCCGTCCCGGACATTCCAGTGAATACGAAAGTCATCGATACGCGGGCCGGAGTCCAAAAGCCGGTGACGATCGGTGTCTGGACGGAAGAAGGTTACGTCGGTCCCGATGTGGCAATCTCTGACCAGCCTGCGGACGGACCCTCAGACAAGCCCATTGCGCCCGATGCTGCCACGATTCTGCGGGCCGGGGAGCGCGCCGGCCAGGAGCGCGACGACAACGCTGTCAAAATGAGTTTTATGTGGTGCCCGCCGGGCAAATTCGCAATGTGCAGTCCGATCACGGAAAATGGCCGGGTGGAATGGGAAGGTCCGGTTGACGTCGTCCTGACGAAAGGTTTCTGGCTCGGAAAGTACGAAGTGACCCAGTCACAATGGAAGCAGCTCAAACAACCGCCTCTCTGGCTGGGGGAGCGGCAAGTGAAAGAAGGGGATGACTACCCGGCGACTTACATGAACTTCAATCAGGCGCTGGCATTCTGCGAACGGATGACCCGCCAGGAGCGTGCCGCCGGCCGGTTGCCGGCCGGCTGGCACTACACGTTGCCCACCGAAGCCCAGTGGGAATACGCCTGCCGTGCCGGGACGGCTACCCGGTTCAGTTTTGGCGACGACGAATCGCTGCTCGAGGACTATGCGTGGGTGAGGAGCAACACCGCTGGTAAGAATGAACCCTATGCTCATCCTGTCGGATCGAAAAAGCCCAACGGCTTCGGGCTCCACGACATGCATGGCAACGTCTGGGAATGGTGCCGCGATGGGTTCCAATTGAAATTGCCGGGAGGGACCGATCCTCTGGCCCCCACGCAGGAGATGCAAAAGGTGATCCGTGGGGGATCGTGGTTCGAGGGATTTCGGATATTTTCCAGGTCCGCGATGCGCCTCGAAGCTGACGCCGTAAACATGTCCGGTCACGCGGGCAACCTGGGTCTTCGCGTGGCACTTTGTCCCGTTGATTAGGACGCATTCTGGCGATCCCGCTGCCGCCGGAACCCTTGAATCCTCGCGTTGCCGGGGAGTGGGACAAGTCGTGCGCCAATCGAAAACGATCAGGAGGAATGCGTGAGAGTTCGCAACAATCGCCTTAATAATCCCGGCCTGTGGATCGTCATCTTGTCAGGCGTTGCTCTCTATCTGCAGTTGCGCAAATTTCCAACGGGTCGCAAATGACGCTTCTACTCTCAGCCTCGGCCGTGACGTTCGCCGCGTTCTGCATCTGGCTGGCGGTGCGGATTTTCAACCGGCGGGAGCGGTGGGCGAAGCGGACCGGGGTGGCTGTGCTCCTGTTGCCCGTGCTGTATGTGCTGAGCTTCGGGCCGGCGTGCTGGTGGCTGGCAAGGCCGGCCCCGCAGTTGTTCTGGGGAGAGCCGGGTGGCTCCGTGCCGACGATCGAGAGCGCGTTCCCCCATGCGCCGCTGTATTACTGGCCACTGGGATGGCTGGCGCAGTATGGCCGGCAGCCGATCGCTCCTGTGCTCCAGTGGTATGCGACGGCAGGGAATCCAAACGTCGTGATTCCCACAAGCCATCGCGGCGATCTGTGGTTCGATCCGTGATGGTGACTGGCGTCGCCGTGCCGGGCGTTGCAGCGATTTCGAACAGTGGCGCCACCCCAAATCGCGATTGGTTTCTTTCGCCCTTGCAGGGCTCTGCGCGGTCGTTGACGATCTACCAGGGGCTTACGCCGCCTGGCTATTCACTGGCGCCCCGTTCGGGGCTGGATGGGTGCCGCCGATCGAGTCTTTCGACGGCGGCTGCCAGTTTCCTATAATCTGGCGACTCGAATTGATTCACAGCAATTGCCCAACCAACACCGACGTACCTCGATGTCTTTGATCTCGTGCTCTGCTCCGACGTTCCGTATGCCGGCGATTTCGGTCGGCTCGACCGAGCCGCAGGTCGTTTCGCTGGCCGACTACGCGGGTAGCTGGCTACTGCTGCTGTTCTACCCACGCGACTTCTCGTTCGTCTGTCCCACCGAGCTGACGAGCTTCAGCGCCCGACGCGTGGATTTCGAACGGCGCAACTGCCAGATGCTGGGGATCAGCGTCGATACGATCGCCTCGCACGTCGAATGGTTCAGGACGCCGCCGGCAGAGGGGGGCGTCGGTCCGCTTCAGTTTCCGCTGGCCGCGGATGCCGACGGCGAAGTCGCCAGGCGGTACGGTGTCTGGCTGCCGGACGCCGGTGTCAGTGCGCGGGGACTGTTCCTGATCGATCCGCAGGGGGTCCTGCAGTACAGCGTCGTGCACAACCTGGCGGTGGGGCGCAGCGTCGACGAAATTTTGCGCGTGCTCGACGCGCTCGAATCCGGCGGTCTATGCCCGGCGAGCTGGACGGCCGCCGACGGCAACATCGATCCCGAAGCGGCGCTCCAGCCCGGCCGCGTTCTGGGGCACTACCGGATCCAGCGGCTGCTGGGAAAGGGGACGTTCGGCACCGTCTTCTCGGCGTGGGATCTGCAACTCGAGC
>Ga0137463_1000009_pt1 | contig 104096 bp, 62 predicted proteins | sample EasRivERMGT800_2_FD_102333 | JGI IMG/M metagenome (GOLD analysis project Ga0137463, IMG submission 102333) | Soil microbial communities from meander-bound floodplain in the East River, Colorado, USA - East River MetaG ERMGT800_2 | ecosystem: Environmental > Terrestrial > Soil > Floodplain ...
GCCTTCGCAACTTCCCCCCGATAGAAGCCATCGGACCCCTCGGCGGCGATCCGCTCCAGGGCTTTCGCTTGCGGTGAATAAAACCGATCGTCCTTCCCCCACGGTCGCCCCGAATTCACGTACAGCCGATACACGCTCGCAAACCTCTGGTGATACTCAGGGTGCTTGCCAAAGTCTTTGACAACGTCTTTCTGCACGGCGACATCCTGCGCATCGATGGGAACCCCATCCTTACAGAGCCGCAGAGCCGGCTCGAGGACCGTTGCCAGATCGAGGGTCCCGTACTCCCGCAGGGCGTGGCACAGTCCGGCCACATGCCCCGGGACGGCGACCGCCAGCCCGCCATGCTCGCTGGCATCCGCGACAACTTTCTGCGGATCGTGCGGATCGACGTACATCGCGCGCGACGCGCGGGCCGGCGCACGTTCGCGATAGTCGAGCGCGATGGCCCGCTGCTTTTTCGCATCCCAGATGAGCATGAACCCGCCGCCGCCGATGCCGCTGGAAGCCGGCCGCACGACCGACAGTGCAAACCCGGTGGCGACCGCCGCGTCGACGACGTTGCCACCCCGTTTGAGCATCGCCAGGCCCGCTTCACTGGCGGCCTGGTGGTCGGCGGCGACGACAGCGTGCGCGAAAGTTTCGTCGGCGCGGCCCGGTCGCGCGAGTAACAGGCCTGCTGCGAGCAGCAGGATCAAGTTAAGTGAGAATCGCCAGCGCCGCAGAGTCATAGGTGCCCTTTTTGGCTTCAACAGCAAATTCGTCGGGTGGCCCAGCCGTCCCGTGAGGGCGGCTGGGTCGCGAAGCGACAAGATTCCGCACCATCCGCAACCAATTCAATTGTGAGGGTACAAATTCGCACCCTGCGAGACCATCTGGAGTGATTCCTTGCCTCGAATCCACTCCATGCAGACTTACGGTGAAAGAGCCGTCGAGTCTCCAGAAGCAATTATCCGGCAGGCCATTTGAAATCGATCGTTCTTCTTGCGTTGAGACCTAGACTAATTCCGTGAACTGGAACCCGGCTTGGCAATGCCGAAGCAGACGCCTGAATGAGGGCGGATGGCGCCGAATCTTGTCGCTTCGCGACCCGGCCGGTGCTCCGCACGCGGCCGGGCCACCCGCCCTTTTTCCGGCACTCAACGCTTTTCTACCGCCGCAACTGAAGGCCGGTATCGGTGATGTCGAAGGGAACGATCGACTCGTCGCAGGCGCTCCCGCGGTGCTTGGCTACGTGCAGCGCCCGTCCCATCTTTGAACCCTCCCGCGTCTTCCCCATCAGGATAATCGTGTTGGCGTTCGAGAGCACGTCACCGCTGTCGAGCGGCCGCGCCAGCAGGTCATCGAGCAGCACTTCGCGCGTGGTATAGAGCAGCACACAGGCGATCTGCCGGTGATCGTACAGATGCTGCATGACCTCGTCGGCATGGGCCGAGAACTGCTCGCGGAACAGATCGCGGGCTACCCAGTCCGATTCCTTGTGCAGAATCTGATGGTAGATGTATTCGAACAGGTCGAATTGAAACGAGTCGCTCGGTTTGTCGGTCGGCTCGACACCGTCGATCACGCATCTCCGCACGCCGTGGACGAAGTTGCCGTAAAAGAACCAGATCGCCAGTTGGAGTTTCTTGACGAGTTCGAGCTTCCAGGCCTTCCAGTCGTCATACTCGAGATCGTCGCGCGTGACCCGTCGCCCCGTGCGCTCGAAGATATGGAGGTAGTCGCGGCGGGCCACATCTCGCTCCCAGACACCGGCCGGTACGACCGGCGCGTCGGCAGGCTGTGACGTCAACTGCCACCCGAACAGCCGCTGCGCATATTCATCCTGGTTCTGCGAGTCGCCGCGCGACGTCATGTCGAACAGGATCCCCCGCTCCCCCTCCTGGCGCAAACCGGAGTCGGCAAAATGCAACCCGAGCTGGGTTTTGCCGATGCCGGTCGCTCCGGCGACGACCGTCAACGTCCCGGGCAGCAGTCCGCCGCCGAGCAGCGCATCGAGATCGGGAAGGCCGGTTGACAGTCGTCCTGAGGAGGGCATCGTGGGGCAGGTTCTTTCGCTGGCAAAATCTAAATCGTCAACCAGCGGTCGCGGGCAACGACGTCCCAGCGATCGACCACCTTCCCGTGGGAGACGACGTAGACCTGCTTATGGAGCGCGACGGAGGGGCAGATGTGCCGCGGAATCGCGAACAGTTCGTCCCCCGGCTGGAACTCGCCGGCCCGGTCGGTCCGAATCACCAGGTGTTCTTCGTTCTGCAGCACGTGCTCGGCATCGGGCAGATCGATCAGCGTGAGCCGTTTGCCGGCTGGCGGGTCGGAAGCGACTGCCTTGTAGCCCAGATCGAGCGTCACGCGGTCGGCGGTCGGCCGGCTGATGACCCGCGTGAGAATGGCTGTCGCCGGTTTGAAGACCAGGTCGGGGAACATCTCACTATAGCCCGCGTCATTGAAAACGCACGTTCCCGGGCTGAGCTCGATCGTAGGATCCTGCTTGGCAGCATAAATCGGGAACGACCCGGTCCCGCCGCAGATAATTCGCGGGACATTCCTTCCCAGTTTGACGACCTGATCACGCAGCGCGATCACACGATCCCACTCGGCATTCACAGCCGCCGCCCGCTCGGCAAGCGAGGTTTGGTGCTGGTGGCCGTCATAGACGTGAAACCCACCCGGCAAAAGCCCCGGTGTGCCGGCGATATACCCATACAGCTCGACCGCCTGAGGACCGGCCGGAACTCCGGTCCGGTGCTGACCCACGTCGAGGTCGAGCAGCACTTCGATCGATCTTCCTGCCGCGGCAAACGTCTGCCCCAGGGCTCCAATCGGTCCGGGATGATCGGCGGCCACCTGGAATGAGACGTCGGGAAACTTCTTCACGAATTCCAGCGCCCGACCGATGTTCGGCCCGACCAGATTGTACGCCAGGAAGATGTCGCGGGCCCCGGCGTCAGCCAGCATCTCGGCCTCGGCGAACGTCGCGCACTTATGTTTCTTGATGCCGCGCGCCAGTTCGATTTTTGTCACCTGCGGCATCTTATGCGTCTTGCAATGCGGACGGAGCCGGCCGGGGTCACCTGCGATTCGGATCATCGCATCGAGATTCGCCTCGAGCGCTTCCCGGTACAGGATCATGGCCGGCGAGATGATCCGACTGGTGTCGTCGATCTGATAACTCGCGTCCTTCGACAGCAATTCTCACCTCGGATTCCAGAGCAGGCTGTTGAATGAAGGGGACTGGTGTTGCCTCCCGGCACACCGCGACTTCCCGCCTTCAGCACGCTGACAACTGCGGCCTCACGGCCGCAGGCTCATTATGTAAGTTGCCTGCGCGAGGGGCAAGGTTGCCCACTGGAGCGTTTGAATTCCCCATTCCCTCCCCCGCCTCCCCCCGGATAGAATGCCCGGATTGAGCACCTGACCCGTGTGCATTCCGGTCCAAAGTCGCAAGGAGATTGTCATGAAGGAATCGAGTCGCTGGGCACAATCGTCGTTCGCACTGCTGCTTGTCTTCTGTATCCTGGGAGGTTTCCTCGTCGGCTCGTCATCAAGTCAGGATGCAAGAGTGGTTCGTGAGACCACAGAAGTTGGACGGTATCAATTTGTGAATGGGCATCAAATCTTCGACACGAAGACCGCTCGACTCTGGCAATACGACGACAGCAGCCTTAAATGGAATCGCGAGGACGCCCCGTGGGAGTGGAACCAGAATCCGCGAAAACAGCCACGCGACATACAGCCAAACGACGGATACCGTCCTATTCGTCCTAGAGCGGAATAGGGCCACTTACGTCGCCATCTCAGACATTCTGCCGAGATCAAAGTGTCCCACTACGCGGTCAGCCGTGGCAAAAGAGGTCAGCAGCCGGATGCCTGGAATCCGCGGACAATTACGGACCTGTTGAAGCGGCAGGTACCTGCGACGGATCGCGCCCGAATCAGTTCTGGTGTCCCGACTGATAGACGACGGCTGAACCGGATTCTTCGTCGGCAGCCATGTATTCGTCGTCAGCTTCGCCGATCCCCTCGCCCGGGTTCACACAGCAGACCGGCCGCTTGATGCAATGGGCATACGATTCGTCGTAATAGCGCACCCAGGGGTCGCGGCAGGTGGAGCAGGGACCGGGGAGGCAGCACCAGAACGGTCCAGGCGGACGGTAACAGGGGGAGTACCCGCCGTCGTAAGCATTCCCCAGACAATTCAGCGGCGGCTTACAGCCGGTCTGGCACGCATGCCTGGGAGGACAGCAGCAGCAGCAGCCTGGCAGCACGGCAAGCATGATCAGGGAGAGTACAAATCGGCTCATGGTTCTGCGTCCCGAACGAATCAGTTGCACCGGTTTCCGCGGAAGGATCAGTTTTGCGGATTGTCCTTAACTGATATCGGAAGGCGCGAATACCCGACTGGATGGTTGGTTCCGGCGTGCGGGAAATGCAGATTGTGCGGGCTATAGCGGCCATTTCGACCTGCTGACGGATCTGCGAGCTGATACGGCCGTTACAGACGGTACAGCTTAACAACTGATCAGACCTGATAAACCCCAGTCCGAAACGGCTCGTCGTCAGCATGGCGCGTCGCGATGTCGAGAGCGTTGATCAGCACGGCACGGGTCTGGGCCGGTTCGATGATCTCGTCGACCCACCCGCGGGCGGCGGCGTGCCGGATATCAGTCTGAGATTCGTACGCCGCCACAGTCTTCCGCCGCAGTTCTTCGAGTTCGTCGGCCTCGGGAGTCTGCCCGGCGCGCTTCAGAGCGGCAACCTGGATTTCGAGCAGCGTCCCGGCCGCCTGATTGGCACCCATGACGGCATACTTCGCCGACGGCCAGGCAAAGATGAATCGCGGGTCGAAGGCCTTGCCGCACAGGGCGTAATTCCCCGCGCCGTAGCTGCCTCCCATGATCACAGTGAGCTTGGGCACCCGGCTGTTGGAAATGGCGCTCACAAGTTTCGCCCCCGCGCGGATGATCCCGGCCTGCTCCGAATCTCGGCCGACCATGAACCCGTAAACATCCTGAAGGAACACAATCGGCAGCCAGCTCTGATTGCAGTCCATGACGAACCGGGCCGCTTTGTCGGCACTTTCGTGATAGATCACGCCGCCGAATTGCAGGCCCGTTTTGTCGGTCTTCTCGGGATGATGCTGGTTGGCGACGATGCCCACCCCCCAGCCGCCGATGCGCGCATAACCGCAGACCAGCGTCTTGCCGTATTCGGACTTGTATTCTTGAAACGAACCACCATCGACGAGACAGGCAATGACATCACGCACTTCGTAGCGCTGCTGTGAGTCGAGCGCGCAGATTTGATAGAGGTCGGTCACAGGGCGGGCCGGATCGACCGGCGGCTCGCGATGAAATTGAAAGGCAGTGCGGTCCACGGGGAGCAGCGCCGTGAGCGATCGCAGCCGGGCGAGACACGCGGCATCGTCGGGCTCGTGGAAGTCAATCGTTCCGCTGACCGCCGCGTGCATGTGCGCGCCACCCAGTTCCTCGTGCGACACTTCCTGGCCGATCGAGCTTTTGACGAGCGCCGGGCCCGCCAGGTATAGCCCCGAGCCTTCAGTCATCAGCAGCTTGTCGCACAGGACGGGAAGATACCCACCGCCGGCCACGCAGTTTCCCATGATGGCGGCGATCTGCGGAACGCCCAAGGCCGACAGCACGGCATTATTTCGGAAGATCCTCCCGAAGTCATCTTCGTCGGGAAAGATTTCGTCCTGGAGCGGGAGAAACACCCCCGACGAATCGACGAGATAAATCAGAGGCAGCCGATTGGTGAGGGCGACTCGCTGGGCCCGCAAGACTTTTTTGACCGTCATCGGGAAGAACGCCCCCGCCTTCACAGTGGCGTCGTTGGCGATGACCATAAACGACCGTCCAGCGACTCGCGCCAATCCGCAGATCACGCTGGCTGCCGGGGCTGATCCCCACTCTTCGTACATTTTCCAGGCCGCGAAGCGCCCCAACTCGAGAAACTCAGTTCCGGGGTCGATCAGCGTCGCGATCCGTTCGCGTGCCGTCAGGCGCTGCTTCGCATGCTGGCGCTCGATCGCTGTTGGACCGCCGCCCAAGCCGATCGCTGTGCGATCGGCCTCAAACGCTGCGAGCAATTGCGCCCACGGCGCCGGGATGCCAGCACGATCCGGTCCGGCCTGCACGTTCTGAGATTTCTGCGCCATCGAAGGATTTCCAGTGAGTCGGGATAGTCGCCTCTAATTCAATTCCACTGCCTCTTCCCAGTGCTCGTATAGTTGAGCCAGTTCACTTTCGACTTCCTCATACGCCGCCCGAATATCTTTCACTTTATCCCCCTCGCGGTAGAGCTCGGGGTCGCCGAGCTTTCCCTGCAAGTTGGCGAGGCGCGACTCGGCCGATGCAATCGCCGATTCCAGGTCGTCCACTTTACGGTAGGGGTATTTACGCTTGCGGCGCGCGGGCGTGCCGGGTGAATCGGAATCGACGCGGGCGCTCCTGGTGGCTGCAGCAGTGACCGGCGCCGCGAAGCTGGCGGTTTCCTCGCGGGCCCGCCGCAGCGAATCGATGTAGGCGGTGTAATTCCCCGCATACAGCCGCCAGCGCTCCGGCTCGAACGCGAAAATGTGCGTCGCCACGCGATCCATGAAGTATCGGTCGTGGCTGACGAACAGCAGTGTTCCCTCAAATTCACGCAGGGCCGTTTCGAGCGCGGCCCGCGACCAGAGATCGAGATGGTTCGTCGGTTCGTCGAGAATCAGAACGTTGGCGTTGAGTGCTGCCACCCGGGCCAATGCCACTTTGCTCTTCTCGCCGCCGCTCAGGCTCTCCACCTTTTGAAAGACGATGTCGCCGCGGAGACCGAATTTCGCGACCAGGTCCCGGACGGCCGCTGGCAGCATTGTCGGATTGTTCGGCGGGCGGACTGCCTCAACGACGTCAATCTCGGGAGGGACTCCCGCCAGTTGCTGGTCGTAATACGCCACATCGACGTTGGTCCCGAACCGGACCGTCCCCGAGTCCGGGGTCAGTTCGCCGAGCAGCGTTCGCAGCAAGGTCGTCTTACCGCACCCGTTCGGCCCGAACAGCCCCACCCGCTCGCCCCGCAGGATCTTGAGTGACACACTGGTGAACAGTGGACGGTCGAAACCTTTCGACAGGTCGTTGGCTTCGATCACCCAGTCGCCGGTGCGGCGCGGCTTACCGAATCCCATCGCCGGCGCGACAATCCGCCGCGGCCGCTCGACTCGTTCCAGCCGGGCCAGCTTCTTTTCCCGATCGTGGGCCTGGACGCTGTTGGAATAGTGATTGCGGCGGATGAAGTCTTCGGTCTTCTCGATGAAGGCCTGCTGCTTCTCCCAGGTCCGGACCGTGACGTCATCCTGCTCGGCCTTCAGCTTCCAGTAGGCCGAGAAATTGCCCGGGAAATCGGCGGTGGTGCCGGTATGCAGTTCCAGCGTCCGCGTCGTCACCTTGTCGAGAAAGTACCGGTCGTGGCTGACGACCAGAATCGACTGCTCGCACGCGGCCAGATAACCTTCGAGCCATTCGGTGGCGGCGATGTCGAGATGGTTCGTCGGCTCGTCGAGCAGCATCAGGTCGGGGGCCGCCAGCAGGAGCCGCGCCAAGAGCACACGGTTCTGCTGCCCGCCGCTGAACTGCGTCATCGGACGGCCATATTGATCGGGGCTGAAACCGAGGCCGAAGAGGACTTCGTCAACGCGGTGATCGATGTTGTACGCCGAATGCCGGTGAAGTTCCTGCTGCAGGGCATCATACCGGCGCTGCAGCTTATCGTGGGCCTGAGGATCGGCTTCAGCGGCCAGCGCATGCGCAGCCTGCTCGGCCTCGCGCTGCAGAGCGTAGAGCGGTGCCAGCCCCACGCGGGCTTCTTCCAGAAGCGTCCGGTCGTCAGAGAATTGGGCCGCCTGCTCGAGGAGCGTCGCTTGCGACCCGGCATGGTAAATGCATTCTCCCGAATCGGCTTCTTCAGTCCCGGCCAGGATCTTCATCAGTGTCGTCTTGCCGGCGCCGTTCGGCCCCACCAGGCCGATCTTCTCCCCCGAGCGCACTTCGAACGTGACACCGTCGAGCACCGGCTGGGCATCAAACTGGCGGACGATGTTGTTGACCGAGAGCAGGAGCATGCGGAGGATCAGTTCGACGTAACGTGATAAACAATTGGTTTTGAAAAGCAATCTTTCAGGGCACCGAACGTATCCCCTCTCCCGGTGGGAAAGGGTCAGGTTGGGAAGGAGAGCGATTCGACACACTCAACAAGTGATCAATCGATCCTCCACGTCAGCCCCGGAGGGGCGAAATACTTTAGCCTGTGGCGTCAGCCACAGGTCATCGTCTTCCTGAAACGCCAAGCACCGGAGGAGCGACATACCGCAACCAGATGTCGCCCCGCTGGGGCTCAAGCGCGATATTTTCCAACGTTCCTGGGGCTGGCGCCGCCAGGCTAAACTATGTCGCCGCATCCGCGGCTGACAAAATCTCTTCTCAACACCAGATGTCGCTTGGCCCGACCTTTTAAACACAGTGCCGGTGGGTTGTATCCCACGACACCCACTCGCCTCAAGGGAATTCGCCGACACACTCATTTTTTCATCGAGCGGCGGATGGCATCAACGGTGATCCCGGCGCGATAGTCGACGATCTTGCGACCCATTTCAATCGTTTTTTCGACGGGAGCGAGATCGACGCCGTTGATGCGGAACTTGCCGGCGGCGATTCGCTGTTTCATGCGCACGGTCGAGGGATCGACCACCATCATCTGGGCGGTGATGACGAAATCGTCGTGATAGCCTTCCGGGGTCTGCTTCACACCCTGCGTCTCGAGCCATTTTTCGACCTTGGCGTAATCGTAGTACTCGGGGATGAAGTGCAGACGTGTCTTGCCACCTGCCCATTTGGTATTGAGCTCGCTGGCGACGGCTTTCATCCCCTCCTGATTTCCCCCACTGTCACCGATGAGGACGATGTCGGCGAACCCATGCGCGCGGAAGCTGGCGCAGATATCGATCAGCAGCCGTCGGTAGGTCTCTTCGGAGAGGCTGATCGTCCCCGGATATTTCATGTGCGAACTGGCTGGCTCGATGTCTCCCTCGGGAACGAAGGCCACAATGGGGGCGACCAGCGCATTACCGAGTTTCCTGGCAATCGCCTCGGTTGTCGCCTTGAGAACGTAATTGTGCTTGCCGGTCGCCAGGTAGGGGCCGTTCTGCTCGACTCCGCCGGTCGAAACGACGACTGTCGTCTTCCCTGCCTGGAGCGCGTCGCGGACTTCCATCCACGTCAATTCCTCAATGAATACCGAATCGACGGCGTCGATCGGCCGCACCGATTTCGGGTCGGGGTTCACCGGATCGGGGACCGCCGCCAGAAGGAGCGACAACAATCCCACGCCGGACAAAATTATGGTGCGAAGCATGAGCGCATCCTTTCACGAGAGGCTGAGCGACAATGAGTCAGGGCCAACGTGGCGGCCGATGTTACTGGGCGATATTCTACTCGCTGGTTGAGCAATGCAGAACTCCGCGGTCGGGAGGGAGGGATTCGCTGGTTATGCCCTAACGATGCAGCGCAAGCAAAGTGCGAGGGTGGCCCGGCCGCGTGCGCGGGCACCGGCCGGGTCGCGAAGCGACAAGATTCGACATCATGCGGCTGCAACTTGTCATTTGAGATCCATCATCGAAAGAAAGCCGGCGAGTTGATTCTTTTCTGGTTGGGAGTGCGGATGGCGCAGGATCTTGTCGCTTCGCGACCCGCCCGCCCTGCGGGACGGACGGGCCACCCGCTTGTATGGTTACTTGATGGGCACAGTCCGCTCGCGTTTTAGTGATTCACCGGCCCGCCAACAACATTCTCACTCAAATCTCAAAATCAAATTCCGCACCCCGAAAACCCCTTCATGACTGCCATGCCCGCCGAACCAACTCCCCCCGACCCGACACAGATCCTGGACCTGTTAAGCGCGTTCCGGCGATCGAAGACAATGTTCGCCGGCGTCTCACTGGGGATCTTTGACGCGCTCGCCGCAGGACCCAAATCCCCGGGCGCATTGGCGGCCGAGCTGCATGCCGATCCGGGCGCCCTCGAACGGTTGCTGGGGGCATGCGTCGGCCTGCAGCTCCTGGAACGCACGTCCGCCGGCTATCAGAACACGCCGGCAACTGCGGCGTATCTGTGCAAAGGCAGCCCGCGGCGACTGACCGGCTATATCGGCTACAGCAATTCGGTGATGTGGAAACTGTGGGCCAACCTCGAAGACGCAGTTCGCGAAGGAACGCACCGCTGGCAACAGGCATACGGCTGGGACGGCCCGATCTTTTCCCACTTCTTTCGGACCGATGACGCCAAACGCGAATTCCTGATGGGAATGCACGGTTTCGGGCTGATCAGTTCGCCGCACGTCGTCTCAGCGTTCGACCTGGGCCGGTTTCGGCATCTGGTCGACCTGGGCGGGGCGACGGGTCACCTTGCAATCGCCGCCTGCCAGCGCTACCCGGACTTGCGCGGCACTGTCTTCGATCTTGCCGAAGCAGTCCCGCTGGCGCGCGAGATCGTGGGTGAATCCAATGTGGCCAATCGTGTGTCGATCACGGCCGGCGATTTCTTTGTCGATGCTCTGCCGGCAGGAGACATCTTTGCCCTGGGGCGGATTCTCCACGATTGGTCGGAAGACAAGATCGTGAAGCTCCTGGCGCGGATCTTCGCCACGCTACCGACCGGCGGCGCTTTGCTGATTGCCGAGAAACTCCTGCTCGACGACCAGACCGGCCCGACCTGGGCGCAGATGCAGGACCTGAACATGCTGACCTGCACCGAAGGCCAGGAGCGGACGCTCCCACAATACGCAGCGCTCCTGAAACAAGCCGGCTTCACCGATGTTCGCGGCGCCCGAACGGATTCTCCTCTCGATGCCGTGTTGGCGATCAAGCCGTAAGGCGAGCTGTCGGATCGGGCGGAGGCGGAGGACGTTTATCTTCCGGCATTCATTTTCCGACGCGGGCGAGCAGGCGTGTTTCGAATTCTCCAAATGTCACCGCGGCGAGAGGAACCGTGTCCAGGAAGAATTCAGGAAACCAGAAAGGGAGGAACCCAGGAGACGGATGTCGGCGAGATCAATTGACGTCAGCCGCGGAGCGGCGAAGGAATGTAGCCAGTGGCGCGAGCCACTGGTCTCGTCCGGTAACGATGAGACAGCCCCGGAGGGGCGGAAGGTAATTGCTACCGGTGACACGTCGATCGCATCTCCCTACCGCCCCTCCGGGGCTGTGCTTTGGACGCGAACGCACCAGTGGCTTACGCCACTGGCTACAAGATGTCACCCCTCCAGGGTTTTGCGTAATATATTGGCAACATTTCATGTGCCAGCTTTCGCACAGCGCTGACCGACATTCAGCGAGCCGAAACGACCAACCGCGCCGCCTATCGAATCGATCGGTGACGGTCATCTGAACCAAGTCACTTTCCATCGAGCGGTTGAATCGTCAGAGAACCGCCAGCACCGGCCACCTTGTAAATCGCCGCCGTCTTTTCGAATCGTTCGTCGTCGCTAATGATCGTCATCGGCCGCGGGGCCACCAGACCGAGGATTTCCGGAACATCGGCGATTCGCAATATGTTGAGAAATTGCGGGGCGGCGGGATCCATGTGCGTTGCCGCCGGCTGGCGGACGATCACGCCGGCGATCTCGGGCTCCCATAGAGCTGCATAAGCTGCCAGAATGGCGCCTGCCCCTTCACCGACAACATGAATCGGAACATCGGCGTGCCTGGTCCGCAAATGACGGGCAACGGCGATCACGTCATGCACGCGACCCGTATCGACGGTTCGCCCGAGGAGCAAGTGTGCGCGCTGAATGTAATTGGGTGGGTTCTTCACAGTCCAGCGCGTGTTCCCGATGCCGCGCGGCTCACAACGGTAGATGCGGTCCGATGGTTCGCGTGACTTTTCAATCCAGTCGGGAAGGGGGGTTTCCTTTCCTGAAGTTTGGACGAAGAGCAGGATCCGTTTCGGCTCGGCTCCGCCGGCCGGTCCCGACATCCGCTCGAGCCGTACGAAGATCCCTGGTTCCGTTTCCAGGCTCAAGGCTAGCGGCGACTCCTGAACCTGCTCGGGGCGCCCGGCAGCGACGCGTTCGGGAAGAGTGCGGAATGAAACTTTCCGCAGATCGGCAAGCAGCGACTTTTTCCACTCCGCGAACTTTCCGACGGCGGGCAATGCAATATTGCTCAGCGGGACGAAATGCTGGTCGATCGTCGTATTCAGTTGATCGGCCGGCAGATCGTTGTCGGTCGGAAAAGCCCGCAGTTTGTTCGGTTCGATGAGGTGCACCACTTTGGCCGGCGGATCTTCGACGGCGTCGAGATCGCCGTCTTTTACAAGTCGCGAATCGTCCTTGAGATACGTGTTGATGAACCGGTACGCGGCCTGGCGGATGTCCGTCCGGTAGGCGTGTCCGCCGACACTGACGACCGCGTCTACGCGGTCCCCGGCGCCATGCAGGCTGTAGAGCCGTTCGAGTTGCGCGATGACGCGCTCATTGGCGTCCATCGGAAAGATGCCGTCGTTGTCGCTGTTGACGAACAGCAGAGGCCGCGGTGCGATCAGGCCGGCGATCCGGACCCACGGCCATTCGAACGTGTTATAGAGAAACATGCAGTCGCAGTGACCGTTGATCACCCGGTTGGGAACATAGGAGAGCAGATCGGCCATCCCACTCACGGGGACGGCGACCGTAACCCGTTCATCCGCCGCCGCAACCCAGAATGTCGCGGCGCCGCCGCCGCTGATGCCGGTGACGGCCAGGCGTTCGGGATCGACATCGTGCCGGCTCACCAGATAGTCGATACCGCGCACTCCATTCCAGCATTCGACCCCGGCGGGGGTGTACCCGCGGGAATGCCACCACCAGCGGTTTTCGCGGTACGTCCCATGATGAATGGCAGCAATCTCGCCGAGCTGGAGCGTGTCGACTACCAGACAGACGTAACCGTGTCGCGCGAACCAGGTGCCATGTCCCTGGAAAGCGGTTTTGTTCCCATCCCGCCCCCGGCCCGAATGCCCGCAGACGTACAGCACTCCTGGAAATCGTTCCCCTGCCCTGGCCTTTGCCGGTCGGTACAGATTGGCGGTGACATACAACCCGGGACGACTCTGGTAGTGCAGGTTGTCGACGACGAATCCCTCGCCGTTCAGGCTGCCAGTGATCGTCGCCTGGAGCGGAGTCCGTTCGGGCAGGGGGGAAAGGCCGAGCATGTAGAAATACTCATCGCGATAGCGCGCGCGATTCGCCTGCCAGGCCGCGGCCGACTCGAGGTCGGTCGTGAACTTCGCCTGCAACCGGCCGGCAACGCCGGACAGGTATTCCTGGATCATGCGATCCCCCGGCTCCCCCCGATCGGGCTGCCCGAGCGGCTGCGCCCGTAGACTTCCGGCCAAGGCTTGGAGCAGCGCTAGCCCGCAGACGAAATTCGATGTCCACCGCACGGCAAGTCTCCTCTTCGAGAGGGAGAGAGTTACGAACATCAGAGGTAGAGGATAAGGGATCGGATCGAGAAAATGGAGGGGCGCAGCGCGCGCTCGCTGCGACGCACGAGCGCCCCGGCGAGCCGCGGGGTTTTATCCCCGCGGGATCGGGTGAATCGCTTTTACGGTCGAAACGACCGCTGGACTCTCAACCTCGCGAAGCGCCCGAGCGAGGAGTCGACTTGTCGTTCGGTACCGGTCTCGCCTTTGACCCTGATTCCGACGGGATAAACCCGTCGGCTCGCTCGGGCGAAAATCCTTGTCCCGGCGCATGCCGAACGCAACCCTGATTCTACAGAAACTTGACTGGATTCTGTAGAATTTGCTTGACGGACCGCTCAGGCAACGGTAACGTAAGAAGCGCCGGAGACAGTTCCCAGACTTCGGGACTGGCACCGGCAACCCACCTTGCCCGGGTGACCCGCCTGGAGACGTCGCGACCGACTTCCAGCCGTGCGACTCGGGCATTCACCCGCCTTGATATCCGACACCCCGCGAATTCCGCAGCCCCTTGTGGACCACGGTTTTCCAGTTTGAGATGATTCTCGATGCGCCTCACACAGCGATCAACGCCGCAAAGATCCGCGACGGTCAAACGCGATCATGGCCTGTTGCGTCAGCAGATTGTCGAACAGCTTCTGGCGGACGTCGTGCAGGGGGGGCTGACGGCGGGCCGGCACCTGGTGACCCAGGATCTGGCCGATCGGTTTCGGGTCAGTCACACGCCGATCCGCGAAGCGCTGATTGCCCTGGCGGGGATCGGCATCATCGATCTCGTCCCGAACCGGGGCGCGATCGTGCGGAAGGTCACTTCCCGCGAATTTCGGGAAGTTCTCCAGGTTCGCCGGGCCCTCGAGTGCGAAGCGGTCCGTCTGGCTTGCGGTCGAATTGACCCGACGGAGCTGCAATCGCTGGCCGGCGAGCTCCAGCGGCTGGCCCAGCCCGGAGGCACGCCCCCGGGGAAATTCATCGAACAATGCCGGCGCGTCGACAGTCGGCTCCACGACCTGATCTCGGCATCCTGCGGCAACCGCTTTCTGGCGATCGAGCTCGACCGCCTCAAGATGTTGTTTCGCGCATTTCGCGATGTGTCCTACACGCAACAGAAGGATCGACAAGATTTTCGGCGGCTGGCCGACGAAGCGGGGGAGCACCTGGCCATTGTTGAAGGGCTGCTGGCCGAAGACCGCAAGGCAGCCGCCCAGGCGATGGCACTGCATCTCCAGGGGGGAATGAAATACTGGACCCGCGAATTTCCCGATGCACTCGAAACCGAACCGCGACTGCGGAACGGTCGGAAGCATCGGCATAACGGGAAAGTCACCAACGGAGCAAGTCGATGAATTTTCAACCGCGTCATCTCATTTCCACCACGACTGCCGCCCTGGGCCTCCTGTTGTCCCTGGCGACAGACAGCTCTGCCGCCGACAGCCTGGAATACAATCGCGATATTCGCCCGATCCTGGCCGAGAATTGCTTTGCCTGCCACGGCGCCGACAGCGCCTCGCGCAAAGCCGACCTCAGGCTCGATCAGCGGGAACAGGCGGTCAAAGCCGCAGCGATCGTCCCCGGCGATTTGGAAGGCAGCGAACTCATTCACCGCATCGAGAGCACCGACCCGAAAGAGGTCATGCCTCCGCCGGCCACCAAAAAGACGCTGACGGCGGTGCAGAAGGAAATGTTGCGGGCCTGGATCAAGTCAGGGGCCGAATACCAGCCGCACTGGTCGTTCATCGCCCCAACCCGACCGGCGATTCCCGCCGTCAAGAACCAGGCCTGGCCGAAGAATGCGATCGACCACTTCATACTCGCGAAGCTGGAAGCGCGCGGATTGAGTCCCGCTCCGGAAGCCGATCGCCGGACGCTGGCGCGGCGCTTGAGCCTGGATCTCACCGGCCTGCCTCCCGATCCGGCTGACGTCGAGCGGTTTGTCAACGACAAATCTCCCGAGGCTTACAACAACCTCGTGGATCAATTCCTGCAATCTCAGCACTGGGGCGAACACCGCGGCCGCTACTGGCTCGATGCGGCCCGCTACGCCGACACGCACGGGATCCATTTCGATAATTACCGCGAAATGTGGTCGTATCGCGACTGGGTGATTAGCGCCTTCAATCGCAATCTGCCGTTCGACCAGTTCACCGTCGAACAACTCGCCGGCGATCTGCTTCCCAATCACACGCTCGACCAGACGATCGCCTCGGGATTCAATCGCTGCAATATCACGACGAACGAGGGGGGCGCGATCGCCGAAGAGTACCAGGTGCTCTACACGCGCGACCGGACCGAAACGACGTCGCAGGTCTGGATGGGGCTGACGGCCGGCTGCGCCGTCTGTCACGACCATAAGTTCGACCCGCTCTCGACGAAAGAGTTCTACTCGCTGGCGGCATTTTTCAACAACACCACGCAGCAGGCGATGGATGGCAACATCCCCAACACGCCGCCGACGATCTTCGTCCCGCGCGCCGAAGACCGCGAGAAATGGCAGCAAACCGAGAAGCAGGTCGCCGACATGCGCGGCCGCATCGAAGCGCGCAAGCAGTCGGGCCGGCCCGACTTCGACGGCTGGGTCGCTCAAGCCACTCCGGAAACGCTGGCGGGAATGATTCCCGCCGACCGATTGCTGCTCGAAGCGCCTCTCAATGAAGGGGACGGACGATCGCTGCATCTGGCCCTCGCCGGGGAACCGCGCGAGGTTTCTCTGGCGACCGGATTCGGCTGGGCCGACGGGCGCAACGGCAAGAAGGTCTTCTCACTGGAGACAGGTGAAACGCTCGAACTTCCTGAGGCGGGTGATTTCGAAGGGGATCAGGGTTTTACCTGCTCGGCCTGGGTCAAGCTCCCGCGAGACAATTTGGGGGGCGCCATCGTCGCACGCATGGACAATCCCAATGCACATCGCGGCTGGGATTTCTGGGTGGAAGGAAACAAGATCGGCACCCACATTATTAATGCCTGGCCCGACAATGCCCTCAAGGTGGTCGCCAAAACACCGCTCAAGGCCAACGAGTGGTATCACGTCGCATTTACGTACGACGGATCGCGCAAGGCGTCGGGAGTGAAAATCTATCTCAATGGTGCGCTGCAGCCCTCCGACGTCGCCGCCGACAAACTCACCGAGACGATCCGCACGACGGTGCCGTTCAAGGTCGGACAGCGCCACACCAGCGAACGGCTGCCGGCGCTGTTGCTCGAGCGGCTGCGGCTTTACGGAAGACCCCTGACTTCCGAAGAGGTCGGGCCCCTGGCTCGCGCCGATCGGATCATCGAACTGGTAGGGAAGCCGGCCGAGCAGCGCTCCGACGCGGAACGCAACGAACTGTTTGATTTCTGGCTGGCGACGCTCGACCCCGTCAACCGCGAGTTGAAGGGACAGCTCAGTGAATTCGAAAAAACGCAGGCCGCGCTCAAGGCCGCCGGAACAGTGGCGCACGTGATGCAGGAGCGGACCGAAGCGGCGGTGGCGTTCATCCTGTTCCGAGGCGAGTACGACAAACGCCGCGATCAGGTCGCACCCGAAACACCGGCTGCCCTCTCTCCATTTCCCGCGGAAGCTCCCAAGAATCGACTGGGACTGGCTAACTGGCTCTTGCGTCCCGAGCATCCGTTGACGACGCGCGTCACGGTCAATCGGTTCTGGCAGGAAGTCTTCGGCACCGGCATCGTCCGGACGACGGGCGATCTGGGCATCAGCGGCGAACTGCCGACCCACCCTGAACTGCTCGACTGGATGGCGGTCGAATTCCGTGAGTCGGGCTGGGACATGAAGCGCTTCTTCAAGCTGCTGGTCACCTCGGCAGCCTACCGGCAGGCGGCAACCGTCACTCCCGACAAACTCGAGAAGGACCCGGCCAACCGGCTCCTGTCGCGCGGGCCGCGGTTCCGCATGGATGGTGAAATGCTGCGCGACTGCGCTCTCGCTTCGAGCGGGCTCCTCGTGCGCAAACTGGGTGGACCCAGCGTCCGTCCCTATCAGCCACCCGGAGTCTGGGAGGCGGTCGCCATGATCGGCAGCAATACTCGTGATTATAAAGCCGACACGGGCGAAAACCTGTATCGCCGCAGCATGTACACATTCTGGAAGCGCAGCGCCCCGCCGGCGCTGCTCGATATTTTCAACGCCCCCAGCCGTGAAGTCTGCTCGGTCCGCCGCGAACGGACGAATACGCCGCTCCAGGCCCTGGCGACGCTCAACGATCCGACGTTCGTCGAAGCGGCCCGCAACTTGGCGCAGCTTGCGCTGACGAAGGGAGGCGCGACTGAAGGGGAACGGCTGCAGTTCACGGCGGCACGGATTTTTGCCCGGCCGCTGACTGCTGCCGAATTGCAGCTTATCCAGAATTCACTCAAGGAACTGTCAGCCTTCTATGCGGCCCATGCCGAAGAGGCCAAACAGTTGATTGCGTTCGGCGACAGCAAAGCCGACCCGGCGCTGAACGTCAGTGAGTTGGCGGCCTGGACAATGCTCGCTAACGAACTATTCAATCTCGATGAGGCGCTGTGTAAGTGAGACTACAGGACGAACCTTGGAGACAGGCAGTCACGTCGTAATGCAAAGCGCGATGAAACAATCGATTGCAAGAGCCCCGGAGGGGCGGAATATTTTAGCCTGCGGCGTGAGCCGCAGGTCATCGTCTCATTATCAGCCAAGCTCCGGAGGAGCGACATAGCGCGTTTCAATGTCGCCCCGCTGGGGCTTCGACACCAAAGTCACCGACATTCCTGGGGCTTACGCCACCAAGCTAAACTATGCTGCCGCATCCGCGGCTGACGAAGTGAAACATCAGACGTTATGCGCGTCGACCCGCCAAACGGAGTATCACAGGGTTAGGCGTGACCAGCACACGTGCTCACTGGAGAAAGACCATGAATCCCTTCGACAAATTCAAACAGAACATCACCCGCCGGCACTTTTTCGCGCGCGGGTCGAATCTCCTGGGAACCGCCGCGATGGCGACGCTCGCCGGTCGCAGCCTGTTCGGCGGCTCGGCCAGCGCCGGTGACGCAATCGGAGCAGGGCACCAGGCGCCGGGGCCGCATTTTCCCGCCAAGGCCAAGCACGTGATCTATCTGCACATGGTCGGCGGCCCGCCGCAGATGGACATCTACGACTACAAGCCGGTGATGCAGGAATGGTTCGACAAGGACCTGCCTGATTCGGTCCGCATGGGCCAGCGATTGACGACGATGACGTCAGGACAGAAGCGATTCCCGATCGCCCCATCGAAGTACAAATTCGCGCAGCACGGCCAGAGCGGCATGTGGGTCACCGAGCTGTTGCCGCAGACCGCCAAGATGGTGGATGACATGTGCTTCATCCGCAGCATGCACACCGAAGCCATCAACCACGAACCGGCCATCAGCTACATGCAAACCGGCAATCAGATCACGGGCCGTCCCTGCCTGGGATCCTGGGCTTCGTACGGGCTCGGTTCGCTCAATGACAACCTTCCCACGTTCGTGGTGCAGGTCGCCAAGCCCACAAATACCGAACAGGTGCAGGCCATCTCGGCGCGGCTCTGGTCGTCGGGTTATCTGTCAGGAGAACACGCGGGAGTTTCCTTCCGCAGCGCGGGGGATCCGATTCTGTTCATCAACAATCCTCCCGGCGTGCCGGGCGAGATCCGCCGCAAGACGCTGGATGGATTGAAGGCGCTCAACGAGATCAACTACCAGCAGGTGGGTGATCCCGAAACCCATACCCGTATTCAGCAGTACGAACTGGCGTTCCGGATGCAGTCGAGCGTTCCCGAGCTGACCGACATCGGCTCCGAGCCACCGACGACGTTCCAGCTCTACGGCGATGAAGCCAAAAAACCCGGGACGTTCGCCAATACTGTTCTCCTGGCGCGGCGGATGGTCGAGCGCGGCGTGCGGTTCGTTCAGATCTATCACAACAACTGGGACACTCACGGCAACGTCGCCGGCCGGCTTCCCGACCAGTGCCGCGACGTCGATCAGGCCTGCTGGGGCCTCATCCAGGATCTCAAGTCCCGCGGGATGTTCGAAGACACGCTCGTCATCTGGGGGGGCGAATTCGGCCGGACGATTTACTCACAGGGAGGTCTATCGAAAGACAACTACGGCCGCGATCACCATCCGCGGTGCTTCACGATGTGGATGGCAGGCGGCGGCTCCAAGGGAGGCACGATCTACGGGGAAACCGACGATTTCTCGTACAACATCGTCCGCGACCCGGTCCACATCCACGACTTCCACGCCACCGCCCTGCAACTCCTGGGCTTCGACCACGAACGCTTTACGTTCAAGTACCAGGGACTCGATCAGCGCCTCACCGGCGTCGAACCGGCGAAGGTAATCAAGGAACTGCTGGCGTAACGTGGTTCGTCGACGCGCGTTCGCGGAAGGACGATCGAAGATCGTCAACTTAGCGAGCCGGTGGGTTTATCCCACCGGAGTCGGGTTCAACTCCGCGTTCACATCCGCATAGCAAACTGACCCTTGCAGGCGCTTCGCGACGTTGGACGTCGAGATGTCATTCCAGCCGTCCAAACAGGGCACCCGATCCCGCGGGGATAAAGCCCCGCGGCTCGCTGGGTCGACTTGCTGTTTGGCCTGAATCGTGGCGCGACGCGCCGTGAATAATCCACTCCCGGCATTCACCCGCCCCCTTGCGGGCGGTTACAATGGGCTTGCCGCCGGTTGACGTGAATGCGGCAGACGCGTTCAGAAATCACCCCTGGGCGTCGGGCATGCTGGAGATCGGACGATTTTCCGCCGGAACCTGCAGTGGGATAACGCGCCGCGCGTTCCTCCAGGCCAGCGCATCGACTGCCGCCGCATTCGGAATTGCGGGCACAGCGGCGCCGGTTCAGGCTGCCGCACCCATCCGTGCGAAGTCGGTCGTGCTGGTCTGGTTGTGGGGCGCGCCCAGCCATCTCGATACGATCGACCCCAAGCCCGCGGCGCCCTCCGAATATCGCGGCCCGTTTGCCCCGATCGCCACCCGGACGCCGGGGCTCAACTTCACCGAACTCCTGCCGAAGCTTGCCGGGCAGAGTCATCTGTTCGACGTCGTGCACTCAAATGTCACGGTTGCGCCGGGGCACCCCGACGCCGGGACCTACGGACTGACAGGATTCCCCGAGCGGCCCGAACCGGTCCAGCCAAATTTCGGGTCGATCGTCGCCCGCCATCGTGGCCACGGCGGGAGCCTGCCTCCGTTTCTCTCGCTGGGGCGCGGCATTCCACGTGACGTCGTACGGATCGTCGATGGGTACGGCGGTGGCAAGCTTGGTAAGGCCTATGATCCGTTCCAGATCAGTTGCGACGAATACGGTCAGGCAGAAATCCCTTCACTCAAACTGCTGAGCGATCTCAATCCGGCCCGCGTTCAGGATCGCAAGTCGCTGCTCAAACTGCTCGACCTGGCCAATCGCGAAGTCGACCAGGCACGGCACGGCGAATGGGACCGGGGCTATGAGCGCGCCTATCAACTGCTGACGCGCCCCGAAGCGCGCGACACATTCGACCTGACGCGCGAGTCGCAGGCGACTCGCGATCGCTACGGCGCCACGGCATTCGGCCAGAGTTGTCTCCTGGCGCGGCGGCTCGTCGAAACGGGTGTCCCTTACATCCAGGTCAACTGGAGCGAATACGTCGAATGTATGACTCCCAAATGTGATTTCGGCTGGGACACGCACATCTACAATTTCGAGCTCCTGCAGGACCGGCACTGCCCGATCCTCGACCGGGCCCTGTCGGCACTCTTCGAAGACCTCAACAACCGGGGCCTCCTGGCAAGCACGCTCGTCGTGGCGATGGGAGAATTCGGCCGGACGCCGAAGATCAACACGCGCGCTGCCCGCGACCACTGGCATCAGTGTTATTCGTCAATCTGGGCCGGTGCAGGGCTCCCGGGCGGACGGGTGATCGGCCAGAGCGACAAATTGGGGCAGGCGCCGGTTGCCAATCCCATCTCGCCACTGATGGTCGGGACGACAATTGCCGAACTGGCGGGCATGGACACCCAGGCCCGCGCTGAACTCAGCGTGCTCGACGGGGGATCGGTCATTCATGAACTCGTCTCGTGAAGTGCAGAGGGAGAGGGAACACGATTGGCGGCCTCTTCTCATCGTATTCTTAGCACTGGCTTGCTGCTCGACCTCGGCATTGGCCGAATCTCGCCGTCTGACGACCGACGGTCGTCTGAAGAACTCTCCAGTTTTCGCCGATCGTTCCGGCGAGGAAATTCTGTTTGTAATCCAGGACCGCGCCAATCAGTTCCGGTTGATGCGATTGAAACTGGCTGACCTCAGTATCATTCCGGTTCACCCCAACGAGACGAAAACCGAATTCGAACCGGCGCTCTCCGCCGACGGTCAGGTTCTCTCCTACGTCCAGAATCGCGGCAACTTGAGCCTGGCGCTGGTCATCCACGATGCGCGCAGTGGAAAAGATGCCGAGATCCCGCCGGCGGGCGGATTTTCCGGTCCGCGCAGCCCGGTGATCTCTCCCGACGGCACGCGCGTCCTGTTCAGCTTCGCCGATCAGGGACGCCAGCAGATTCAGTCGGTGAACATTCAGGCGGCCGAGCGCAAGACGATCATCGACAGCGACGGCGTCAATAACTGGCCCGATTTCTCGCCCGACGGCCGGCGGATCGTTTTCGCCTCCACCCGCGACGACGATTACGAGATCTACTCGGCGACTTCAGAAGGAACCGACTTGCGGCGGTTGACCGCCAGCCTTCGCCAGGACATCCGTCCGCGCTATTCGCCCGACGGCTCGCGGATCGCATTCATGAGCAACCGCGATGGCAACTACGAGATCTACCTGATGCAGACCGACGGGACCGGCGTCGTCCGCGTGACCGACAATCCGGAAAGCGATGACTACCCCGCCTGGCATCCCGACGGCAAACGTCTGGTCGTCGTCTCGGAGCGCGACGGCAAGCACGATCTGTACCTGATCGATGTTCCGTGAGCATCACGATCGCGCGCTCGAAGTCAGCGAGCCGATGGGTTTATCCCATCGGAGTCGGGTCGAAATGCGCGTATGCTTCCGCATAGCAAATTGACCGGGGCCGGCGCTTCGCGACGTTGAATGTCAAGATGTCATTCCAACCGTAATGACGAGGCACCCGATCCCGCAGGGATGAACCCTGCGAGCCGATGGGTTTATCCCATCGGTATCGGGTCCAACTGCGCGCTCGCTTCCGCATACCAAATTGACCCTTGCAGGCGCTTCGCGACGTTGAATGTCAAGATGTCATTCCAACCGTAATGACGAGGCACCCGATCCCGCAGGGGTGAACCCTGCGGCTCGCTGGGTCGAGGCGCGCCTTCACTTCGGATCGCGCGCCGCCGGCGCTTCGAAATACTTCTTCAGGATCCAATCGGGTTGCCATTGATCGGGAGTCCGGGGCCGGCCGGTGAGGTCAATCGTCGGCGGTGATTGGCTGGCCGGCGGCAGTTCCAGCTTATCGCCGACGCGGGTCTGCCACTCCTGCATCAGCTTCCGCAGTCGCGCGACGTGCGCGGCATTTTCGGGGCGATCGAGGACGTTCGTGATTTCATACGGATCGGTTTGCAGATCGAAGAGCTGCAAAAAGCCGATTTTGGGGTATGCAATCAGCTTCCAGCGCTCGTCGCGCACGGACCGCTGCAGATCCAGGAACGGCAGAAACACCGATTCGCGAACGTGTGCTTTTTTCCCTTCCCAGACGGGACGGAGACTTTCGCCCGAGAAGCCCGCAGGTGGATCGAGCGCGAGCACGTCGCACAGTGTGGGGAAGAGATCCAGCAGGTAGCTGAAAGCCGTCGTCGATTCTCCGGCCGGGACGCCCGGACCTGCGACAATCAGCGGCACGCGCATGCTGTGCTCGAAGACGCTCTGTTTACCGAGCAGTCCGTGGCTCCCCAGGGCCAGACCGTTGTCGGCGGCGAAGATGACGAGTGTGTCCTCCTTCCGCCCGGCTGCTTCGAGAGCGGCGAGGATCCTGCCGATCTGCCCGTCCATGTGCGTGATCAGCCCGTAATACTCGGCGAGTTGATCCCGGATCATTGATTCCGTCCTGGGCCACGCACCGAGGTTCTCATCGCGTCCGCCGATCATCATGCCGTTGTCGAACGGAAGCTGCGGCAGAAAATTCGCTGGTAACGGCGGCAGACTGCGATAGTACGGCTCACGGAAGTCCAGCGGCGGCTGCCGTGGATCATGAGGCGCCGTGAACGCCAGATAGGCGAAGAACGGTTTTGATCGATCGTGGGTCTCGAGGAATTCGATCATCGAGTCGGCGAACAGCTCGCTGGAAAACTTCTCTCCCGTACGCTCGGCTGTGAGTTTGCCGTCGGGCGCGAGATCCCGCACAGGAACTTTCGTGTGGTCCGACATCCCGCCGAACATCACGGTTTTTCCTTTCTGAAATGCCCGCAGCCACGACGGCTGGCCGTTGTGCCACTTGCCCGTGCCGAATGTCACGTAGCCGTGCTTTTGCAGGTATTCGGGGAGGAGCAAAGTATTCGTGAGGGCCGCCGTATCGATGTCGAACCAGGTTTTGCCCGTCATCAGCATCGCCCGGCTGGGGACACAGACCGCGCCGCTGTTTCCGCCGAAGACATAGTTGCTGCGGAAGCTGAACCCGCGCTCCACCAGCTTGTCGAGGTTCGGCGTCTTGATGTGCGGATTGCCGTGTGCGGCAATTGTGTCAGCCCGCATGTCATCGGCGAACAGGAACAGGACGTTCTTTATCGGGCCAGCAACGGCGGCGGGAGCCCAGGCAAACGCCAGGAGGATGTGCAGAATCAGAGAGCGCGTCATGGAGCGATATTCAGAGCGTTGCGCAAGCACGTGGATATTTTGTGCGATCGTGGCCCTGATGGTACCGCGCGCCGGCGCTGAAGACGAGAAAGTCGGCGCACGGGTGCATTAGATCTGCGCGGGCGGCGCAACCGGAGGGTGGCCCGGCCGCGTGCGCAGCACCGGCCGGGTCGCGCAGCGACAAGATTCGACATCATGCGGGTGCGATTGGCCACTTGAGATTCCGTTCCCAGAGTCGATGGGCGTGTTGATTCGTTTTGAGTTAGCAGAGCGGATGGCGCCGAATCTTGCCGCTTCGCGACCCAGCCGCCCTGGCGGGACGGCTGGGCCACCCGGCCAGCTTTTCCCCCCGCCCCTTAACGACGAACGGACCATGGCGTCGGCGAGAACACCGACCCGATGGAAGTCCGTTGGCGGAAGATCCGGATCAAGGAGCTGGCGGCTACTGATTACACGTCCGATTCGATGGGCCGGGCTCTTATCGACGTTTCGCCGCAGCTGCTGCTTCTTCGGCCGCAACTTCACGGTTGTCGCGGGCCAGGGGATTGTCCCAGAGTCGTGGATTAAACCGGAAGACCGGCTTGCCAGTCGCGATGTCGAAGGCTTCGACATAGTGGCCATAAACACCGAATACCGCCACGACTTCGCGGCTGGTTGCTAATTCGACTGGTTGATAGCTCCAATTGCCGAACATTGCATAGCCCATATCAGTAGCAGTCCAGACGTCGGCCTTCCATGCAACCGCTCCCGAACGAGCTTCCAGGCAAAAAAGTGTGTGCGCAATCTCAGAGCCAAAAGAATGAAACACGACGTAAGTCGCTCGATCCTCAATGAGCACGCGACATGCGTCGGACTTAAAATCTCCCGAATCATCAATTCGGAGCCGTTGGAGTGCCTTGATGAGTGATGGGTGCAACGGCAGTGACTTCGTTCCGACCTCGATCCACCCGTTCTTCACCCTGGTCCCGACCGGAACTTGAACCTCGTGAGGACCGATTCGTATTTTCTGCAACTTCTCGACCGACGGAGCAAGTCCGGACAGACGCTTGTTCCCGTCGTCCCCAATTCGGGTCCTTATCAAACCCAGCGGCTCATAAAGGTGGATCGCTCCGGGAAGAAATGCCTCTTTGGAGAAGTCAGACTGAAGTGTGAGCCAACTCGCCCAATTGGTTGGACAGGTCAGGCCAGTTCGGCCTTCGAGGAAACCGACAAATCGTTCCGGATGCGACGCGGCCGCCACGTGCAGATCCTTAGACTTGTGAGATTGCCACCACGCGTAAAGCGCGATACCCGTGTCCGGATCTCTCGTAAGTTCCGCCAGCACTTCGCCGTCGACATAGTTGAACAGCCCGTTGTACGCCTTGGCGGTGGCTTCAATTTCAACCGCGGCGAGCGCCGCCTTTCGCAAAGTTTCGATTTCGGCGACACGAGTGATGTCCCCGGCATGCAGCGCGGGTACGAACAAACTGACTTCGAGCAGGAGATAAATCGCGAGCAGTTTAATAGGCATCTTCGAAGACTCCAGTTTGACCTGATCAGTCACCGGGCAGGCCGAATGGGCGACGGATCGTACCGGATCCTTGAAATCATGGGAACACCGATGACGGCCGCATAACGAGCCGATTGGCGGCGATGTTCCGAGCATGAGGCCACGCAGAATGAAATCGCCGGAGTGATCTGCACCGGATTCATTCCAATTCAGCAATCCCGCTCCCGAAATCGTCTGCCGCTGGGGTCGGTTCGTAGGTCATCGGCTCCGCTGAGGGGTCAGGAGTCGTCGCAGCGTTCCCGGCCGCCAAATGTCTCTCGCTCGCCGGTGGCAGCCCAAGGGAGACCGTCCCCGCCGGCGGCTCGTGGACGAGAATATCCTGATCGGCGGCGTGGGCCAGCATGTATTCGGTGCTGGTGGGGTCGACTTCGCGGCAGCAGGCGGTCAGGCGGTCGGCCAGCGTTTTGAGTTCGTTGCGCCACGTCGCCGCGTCGATGCCGGCGGGGAGGACCTGGGAGAATTCGCCCAGCAGCAGGATCAGGCGCAGGACGTGTCGGAAGATCAGCCCTTCCTGCTTGGCCAGATCGCGACTGCCGATGTAGTTCTGGAAGTTGCACTCGAAGTTCAACAGTTCGCCGACCGCCCAGACCGGCTGGACGAAGAGACCGTGGACGCCGGGATACGTGGCGTCGAACAGCATCTTGAGTTTGTCGCCCAAAGGCGGTGCGTATTTGCGTTCTTCGGGCGGGAGGTCGGGATCCCACTCGGGATAGAGATCGCCGGCGGTGATCAGGCCGCGCGTGACGAGCTCGGTGTCGAGATAGTTGCGCGCCAATGAGCCCGGTGGAAGTCGTTCGGGATTGGGGACGCGCACCGCGCGGAGCAGCGACTTGGGAAGTTCCAGGACACTCTCGAACGCCTGGAGACGTTCGGTAGGGTCGGCCAGTGCGAACTGGTCGAGGAGGAACAAGGCATACAGCGGATTGACACTGCGGAAGATGAAAAAGTCGGCCATCCGCGCGGTCGGGATCGCCCGCTCGGGGCGATATTCCACCACCGCCGGCTCGCCGGTCCCCGGGCCGATCGGGATTGGGCCTTCGCCCGTCGCTTTGTGCCGCTCCTGGAGAGCCTCGATCATCAATTTGGCGAACGCCGAGGGTTTTGCAGCCGGGGGCGGCTGCGCGGGTCCGGGTGATGCACCGACGGCCGGTTTGTCGGATTCAGGGGGCGGGGGCTCAGGCTCGAGCCGCACGATGCCGGCGGCGTGCAGCGTCCGCAACATCTGGTGCAGGTGCTTTTCAGCAGGCCCGAGGCGCTTGGGGTCCATCAGACGCTTCTGGACCAGGTGCCGCAGGCGATCGACGTCGGGGGAGAGCTGGAGCATGTAGGCCAGCATCCGCCACGGGAGATGCCCCTGGCTGGAAAGGTCGCGCGGCGGCGCCTGCCGCAGTTTCTGAAACTGGGCTTCGTCCCAGTACTGCCGATTCGGGCTACGCGTCGGCATTTTTTTCTTGAGCGACTTCTTGGCTTTGAGCAGATTCGGGTCGCGGGTGTCTTCGGGGATCTGGTCGTACTTTTCTTTCCAGCGCTGAATGCGGACGTCGTCTTCGTGCGGCAACACGTCAACGTAACCGTGACTGTCGAACTGCGGCCGTCCGGCGCGGCCGAAAATCTGGTGGGCCGTGCTGGGATCGATGATCCGCTGCTTGCCCGGCGCTCCCTTGAGGAGCGACGGCATCACGACCGACCGGGCGGGCAGGTTGATCCCTGCCGAGAGGGTCTCGGTGCAGACGCAAACCGAGAGCAGCTTGTGCTGGAACAGTTCCTCGACGATGCGGCGGTAGCGCGGCAGAAGCCCGGCGTGGTGCACGCCGACGCCGCGCATCACGATCTGCTTGAGCTTGGGCCCGGCTCCCTTCGACCAGTCGTAGCGGTTGATTTTCTCGACGAGCAGTTTCTGCTGCCCTTCGAAGAGCATGTCCTTCCCCTTGAGCTCTTCGGCGACTGACCAGCATTCTTCCCGGTTGAAGCAGAACACGAGCGCCGGCGTGCGCCGCACGTCGGCTTCTCCCTGCGCCATTTCCTGCAGGTGCTCGGTCAGGAGTTTGTCCCCCACCCATTGAAACGTGAGGGGGACCTTGCGCTCGTCGCTCTGGACCAGCTCCAGGTTGCGCTTGAAACCAATTCGCAACCACGACAGAAAGTCGACGGCGTTACCGACTGTCGCCGACAGAAGCAGCAGCCGCACGTGCTTGGGTAGCAGCGACAGGGTGAATTCCCAGACGATTCCCCGTTCCGAATCCGAGAAACTGTGAAACTCGTCCATCACGACGGCGCGGACGCTGTCGAAATCGAAACCCTCGGGCTGGAGCAGCCGATTGAGCAGGATTTCCGCGACGACGACCAGCACGCGGGCCTCGGGATTGACCCGGCGATTGCCGGTGACGAGCCCCACGTCTTCGCGCCGGAATCCCCACTTCTCGGCCAGGACCTGGAGCTCCTGAAACTTCTGGTCAGTGAGTGCGATGAGCGGGGTGGTGTAGTAGATCGTCGAGCCGGTGCAGAGCGCCTCGTAGACGGCGGCCTCGGCGATCAGCGTCTTCCCGGTGCCGGTCGGAGCGCAGACCAGCACCCCCTCTTCAGAGCCGAACCAGGCGAACAGCGCCTGCTCCTGCACCGGATAGGGAGTGAACGGCAACTGGTCGAGATATTTGAGCGCCAGCTCATCGCGGCTGAGGGGAGTGGCGGCCGATTGATCAGTCATGCGGGAAAATTCTAACGATGTTCGACAGCCAGTCATACGGCAGGCATAATCTGGTTTCGCGCGACGTCGAAACCGCGGAATTAGGGATGGGAACCACGAAAGACGCGAAAGACACGAAATATGAAGTCGATGTTTGACTGGTTGCAGACGCCGCGGCAGAAGGCAGTCGATTGCTTCAAGAAGGGGCAGGCGGCGCTGGATGGCAATGACCTCGATCTGGCGATTTCGTGGTTCAATGCGTGCATCGGGCACGACACCTTGGACGCGATGGGATTCTACGGCCGTGGCTTTGCCTATCTGAAGAAGGCCGACTACGACCGGGCGATCGCCGATCTGTCGGAAGCGATCCGCCTCGCTCCGGACAATGCCTACAGCTATTACTACCGCAGCCTGTGCTACAGCGGGAAAGGGCGGGGGACTCTCGAAGGGGCCGACCTGGAACGGGCACTGAAACTTGGCGCGCAGTTGGCGGACGCGCCGGAGGCGACGCCGGAACGCAGCGAAGAGATCGTGATGGCGCTGCGCGCAGCCCTGCGCGAAACGTCGCTGCACGGACTCGACGAAACGGTTCGTGCGCTCGCCGGCCAGGCATTTACGCAGCTCGATTCGCAGGCGCCGTCCCAGGTCCCGGCACTGCTGGCGGCGCTTCGGGCCGAAGAGCCTGAAGTGCGGTTCGGCGCAGCACAGACACTCGGCGATCTGGGCCCGGCTGGACGTCCAGCCCTGGGAGCCCTGACGCAGGCGCTGCGCGATCGCAATCAGGGAGTGCGATTGCAGGCAGCCCGCGCCCTGTGGCTGATCGATCAGCAGGTCGACACGACGCTGCCTGTCTTTATCGAAGCAGTGGGAGCAGACGATGAAGTTCTGTGCTGGATCGCCGCCGATTGCCTGGGCGATATCGGCCCGCGAGCCGCGGCGGCTGTGCCGGCGCTGCAGAAGGCGCTGGAGCGCAACTTCGAAATCGAGCACGCCCGCACGGGGATCTCGCTCGCCCTGGAGCGGATCGGGAAGGGGAACTGACGCGGCGAACGAGGAGCGGAAATTCAGTACGGAGTACGCAGTACTGAGTTCGCAGTTCTCAAGGCAGTCACACCGGTCCGCGTCTCCGAGAATTGCATCTCAATCGCTGCTCGTGATACCGACAGACGTTAAACGCCGTCACCTGGTACTGAGTACTTCAGTACTCAGCACTCAGTCGGCCTGGCCTTTCCTCAACACAAAGATTCGAAGAGCGCGAAGACGCACGAGCGGGAAAGTCCGATCCTACCTTTCTATCCTTTGCACAATTGCGTGAGCCCTTCTCTGAACCGAAATCTCACGCTACGGTGCGACAGCGAACCGACGCGACGGCGCGCAAAGAATTGTCTTGTGGCCCTTCGTGCCTTAGTGGCTTCGTGGTTCTCTTTCACTTCTGGATATTCTTCCGGCGGTTCCCGCCAAACCGACATGTCATTCAGGCACCCGAACAGGATAACTGCCGATGCACGCGCGCCGTTGCACACCATACGCCGCTGCCCGGCCCTCGTCCCATCGCAATTTCGTGGCCTAGACTCTCAATAGGCCGCTTCCGCGAGCAGGCCTGAACGCACCCGCTGCGCCTTGCCGGCAGCACGAACAGTCCGAGCGTAGCGGTTATGCCGCCTGGGTTGGCTGCTAAGTTCAGGATGTTTCCGGAATCTGTGAGATTCTCTGGACGCATTCAGTCGATGATGAAAGCTTAGGTGAAGCTCGCAGTCTACTCATTTTGCGCAAACCAACACCCGCTTCACCAGAGATTTGGCTATGCAGTTTGAACTTCACGAAGGTCTGCTGATTGGCTGTCTGTCGGTCTTTACTGCCGTTGCAGCGGTGACCGACCTGCGGACACGCAAGATTCCCAACAAGTTGACTGTCCCGGCGTTTGTCCTGGGACTCGTCTTTCAACTGGTGTTCCATCCCTACGCGCCGACCATCCTGGGTTCGCTGCTCGACGCAGCAGCGGCGTTCGCACTCGGCTTTGGAATGTTGTTCGTCCTGTGGATCATCGGCGGCGGCGGCGGCGGAGATGCCAAGATGATGGGGGCCCTCAGCGTCTGGCTGGGGTGGAAGATGACCGTTGCCGTGCTGATCCTCAGCACGTTCTTCGTCCTCATCGGCACGCTGTCGGTGATGGTTTATCAGACAATCAACCACGGCATGCGCAAGACGCGCGAGAAAATGGCTTCGGCCGGCAGCGGTGATCGGCAACAACGACGCTTGATGACTTACGCGTTCCCGGTGGCACTCGCCACCTGGATCGTACTCCTGTGGTTCCACCTGAAACCGCACCTCGTCGGCTAATCCCCGCCAGAATGATGATCGTCCAGAAACTCGTTCGAAATTCGAAACCGCAGCGCCGCCGTTCGGGCCTGGCCGCCATGGAACTGGTGATGGTGCTGCCGATCCTGGGGATCATGCTCCTGGGGATGTTCGAGTTTTCGCTGTTGTTCTTCGCCCGGAGTTCGATCGTCGAGGCGAGCCGGGCAGGGGCCCGGGCCGCGACGCGGATTGGCAGCGATCTCGCGCAAATTGAAAATGACGTGGGTCTCGTGTTGTTTCCTCCTCTCAACCAGAACGTGCAGGTCGAGATGGTGGGAGGCGAACATTCCGGCGACCCGGTGACGGTTGGCGTCCAGGTGCCGATGAACTCGGCCAGTCCCGATTTTCTGTGGATCGTCGGCTATAGCCTGCAGGGGCGGTACCTGTACGCCGAATCGACCATGATCAAGGAATAAAGCACCATGAATCGTCTGACACCGGCGCGGCTCTCGATGGTGATGTTTCTGGTGGTGGGAGGTCTGATCTCCGCCTACATCGCCAAAGGGCTATTGGCCACCGAAGAAAAGAAGGCCGCCGGCCCGGCGACGCGCAACATTCCCATGGCAGTCTCCGACCTGCCGGCTGGAACGCTGATCACCGACGCCCACCTGGGTACCGGACCGGCCCTCAACGCCAAAATCACGCGCGACGTGCTGCTCACGAACAAGGTGATTATCGGGCGCGTGACGAAGGAACCGATCAAAGCCGCCGAGCCGATCACGTCGAGTCAGCTCTACGAGAAAAACGTTTACCCGCCGCTCAAAGTCAAGAAGGGAATGCAGGCGGTGACGATCAGCCTGGGGACGACGGCGATCGTCGACGGCCTGGTGAAGCCGGGGCAGTTCGTCGACGTGCACTTCTCGCCGACGTCGATGCAAAACGACGAGCGAATGCTGAAGGGGATGACGATGACCCTGTTCAAGGGAATCAAGATCATCGCCATCAACCGCTTGTACAATCAGGGAGCGGTACAAAACGCCGAAAATACAGTGACGCTCGAACTCTCGTCAGAGCAGGCCAACATCATTCTGGTCGCCAAGGACAAAGGCAAGCTCGACTTCAGCTTCAATCCCGACGGGCAGGGGAGCGGCGGAATTGCCGTGACGGGCAAAGACCGGGCCTTTCTCGAAGAGATCCTGGGGCTGCAACCGCTGCCGAAACCGGCCCCCGCGCCTCCCGGCTTCGTGTCGCAGATTTATCGCGGGGCAAATCGCCGGCAGTACGAATTCCGTCAGGTCGGCGGCAAGATGATGGAATGGGGCGGGACGCAGATCGCGATTCCGGCCGCTCGGGCTCCGGACGCTCCGGCGACGCAGCAACCGCCGGCGCCCGGTATTGACCCGAGCCTCGATCCGACTCTCAACCCGACCGTCGATCCCAGCCTGACGCCACCGCAACCGGGCGCCATCGAGACCCCGGACAATCAGCAGAATCAGCAGGTGCCGGCCGGTCAGGAAAGATCGATCTGACCGGTTGCCCAATGAAGAACACCGTCCCCCGGCGTCGATGCCTGTTGACACCGGGGGACGAGGTGTTTCCCGGGCCGGGTGATTTCACGGACTAATCGGTAGAGCCGTCTGGAACCCGCCTCCCGCGGGGAACGGCATCCAATCGGCTCCGTTCGTACCAGCGGAACGCTATGCGGAAGTTACCAGTTACGCCAGTTCTGACGAGCGCTCGTCGCGGATCGATCCTGCCGGCAGTGGCCGTGTCGATCCTGGTGATCGGGGCGGCCATGGCCCTGGCGCTGGATCGCGCCTGGATCGACGCGGCGCAGGTCGAACTGACGGTGGCAACCGACGCTGCCGCACTGGCAGCGGCTCGAGACCTCGCGACCGACGACCTGCTGCGGATTGGCGCCGATACGAGTGACGGACGCATCGCCGCAGCACGGCTGGCCGCCACGCAGGTGGCCGAGATGAACCGCGTTGCCGGAACGCCACTGGCTCTGACCGACGCCGACATCACGTTCGGGCAATGGGTCTATAGCCAGTCGAGCGGCACATTCGTCTTCCTGGAAACCGAACTTGACCCGCTCGCCGTGATGATTACCGGCATCCGCGAGCGGAGCCGGTCGAACCCGGTGGGCCTGTTGATGCGCGGCGTGACGGGCCAGCCGGCTGCCGACCTGGCGCGCCGCGCCATCGCCACACTCGACAACCAGATCGTCGGCGTGCGGGCGGCCGCCAACCTGGTCGTCCCCGGGTTGCCGCTGGCAATTCTCGATCAGGACCCGACTGGCAACAGGCTCGACACCTGGCAGGCCCAGATCACAGCCCGCAAAGGGGGCGATCAAGCCGGCTACGACACGACAACCAATACCGTCACGGCCGCCGCGGACGGGATTCCCGAGATTGTGCTGTCGGGCAGCGCCACCGATGCCGCGACAACAACCACGAAAAAACCGAACTTCTGTTTCGTCGATTTTTCCACGAGCTACGATCCGCAGCACGTGGCGACGATGGTGACGCACGGCTGGACGCATGGTGACTTGAAGCCGTTCAATCACGAGTTGAGCCTGGCGAACATGCCAGTGACATTGCCGGCCACTGCGGCGCCCGGCGGCAGCGAATGGGAGGCCCTCACCCCGATGGCGGGGGAATGCCGGGTCTGCCTGTTGTACATGCCGGTCGCGGCTTCGACGTCCACGGCCACGGGATCGTCCACTGGCCTCGCGGTCTCGATCACCGGTCTTGTCGCCGGGCGAATCCTCTCGATCTCGCGTAACGCCGGGCAACCCCCGCAGATTGTCTTTCAGCCGGGGGTGATCATTACTCGAGCGGCGGAAACGGCGACTGAAATTGTGGCCCAGGTCGCGGCGCAGAATGCGAACTCGGAAACGCAGACGACATCCACGGCTCCCGTGTCCTCCACGGCAGCCCTCAATCCTTACATCTACAAGATGACCTTGGCACATTAAGCAGGGCAGGCTTCATCATGGTGGTACGAGCAGTCGAGCGTCCCAAGAGTGCTCCGGCGAGCCGGCAGGAATTCCAGCAACTTAAGACCCAACTGCATCGACAGATGGTCGATGCGATCGATATTTCCAAGGCCGGGCAACTGGCCCCCGAGGAGTTGCGTGAACAACTGCGGGCCCTGGCGGCGCACCTCTGCTCGCTCGAACCGGTTTCATTACCGCCGGCAGACCGCGAGGGGATGGTCGAAGAGATCCTCGACGAAGTCTTCGCCTTCGGTCCGCTGCAACCCCTGATGAACGACCCGGCCGTGAGCGACGTGCTCGTGAACGGCAGCCGCAACGTGTACGTCGAAAAGGACGGCCTGCTGCAGCCGACCGACGTAAAATTTGCCGACGACGACCACCTGCTCAGATTCATCCAGCGGCTGGTGGGGCGCGCCGGCCGCCGGATCGACGAAGTCTCGCCGATGGTCGACGCCAAACTCCCCGACGGTTCGCGTTTGAACGCCGTCATCCCGCCGCTGGCGCTGCGGGGGCCGACGCTGTCGATTCGCCGATTCAAAACCAAGGTGCTGGTGTTCCAGGACATGGTCCGGACCGAAAGTCTGGCGCCTGACATGGCCGACTTCCTGATCGCCGCGGTCAAGGCCCGGCTGAATATCGTCCTCTCAGGCGGTACCGGCGCCGGCAAGACGACGATGCTCAATAACCTGAGCCGGTTCATCCCGATCAGCGAACGCGTGATCACGATCGAACAGACGGCCGAACTGCAATTGCAGCAGCCCGACGTCGTGTCGCTCGAAATGCGGCCTCCCAACATCGAGGGGCGCGGCGAAATCTCACAGCGCGACCTCTTGCGAAACAGCCTGCGAATGCGGCCCGATCGCATCATCGTCGGCGAGGCCCGCGGCGGCGAAGTGCTCGAAATGCTGCAGGCCATGAATACGGGCCACGACGGCTCGATGAGCACGCTGCACGCCAACGACACGCGCGACGCTCTCAATCGTCTGGAAATGATGATCGCCCTGTCGGAAGTCGACCTGCCGATCGCCGTGGCTCGCCAGTACATCGCCTCGGCGATCCAGGTTTTCGCCCACATCACACGTCTGGGAACCGGCGAACGAAAAGTGATGCGCATTTCGGAACTGGTCACGTACAAGGAGGGTGGCTACGTCGTGGAAGACATTTTCAGCTACCGGATGATCGGGGTCGACTCGCATGGGAAAGCCCAGGGGGCCTTCTATGCGACGGGGTATCGCCCCGCCATTCTGGGCCGCATGGCGGCGGCCGGTTACCCCGTGCCCGATGAACTGTTCGAAGCGCGCGAACTCGAAATGCGCTCCGATTATTCCGCCTAGTAATGATTCAACCCAGTGACGTGTGAGGACCCCGGTCCAGCCCGGCCCCCATTCCTGACGCTTGCCCGACGAACGACCCATGACCACAAACGCCCTCCTCAGTCCTCCGCCAGTTCCGGTCCGTCCCGAATTCGCGAAGATCCTGCGCAATGAGGAAGTGTTCGGAACCGGCAAGGGGCAGGGTTTCGAGGATCGGCTCAACTCGAGCTTCGACCTGCTGCTGGTTCAGTCGGGGCTCGAAATCGCCCCCTCGATGTTTTTATTGCTCTCGACGTGCGTCGGCATCACGCTCGGAGGGATCGTCTTCGTCATCAAGGAGAATCCGCTCACGACCGCGCTCGGATTCCTGATCGGGGCCACGATTCCGCTCGTGTGGGCCTTCATCGCCCAGGGCCGCCGGCGGCAACTGATGCTGAAACAATTGCCCGAAATGGTCGATGAGCTGGCTCGGGCCGGTCGAACGGGCCGCAGCGTCGAGCAGTGCTTCACGCTGGTTGCACACGATACGCCCGCGCCGCTGGGAACCGAGCTGAAGCGCTGCGCCGGACGGCTCGAACTGGGGGTGGGGATGCAGGGGGCGCTGGCCGAACTGCCGCTCCGCACGGGGATCGTCAGTATGAAGATTCTGGTGATGGCGCTGTCGGTGCACTCAGTATCCGGCGGCGACCTGATTAGCGTGCTCGAACGGCTGTCGCGCACGATTCGGGCGCGGTCGCTGTACCTGGCGCGGCTCAGGGCGTCGACGGCCGCCAGTCGCGCAACGGCGATCCTGATGCTGGTGATTCCGCCGCTGGTGCTGGGATTCTTCATGTTCCGCGATCCTGAATACTTCTCGAAGTTGTTTGCCATCAAGTGGGGACGCATCATCACGCTGCTGGCCGCCGGCCTCGATATCATCGGCGTGATCTGGGTCTTGAGGGTCATCAAGGGCAGTCAGCAGACATAAGGCGAACAGGCGATGGCGACACCCGACTTCCCGGTCCTCGACTGGAACCGCAAATCACAGACACCCCCCTTGCCGCAGGTCGATCCGGCGTCAACCGGGCTGGCTGACGGGAGCGACTACGTCTTCGGCGGCGCGACGCCGGTGCTGGCGGCGATGCTCCCCGAATCGACGGCCCGGCACGATGAAGCCCGCCGGGAACTGCAGACGGCCGGTTATTATCAGCCGCATGCCATCGCTAACCTGGCCGCCGTCCGGTATGTCGCGATCATCGTGCCACTGCTGTTTCTGGGCCTGTTGCTGCTGATCGCGCCAAAATCGCTCGAACGTTACATCCTGGTGTCGATGCTGGTGGTGCCCGCGGTCGGCTGGGCCATTCCGCGACTGGTCGTCAAACGCCGCGCCGCCGAGCGGACCAGCCGCATCGAAAACGCCATCCCCGACATGCTCGACATGCTCAACATGTGCGTCAGCCAGGGGATGACGGTTCCGGCCGCGCTGACCCGCGTCGGAGCCGAACTCGGCGGTACGCACCCCGACTTGCAGAAAGAACTTGAGATCGTCAGCGAACAGGCGAACCTGGGCTCGATCGATCAGGCGCTGACCAATTTCCGCCGCCGGATCGACGTGGCGGAAGTCCATTCGTTCACGACGCTGTTGATGCAGACCGAGCGGATGGGTACCGGCGTTGCCGCCGCCCTCTCGGACTACAGCGACAACATGCGTGAAAGCCTCAAGCAGCGGGCCGAGGAGAAAGGGAACCGGGCCGCGTTCAAGCTCCTGTTTCCAACCGTCTTCTGTCTGATGCCTGCGGTGTTCATGATTCTGATGGGCCCGGCCGTCATCGAGTTCTCGAACTTCATGAGCCGCGACGACAACACGCTGCAGCGCTCGGGCGAAATCATTCGCCGCACCGGCCAGCAGCGAGGACCGGGCTTTACCGAGTAATGCCCGGTCAAGATCTGCCACGTAGCGGCGCCGATTTGCGGCTGTCGCTGAATTCGTGAAAATTCAGATGTCCCCGACAAAGCGAACTCTCACGAGTTCGGCTACGGGACTCGTCAGGGGACTGGTTACGCGCGGACAGGCGCCAGTCGCCGGCGCTGTTCGGCGAAACGGGCGATGGCGTCATTCCTTTCGCGCAGCGTCGCCTGGTAGACGGATCGCAACAGCCGCTCCTGGGCCCTGGTCAATTCCTGATTCCGGCGTTCGAGCGCATGCCTCGCACCGGCCAGACTGCGCTCGAAAGGGATCGCTTCGGCCAGTTCGCCATGCCAGACGGCGGAAAACGACGGCACGTGGCGCGGAAGCAGCTCGCCTCCCGGCAGGATCATGCACATGACGCCAATTGACGAACCGGTGTTGAACAGACTCCCCAGCCCCGTCTTGGTGTGATCGCCGATGAAACAGCCGACTTTCACCAGCCCCGTCTCGAGTGACTTGCCTTCCAGCGGCACGCGGACCAGGGAGTAATCGTTTTTCAAGTCGCTGTTGGTCGAGAGGGCCCCCAGGTTGACCCACGGACAGACGTAGCTGTGCCCGACAAAACCGTCGTGGTACTTATTGACATAGCCGTGCAGGATCGAGGCTTCGACTTCGCCCCCGACCCGGCAGTGCGGTCCGATCGTGGTGCCGCCGCGGATATTGGCTCGAAAGAGTTGCGCCCCCAGCCCCACGTGGCAGGGGCCTTCCAGCCGCGTAAACGACTGGATCTGAGCCCCGGCGTCAATGCTGATCGGCCCGCGGCTCGCATCGAGCACGACGAAGGGATCGATGCGCGCCGAGTGTTCGACAACGACCCGGTCGGGCGAGCCGACGAGCGCCACCTGCGGTCCCAGGGGAGTCCACGGCTGACGCCCGGTGCTGGCATCAAAATCGGACGTGATCTGGGCTGCGTTGTGCTCGACCAGCTCCCAGGGTTTCGTCAGCAATCGGCCCGGTGCGGCCACGCGGCGGCGAGTCCGGGCAATCTGATAGATCGCCGACTCCCAGGTCTGAGATTCGAACAACACGGCTTCGCCCGGTTCGATCGTCAGAAAGGCGACGGCGCCTTCCACGAGCCCGACAGTCGCGGGATCAATGGCTGCCACCGTTTCCGGCGCGGCCACCCACCCGCCGTTGACGAACAGCGTGGGGGCATCCCGGAGCCAGGCCGTTTCATTGATGAGCGCCTCGGGGTGCTGTTCCCGGTACGCGTCAACCAGCAACTCGCGAACGAAGCCCCCCCACTGCACGGCGCGCGTGCTGCGGACGACCCGTTCGCGAACGCTGTGGCGCCCGCAAACCAGATCGAAATTCGGCCGCAGTTGGGCGATGGGACCGAACTCCAGCGCCGGCCGATCTTCAAAAAAGGCGACTCGCATGCGGCATTTAGTACCCGATCAGACAGATCAGGGAAATACCGGATTCGGCCGATCTAAGCCCATTGAAAAAGGGGACAGTCCCTCTCGGCAAAGCCGATTTGCCACGGAAGCATCACTCATTGGAAAGGGACAGTCCCCTTTTTCAATGGGCCGCTACGACGCGTCGTCGATCAATTCGAGGAACGGATCGAGCCCCATGCGGCGGTGGCTTTTGAAGCGCTGGTCTTCGTGCTTGAGCAGCAGCTTGCGATGGCGGGCGTTCAGCCGTTCGAGCTGCCTTTGGGCGCGATAAAACACCCGCAGAAAGTCATCGGGCAGCTCAGCCCGACCGACTGCCGCGGCTTTGCTCCGGATGCGTGCCAGCTTCTTCGGCTGCAGACAGCGCAGGAGTTCGTCCTCGAGCGACAGGAAAAACCGGAACGATCCGGGATCCCCCTGTCGGGCGCTGCGGCCGACAAGCTGCCGGTCGATGCGGGCCGAGCTGTGAATTTCGGTGGCGATGACGTGCAGTCCGCCGTTTTCACGAACGTCGGGATCGAGAATGATGTCGGTGCCGCGCCCGGCCATATTCGTGGCGATCGAGATCCGCCCCGACCGGCCGGCCTGAGAAACGATGTCGGCTTCTTCTTTCAAAAACCGGGCGTTGAGCACCTGGTGCGGCAGCGCCAGCGCAGTGAGACGGCGGCTGAGCTTTTCCGACGCTTCGATCGAGGGTGTTCCAACGAGCACCGACCGCCCCGCTTCGATCATCTCCTTGATCTCCCCGACCACGGCATCGGCCTTCTGGTCCCAGGTGGCAAAGACCCGCGAGGGGAGGCCGCGCCGGATGCAGGGGCGGTGCGTGGGGATCACGGTCACCGGCATCCGGTAAGTTTTGCGCGTCTCGCGGCGCACCATGTGTGCCGTCCCCGACATGCCCCCCACAAAGGCATACTGCCTGAAGAACCGCTGGACTGTGACTTGCGCCGCCGCCAGGGTCCGCTCGGTAATCTCGATCTGCTCCTTGGCTTCAATCGCCTGATGCAGCCCCTGCTGCCATTTGCGGCCTTCCATCATGCGGCCGGTCGACTCGTCGACGATCACGATTTCACCGTCGTGAATGACATATTCCCGGTCGAGGATGAACCCCAGCTGGGCAGTCAGCGCCCGCTCGATCTGCTTGTACAACTGCTCGGTTTCGATCGTCGCCACAAGGTGCGGCTTCTGCATCAGCAAGAGATGCCGGCAACCGTCTTCGGTCAGGGTCGATTCCCGCTTGTGCGGGTCGTATTCGAAGTCGCGATGAAAGGCCAGCGTCGGCGCGACCTTGGCGCACCAGGTGAACAGTTCGAGCTGGGCCGGCCGATTCGGTTCGGTCGTCGAGATGATCAGCGGAGTTCTCGCGTCGTCGATCAGGACGCTGTCGGCCTCGTCGACCAGCACGAAATAGTGCCCGCGCTGGACGACGGCCTCATCGGGCGTTCCCGCATTGGCGGCGTCCTGGCGGAGCCGGTCTCGCAGGAAATCGAAGCCGAGTTCCTTGGCCGTTCCGTAGGTGACGTCGCAGGCATACTCAACGCGCCGCTCGTCGGTCGACTGCGGGTTTTGAATGCAGCCGACCGAAACGCCCCCCATTTCGTACGCCGGACGCATCGTATCGGCATCACGCTGCGCCAGATAGTCGTTGACCGTAATGACGTGACTGCCGCGTCCCACCAGTGCCCGCAGGAAAGTCGGCATCACGGCGGTGAGGGTCTTCCCCTCACCGGTCTGCATCTCGGCCAGGCCCCCTTCGAAGATGGCGATGGCCCCCATGATCTGCACGGGGTAGTGCGACATTCCCAGAGTCCGCCGCGCCGCCTCGCGGATCAGGGCAAACCCTTCCGGAATCAGAGTGCGCAGCTCAACTCCTGATTTGGCACGCCACTGCAGGTCGCGTCCCAGGCGCTTCAGATCCAAATCGGTGTGGTTCTGAAGGGTATCGGAGCGTGCCAGGATTTCGGCCGCCATCCGCCGCCAGCGGGCAAGCCGGACCGTCTGCAATCCGTGGACCAGGCTGTTCATCCCGGGGAAGGTCCCTTCTCCTCCTGCCGATGGAAGTCACTCCAATCAGTCTAGGAGGCCGAACCACGCCAGCCAAGCCGGATCAGCGGATGAACACGCCACCGCCCGGCGGGGGCGCGGCGCCGATGCCATAGTTGCCGCTCGGGTTGCCATACGGATTCCCGTACGGCCCGCCGTAGGTGGGTGATCCGTAGCGCTGCGCCGGCGTATTGAGCGTCGCCCCGTAGGGTGTCACGGGAGCCGGACACACATAAGGTGCAATGGCCGGTGCATTCGGCAGGAGAACGTATTTCTGCGAACAGCAGCGTTTGAAGTAGATCTTGTGCAGGGTCAGCTTGCGGCAGAGATTCCGGCAGCAGCAGTCGCAGCCTCCACAGTCGTCGCAGTCCTCGCACAAATCATCAGAAGCGCGGCACCAGCTTCCGGCGTGAGCCGGTTGCAACTCCGACAGCGACAAACTGAAGACCAACCCAAACAAGCCCAGAACGGCGAGATTTCTACTGCTTCGAATGCACATGGCTCTTCTTCCAATATACCAAGTGTCGGTCGGTGGACGAATCGAACAGTTTCAATCTTCGGATTTTGTCGAGGAATGCGGTGACTCCTTTTGCAGCGGTTATGGGTATTTCATCTGTTGGGACGGCGCGCAGAGTAGAATAAACCCTACAACCCAATTTTCCTCCCAACATCTTCCCCCCCGGTGCGGGCCCAACCGGCATCCCCAACGTTGAGATCTCTGAACGGCAAAGCTGATATTGATGGGTCAATCCGCAGTCCCCTCGAGTTCGATCACTGGACGCGCGACACCGGTTCAGTTTGCCTCACCAGCCAGATTTTGCGAATCAGTTAATTTGGGGATACTGGGTCAAACAGGCAAAACAAAATCTATGACCGAGTTTTTTCTTGCAGCGTGTCTCAGCCGCAGTCAATAATGGCGCTTAAACTGCCAGAAAAGGGACCGAAATTACCCAATCGGCTCTCTTGAAAAAAATCGGCTTGGCGCAAGAATGAACACTTAAGGGACTATTGAGCGGATCGCTTCGTACTGAAATTGTACGGACGGTTCGTCCATCTGTGGGGTGATTCCACAGGTGCAGCAGGACGCAGCAGACGATCGCGGGCCGAGGCAGAGTGTGGTTGAGTGTGACGGTGCGGTGATTTCCAAACCACCCGGTTCTTCGGTGCGAAGTTGTGGGCTGCCCCCACAAGGCTTAAGGAGCGCTCTCGATGTATTTGAACCCGTTCAGGGACTTTCTCAGCAGGATTTCGTCGGGTCGTATCAGTCGAAGGCGGATGGCTAAGCTGGAAACACGCGGGCGGCGCCGCCGCGCGCACGTGTTGCCCATGGCAATGTCGGCTGAAGTCGTCGAGCAGCGGGTGCTCCTGTCGACAGGCCCCCAGTTGATTCAAGTCGTCCCGAATACGGGTGCCGCGATCAACCTCGGCGGGACAACGATCGAGAATCAGGCTCCCACCCAGCTCACGATGACGTTCAGTGCCGGTCTGGCTGTCGATTCGTCGACCCTCGGTGCCATCACCGTCACGCGCTCGGGTGGCGACGGTATTTTCCAGAACGGCAACGATCAGGCGGTCGCGGCTGGTTCGATCCAGGTCGACCCGCAGAATCTGAATCAGGTCATCTTTCGCTTCGCCAATACGCCGGTCAACGACACCTACCGGATTCATATTACCGGCGCGCTCAACATCGGTGGGCAGGCCTTCAACGGCGGCCAGGAGCAATTCGTCAAGTTCGGCGTCGATTCGGGAGCCCAGGTCGTTTCGGTTGTTCCGCAGCCGGTGCTGCGAACCGCCGTTCTGACCATCGGCGATGCGACTAAGATCATCGACGGCGATACATTCACGCTGGCTGTCGGCGGCGCCCCGGTGACGTTCCAGTTCAAGGATTCCACGACGGGCAGCGTTGTCCCCCCCAGTCGGGTCGCGATCGTTTACAATCCTGGCGATAGCGCCAGCACCCTCGCCACGGACGTCGCTACGGCGGTCACGACCCAGGTCGGAAACAATCTTTCGCCGCTGTTCGGCGCCCTCACTGCGACTCCGGCAGCCGGCACCGTCTCACTGGTCGGGACGGCGTTCAGTCCCGTCGTTTCGCCAATTTCGGCGACCTACCTGAATATCGTCAACGCGACCAAGATCACCGATGGCGACATTTTTACCGTCACCTCGGGCCCGACCACGGTCACGTACCAATTCAAAGACGTAACCACCGCCAGTATCGTTCCGCCGACGAACGTCGAGATCGACTACAACCCTGGCGATACAGCCGCCGCGCTGGCAGCCGACATCCGGGCGGCCATCAATTCATCGTCGTTCGCCTCGCCAATAACCGCCACACTGAACGGCCCCGGGATCAGGCTGACCGGGAGTCCATCAATCGTCGTCTCGACGGCGCAGGTCGGATTCCTGTCGACGGTCCAGGGCTTTATGTCCGTCGCCGATGGCGCACTGACGCAGGCGACCGACAAGGTGATCGTCTACTTCTCGCAAGACCCGCTGAATGCGGCGCTGGCGAGCAATCCGGCGTTTTATCAGGTCATCAACACGCTCAACGGTTCGATTCTCCAGCCGAATTCGGTGATCTACAGCGGCGTCAACAATACGGCGATCCTGAGTTTTGCTGCCCCGCTCCCGACCGGCACGTTCCATCTGCAAATCGGCGCACCGCTGGTCAACGGCGGCACGCTGGCCACGCACTCGGTTCAGTTGGGAACTCTGTTTTCCAATACGGGCGACTATAACCAGGCCGGCTTCATCGGCGACCTGGCCAGCTCGAGCACGAATCCGAACGCCTTTAATCTCTACCAGATGCAGACCAGCACGGCTGGCGAGAACCTGACCATCACCGCGTCGAACCTGGCTGCCTCACTGGGCGCCAATGTTGTCATCCGAGTTTTCCTGGATACGGGCAGCAACACATTCACCGAAGTAGGTGCCGCCGTCACCGGCCTCACCCGCACGGTCGCCCTGCTTGCCAATTCGACTTACTACATCGGCATTTCGTCGGCCGGAAACTCGGCCTACACGCCGACGACACCCGGCTCCGGCGCCAGCGGGACCGGCTTCGGTTCTTATCAACTGCTGGTGCATGTCGACAATAGTTTCAGCCCGGCTGCCGATACATCGAGCTTTGGCACCTCCGCAAATCTGGGGACTCTGGCAGGCAACGGATTCACGATCGGCGGGAGTATTAACACCGTCGGCGGCCTGCTCCTGCCGCAGATGCCCGGCACGATCGACACCCCAGGGAATCGAAACGTCGCGCAGGATGGAGTCGGCGGCGAAAGCATCGGCGACGTTTCGAGTGCGCCCCCTTCGGGTGCAACTCCCGCGAAGCAGTTTGATTACAACTTCAAAGACATCTACGGCAGTTTCAACGGGCAACAACTGCATAACGGCATCACCGAGAATCAGAAACAGGATGCGCGCGAGATTTTCGCGCTCTATGCCCAATATCTCGGCGTCAACTTCCGAGAAACCGACGCGTCGGGATTGACGATCGTCACCGGCGATATTCGGGCTCTCGCTCCGGCCGATCCCCCGGATAACGTCGGCGGCATCGCGGGTGGTTCCACGGCGATTATCAACGAAAGGTTCAACTACGGCTCGAGCCCGTACGGCGGTTCGTGGTTTGGCGTCGCCTTCCACGAAATCGGCCACCTCCTGGGACTGTCCCATAGTTTCGACGTCCCGTCGATCATGGGAAGCGGCCTGGGAAGCACGCCCACCACGACCAACCAGGATAATCCTCCCGGCACCGAACCATCCTTCCCGGGGGACATCGACCTGGTGCAGGGTCTGTTGCACAATCCGTCCCAGAGCAACCAGGTAAATCTCTACAAATTCACCCTGACGCAGGCGGGGACGTTTTCGGCGGAAACCATTGCGCAGCGCACGAGCCCCACGCCCAGCCTGCTCGACACGGTAATCACCCTCTACAGCGAAGCCACTGCCCAGGCTTCGGCCTCAACCGACTTCAATACCGGCGTCGGCGGGGTGGTTGTGACATTTAACGCGCTCTCCACGACCCTTCCCGGAATTCATGGGAACGGCATCACGCTGAAAATCACAAAGTCCGACCTGGGAGCCGTCAGCAATGCGCCGACGGTTTCGGTCAACGGGACGACAATTTCGATCACGCTGAATACGCATATCGGGTTCCAGACGACGGCGGCTGCCTTGCAGACTGCGATTGCCAACGACGTCCTCGCCCAGAATATGCTCTCGGTGAGCATCACCGGCCCCGGCGGCCCGGCAACCAACATCGCAACCCCGGCCAGCACAACCACGAATCTGACGACCGCCGGCGGGCAGGGGGATCGTACGATCATCGCCCGCAACGACGACTATTTCGGTCGCGATTCGTTTGTGAGCCTGCACCTGGCGGCGGGAAATTATTACGTCGCTGTCACCAGCATCGGCAACACCAGCTTTGATCCCAATATCGCCGACAGCGGGTTCGGCGGTCGGACTCGGGGATCCTATCAGCTCAAGGTGAATTTTAACGCCGATCCGGTGGCTCCCAACGCGCTGACCCTCGACGACGCGGGTGGAGTCGCCCTCGACGGCGACGGACAGTACCAGCCGGGCGGAACCTTCAACTTCTGGTTCCAGAGTGGAAACACAATTTTTGTCGACAAGAACAACGCCGCGACGCTGGGTCAGAACGGCACGCTGGCCAATCCCTACGGGGACATCGCTTCGGCACTGCAAGCCGCCAGCAATGCGTCGGCTCCCGGTGTGGTGACGCTCGTGCGGATCGTCGGCAACGGCGGATCGGACGGCAATCCAAACACGCTCGGAGATGAAAATCCGTACCTGGTCGGCTTCGATTCGCAGGGGAATCCCGAAGCCGACGGCAGCACGTTCCTGGTTCCAGGGAACGTCACCGTCGTGATTGACGCCGGCGCGATGGTCAAGCTCCACTCGGCGATCATCGACGTGGGTCACAAGGTTGAGGGGGGCATCGACGACAGCGGCGCGGCGCTCCAGGTCCTCGGGACGCCGGGCGACAGCGTCGTCTTTACGTCGCTCTTCAACAACGCGGATGGCGGGAACAGCGACACGCTGAATTCCAACGGCGTCAACGCGGGCGACTGGGGCGGGCTCGTCTTCCGCCAGACTTCCGATAAGCAGGCGAAGGATTCCCAGGGCAAGGGAATCTTCCTGAATTCGGTCAACCAGTCGAACATCACCTACGGCGGCGGTACGGTCGACGACGATTCTGTGCCGACCGTCTTCGATCCGATTTACATTACCAACCCCAGTCCGACGGCCCCCTTCATCGCCCGGCCGGCAGTCTGGTTCAATACGTTCACACTGAACGCCGATCATGCGATTTCGGCGGATCCCAACAGCTTCTTCAACAGCGAAGATCGGATCGGCCCCGACGTTTACGGCAACCTCCTGTACAACAACTCCCTCAACGGGTTCTTCATCCGCGTCACGTCCACCGCGGGACAGCCTCCGGAACAACTCGGTCTTTCGGCGCGAATCAATCACACCGATATCACGTACGTCCTCTCTGACAACCTGCTGATCGACGGCAACCCGACCGGTCCGTCGTTTATCGGTGGCGTCTCGCAAACCAACCTGGCCGGCAGCTTCGTCCTCGATCCGGGCACCATCCTGAAGCTCACGAATGCCAGCATCGAGATGCAAATCGGATCGTCGCAGTTCATCGCTGAAGGCACAGCCTCCAACCCGGTGATCTTCACGTCGATCAACGACAACTCCTTCGGGGCCGACGGCATCGGAGCCGGTGGCACGGGGCTGACTGCGGACTTCGACAAAAACGGCACCTTTGCCGTCGGGAACAATCCCAATGCAGTCGCCAACGCCGGAGACTGGGGCGGCCTGTTCTTCAATTCGGTGAGCAAAGGGAGCATCGACCACGCGATTATTGAGTTTGCCGGCGGACAGGCGCAGATCGGCGGAATTTCGGACAGTTTCAACCCCATCGAAATTCAGCAGGCCACCGTCCGCGTTGCCAACACGCTGTTCCAGAACAATGCCGATGGGCACGCCAACCAGATCGATGACGACGGCGCCTTCGGTAATCGCGACGGGCTTCAGGGGAATTCGGCGGCGACGATCTTCGTCCGCGGCGCCCAGCCGGTCATCATCGACAACACGTTTATCGATAACGGCGGCGCCATGATCAGCGTCAACGCCAATGCGCTCAACAACCTGATCGTCCCCGACTGGGGGCGCAGCACCGACACGCTCGACGCCTTCGCCGGTTACGGAGCCAATTACGGTCCGCTGGTGGCCCTCAACCGCGGCGCGGGGAACGGCATCAACGGCATGGAAGTCCGCGGCGAGGAAATCACGACCCAGACGATCTGGGACGATACCGACATTGTCCACGTTGTCAGGACGGGCATCTTCGACGACATCGACCAGCACACCTTTGGTGGAATCCGTCTCGAGAGCAACGACGCCGGGAGCCTGGTCGTCAAGCTGTTTGGTAACGGCGCGTCGTTCAACATCGACGGGATGCCCCATGACATGGCAGACCGCATCGGCGGGACGTTCCAGGTCGTCGGGACGACAAATCACCCGGTGATCCTCACCAGCCTGTTTGACGATTCAGTCGGCGCCGGCTTCCGTCCCGACAACCAGCCGCAACTCGACACGAACGGCGACGGCAATGCGACGAACCCTGCTGCCGGCCAATGGGGTGGGATTACCCTCGGCCAGTACAGCAACGACCGCAATGTCGCTGTTGTGAACGAAGGCGAGGGGGGGGCTGCGCTCACCGATCAGGATGGCACGTCGGGAACCGCCCAGGTCCTGGGCCTATTGGCTCCCAATCTCAACGGCGACACGCAGTTCAACCCCAATGGGGGGAACGACTACCAGGCGCTCGGGTTCGACGTGCATGGCTCGATCCGCCAGCCCAGCGACGTCGATGTTTACAGCTTCACCGCCACCGCGGGAACGGAAGTCTGGTTCGACATCGGGATGACTTCGTCCTCGCTGTCAACGGTCCTCGAACTGGTCGATTCGACTGGCAAGGTCCTGGCGCGATCGGACGGCGCCACGGGATCAAACGTGCTCACGAGTTTCGCCGTCACCGCCCTGTCGATGTTGAAAGATCCCGGCCTGGGCCAGGACTTTTACAGCACCAATCCGCGCGATGCGGGAATGCGCGTCATTCTCCCCGGCGCCGCGGGAACGAGCGGCTCCTACTTTATTCGCGTTCGCAGCAGCGGCGGCCTGACGCAGGGAGATTATGAGTTGCAGGTCCGGCTACGCCAGCAATGGGAAACTGCCGGTTCGACGGTCCAGTATTCGAACATCAGTTACGCCACGACCGGGATTACCGTCCAGGGACTCCCCGATCATTCGCCCCTCACCGCGGACGCGGCGGCGAATGGGTCGAATACGACCAATGGCGGCAACGGCGGCACCAATGTCGCCCAGGAACTCGGCAATCTGCAGACGACCGACCAGACGTCGATCAGCGTCGCCGGTAATCTCGGCAGTGCCACGCAGATTGACTGGTACAAATTTGAATTGGGTTACAGCCTGCTCGAAGCGATCGCCGGAGTGAACGGCGCCGGCAAGACGTTTTCGACGATCTTCGACATCGACTATGCCGACGGTCTGTCACGGGCCGATACCACTTTGTCGGTCTTCGACTCGACTGGAACTCTGATCCTCGTCAGCCGTGACGGCGGCGTGACGAACGACGTTTCCGGGCCGAACGAAGGGAACGGCTTTACCGATCTGTCCCGCGGTTCGATCGGGAAGCTCGACCCCTTTATCGGATCGCAGCAATTGCCTTCGGGAACTGGCGGCGGCACGTTCACATACTACGTCGCGGTCTCGTCGAATCTGATGCTGCCGACGGCGCTGAATGCGACGTTCAATGGCGGTAACACCAACGATACGCTGGTCCGGCTGGAACCGGTGACCTCGGTTCGCCGGGTGGTCGAGGACCACATCGGCTTCACCGGCTACACGACCGGCAGCATCTTCCAGGGGGTCACCTCGACTGTACTCCCCACGACAAGCGCCATTCTGCCGATCAACACGACGGCCCAGGTAGCCACGAACGTCCAGGCCTGGAATCTCTCGGACGTCACGCTGTATGCCAAGATCGGCAATTCGATCGTCGTTGTTGATCCGAACAGCGGACAGTCGCTGTTTACGCTGACTAACAATTTGCCTGGCAACGGAACCGGTAGCATCAAGATGCGCCCTGATGGCACGCTGTGGGCCTATGTCGGGCAAAACGGCGGGCGAAATGGGTTTGTCGGACAGTTGTTTCAGATCGACACCAGTACCGGCGCAGCGAGCTCACTGGGAACAGACGCGATTCCCGACGAACCCCAGACTCCCCCGCCGACTAGCGTAAATCAGAACACGAGTGACACCGTGGATTCGTTCGTCTGGGTCCCCGATAGTTCCCAGCCGGGCGGCTATGCACTGTATTATGCGGTGCGATACCGTGCTACAGGCCTGGACGCTTTGTACAAGGCCAACCCGACGAGTGGGGTAACGGGGGTCGACAACAATCAGTATAGCATCCTGGGCCTTGGTGCCATTGTCGGCGCCACGGGCCGGATCACCGGGATGGAATCGGTCGGCGGAACGCTCTTCGCTGTAACGTCGGATGCACACCTCTTGACACTGAGTCTCGGCACGGGCGCCGTCACGTCCGACGTGAATATGAGCGGCGCCACCGGCGGTGCCGGCTTCACGGGCCTGACGCTCGGTCCGCAGAATCTGAACGGCGGCGTGATGAAGAACTGGCTCTTTGCCAGCACGACGACCGGAGCCATGCTGGCCTTCAATATAAGCGGAACGCTGCAGACTCCCTTCGCCCTGGGAACAGCCTCGACGCAGGCGATTTCCCTCCCGGCTAGCGGCGGCCTGGCCTTCTCGCCATTGGACTTCAATCTCTGGCACCCGACGTTCCAGCAGAACACGACTGCTGGCCATGGAATCGTCGCCGCTCCTGACAATTCGCGCAATCTTCCCGGGTCATTCGACGTTACAGTCGGCTCGACAGCCGACAGCTTCGGACTCAACGAAGGGACTGGCGGGGCCAGCTATTACTTCGGTCTTGAGAACTGGAGCAACCCTCAGACGACGAACACGTACATTGCATATACGCAGCCATCCGGCTTCGTGAACGGCCAGTTCGGCGTCATGGCTTCCTCGAACTTCGCCGGCAACAATGGCATCGCCAACAGCCATCAGGCACTGACGACGCTCGATTCGAGCAGTCTGGTATTCAACCCGAATATCGGCAACAACTACAACACGCCGGGGGGCGCCCACGGGACGCTCGTCACCAACACGTTCAGCCTGGCCACCTACAGCACGAACGACGCTCCGACCCTGTATTTCAACTACATGCTCGGGACCGAAGACGCCAACAGCGGCGCGACCATGCGGGACGCCGCTCGTGTTTTCGTCAGCATCGACGGCGGCACAACCTGGGTTCAGGTCGCGACCAACAACGGTGTCTTGTCCACTCCCGTCGCACCCGTCGAGTTGCCGATCTACAAGACCCCGTCAATCAACGCTTTTCCTCCGGGCGCGCCGGGGAGTTACGATCAGGCCGTGCAGGAGCTTTACGACACGAACAACTGGCGGCAGGCGCGGATCGACCTGTCGCAATTCGTCGGCAACGCGAATATGAAGCTCCGGTTCGACTTCAATACGTCGGGCGCGACGCAGAAGGAAAATGCCGGCAACACCGGGCTGCAGACACAGCCGCAGCCGGGTGATGCAACGGGGGTCACCTTTGGTGACAAACGGACCACCCAGAACAACAATTTCGTCGGCTGGTATATCGATGATATCGTCGTCGGTTTCGCCAACCGGGGCGAAATGGTGACCGGAGCGAACAACAGCGGCGCCGCGGGCGACACGTCGTTCTTCCAGTTGCCGCAGAATCCCCTGGCCGGCGGCGGGCAACAGTCGTTCACCGGGCCGTATCAACTCGAGATTCGCCGCGGCCAGACTTACGGCGTAACGGTCAATACGGTTGCCAGCAACATCATTTATTCGCAGGCCTCGCAGTTCGACGCCAATGCGCGAATGATGGAGGGCTTCACGCTCGCCGCACCGGTTGGCGTTGCCGGCCTGGACGGTACGACGTTCCAGATCAGCGACGGCGTCACCACGCTCACGTTTGAGTTCGACAACAACGCCAGTTTCACTCCCGCCAACCAGCAGATCGTTTTCAGCACCGGCGATTCGAGCATCGTAATGGCACAGCGAATCCGCAACGCCATCAATGCGGCTAACACCGCCAAGAAGTTCAAGGTCACCGCCAATCTTGCGGACGGACTCCTCACCGGGCAATCGCCGCTGTACGGCAGCATTGAGACCAACCCCAATGTTGACCTCAATAACGCCGAGTCGGTCAATACCGGGAGCGCTGGGGGCTTCGGGCTCACCTCAACGTATTACAACCGTCACGGCGACCAGAACACGATCCGCCAGCAGGGACATCTCCAGATCTCGAACAACTCGATCATGAATTCGAGCAACTGGGGCATCGACGTTCAGCCGGGTCCGAAGGACGCCGCCACGAACGAGTCGGGCTACGGGTCGGTGCGCAATCTGCCGACGCTCAATAACAACGCCCAGGTGCCGGGAATCGATATCGTCAATAACATCATCGCCGATTTCGATTTCAACTTCTCGACCGGCGGAATCCGCTTCGCGGGAGATGTGGGAATTCCGTCCGCGTCGGCTCCCGTCGGCCGGATTATCAACAACACCATCTCGGGCAATGCATTCTTCCCGTTCGGGACCGGGATCCAGGTGCTGAATAACGCAGCCCCGACCCTGATGAACAACATCATCGCCAACGAAGGCACCGCGATCTCGATCGACCAATCGTCGTTTGCCGGGACCGTTGTGACCTCCGAAGTATTCCAGAACAACAACAACCTGCCGATCCTCGGGACGAACCCGATTGCGTTGCAAGCCAACGAAGCCCTGTTCGTGGATCCCTTCTCCAGCGACGCCAGCGGGCGCGGGTTTTACCTGGCAGAACGGCTGCCGGCGCAGCTCCTCTCGGCGATCGACTCGGCGACCAGTTCGCAGCCGGAACGCGCGGTCATGAATGCCGTGCTGTCGGCAATCGGTCTGCCCCCCTCACCGATCATTACGCCGGATAACGACCGATTCGGCCAGGTGCGCGTAGACGACTCAAACGTCGCCAATACGGGCGGGCCGGGCCAGAAAATCTTCACCGATCGCGGCGCCATTGAACGGGCCGATTTCGTCGGTCCGACGGGCAAGCTGGTCCAGCCGCTCGACAACGGCGCCGGGGACGGTGACCCGACGCAATCCAACGTCCTCTTGACGACGGCCACGCCGCTCACGGTCTTCGGGATCCAGTTCACCGATAGCGGGATCGGCATCGACGATTCGAGCGCCGCCGTTTCGGCCAACTACGTCCTCAAGCAGGGGAACGCGCCCCCGCTGGTCGATGGCGTCGATTACAACTTCATCTACAACGCCAACACGCACACCGCGCAGTTCCAGTCGACGTCGGTCTTTGATCCGACGAAGACCTATACGATTACGGTTAACCGGCAGAACATCTTCGATTTCGCCGGCAACATCTTGCAGCCGAACCAGGTCAATCAGACCGAAGTCTTTACGATCGTGGGGAACGTTCCGCCGACGCTCACCACCGTTCCGGCACTCCCGGGCGTGAAAGACTTCACCGAAAACGTGACGTATAGCGTGAACGGGATTACGGGAGTCGCCTCCTTGACGACCACGGTTCCGACCGGGACCAGCACGACCGATCTGACGGTCCTCAGCGGCCACACAGCCGACATGCTGATTACGTCGATCGGTCCCGGAACAGACACGCTCCAGATCAAGAAGTTCTCGAATAGTCTCACGTTTACAGTTGTCGCCGGGCTGACAGTTTCGGCCAACAACTCGAACCTGCTGGAGAACGGCGACATCCTGATCTACAAGCCGGCCATCGGTCAGACCGGTTCGCTGACCGCCTTCAGCGTCGTGGGTTACGACCCGCAGAATGCGATTATTGCTCCGCAACTGTCGCAGTCGTCGCCGGCGGTACCGGTCAAGTTCAACGTGATCGATCCGACCCCCACGATCGCCGCGGGTGCCGATCTGTCGCTGGCCACTCTCGGCCCCACTCCGTTCCCGATCACGTTTGCGACGCTGGCGGCCAATTTGAGCGCCCAGTGGTTCGAAGGGACAGGCGCCCAGCAGGAACTGGAAATCACGCCGATTCCTGCGAATGGGACGTTGTATAAGAACAGCCAGATTCCGGCCAACCTGATCACCGTGCCAACCTTGATCAAGGCCGGCGACACGCTGATCTGGGTCCCCAACGCCGCACCGTACGGCGCGCCGTTAACCACCACCCCGGTGACCGCCTTTACCGTTCGGGCGCATGACGCCTTCAACGCGATCAATTTCCCGACGTTCCAATTCAGCACCTCCAGCCAGAACGCAGTCGTCGACGTGCTCAACGCCAGCGCGCCGGCGATCACGAATACGAGCATCACGCTCGGACCCAAACCGCGATTTGTGGCGAACACGATTTCGTTCACCGACATTCAGACCGCGTCCGGTACCGTGATCGGAACGCCGGGCGACACGCTCAAGTTCCGGATCGTGTCGATCGCTCCGGGAACGTCCCTGACGTTCACACACCTGGGTGTCACGAACACCGCCGTGGCGGGGACCGTCCTGGTGGCGGGAGACACCTTGAGCTGCCTGATTCCGGGCGGGACCGGCGTGACGAACGCCTTCACGGTGACGCCGTTCGAAATCACCCCCGCCAGCCTCGATCTCGAATCGTTTACCAATATCCTGGTCAAACTGAACCTGATTAATCTGCCGCCGACTCTCAGCGCGGTCAACACGCTGGGGATTGCCGATCAAGTGACGCCGTTTAACGTGACTTATGCCGTGCTGCTGGGTTCTTCGAATGCCGTGGATCCGAACGGCGATACGATCAAGTTCGCATTCACAGCCGTGCAGAACGGGACGTTGACTGTCACACATCTCGGTGTGACATCCACTGTCGTCCTGAACTCGACGCTGTTTGTGCCGGGCGACACGTTGACCTGGACTCCGGCAGCCGGAGTCGTGGGGAACCTCGTCAATGCCTTCAAAGTCATGGCCTTCGACGGGCAATTCACGTCTGGTGTGGTGCAAGTCAACGTCAACGTCAGGCCGCTCGGTACAGCATTCAGCCTCACCGACGCGTGGCTCGTCCAGAATTCCAGCGGCACGACGCTGGGACTGGGGCGAGTCAGCCAGTCGGGTGCCAACCTGACGTTCGTCAATTACAACGGCGTCGGATCGACTGGTGCGTACACGACCGTCAAGACGGTCACCGCCAACAAGTTCGACGGCCAGCCGACAGTCACCGGATCAATCGACATCAGCGCTCCCGACCAGGGCCGCATCCTGTGGGCCGACGGCAACGTCTGGATTCGAGTTGGACTCGGTGGCCAGTGGGCCGTCAAAAACCCCGGCAGCAACACGTCGGTCCTGGGATCGATCGTGCAGAATGGTGTGCTGGTGAACATGGTCGGTGGCGGTGTCTCGACAACCGCCACGCTGGCATTCAATAAGAATGCCGCGTCGTTCGTTCAGTTGAACGTGCAGGGCCCCAACAAGTCAGTCACCGCAATTAATCTCACCAACAATATCTTTACGCTCCCCAACGGCCAGGTCTGGGTCAAACTTGATCTGCCCAATACCTACAACAGTTCTCTGGGCGGACCGACGCAGGTGATCCAGAACGGGACGACAACCCTGACCTTTGTGAATCGACTCGGCCAGACCTCCACCGGAGCGTGGACCGACACGCACCACGTCACCGCCTTCGGGGGGTTGATCGGGACGGTCGGCGGCGGCAAGATTACCTGGTCCAACGGCGAAACCTGGAACCAGAACTTCCTGATCTTTGGCACCAAGAATGGAACAGGAACAACGACGATCGGCGCTACCCCGAACGGGATTACGATTACCGATGCGAATGGCGCCATCTCCCATATTCAGCTCCTGAACTTCAATACCGTCGTTGGACTCGACGGTCCGATGGCAGGCCTGACGGCGTCCCGCTTCCAGGGTAAGCTCAAGTGGTCGAACGGAGCGATCTGGGACAGCTTTGACCTGAACGCCCTGAACGCCATCTTCGAGATGGCCACGGGGTATCCGATCTAGGCATTGCCGGACAACTCGATTGATTCGACGCGCGGTGGGCAGGTCCACCGCGCGTCGTGCTTTGCGCCCGGGCGCAAAGGCCAGGTGCCCCGATTCAGCCGGCAGTCCGGGATGCACACGCTACCCACTCTGCCTGACCGGCGCCGCTCCGGTGCCTGGCCGCGCGACGAAGACAGATGCCACAAAACTATGCAAGTTGTTTCACGGACACATGTTGCATCGCCATCAATGCGCCCGGCAGCGGTTCGGCCTGCCAGACTGAGTCTGCCGATTTTGGCGAAGAGTCCGAAGGGAATTCCCGTAATGGCTGTATTGGCTGAACCGATTCTACCGATATGTATGAATGGTAGGCGTTGACCGAAAACGACGCGCTCAGGCTTTGCCGTGAGGCAAAAACCGTCGTCAGGGCAGGGCAAAGGTTAACAAACGCGAAGGACTTCGTATGCGAACCCCGGTTCTCACGGTCTCCTTGAGTCTGGTTCTGTTCTCCGGTCTGGCAGCCGCCCAGGCGCAGGAACGGGTCGCGCAGACCCAGCCTGCGGCGTCGTGGGAGGAAACTGGTGACGGCGGCGATGAGTACCCCACCGACGACTCGGGGCACGCCATCATCCCGCCCAAATTCTGGTTCACAGCCCCCACCTACGGCGCCTACTTCCAGGCGGACGTCCTGTATCTGGAACGGTTGCACAACGTTCACGACATACCGATCGCCGTCGACCTGCCGCCGACTTCGGCGACTGTCCTGTCGACCAATGACGCCAAACTTTCGAATCACTTTCGCCCGGGAGCGATGTTCACTCTGGGATGGAATCTCGACCAAGTGGCGCAATTTGAAGGCACCTACTGGGGTCTCAACTCGTGGACGAACAGCGCTAGCGCGACCGACCCGGCGGGACTCCTGGGCCTGGCCGGAACTCTCCAGAACAACACCGTCGACTATATCTTCGCCGACCGGATGCAGATCGACTACGAATCGCACATCAACAATGCCGAGGCCAACTACAAGCAGACGATCGAAGGACTGACCGTCCTGGCCGGTTTCCGCTACTTCCGGCTGCTGGAGACGTTCAATATCAACTCGCACAGTTCGCTGATTGATGAAGCCAGCGATTACAAGGTCACTGCCGTCAATCAGTTGATCGGGCTTCAGCTCGGCCTGGGTCAGACCCAGCAATGGGGCGGACTGCAGGTGGGAGTCCTGGGCAAGATCGGTGCGTACGGCAACATGGCCCACCAGACGACGCTGCTGCAGGACCTGGGAAACTCCATCATCCTCAGGCAGTATAAAGCCGGTGCGACTCCCGTCTCATCGCTGGCGGAATTGGGAGTCAACGCGAGCTATCAGATCACCGACTGGCTGTCGATCCACGCCGGCTATCGGTTCATCTGGGTCTACAACGTGGCGCTGGCTCCCGATCAGCTCGACCTGTCGAACAGCCCGCCGGGCACGACCGTGATGAATCCCCATAACCACCTGATGATGCAGGGGCTCAACGGCGGCGTGGAGATTCGCTGGTAGCATGGTCCGCCGGGCGCAAGTGCTTCTCGAGGAAGCGGAACGTTCCCTGGCCGTTGATCGTGTGACCGCCGTTGAAGAACTCGATTTCGGTGCGGTCGCCGGCGCCGAGTTCGTCATACAGCCTGCGAACCTTGGCATACTCCGAGGCGACCCATTCATCGGGTGCGACGCCGTCGGCATGGCCCCGCTCGACCATGAAGGGCCGGGGAAACATCAGGTAAGCCAGCTCGGCATAATTGAACGTGCTTCCGAAGTTGAAGTAGGGCATCTCCCATTCAATTGTGAACATGAAGCTGTACCGGGCGTCGGTCGATGACACTTTGCGGGCCCAGTCGTTGAAGTCGGCGGAGCAGATCGAAAGACAGTATCGTTCCAGCAGGGGCGGAACCCGGACTGCCGTTTCGCCCCCGTAGCTCAAGCCGTAAAACGCGATCCGCCCCGCATCGACGGGCGCCAGCGATCCGAGCCAGTTCAGGATCTGCTCGTGCTGCGCCAGAATGAACGAGAAGAGCGAGGCTTTAACGGCATTCGCCTTGCGGCTCAAAAACCGGTAGCGGTCTTCTCCGCGGTACGGGTTGTGCGGCGCAAAGACGATGAATCCTCGCTCTGCCAGTTTCGCCGCGAAGTCGTGATACGCGGGCTTGTCCCCCTCGATGACATCCTGGGGCACGCCGTTACGGCCGTGCTGGCAGACGACGACGGGCCGCTTCTGGCCGGGCGCCAGATCCCTGGGGAGCAGGAGTACTCCCCACGCGAAAACGTCGGGAAACACATCGAGGACGACTTCGTACCCGGTCCAGGTTTCGCGATCGTAAATCTTGCGAATGCGAGGATTCGGTTTGAGCAGGGGATCGTCGAATTGTCCCAGCACTTCTTCCCGCAGAATCCGGCGAAAACGTGGCAGTGCGGCGCTGAATTTCTCAGGCGATTTCGGCTCGGCAGCCGCTTGCGACAGGAAAAACCGGTCGCGCACGTGATCGGCGCCGCGTACCAGCCGCTGCACGTGCTCTTCCAGCTCTTTGACCTGCCGGCGCTGCCGGTCTGCGTTGGCGGGCAATCGCAGACCCGCTGCGGTATTTGGCGCGACCTCGCCGACAGGGTCCGCGACCGACAGCATTCGCAACAAAGCATTCAGAGCTGCCGGCGATCCCGGGGTGGCCGGCTCGGATTCACCCCGGCGGATCAGGACTCGGCTGGTGGAGCCGGGGGGGACCAGGGGGCCCACCCGCGCAAATTCCGCCTCGACCGTGGCCAGGGAGGGCGTCGACAGTTTGCCAGGGGCCGCCCCCCCGCGCCTTCCGGCCCGCACGGGTGGCGGCCCCGATACCTGGGGAACGTGGCTGTATTCGACGACCAGACCGCGCGGCGCAATCAGCGAGGCCACCTCGGCGTCGCCAAATTCCCGCAGATAACCAAACAGGTTGCGATACAGCGGCTCTTCCCAGATTCGCTCGTGCGGGCCGAAGCAGCCACTGGCCAGACAGCCGTCAATGCGAGGATCAATCGCCGCGGCGTACAGTGCCACGAGCCCTCCTTCTCCCCAGCCGGCGACGCCGATTTTTGCCCGGCTGCCGGTTCGCAACCAGTCGACTGCCGCCTGCACCTTCTGCACTTCATAGCCGATCACATGCCGGCCCATGTGCCAGGCCTGCCGGAAAATCCATTCGCGGTGCGGCTGATTCGTGTACGCCACCAGGTCGCTCCCGGACCATTCATCGGAGCGATCGATGAGAGCCGGTACGAGAACCCGACAGTTCGACTGAGCCAGCCGCCGGGCGAATTGCGATTCGGCTGAGATTCCCGCGACCAGGCCCGCCAGTTGTTCGGGGGTCTGATCGGCATCGGGAAGAGCCACAACCTGGGCCGCCGGTTCGCCGTGCGGCTCGAACAGCAGGCCTTCGCCCGTCACGCCCTCGAGCACAGGCCAGCGAACTCGATAAAGCCGATACGCGGGAGTCTCGTCAATCAGGGCCGGGGATTCGTCATCGCCAAAGCGCTCCATCCGTGGCTTGTCGTGACTCGCGCGCCGATCGATAATGCCGAGCATGTGCTCAAACCGTCGGCGATTGGGGTCCACGGAAGTCGCGTAGTCGCCGCCGGGCTCCAGGTTCCGCTGCCAGTGCCGGGCGCGATGTTCTCCGGATTCGTCGATCTTGCGCTCGACGAAGCGATGCAAGCCGTCCATCATGCGGACCGCCAGATCGTCCTGCCACTCCAGCCGTCCGCCTTCCGGCGCGCTGTCGCAATCGGCGGCACACGGAACCGTCAGCAGGAGGATCACGCAGCCAGCAAAGGTGGTGTGCATCGTCAGGACTCCGGCACGACGAAAAGCCGCAGAACAGCCTGCCACGATTATGGCCGGGGCGAACCGCGAATGCACTGCCAGCGGGAACGCTGCTGGTGAACAAAGGCTCGAGAATCGCGCACTTTTTGATCCTGGCGCGCCGGCCGTTATCTGCTTTTCTGCTCGGCGCGTTCCATCCACGCGCGGGCCTCAGCGGCGAACGGGGTATCGGCGAAGCGCTCGCTGACTTCCAAAAACAGCGTGTGCGCCTCAATGGTCTGCCCGATTGCCTCCAGCGCCCGACCCGCATCGAGGCAGGCACGGGCAGCCAGGCGAAAATCGTGATCGTCGACCAGTGGCAGCCACAGGTAGGCCGCAGCCGCCATTTCGTAGTCTCGTAAAGCCGCATAAGCGCGACCGAGCAGGAACGAGGGACCAGCCCGCAGTTCCTCGGGGAGTTCATCGACGCGTCGCTGCCACTGCGCCGTCTGCCGCACGCCGGGGCTCCCGCGCAGCGCTTCTTCGCGCCAGGCTTGCATCTGCGCCAGGCTGCGGACTCGCGAGTCGGCACTTGACGAGAGCGGTTTCAGCGCGGACCGAGCCTCTTTGCCCCATTCGGCATCGTCGTATAACAGACTGGCCCCGATCAATCGGGCCGGCTCGGTCGCACCATCCAGCCACAACCGGGCTGCCCCCCGCGCATCTCGCGAAATTGTCTCCGGCGCCCAGATCAGCGGCATCAGGGAAAAATGGCGGGTCTTCGGATCGCTTTTGACCAGGGCCAGAAAGCGCGTCCCGGCTGCCACCCAGTCCCCTTGCCGCAGCCCGCAGCGAACGAGTGCTGCCAGTATCTCTCGCCGAACCCAGATGCGCGGCTCCTGCTTCAGCGCCTGGTCGAATTCGCGGACCGCTTCCTCACTGTGTCCGTCAGCCAGCAAGCGCAGGCCGCGTGTCTGGGAATCGGTCTGGGCCGTCTGAATCTCAATGACTTCCGCCGACGGATAGGTCCGCAGAGGCTCGCCGGCTTCAGTCCGGATGGAAATCTCAGCGCCGGTGTAATCTTCAATAATTCCGGTGATCGTGACCCGGGCCGAGAGATTGGCACGCTGCAGGACAACACGGTCCTCAGCAACGAGCGCGGCGGGTGTCATCCCCGCACGGCTAGCGAAAACGATCAATAACCAGATCGTCCATCGCAATCGTCGGCTCTCGCAAGAGGCAATCGTCCGAATTGGCAGGGGAACGGTCATTGTCCAGGATTCAGGAAGTCGCAAGGTCGGCTCTCGAATTGCCGCTGTCGGGTTAACGGCGCTGAAACTCCTGCACGTCGCGGTAGGCGTGGGCGCCGCCGTTGTCACGGGCCAGCTTCTTGAGAAAGTTGTCGGTCCTCAGATTGGCACCCTTGCCGAATTCGATCGTATAAATTGTCGAGCGGCCGCCGTTGCGGCGTTTGATCTTGTCGAGGTCTGCCGGATAGAGAATCGGCTCTCCGGCATCGGTCAGAAAGAAGACGACGTCGGGCGCGTAAGCGAGCGCCATCAGCAGCGCATCCAGATGCCGCGTTCCTCCATCGGGATCGACGTTTCGAACGAATTGGCTGGCGCGCGTCCGATTCGTGTCGGTGCCCCAGAACAGCGAATCCTTGCGCTCGAGATTCGGCATCGGGTGACAATGTTCGTTGTAGAAGATGACCTGAAATTGCTGGTTTTCGTCGAGCTGAGCAAGGCTGGCCAGCAACTCGGCCTTCGCGACGGCAATCGCGTTGTAGTCGTACATGCTGCCCGACGCGTCGAGAACATAGAGAAATCGCTTGCCGGTGGCGCGGTGTCCGAAGAATGACGTCCCGCCCCCCTGGCCATTTCCCTGGCCGGCTCCTCCACCGCCGCTTCCTCCAGTTCCGCCACCTCCCCCGCCGGCTCCACTTCCATCGCCCGCGCTCGATCCATTCCCGTTTCGGCCCGATGAACTTCTTCCAGTGGATCTGATCATTTGTCGCGCATCGCCGAACTGGCTCCGAAACGGTGCGGCGGCAGGTCCGGCGCTGGCCACTCTGGGGGAACTCGGTAGATCCAGGTCGACCGGCGGTGCATCATTAGTGGAATCTTCGCCCGGGTCGGGCCGCTTTGAGCGAGCGGTCAGTTGAGATGACTCGGCGGACTGTTCCTGGGCCCCATCGGATTCTCCTGCTTTTTCGCCCGCTGCCGCTGTACCAGGATAGATACCGATCCCGTCGCCGCGGGGCTGACCCGTTCCGTCACCAGGTAAGCCAGAGCCCGAACCGTTCAGCGGCGCAAAAATCGAATCGATCTCGTTGTCACCTGCTCCGGGACCGCCGAATCCCGCCGGACGCCACAGCGTTTGCCCCATCAGGAACAGCAGTGCGAGGTGCAGCGCAAGCGACAAGAACCAGCTCGGCATGGCAGGCCGGCGCGACGGCGCACCGGTTCGCCGGTGGTCAAATCGGGGCGGACGCGGCACCGCAGGAGCTTTAAGGGTCGTTGCCATACCGCGCCAACGCCGAAATGGTGAGAGATTGAAGCCGCAATCCAGACTCAAGTCTATGACCGCCAGAATTTTAGGTCAACGGGAGTTCAGCCCGTTGCCGGCTGACCGCGGATTCAAGGCCGGACCAGCACCCAACCCTGGCGATTGCACTCGCGGAAGCTTGCCACGTGGCAACCGGAGAGCGATGATTACGTGCATGCAGCGGTGACCGGGCACTGATTATCGAATTCAGGAACGCGACATGCTCCGCAGTCAGTTCTTCGAGCCGTTCGTCCCCGACGCAGCCAATCCGTTTGATGCACGCAAAGCCGCTCACTTATTGCGACGCGCGGGGTTTGGTGCGTCGCCCGCAGAGACCGACGCGGCCGTCGCCAAAGGGCTGGAAGAGACGGTCGACGATCTGTTTGCCGATGCTCCCGACAGCGAGCAGGATTTTGACCGGACGTTTGCGGCGATCAGCGGCCGGTTCGTGAACGCCAGCGATGCCAGGGTCTGCCAGGCCTGGTGGTTATTTCGCATGCTGACGACGCGCGTTCCGCTGCGCGAGAAGTTGACGCTCTTCTGGCATGGGCATTTTGCGACCAGCATTCACAAAGTCGAAGACACTCAGCTGATGCTGCAGCAAGTCGACACGTTGCGCCGCCTCGGTTTGGGATGCTTCCGCGAATTGGTCCTTGCCATCGCCAGGGATCCGGCCATGATCGTCTGGCTGGACGGCGAATCCAACGTCAAAGATCACCCGAATGAGAATTTCGCCCGTGAGTTAATGGAGCTGTTCACCTGCGGAATCGGAAATTACACCGAGCAGGACGTGCTCGAGGCCGCCCGGGCATTTACTGGTTGGCACCGCGAGGGACCCCGGTTTGCCTTCACCGCCGACGTTCACGATTCCGGTGCCAAGCGGATTCTGGGGCGGCGCGGCAAATTCGACGGCAGCGACGTGATCGACCTCCTGGCAGCGCATCCGGCGACACCCCGCTTCATCGCTCGAAAGCTGCTGCGGTTCTTTGCCTGCCCCAATCCGACAGATGCCGTCGTGGCCGAGGCGGCCGAGCTTTATGATCGCACGCAATTGAATACGCGCCTGTTTGTTCGGGAACTCTTCCAATCGCGGTACTTCTTCTCGGAGGACTGTCTTCGCACACGAATTTCCAGCCCGGTGGAATTTGTCGTCGGCACCGTGCGCACTCTGAATATCCGCCAGCCCGCCCTCGATCTGGTCGATCAAGTGACCACGATGGGGCAGGAACTGCTGGCCCCTCCGAACGTCAAAGGCTGGGACGGTGAGGAGAAATGGATCAATTCGACGACTCTCGCGGCACGCATGACATACGCGCGAGGAGTCCCCGAGATGAATGCCGATGGCAACGGCCTGCGGCCCGATTGTCCGATCGCCGAGTTTGTCCCGCCCGACGAGAAGTCACCGTTAACCATTGTGGAACGGCTCGCCCAGGTGCTGTTCCAGGGAGAATTGTCTGCCGAAAGCCGCGACGATTTCGTCAAGTTTCTCACGGCTGGCGAAGACGGTCCCCAGCCAGAAGCCTTCCGCGACGACGAAGGATTTCGCACCACCAAGATCCGCCAATTGCTCGCCGTCATGCTGCAGCTTCCGGAATACCAGGCTTATTAAGCGGAAGTTCTCGTGGAATCGGAATACCGACCTCTCGACGTTGTCTGCGAAAGTCGGGCTCTCAACAGGAGTTTCGCAAATGCCCACCTCACGCCGTGAATTTCTCAGCGTCGCCGGACTTTCGTTTGTTTCGCTGGGGGCCTGGGCGCCGCGATTTCTCGCGCAGGCTGCACAAGCGGCCGAAGCAGCCGCCAGCACCAATCGCGTGCTGGTGGTCGTCGAGCTTTCCGGCGGAAACGACGGCTTGAACACGGTAATTCCATTCGAGAACGACCTGTATCATCGCAACCGCCGCGCGCTGCGAATCCCCAAGGAGAGTGTGCATCGCCTCAATGACCAGGTCGGTCTGCATCCGTCGTTCGCAGCGTTTGCCGAACTCTACAAGGAAGGTCGACTGGCCGTCATTCAAGGGGTCGGGTATCCCGAACCGGACCGGTCCCACTTTCGCTCGATGGAGATCTGGCACACGGCCAGCACAAAAAAACTCCCGCCGGACACGGGCTGGCTGGGACGGACCCTCGATCAGATTCCGGGTGCGGAACGTGACGGCAACATTCCCGGACTGGCCCTGACAAGTAGCCTCCCGCAGGCCTGCCTGGCCGGGAAGGCGGTCGTCCCGGTCGTTGGTGAACTCGAGGCTTTCGCCAGCGCAGAGCAGCCGGACCAGAAAGAGATTGCACTGCGCCGTAAACTGAGTACGGCCACAGGCAGCGCGAATCGACCAGTGACGTTTCTGCGGTCGCAGGCAGCAGCCGTTTACCGGACAGTCGACAAGTTCAAAGCCGCCGCCGATAAGTACAAATCCAGTATCGAATATCCGGGATCGTCCCTCGGCCAGCAGTTGAAGCGTGCCGCTCAGATCCTCGCAGGCGAACTGGGAGTACGGGTCATGTTTGTATCACAGGACGGCTACGACACGCACTCGAATCAGGCCGAGCAACACTCCGGGTTGCTGGCAGATCTGGCAGGTTCAATTGCAGCGTTTGGTCGGGACCTTCGCGGACTGGGTCTGGAAAACCGGGTCGCCACGCTGATCTTCAGTGAGTTCGGCCGGCGCGTCGACGAAAACGCCAGTGCAGGAACCGATCACGGGGCCGCCTCGTGCCTGTTCGTCGCCGGCGCGGGAATCCAGGGAGGGCTCCACGGCGAATATCCGAAACTGGACAAGCTGGATGAAGGCGACCTGATCTTCAACACCGATTTCCGCAGCGTGTACGCAGCGCTGCTGGAGAAATGGCTCGGTTGCGACTCGAAGGCAATCCTGGGCGCAGAATTTCCGCACCTCAAACTGGTCTGATGGCCAGCGCCGCAACTTGCTTGAGCGTTTGGCCGATACTCTCACGAACGACCAGGTCGGCGATTCCATCCAGGGGCGTCGGCTCGCGGTTGATGATGACGAGCCGCGCTCCCTGCTGCTTGGCCAGCGCGGGGAGGCCTGCGGCCGGGTGCACCACCAGCGACGACCCCAGCGCCAGAAACAGATCGCAATCCCGAGACGCTGCCAGCGCCTGTTCGAGGACGGTTTCGTCCAGCGGCTGGCCGAATGAAATCGTGGCGTGCTTGAGCGGCCCACGGCACTCGGGGCACTCGGGCGCTACCTGGGTTGCGACGAATTGATCCACCCAGGGATCCGCCGGCCAGCGGCGTGAGCAGGTCAGGCAACTCACTTCGCGCGCAGTCCCGTGGAGTTCGAGCACCTGGCGGCTGCCGGCAGCCTGGTGCAGGCCGTCGATGTTCTGGGTGATCACTCCGCACAGGCGCCCGGCGGCTTCCCAGGCGGCCAGGACCCGATGGCCGTCGTTGGGCTGCGCTCCGGCAAAGTCGCGATGCGCGATGCTTTTCTGACGCCAGTATTCCTGGCGTGCCGCCGGACTGTGCAGGAAGTCTTCGAAGTAGACAGGCTGGGCCTGCGACCAGATTCCCGTCGGCGACCGAAAATCAGGTATCCCGCTTTCCGTGCTGATCCCGGCGCCCGTGAAGGCCACGGTAGTCGTTGCTTCGGCCAGCCATGCGGCAATTTGCGAGACGTCTTGCATCGGCGATTCGGTGATCAATCCGTTCGTCAACCCGCACCGCGTCGGTCTGCGTGTCCCAGCCAGGCTCAGTGTGGCGGGGGCGGGCTGTTCTGGAATGCACGATTGCGGAACAGGAAATCGATGATGTTCCCTTCGTGTGGCTGCAGCCAGTTGAGCGCGATCGTCTTCAGCGCACCGATATTGAGCCGGTCGATGTTGGTCGCGTCCAGCAATGCTTGTGAGAATTTCGGGTCCTTCGTGATCGCCGAACAGACCAGCGTCTGGCCGATCGAACTGAGCATCTGTTCTTGCGGACAGTCGACGACCGCCACAAAGGGGAACATATACTCGGCCTTGGCCATCGCCGGCTCAGAACTTGTGCAATGAATCACCGTGGGACGCAGATAATCACAACGCTCCTGCTTGACCAGGCGCGGCCCGTTGCGGTATTTCGCCGTCACTTCGGTCACGCCGGGCTGCTGGCAGCCGTCGTCGATCTGGGCTGACACGGCGTCGGCCTGGCCGGGAACGGTAAAGGGGGCCAGAGCCGCATTCTTATCGGTCATCGGTAGTGGGGCGACCGGAGCAAGCCGTTGTGCCAGCGCGTCGGCAATTTCAGCGCCGTGCCGCGAGGCCCAGATTCCCGAGCAGTTGATGCAACCGCGGCCGCTGTTGAGCAGCACGCTGTCGGCCATCAGATCGAGGTGCTGGCGCCAATTGTCGACTTCGTCGTCACCCAGAATGATCTTGCTGAAACCCGGGCCATGCACCTGGACTCGAGGATTGCCATGATAGCGTTCGACAGTAGGCAGCCCGCCGAAAATCATCGTCCGGTCGCAATTCTCAATGACCGCGGCCCCCACGTCAGGACCACCGGGATAAATGGCGATCGCTTCACGCGGCACTCCGGCCTGGCAGAACGCTTCCGTCATGCGGTAGGGAGTCCACGGCTCCTGCGGCCCGGGCTTGAGCACCAGGCCAATCTGCAGGGGAATCACCGGCATCCACAGCGTGTGCACCCCCGGCGAATTCGATGGCAGCACCATCCCCAGTGCCGGGCTGTACGCCTGGTAGCTGAGCATCACCCCGCGTGCTTCGGTTCCGTAGCCCTTCGACAGAATATCGAGAGGCAACCCGCGAGTCAGTGCGTCGAGGATTTCGCGCATGTGGGTCAACACGAAGTAGTTCTTCTTCATGTTGGCCGCCGACATATGCTCGGGAAGCCCGGTCGTCGCCGACTGCATGCGGCAGAATTCTTCGGGAGTTTGCGTACCAGTGCCGAGCGGCAGCTTGGCATTGAGATACAGGTCGCCGGCCTTGGCGGCCATTTCGATCAGGCGATCAATCGGAATCTCGCGCAAGGCATCGCGGGCGCGCTGGGCGTGGCGTTTGTCCATCTTCAGCATGCCGCCGTTGGCTTGATGGACCTTCGCCAGCACTTCACCGGTTTCGAAGTGCACGACTTCCTGCTTTTCGAGGCTTTCGTACGGTTTGCCCCAGCGGATTACGGGAATTTCGAGCACAGATCACTCCAGTGGAGATTTCAGATTGGGAATTCGGCGTTCGGATTTTCTCTAATACACGCCGACCGTCGTCGTCTTGGCATACTCATGAAACGGGCGAGTGCCGCTGATTCCGTCCCAGGGATATTTGTCGAACGGCAGCTCGCGCTCCCCTTCGTCACGTTCCATGAAACCGGGAATGAACGTTTCCCTCGTGAGCGTCGTCAGCTTGACCCGCCCTGTCTGGCCGTAACCGACGAGCTGATTGTAATCCTTGAAGTCGACGACTTCGATCGCGGCCCGCGGCTGTGGCGCGAAGTACGTGATCTTGTAATTGTCAGCCGGATCAAACGGCTTGCCGCAAGCCAGCCCCATCAGCGTATTGCCATACGTGGGCGTCATAAAGACGCCGTCGAGTAACTCATCCATGGCGAACCGATACCACTGCGGAGTGAATTCCGTACCGCCCGAAAAGATCCCGGTGATTCCGGCCTGGCGAATGCTCGAGCCCTGGTCGATCAGCTTCATCGCCAGCGCCTCGAGCAGCTTGGGAGTCGTAAACATGCATTTGACGTCGTGGCCGGCCGACAGGATTGTCAGCGCCTGGTCGATCACGTGATCTCTGTACGCTTCCATCTCCTTCATATTGCCGCGCTTGATGAGCTTGACCACCCAGCGTGGATCAAGGTCCACGCAGAAGCAGATGCCCCCGCGGAACTGCGCCAAATGCTCGACCGCCAGTCTGAGGCGACGGGGCCCGCTGGGGCCGAGCATCAGCCAGTTGCTCCCCTTCGGAAACTTGTCATCAGGGAGTGTTGCGCTGAACATCTCGTAGTCGGTCTTCCAGTCGTCAATCTGCATGCGACTCTTGGGAATCCCGGTGGTCCCGCCGGTTTCGAAAACGTAAACCGGCTTCCCCTTGAGCCCCTGGGGAATCCAGCGCTGAATCGGCCCGCCGCGCAGCCACTCATCTTCAAACGACGGAAACTTCCGCAGATCCTCGTAGCACTGCACGGCTTTCCGGGGGTCGAACCCGAGGGATCCGGCCTTTTCCAGCCAGAACGGGCAGCCGGTTGCCGGGTTGAAGTGCCATTCGATCGTCTCGCGGACGTGCGCGTCGAGTCGTTCTTTGGCTGCGGCCACCTTGGCAGCCAGTTCTGGAGAGATTGTGCTCACGGTCAAGTAGACTCCGGCCAGGGCGGGACGATGATTGGGTAGGAATACCCCCAAAAGACACCACGCGGGGTAGACCTCCATCTTAGGGAATCAGGGGGACTTTTCAACGCAGCCGGACTCCCCCCTGACGCATTCGCTGCGGTTCAACGCAGCGCGATTGACGCCGAGACATCCCGCGCGGCAGCCCGGCAGAACGGGTGATCGAATCTGCAGGTCGACCGAGCTCAACGGCGCAAATGCCAATCAAAACGAGGTTTGCAGAGGCAACCGCGTTCTCGCGAGTTGTGAGACGCGATCGCACGTTGAGCAAGCGGACAACTGTTGCGCCGGTCAATGAATTGACAGTCTCATACCATTGCCGACGCTTCGACGGCACAGGTCGCCCCTGTCGATCAGCTAGCGGCCGCCATGTCCGCCGCCGCCCCCTCCAGGGGGAGCTCCCGGCAAACCGCCCGGCGGGCCCGGAGATCCGCCTCCCGGAGGTGCACCCGGCATGCCGCCGCCATGGCCACCCGCTCCCCCGCCCGACATTCCGGAGGGCGGCATGCTCATTCCAGAGATGGGTGCACCGGGGGCAGTAAACTGCACCGGTCCGGTTGCGCTGGCGGTAGCCCGGCCCCCAGGGGACCCCGGTAAGCCGCCACCAAGAGTGAACGTCTGGCCGTTTGTGAGCGGAATCGATCCGGCACCAGTAACCGGCGTCCCCAGACCGACGTCATTTCCATTCCTGACTCTCTTACCGCTGTTCAGGCTGGTGGCGTCAGTGTCGGCATCAGCCTTTTTCTTCTTTTTCGAATCGCCGGCATTTTTCGAATCGCCGGCACCCACCAATTCGTCGGCAGCCGGCTTATTCGTGGGAGTCCAGGTTGAGTAACGTCTCTTTCGAAGCTGGGCGCTTCCTTCCGAAGTGACCAAAACTGAAAACGCGATCGCGACCAGGACTGCGACGCACCAGTGTCGAGAGTTCGATGTGCCCATCTCTATGCTCCCTCTCGCAGGAAAGAATAAAACGAACGGAAAGGAATTCTCTCAAAACCCGAATACGCATCAATTGGCACTGATTTCAGTGTATTCGGCATGCTAACCGCAGAGACCGCAAAACGCAAGGTTTTTCGGGCCAGATCCGACCACAGAATCGTGCCGGTCTCAATGACAAACGTGCGCCCACTTGCTACAACCAGAATCAACGGCTTTTGTGGAGTGCCGACACGGAGGGACAGGCAGTGGGGGGGCAGATTATTGGCATAATTCCGGCTCGCCTGGCCTCAACTCGGTTGCCGCGCAAGCTGCTCCTTCGCGAAACCGGCAAGCCGATGATTCAGCACACCTGGGAGTCGGCCCGCCGGGCTCGAACCCTGTCCGACGTGCTGGTTGCAACCGACAGCCCGGAAATTGCCGAGTCGGTCCGCGGTTTTGGCGGCCGCTGCGAGTTGACGGGGGAACATCCCAGCGGGACTGATCGGATCGCCGAAATCGTCAACCGCGCATTTCGGAGTGCGGAAGTGATCGTCAACATTCAGGGAGATGAACCCGAAGTGGACCCGGAATCAATCGATCTCCTGGTGCAGCTGCTCAAAGACAGGCCAGCAGCTCAGATGTCGACGCTGGCGACTCCGATCCGCACGCGAGAAGTTCGCGACAGCCACTCGTGCGTTAAGGTCGTCTGCGCAGGCGACGGCCGGGCCCTGTACTTCAGTCGCAGCCTGGTCCCGTTCTGCCGCGATCGGGACCCCGATGAACTGCTGTCGTCTGCTTCTCCCTGGTTATTGCATCTTGGCCTGTATGCATACCGCGCCGAATTCCTGATGAAGTTAACAAAGCTGCCGGTCAGTCGGCTGGAACAATTGGAAAAACTGGAGCAATTGCGCGCGATTGAGGCCGGCGCGGCAATTCAAGTAGGAATAGTTGAACGCTCCACGATTGGAATTGATACGCCTGAAGATTATGCTCGATTTGTCGCCAGGCAGCGCGACCGTCACCACGGTTGAGCCGCTGCTTTCCCGATCCCGGATATCTGTAAGTTCGATTCATGACTAAGCACATTTTTGTCACTGGTGGTGTCGTCAGTTCGCTCGGAAAGGGATTGACCGCTGCGTCGATCGGACTCCTGCTCGAAAAGCGCGGGCTGCGTGTCCGCATGCAGAAGCTCGATCCCTACATCAATGTGGACCCCGGGACGATGAGCCCGTACCAGCACGGCGAGGTCTATGTCCTCGATGACGGAGCTGAAACCGATCTCGACCTGGGGCACTACGAGCGCTTCACCAACAGTCTGCTGTCGCGAGATTCCAACTTCACGACCGGGCGAATTTACCAGAGCGTCATCAACAAGGAACGGCAGGGCAAATATCTCGGCAAGACTGTGCAGGTCGTGCCCCATATCACCGATGAAATCAAATCATCGATCCGCAAACTCGCGGTTCCCGAAGTTGACGTCGTCATTACCGAACTGGGCGGAACGGTGGGCGATATCGAGGGCTTGCCGTTCCTCGAGGCGATTCGTCAGATTCCGCTGGATATCGGCCGCCAGAATTGCCTGTTCATCCATCTGACGCTCGTTCCATTTCTCAAGGCTGCCGGCGAAGCAAAGACCAAGCCGACCCAGCACAGCGTCGGCCAGTTGCGCCAGATCGGTATTCAACCCGACATTCTGATCGTCCGTACCGAACGCGAACTCGGTCGCGAGAACACCGATAAAATTGCCCTGTTCTGCAACGTCGAAAAGAATGCCGTGATCGAGGAACCCGATAAGGAGTTTTCGATTTACGAAGTCCCCCTCGGGCTCGTCGAGAATGGCCTCGACCAGTTGATTGTCGACAAACTCGGGCTGCAGGCACGGCCGATCGACATGAGCGAGTGGCAGAATCTGCTGCACAAAGTGCGCCATCCCGAACACGAAGTCACGATCGCCGTCGTGGGCAAGTACATCCAGCATAAGGACGCCTACAAGTCGATTTACGAGGCGCTCGACCACGCCGGGATCGGCCATTCGACACGCGTCATCGTCAAACGCATTGAAGCCGAAGAATTGCAGCGCCAGGGGGCCGAGGTCAGCCTGAGCGGGACCGACGGAGTGCTCGTTCCCGGTGGCTTCGGCGATCGCGGAATCGAAGGCAAAATCGACGCGATTCGTTTCGCCCGCCAATGCGATCTGCCGTTTTTTGGGATTTGCCTGGGCATGCAATGCGCGGTCATCGAGTTCGCCCGCAATGTGCTGCACCTGGCGGACGCCAACAGCACGGAATTCGCCGGCGACACCGGCCACCCCGTGATCTGTCTGCTCAACGATCAGCGCAAGGTCACCGATAAGGGTGCCACGATGCGGCTGGGAGCCCACGACTGTTTGCTGGAGCCCTCGTCGCGTGCGGCTGAATGCTACGAGGCCGAGCGAATTTCCGAGCGGCACCGCCATCGGTACGAATTCAATCCGGAATATCGGAATCAGTTTATCGAAGAGGGGATGCGTCTCTCGGGGCTGAGCCCCGATGGAAACCTCGTGGAGATTGTCGAGTTGGCAGACCATCCCTGGTTCCTGGCAGTCCAGTTTCATCCCGAGTTCAAATCGAAGCCGAACCGGGCGCATCCCCTGTTTTCGGGCTTCATCGAAGCGGCACTGCAGCATCACCAGCAGCGACTCCAGATGACGCTTTAGGACCGAGATCCGCATCGCGATCGCAGGCGGGCCGATTGTGGGACAGCGCAGCTCGGCCTCCCCATCCCGCCTGCCGTCTCGATCGTCGTGTACTGCGGCCTGAGATCCGGTCTGCCTCCCAGCGATTGACGGCACGGCAATATGGTTGGCATCATCAATCTCAACAAGCCGGCCGGAATGACCTCCCGCCGGGCCGTCGACATCGTGTCGCGATTGGCGGGTACGAAGCGCGTGGGTCATGCCGGTACGCTCGACCCCTTGGCCAGTGGAGTGCTGGTCGTTTGCCTGGGGTGGGCGACGCGTCTGGTCTCGTACATTCAGCAGCGCCCGAAACGCTATCGCGCCACGTTCCTGCTCGGAATGCGCAGTGATACCGACGATACCGAAGGCACCCTGATCGCCGAACCAGACGTCACGCCTCCGGCACGCGAAACGATCCAGGCCTGCCTGACCCGCTTCGTCGGGCTCATCGATCAGGTTCCGCCGCAGCATTCGGCTGCAAAGGTCGGGGGTATCCGGGCCTATCAGCATGCGCGCCGCGGGAGAACCGTCGAAATCAAACCGCGTACGATTGAAGTCCATTCCATCAACCTCGTCAGCTACAGCTTTCCCGATCTCTCAATAGAAATCGAGTGCGGGTCGGGCACGTATGTCCGGTCGATCGGGCGGGACCTGGGCAACATGCTGGGCTGTGGTGCCGTGATGAACGGCCTCGTCCGCACGTCGATCGGCGAATTCACAATTGAATCGGCCGTTCGACCGGAAACGATGACCCGCGCAGACCTGCCTGAGGTCCTCCTGCCCCCCCGAGCCGCCGTCGCCCACTTACCGCAATTTCAGTGTACGACCGACGATCAGCACGAATTTGGCCGCGGGCGGTCGATCCCCTGCTTTCCGGCGCAGGACCTGTCTTCCGGGGCTGAGGTTGCGGTTTCCGACAGTGCGGGATCCTTGCTGGCTCTGGCCGAATTTGACGCCTCCCGGCATGTTTTGCGACCGCGTCAGGTTTTCTTCAAAACTCCATCGGGCGACACGGTTTAGGATGTCCCACCGCCTGGCCGGATTCTCACCTTGAGGCAGATGCCGATTTGGGGTATCTAGGCCGTCTCAAATTCTCGCCCGGCTCCCCCACTCCCGTCAGCTCACCTCCGCAACGGATCCCATTCGGGAACCAGACGCATGCGACTGCTGCTTCCAATCGTTTTGACAATGGCGTGCCTTGCGCCGTTGCGGGCAGCGCCGGCGGTCGAGTTTCCGTACGACGCCGTTGTCGAAGCCGACGAAGCATATGTCCGGAGCGGTTCGAGCAAAAAGTACTATCCGACCGGCAAGCTGCACCGCGGCGATCGCGTGACGGTTCAGCGCCACGACCCCGGCGGCTGGTTCATGATCTCTCCCCCCCCCGGCAGCTTCAGCTGGGTGCCGGCAAAGTATGTTCGCAAGACCTCTGCCGATCGCGGCGTGATTACCACGAACAATGTTGTGGTCCGGGTAGGGAGCTTCGAGAGCGACATTCGCGAGGTTTACCAGCGCAAGCTGGCTCAGGATGACGAGCTGCGGATCATCGGCGAAAAAATGCTGTCTCCCGAAACGGGGCACGGTTCCGCCGAACTGTGGTATCGCATTGAGCCACCCCGCGGAGAATGGCGGTGGATTTCAGGCCAGGATGTCGCTGCGGTCGGTGGTGGCCATCGACCAGCATCGGACGATCCCTTCGAGGCGCCGGCCAAATCGGCGAGTTCGTCCCGCTCGCCACCGTTGCCCCGTGCCGATGACGCTGATGCGACTTCCGATCCGCAGCCGTCCGAATTCAGCAGCCGCGAATATGTGGCTGGCGAGGACAAAACTGCCGGACGCGGGCTGGCCAGTCGCCCGCTGATTCGCAAAAAGACCGGCTCGGGAAAAAGCAGCGATGCTGGAAAAGGCCACGAGGCGATTCTCGCCGAGCTGGATCGCCTCGACGCGCGGTTCCGATCAATTCTTGACAAACCCGCGCTGGAATGGGATTTCGACCAGCTCGAGCGGGACTATCAGGCACTCCGCGAAGAAACCGGCGCCGCAAACATCCAGCAGATGATCGATACGCGGCTCGACCGCATCGCCAGTTACCGGAAAACCCGGGCCGAAGAGGAAGAGGTTGAGCGGCTCCATTCAGAAACGCTACGGCGCGACGCTGAGCTGGCCGAACTCCAGCGCCAGCAGGAGGCGAGGCTCTTGAGCTTGCGCCAGCCCCGCTACGACGGCGCCGGGATTGTGCAGCGCTCGGCCCTGCCGGGGCGCGGATCCCCGAAATACGCATTGTTGAATCAGAACGGAAAGGTTCTGGCCTATCTCGTACCGGCGCCGGGAGTGAATCTCGACGGCTGGGTCGGTCGACCGGCGGGCGTCGTCGGTCCTCGTGTCCCAAATCCGGCTCTGAAAGCCGATTTGATCACCGTCAATCAGCTCGTCCCTGTGCGATTGACGCCCTGAGGGCTCGCTAGCGAACTCCGACTTACTGCGCACTCCCTTCTGGGATCGCAGCAACTGCTGAATCATCGTCGGCGGTCCGTCGTTGAACCGGAAACCGCACAGTCTTCCAGAAGAGCACCAGCAATACGATCGCGGCTGCAGCCGGAACCGCAAACAGTTTCGGGGGGCTGGACTTGAACTGCTCGCGCAGCACTCCCCCAAACAGAGTTCCGAGCGGAAACCCGATACCCAGCGTGACAAACGACAGCAGGTTCTGGGCGCTGGCCCGCAGATCCTTGCTGCACTGCGAGTCGAGATAGAGCTGCGCAACAATAATCAGGAACACATGGCAGACGCCGTGCAGCGCGAGTCCGGTCAAGACGAGCGTCCACGGAGCTCCGATCGCGAAGAAACCGTAGCGCAGAGCCCAGGCCGCGATCCCCAGCGCGAATATCGCCTTCAGCCCCAGATGCCTGAGCAGGTACGACAACAGCAATAGCGCCGGAAATTCAGAGACCTGCCCGACCAGCATCACGGTCGGCACCCAGTTGCCAGGCACTCCCAGGTCATTCAGCAGGGGGGGGACCGCCATGTTGTACAGGGGGACGACCAGCACAGCCAGGAGGCAACTGATCCCGATAAACAGCGAAAACGTCCGATCGCGAAACATCCCGAGGACCGCCAGCGGAGCGACCCGACCGTGCTCGGTCCTGGCCGGCGGGGTGTGCGGCAGAAAGACGCAGAAGCTGCTCAGCGCAAACGAGAGAATCGCGCTCATCCGGAAGCAGTCGGATTCTGTCGATCGCGGAAGCATTCGAAAGAACTCGTGAACCGTTTCGACGGCCCCCCAGGCCGGCCGCTCGCGTTGCAGCCAGCCGAAGACCTGATCGCGTTCGAGCCAGAACGACAATCCCAGGCCGCCAATCATCCAGCCGACGGTTCCCCAGACCCGCACCTTTCCGAACTGCCCGTCTGGATCGGGCAGGTTTCGAAAGCACAGAGCACTCACGAGCGGCACTGTCGGAACGTAGGCCACCGCAAAGATTCCCACCAGCCAGAGCAGCGACTGAAAGTTTCCCGCCGTGACTTTGTACAGGTCCATCGCCATGGCCAGTGAGTACAGCGATACACCGCCGACGAAATGGCTGATCGCCAGCACCTTTTCGATGGCTGCCCAGCGGTCGGCGACCTGGCCGACGACGAATGGCGCCACCCACAGTCCCACAGCCATGACGGCGTACAATTGGGACTGCTGGTGCTTGGTCAGATTGATCGAGTCCCAATAAATCGGGAGGTAGGTCATCACGGCCCCGGTGATTCCCCATTCGAGACACCACAGGACAGACAGCCGCCAGCGCAAATTCCAGTTCAGACCGCCCGCCATGAGGACACATCTCCGCGCCGTTCTGCCTGCCGAGCCACCGCGAGAATCAGACAGCATACCAATCCGTACCGATTTTTGGGACCGCGTTCGGGTTCGACCGATCGCCGACCTCTGGCGCCAGGGCGCGACCTGTCCCGAGCCGTTGTCGGACAATCACAGGGGATCGGCTAGACAATCCGTGTTGCCGCCGGTATCTGGAGAGTTGGCAGGCACGGTTCGGACGCTGACTGCCAGTCGACTTCAGCGACACGTGGCGGACACTCCATTGCCCGAAGGCAAGCCGGACAAACCTGAGTACGTGACAGTCACCTGCCCGACGTGCCATGAGCGCATCGGTGTCCGGCTGACAATCCAGGCGCAGACAATTCACTGCACGTTCTGCGAAGTGCCGGTTCCGGTTCCCTCGCTCGAAGAGGCGCGCCGAAAACGTGCCATGCAATCGCCGTTCCCGACACCGACTGTCGAAGAGTACGCGGTCGCTGCCCCGGATCAAGCCCCGCACCGGAAATCACTCCGCGGAAAATCGGGCCGGCCGGTGGCTGAACCGCCTGTGGAGTTCAATCTCAGCCTCGAATGCCCGACCTGCCACGAACTCGTCAGAGCCAGCGCCGGCGAGGTCACGCAAACTGTACCGTGCCCCTTCTGTGCCGCCCCGTTGACGGTACCTGATCGCAAGACAGTGGCCGGCTGGCGCAAGAAGAACGTCGAACCGTCCTCTCGAGAGAAAATCGGAGAATATGAGACCGGAGCCGTGCAGGCATCGAAGACGCTGCGCCCCGGCAACGTGTTCGACCGGCTTGCTGAAGTCCGGCGCGAAGCCGTGCCGGACCCTCCACGCTGGACATTCTTTTCCGGCGTCTTCAGCGTGCCCTGGCGCGACGAAGCGTTCATTCGCTGGCTGTACCAGTCCATCGGATTTACCATTCTGCTCTTGATCATCGTCGAGACTCTGGGGGTCTACAGCAGCAAGTTCGGGACGACCCACAACGGGATCGTCCTGATCCTCGTCGGCATTTCGCTGTTCTGGATCGGACTGTGGACCGCGTCGTATTCCGCCGCATGCGGTGTTGCCGTTCTGGAGTCGACCGGCGGCGGACTCGACAGGATCGAAGGCTGGCCGGAACCCAACTGGAAGGAATGGATGGTTGACCTGCTGTATCTGAGCTGGATCGGCGCCATTCCCATGAGCCTCAGCTATGGGTTGATGCGGCTGACCGAACTCTGGGGACCCCGTTTGATCTGGGTGTGGCCGCTGGCGTTCTTCGTGATGTATCCGATCTCGCTGCTGTCGGCATTAGAGGCCAATTCGATCTGGGTGCCGCTGACTATGCCAATTCTCGCCAGCCTGTGGCGCTGGTGGTGGGCGTGGGGCCTGTTCTATATTCTGACAGGTCTCTTGTTGGGGGGCCTCGCTGCGTTCATGGGCTTCGCCCTCGCGACGTCACACGCGTACGTCGTCATCCTGCTGGCGCCGCTCGTGCCGGCGGTCTGGCTGATTTATTGCCGATTGCTGGGGCGACTGGGATGGCGAATGACGTCCCGTCCGCCGACCGGGCGCCGGCCGACTGTGAGTTGAAGGTAAATCCCATGGCTGCCGTGAAAAAAGCTATCCTCGGCGAACCCGGAGAGGTCGATCTGGCCGCCTATTTCGGCCGGATCGGTTACTCCGGACGCCCCGAGGCAACCCTGGCCACGCTCAAGGATCTGCACCAGGCTCACGCCACGCGAATTCCGTTCGAGAATCTCGATGTCATGCTGCGTCGTCCGATCCGCCTCGACCTCGCGAGCCTGCAGGAAAAGCTCGTCCGTAATCGGCGTGGCGGCTACTGTTTCGAACAGAACCTGCTGTTCGCCGCCGTCCTGGAACGACTGGGCTTCTCGGTCACCTTGCTGCAGGCGCGCGTTCGCTTTGGAACGCAGCGCGTGCTCCCGCGCACTCACGTCGCGCTCGCCGTTGAATTCGCAGGTCAGCCGTGGCTGGCTGACCTGGGGTTTGGAAGTTGCGGCCTGCTCGAGCCGATTCCCCTTGAGCCCGGTGAGTTCCGACAGTTCTCCTGGGTCTACCGGCTGGAACGTGAATCCGACGAGTGGGTGCTTCGCGCCCCGGTTGGCGGAATCTGGCAGGACCTCTATGCCTTCTCGCTGGAACCGCAACTGGCCGTCGATTTCGAACCGGCCAATCACTACATGTCGACGCACCCCGACTCCCGCTTCGTCAGGGTCCTGACGGTGCAGCACGTGAGCCCCGATATCCGCCGGGTCCTGCGAAACACCGACTTGATCACCACGACTGCGACCGGCGAGAGCATCCGAACCATCTCGGGCGAGACTGAACTTCTGCCGCTGCTCGAAACGGAATTCGGGCTCAGTTTCCCTCCCGGAACACAACTCCTGCCAGCTCGCTGAGCCTTCACTGCTTCTTCACGGATTCGACATCACCCTTTCGCGGCCCGCACCGAGCATCACACCGCTTTGGCAATCGAGACTTCAGGCTTCCTCCGTCGAAAGTGGGCTGATCTGATGCGTGCTGACAGACGCTGGTTATCGGGACTTCTTCTCTCGTCCTTGTTCGCGATCGTCCCAGATCTGGCGATTCTTCCCGTCCACGCGGAAATCACGCTCCTGGGCACAGCGCGCCTCGAAGGCAAACAGAGGGATCACTCGGGCCTGACCGAGAAGCTGAATGGAGGCATACCTCACAATCGCCTCGGTGGCATCTCGGCGATTGAGTACTCCGGAAAGGACGACGAGTACGTGCTGCTCCCCGACCGGGGACCGGCCGACGGCGCAACCGACTACCTGTGCCGGTTCCATCGGCTCAAACTCGTCGTCGAACCGGGCGGAACGCCGGTCGTTACCGCCGTTCTGCTGTCGACGACCATGCTGACCGACGAGGCCAGCCGGAATCTCGTCGGTTCGGCCACCGCGTTCGATGCCCACGATCAAGCCCGCGGACTGCGATTCGACCCCGAAGGGTTGCGCGTCAATCGGCGCGGGAGCCTCTACCTCTCAGATGAATACGGACCCTCCGTCTACGAGTTCTCCAGCTCCGGCAAACGGACGGCCGTCCTCAAGGTGCCGCAGCGATTTCGGATCGCACATCCTGCCGCGGCGCCCGAGGATGAACTGGCCCGCAACACAACCGGCCGACAACCGAACGGCGGACTCGAAGGGCTCGCCATCACCCCCGACGGCTCTCGACTGTACGGTTCGATGCAGCGGCCGCTGATTCAGGACAGCAGGCCGGGCAAAGAAGGAATCAAGCGCCACGGAACCAACACGCGCATCATCGAATTCACGATTGCCCGCGGCACGACGCGCGAATTTCTGTACCCTCTCGACGACTCGTCCAATGGCGTCAGCGAAATCCTGGCGGTGAACAGCCACGAGTTCCTCGTCCTGGAGCGCGACAGCCGGCTCGGTGCCGAAGCGGCCTGTAAAAAGATCTTCAAGATCGATCTGGCCGGGGCGACCGACCTCAGCCAGCGCGACGTCCTGCCTCCCGACGGGATTCCCGCCGACGTCGCGGCGGCCCGCAAGTCCCTGTTTCTCGATTTGCTCGCTCCGCGCTTCAGGCTGGCCGGTTCGGATTTTCCCGAGAAGATCGAAGGGCTGGCTTTTGGCCCCACGTTGCCGGACGGTCGCCGCCTGCTGATTGTCGCCATCGACAACGATTTCCATGCCGACAAGCCGATCCTGCTGCACGCCTTCGCCGTCGATCGGAACGAACTCCCGGAATTCGGCTGGTAACGCCGGCCCGCTTCAACCGGCCCGGATCAATCCTTCGCCGGATTGACGAACCACTTCTTCGTCGTTGTGTCGGTCTTGAAGAACTTGAGCAGCTCTTCGGCCACTTTCTTCTGGCCGCCCGGCGAGGGATGTGTCCCATCCGGAGCAAAATCGCTTTCCTCATACCGCAGGCCGTCCTTGCGCGCTGTCGCCCCGTTGGCCCATAAGTAGGGTCCCCAGCTCAGCCACGGTGCCCGCACGGTCCCCTGGTCCGGGTCGAAGTTGAGCGCCGCTTCACCTTTCAATTGCCGCTCGATCAGCCATTTGACTGAGAATCCCGATTCGTAAGCGTAGGGTTCGGGGTTGAGAGGCGTGCTGGCAAACCCGGCGTAAATGCGGCTCGACAGATAGATCAGTTTCAGATTGGCAAACCGGTCATGCAGAACCTGCACGATCGTCTGCATTTCGGATTCGAGGGTCCGGGCGTATTTGGGAAATCCGCTGCTGGGCCCGGCGTCGGCTTCTTTGAGCCACACCGCCTGAATCTGCTCGCGCGTCACCCCCGCGCCGCGCAACCGCTCGTCGACGGTGCGCCAGAATTGCGTACCACGGCCGTTGTCATCGGGGTTCTGAATGGCGGCTGCGGTCATGCCTCCCTGCGCGCCGTTGACGAGGACCAGCCGCGGGTTCAGCTCCCGGTCGCCGCGAGCCAATTGCAGAAATGCCGAAAACTCCTGCGACGTGTTGCTCATCCCGATCGACAAGAGGCCGATTTTCCCTGAGGCGCCGGGCTTGCCCTCGGAATCCAGGGGCTGCACTTTGTTCGCCAGCGCAATCCCCGCCGCTTCGTGCCGCGCGGGACGCGTGGATTCCCCCTGGGGATACAACCCTCCTTCAACGTCCTGGTATTTTCCGGAACCGAGTTCGTTCAGCGGCACGAGCTTCGACGTATCGGCCTTGACTCCGCGAGCGCCGTCACCGCTCTGCGGTTTGTCGGGATCAACCAGCCGCAGTCCGTCGAGGATCGCCGTCGTTCCATCCATTTTGCCGACACGGAACATGACCCGCCCGTCGACCTTCAGCGCGGGATCTTTCAGCCGCTCTTTGACAGGCCGACCGTCAATTCCCATCACGCGAGTTTCGTCGGTAATCATGCATTCCAGGGAGTCCCCGGTATCCGACTTGATCGTGAGCAGGTTCTTCTCGACATCGAGCTTGACGATCTTCCCCTGCCGGATTGCCTGCTGCGCGACGAGCGCCCCGGCTGACACCACCAATCCCAGAATGCTGGCACAGGCAATCGACCGAATCATGGCGCGGCTCCTGAACGGACGGCGGCTGTCTCGACCTGCCATCGAGTTAAACCGATTCCCATCGAGCCGACAAGTCCGCTAAGGCTAGAACGCTCCCTTGGCCTTTACCCCTTGCGTCGAATTGTTGAGCAGGCTTCGGTAATTCCCGCGCTGGAAATTGTTGTTATCACCGTTCTGCATCTGCAGATTCTTGAGCAGCGCGTCCTTCCCCTGGTCGTTCCCTTCGGCAGGTTTGGATTCGGCCGAGGGCGCGTTGGCCTGGGGAACATTCCCGAGCACCACCTTGCCGCGATGGAACGCATAACGATTCGCATCGGTACGGGCGATCACCGTGCTCGTGCCGCGAATCGCGTCGGCCACGAAGATCCCCCGCAGATCGCTCTGTCCCGAAACGAACTGGTCGTTCGCGCTGCCGATCACCTTGACGTGCACGTCGTGCACGTACTTATCGGCGACCGAATCCTTCACAGTCACCCGCACCCGGCCGCTCACGGCATCTTCCTGTACCTCCAGGGCCAGCGGTGAAACGAGCAGCAATCCGCTGGCGTACAGATTCTCTCCCTGGCAGACGACGAGATAGGCTCCTTCTTCCTTGAGCGGCAGTTCCAGTTCCTTTTCCCGATCCCGGTAATCCTTGCCGTCGCCGAGATTGACCGACAGATCGTGGTAGGGGCGAATCCCCGCCAGGTTGATCCCGGTGATGCGGCTCAGGTTCCGCTGCAGCAGACCGAACTTCAAGAGATCGATCCGATACACCTTCACGCTGGCGCTCTTGACGTTGCGGAACTTCAGCGGCAGCTTCGCCGCGGCGCCGGGCTTCACCGTCGTCACTTCGGGGAGCTCGATCTCCTTTCGCAGGAAGAAGTTGATCGCTTCGCTGGCGTCAGAGAATCGGTCCTTCACCCGCTCGTACTCGGCGATCGCCTCGGCCGGTTTCCCCAGGCTGTGGAACACCTGCCCCATGATATAGATCGCCTGCCAGTGATTGGCCGCCGCAACTTCCACTCCCGTCGTCGGATCCTTGCGATTGAAGTCGGCCACTTTGCGGCACATCTCCAGAGCCGCGTCGTGCTTGCCGATCGCAAACTGGCTGTAACCGATCACATACCAGAAGCTGTCGAGCAGCTTGCTCTCGGGATAGCGCTCGGCAAATGCACCCGACCGCTGAATCGCCTCCTGATACTGTTCCAGGTCGAGGAGTGCATTGGCCAGGGCGAAGCTGGCCTGATCGGCGGCCGGATCGGTGGGCCAGGTCGAGAGGAAATGATCGAGCATCTGCACGCTGGCAGCGATCAGATCGACGCGGGTCAGCCGCGCCTCGCGCAACTTCGGATTACCCGCCGCTTCCGGTGCTTTCCCGTAGACCTCCTGCGACAGCGCGTACGTCGCCGTGGCAATGTAGCCTTCCGCCGGGTATTCGCGCAACAGCCGCTCCATGACCTGCACCGACCGCAGGAACTCGCCGCGCTGGTCGAGGAAACCGGCGATCTGGCTTTCGCGCATGAAGTTGCCTTCCGCCGTCGCGCGGTACACGAGATATCCCCGTTCGTATTCGCCAAGTTCGATATACGCCCGAGCCACCTTCAGGATGTTCTCGAACGACACTTCGACGTCCGGGTATTTCTCCTTGATGATCTCAAAGTATTGAACGATGTCGCCGTGGTCGTTCGACGCCAGTGCCGAGTCGAACAGGAGCTGGACGACTTCACGATAGATGTTGTCCTGGAGCCGGAAATCCTTGAACAGCGGGCTTAAATGCTCGACCGCCGCTTTGTAGTCCCGCCGTGCAACCAGCCGTTTGCCGAATTCGTACAGTTCCTGCGGCGTCAACTTGTATTCGTCTTTCGATTTCTCACCCCGCGCCAGCACTTCGAGCGGAAGGTCTTTGGCAATCGCGATCCGCTCAGGCTGGTAAAAACTCCGCAGGATTGACGGAATCGATCTGTACTTCCCAGGCAGATACCCGACCATCGAGAAGTGAATCGTCCCCAGGTGCGGCCGATCGCCCAGGTAAAACGTGATCGCCCCCGGCGTGATTTCGTAGCGGTCGAACGTCCCCTTGATCGAATCGGTCAGGACCGAAGCGCCCGCCGGAATCGGTTCGGTGTAAACGAGATAATCGAGCTGTTCGTCCTTGACCCCGGTGACGCGGTCGCGCCACACGTTGATCGTCACTTCTCCGCGCTCGCCGACCGGCAATTGCGTCAGCGGGTTGAGGAACGGCGTATAGCCCCCGGCCAGAACGCCGAATCCACGCGGAATCACTTCGCCGTCGAGCATCCGCTGGGCCGGCTCGTAGTTGCGGCGGAAGTGCCAGTCGTTGCTCGTGGCCTTGAGCTTGTCTGCCGGGACGAAGCCCCCCAGGATTGCGCTGTAGCTGAACGTGCCGCGCCCTTCCAGATCGATGTTGATCCGCTGCGGTTTCCCCGCGGCGGCCAGCATCTTCGCCGGAATTTCAATGACCCGGCTCGGCTCGACCGACGGATCGACTGTCAGCTTCTCGACCTGCCGGTCGTTGGCGTAGATCGTCAGCGTATATTTCTCGTTCGTCAGCTTGGCCCGGCCGAACCAGTCGGCCAATGCCGCGACCACCGGACCATTCGCCTTCTCGGGCGTCCAGCGCCCGCCGACGCGGGCCGACATCAGCCACGCAGCCAGTTCCGAATTGATCTGGCCGGCCGGCTCAACCGCGCTGAGCGCCAGCAGATACATTCCCCGCAGTTCGGCCCCCGATTGCATCCAGGGGATGCAACCCTTGAGCGCCTCGTCGGCAGCGGCTGCTTCGCGGGATTTCGGGGCAGCCGGAATCTTCCCCTTCGCCAGGGCCAGGAGGTCCTTGGCGAAATCGTTGCGATCGAGCTTCTCGAAGACCAGGGCCAGATGCACCAGGCCCGAAGCGCTCAGTGCCTGCCGATTGCGATGCAGCCGATTGGCGTGTGCAAAATCTGCCACCCCCGCCTCCGCCAGGCCGTGCAGGATGATCGCCTTCCCTTCGTTGTCGGATTCGCCGGCGGCCGCGAACACCGTATTCAGATGCTGAATCCCCTTGTCAAAAATCGGCTGTGGCACCGCAAACCCCGCCTGCCGCGCGGCAGATAAGGCCCACATCGCGCGGCTCGACAGATAGCGGTCGGACCGATCGCTCGTCGGCCGCCCCGCCCAGCTCCATCCGCCGTCATCGCGCTGGCTCGAAACGAGCAGCGAAATCGCCGACGAAATCTTTCCCGACAGCCCCTGCGCCTCGGGCGTATCGGCCGTGCGCGTGGCGCCGATCATCTTCAACAGACTCACACCGCCGATCGCGTCCGAGACCGCCCGCTCGATGTCGCTCGAGAAACTCGCCGTTCCCGACAGAGCCCGTTCGTAGGCGCTCACCCGGCCACCCACGACTGCTTCGAGCAGAGTGCGGTTGACGCTCGGGCCGATGATCAATTCCAGCTTCTGGTTCTCGGCAGCGAGGCCGGCCGGATGCTGGATGATGATCGACGTCGTCTGGGCCGACGTGCCGCTGGCGGTCGCCACGACGGGAACGCCGTACGGTGCCAGAGCGGCCGTGCGCTGGGCTGTGTCTTTCAACTCGCCCGAAGAGACACTGAGTTCAAACTGAACCGAGTCCCCGGCGGTGATTTCCACCGGGAAGCTGACTTCTTCGATCCCGGGCTTCTTGACGGTGATCGTTTTCTTGAGTTCCGTCGTCTTGTCGCCGATCGTTGTCTTGAAGCGCACATCGATCGTCCCTTCGCTCAGAGTCGAGTTGTGGACTTCGACGAGGACGTCGGCTTTGTCGCCAACCGTGAAGGCCAGCGGCGACTTCAATTCGCCGAACAGGTCCTTTTTCGAGATCAGCTCGACTTCACTCTGCCCGGCGAGCGATTCCTGATTGACTCCCTTCGAGAGGAGCTTCCAGGCGGTCGACCGGTCGGGGAGCCGCAGTGCCAGCGTCGCTTTGCCATCCTTGTCGGTGACGATCCGCGGGTTCCAGTAGCCGGTCTCGGCTGCCGCCATTGCCGGCAGGATTTCGAGACCCTCTTTGGCGATTGCCTGGAGCGCCGGCAATGCCACGCCGTTCACCACCTGGTATTCACCCCGGCCGTTGAGCGCGACGACCGTTCCGTCGGACCATTCCGAGAGGGTCCGCAATGCCAGGCTTTTCCCGTCGCGATCATCCTGGATCCAACTGTGAATCGCCGGGCTGCGGCCCCAGAGCCTGGCCACCGCAGACCAGGCCACCTCGTCACTCGATCCGGATTTCATGCCGAGCAGCGCTCCCGACGTGACTTCCGCGTAGGGAGCCAGGTCGAAAGCGGCACGTTCGACTGATTCCGACTTCTTGCCTGCGCGACGTCCGGCACCTCCCGCCGGTTGGGCGCCCCCCGCCGTCAGACCACCCGAGACCGCGACACCAAAGCCCATCGCACCGGCTTGTTTTCTGGCCTTCGAAAAACCGCCAAACCCGGCACTGTTTCCGAAAGCGGCCGCCGGCCGGTTCGGCTGCATTCCTGCGAGGCCGCGGAATCCGAAATTTTCACCCGCATTCTGCTTCAGTTCCTGTTGGGCAACGTCGCTGAATTCAGAAAGATCCAGTTCCTCGCCATTCCCGTCGCTCATTACGATGATGCTATCGATTTCACCCGGCCCCGGGCCGTCGACAGGCGCCCCCGCACGCCCCAGGCGTAGACTGAGCGTCTCGGCTACCAGCTTGGCCGTTTCTGAGCGGGCCTCCCCTTCCAGATCCAGGATCTTTTTGCGTTCGTTCTCGGCCAGCAAAAACAGGTTGATCGGGCGCGTCGGGGGCGCATACCGGAAGACGCAGCTCGTCGTTTCGCGAATTGACACCTGCCGCAGGCCGCCGTTGAAGAACGCGTCGATCCCGGCTGCATTTTCCGGGAAGGCCGCCAGCAGGTTTTTCTGGATCAGCGCCAGCGACACTTCGGCACTCACCGGCTTACCGTTGGCGTCGGTAACGACGACGTCGACGTTCAGCATGTCGCCCGGCTTGAGGGTCGTTTTTTCCGGCTTGAGCGAAATCACCAGTTCCCGCGTCACGCGGAATTCGCTGCGCGCTTCGTGGAACTTGTTCCCATCCATGACCGTCACGGCCAGATCAAAATTAGGAGCCAGCTTCTCTTCCAGCGGCAATTCGAGCGCATTGGCCCCCGTCTTGAGCTCGACCAGCCTGTATCCCAGGATCTCGGCCCCTTCGAACGTCACGAGCGCCAGCGTCGGCCGATCGCGCCAGTGGAATTGCACCTTGCCTGTTTCACCGACTTTGTAATTGTGCTTGTCAGCCAGAATTCTGAGACGCACCCGGTCGTCATCTCCCGAGATGACGACGGCTGCCGCACCGCTCACCGGATTGCCGAACCGGTCGGTCCCCGTGGCGCGCAGCAGGTATTTGCCCGACTTCTCGATCCGCACAGTCTGCCGCGCCTGGCCGGTTTTGTCGTCGGCTTTGGCTTCGAACGTCTGCACCAGCCGTTCCCCGGCAGGCAGGCCGCGCGCAGCGGGAGTCATTTCGAAGATCTCGAACTTGAGCCCCACGCCGACCGGTTTGCCGGCCGGGTCATTCACAGCCAGCGTGGCGTCGAACGTTTCGCCGGCGATATACACGCTCCGCAGCATCGAAACGCCGATCTGGAAACCCCGCGTCGCCAGAAAGACTGTCTCGCCGGTCACCAGGTTTCGTTCCGCGTACTGGGCCACCAGTTGCAGCGGCTGTGATTCGCTGTAGCGCTGCGTTTCGAGATCGAACGCCACTTCGCCGTTGGCGTCGGTTTCGGCGGTGTACAGCCGATCGTCCCCCAGGCGGTACTGAATCGAGCGCCCCGCCAGCGGAGTGCCGTAGTAGTACTTGAGGACGAATTTTCCGGTGACGTGCTCCCCCCGGAAGAAGACTTTCTGCTTCAGATCAACCGAAAACTGGATTGGTTCGAGCTGGTATTCATGGACCAGGAAGCTGGTTTCGTAGGACTGCTCGCGCCCCGGCTGATAAAGGTGTACGCGATACTGTCCCTGCGGCGCCGTATTGGGGAGGATGAAGTGCGCCGCGACCGTTCCATACGCGCCGAGCACTATGGTTTCGCCATGAATCACGCGGCCCCGCGCGTCGTAGATGTCGAGCTGGTATTTCTCGCCCACCTTGAACGTGTACCGATCGTTGGCGACCCACCGCACGATCCCCTTCACGTTCACAAGCTGCCCCGCCCGATAGGCAGGCCTCTCGGAATACAGGTAACCTTTGGGGGAGAGCCCCACCGCAAATTGCAATCCTTCGAGATTCACGAGGCTCGAAGCGACATGCCCTTCCTGGACTGCGAAGACGCGCAAGTCTCCCACCGTCTTCAGTTCTTCGAACTTCTTCTGCAGAATGCCGTCCTCACCGGTCGTCCCTTCGGCGAAGACCTTGGCGGCGTCGCTGACCAGCAGCGTCACCCCCTGAGCTGGCTTGTTCGTCAGCAGGTTCTGGGCAAAAACAAACAGCTCGTTGCGCGAACTCTTGACGACAATGTCGATATCGCTGACGACGAGCATCGTCGTCGCTTCGAGCGCGTCGCTCGAGATCGTCACCGCGGTGACTCCCGGCCCTTCGACCGGAATCTCGATCTGGTCCTCGAGCCGGCGATACTTTTCGAACTTCTCGACTTTATGCTCCCAGGTCTTGTCGGGATCGATCAGCGCGATGTCGAGCGATTCGACGCCGGTCGCCAGGTGCATCTTGCGGAAGTAGTCGGTCAGGTCGACGCGGTACAGTTTCACCGAGACGTTTTCGAGATTGCGCGTCGTCAGCTTGATCCGTGGCTTCTCGTTGCTGCGGAACTTGCGCTCGGTCACGATTTCGAGCTGCTTCGCCGTCAGGGCGGCGATCCGCTGCTGCGCTTCGCCCTGGTGTTTGCCCTCGACCTTTTTGTAGGCTTCGAGCGCCTCGGCCAGCTTGCCGAGCTGCGTTTCGAGCGTCGTCCCGATATTGAGCGCGGCCCGCGAGGCTTCTTCGGTTCCCGGGTACTTGCTGACGAGCCGTTGCCAGTCGTCGATCGCCAATGCGAACAGTTTGCGGGCCCCTTCGGGATCGGGCTTGGCCTTTTCGGCCTCGCCCGGCTCGCCTGTCTTGCCTGCCGCAAGCTGCGCCGCTTCGTCGAATTCCATCTGGCCGAACAGCAGCAGGATGTACGCGGCCCGGCCGTCGAGCGGGTACTTGTTGAGGAACGTTTCCCAGAGCTTGCGGGCCGCCGCATAGTGCTCGAGGCTGCGTTGGTCGTCGGCCGTCGCATATTCGGTGTCGATGATCACCCGCTGGACGTTGCTCCAGTTCGGGTCGGAGGGATACTTGTCGAGGAATTCGCGCCAGGCAGTGATTGCTTCGGTGAATTTCTTCTGGGCGGCATACGATTGCCCAAGCAGGTTCCACGCCGCGGGAACTTGCCTTGCCTTGGCATACTCGGGATTCGCAATCAGCTTCTTGAGGGCCGCCACCGTCTGCTCGAACCGGCCGTGGTGCGCGTAACTCTGGGCGATTTCAAATTCGGCCTGCGGCGCGAGCTCATGCTTCGGGAAAGCTTTAACGAATTTTTCGAGCGCGGCGATGCCGAGTTCCAAGTCGCCAACCGTCGCCGGCGCCGGAACGCCGAACGTGTGCGCCAACTGGTACGTCGCCGTGGCGACGAGTTCGCCACCCGCCTCCTTGGCCGCGTCGCTGGCGAGAAAATCCTGCCAGGTCTTCCGCGCCTCGGCCGGCTGGCCGGCAGCCAGTTGCACTTTGCCCAGTTGAAACTGCGCTTCGACCTCCAGCGCCACGGCGGCCCGGTCGGCGGGGAGGACCTTCTTCCCCGTATACGCCACGAGGAAATTGCGATACGCCTCCAGCGCCTGCGGCAACTGGTTCAGTTCCTGATGGCAGCGGGCGATCCGCAGCTCGATTTTCTGACGGACCGGCCGGCTCGGTTTCAGGGGCAGGGCCTGTGAGTAAAACGAGAGCGCCTGGGTGTAATCGGGCTGCTTCCGGCCCGAGGGACCTTTTTCGGGCTCTCCTTCGAAGTAGCGGTCTGCAAATTCGAGGTAAATCCCGACCAGTTCGTCTTTCCGACCGTTCGAAAGGAGCAGTTCGGCTTCACCTTTGTAGATCGCCGCCGCCGCCTGGTAGTTCCGCTGCCGGGCGAGAACGGCCCCGCGTCCGAATCGGGAGCGAGAGAGCCAGGCGCTCTTGGGAAATTCCTTTTCGAGCCGGGCAAAGTTGTCGAGCGCCTGATCAAGCTGCCCCGCATTCGTCAGCGCCAGCCCCTTCAGATACAGCAGGTAGTCGACATCCGACCGCCCCTTTTCCTTCGCCAAGGCGTCGATCAGTTGCACCGCGCCGGTGAAATCCCGGCTTTCCAGGGCATTATGCAGTTCGGCGGGAAGACGGGGGAGGGAGGTGACAGAGGGTTTGGCTGGACCTGGCTGATCTCCTTCGGCTGCGTGCAGCAGGTTTGCCGAACCGATGATCGCCAGAACAAGGAGAAATGGGCCAATTCTCATGATCACACTCCCTTAGACTCGGGGAAGAAGACTGTCGAACGACCTTCATGCGCGCAGGGGACGGGACATGAACCTCACCCAAATATGACGCACGACTCGGCGAAAAGTTTTGAAAAGATTCCGAGATTTGACCGTTTTGTCTGACTTGGTCGGAAAGAGGTTCAAGTTACAACTTTTGACACTTTGTGGCACAGGAATTCAGGCCCCGTCGGGGGGTTCGGGACACAAATTCGCGGCCAGTCAGCAGATTCATCAATGGACACAATTGTCGGGTGGCCCGTCCGTCCCCGGCAGGGGCGGGCGGGTCGCGAAGCGACAAGATTCCGCGCCATCCGCGTTCCCATTCTGAAATGAATCAACTCGCCGGCGTTCTCCTGAATCGGAACTATGATGTGAGGTCTGTCGCGGACCGCCGACACTCGATCGACGCGCGGAAGAAAGGTTGTTAGCCACAGATAGACACCGATCCCGGCGCGCCGGGACAGATAGAAACGAGGTCGAGTCGGTCGTCGCCGTATCCGTGTCCATCTGTGGCTACATATTTTCCACGTAATGACCATTTGCGCGCCACATGGCAATGCGCTCGGCAATTCGGAAGCAATGACACGGAATTGAAAGAAAACATTGCTCGCCGCGATCGCATGCGCCTCGACAAACCAAAAATCGAGCTGCGGAGCAGCGGCATAATGGAGCCAGTCGCGTAAGCGACTGGTCAGGTCGCGCGATTGGCGCAGCCCCGGGAGGGGCGACATGGAATTGCAATGATGTGTGATCGGCGCCAAGTTCCCGCCGCCCCTCCGGGGCTGTGCGATTTGTTGGCGCTTTACCAGTGGCTGGCGCCACTGGCTACATTCCTTCGCCGCTCCGCGGCTACCGTACCTTGGCTTCGTCTCTCGTCCGTCCGTCTCCTGCCTTCCTGGATTCCTACGTTCCTGATCCTCCCTGGGAATCGCTCAACCGTCACGTGCGGGAACTGGATGCACCTCCCACGCCCTTCGCACGGGCTCAAGGCGTACCACCCGGCGTCGTGCCTCACCCGATCATCTTCTCGACGACCTTCCCCGCCACATCCGTGAGCCGGAAGTCTCGCCCCTGGAACCGGTAGGTCAGCTTCAGGTGATTGATGCCAAATAGCGCCAGCAGTGTCGCCTGGAGATCGTGAATATGAATCGGCTGCTCGACGACCCCCCAGCCGATTTCGTCGGTCTTGCCGATCACCTGGCCCCCCTTGATCCCGCCGCCGGCGCACCACAGGCTGAACGCAAACGGATGATGGTCGCGGCCGGTCACCGTCGCATACCCCTGCCTATTCTCCCCCAGCGGCGTCCTCCCGAACTCCGACGCCCACACCACCAGCGTCGTGTCGAGCAGCCCCCGCTGCTTGAGGTCTTGCAAAAGCGCTGCAATCGGCTGGTCGGCCATCAGGCAGTTATGCGTCAGCTCGTTGTTCAGATTGCTGTGATGGTCCCACGAGGCATGCACGATGTTTACGAACCGCACGCCCCGCTCGACGAGCCGGCGGGCCAACAGGCAGTTGCGCGAGAAGGCTTCGAACTGCCCCTTGCCGCCGCCGCGCGACGCCTTGATCCCCGGCTCATCGCGCCCCAGTCCGTACGCCTCGTGCGTCCCCTTCGACTCACCCGAAAGATCAATCAGCTCGGGAGCCGATGCCTGCATCCGGTACGCCAGTTCGTACGACGCAATTCGCGTGGCGATTTCCTGATCGCCCACCGCCTCGAGCCGCCGGCGGTTGAGTTCCGACAGGCCCTCGATCGAACGCCGTTGGAGTTCGTCGGTGACGCCGTCGGGATTGTTCAGATTGAGAACCGGTTCCCCCTGGTTGCGGAACAGGACTCCCTGATACGTCGTCGGTAGAAATCCGCTCGACCAGTTCGACGTCCCGCCGCTCGTCCCGCGCCCCGCCGTCAGCACCACGTAGCCGGGGAGGTTCTTCGATTCCGAGCCCAGACCATAATTGAGCCACGACCCGATGCTCGGCCGGCCGAACATCTGCGAACCGGTGTTGAGCAGGAGCTGCCCCGGATGATGATTGAACGCCTCGGTGTACATCGAGCGGACAAGGCAGATGACGTCGGCACACGTCGCCAGCTTCGGGAGCAGGTCCGACAGTTCCATCCCGCACCCGCCGTGCTTCGTGAACGTGCGCGGCGATCCCATCAGCCGGGCCGTCTCCTTCTGCAGAAAGGCAAACCGCACATTCTTCGTCATCGACTCAGGGAGCGCCTGGCCGTCGAGTTCGTTGAGTTTGGGCTTGGGGTCAAACAGATCAATCTGGCTGGGGGCACCTTCGAGATAAATGTAAATGCACGCCTTGGCCTTGGGAGCGAACTGCGCGACATGCGGAGCCAGCGGATTGGCCCCCGGTTCCGCGGCGGTATCGGCCGCCAGAAGTCCGTCATCCCGCAGCATCGTTGCCAGCGCCAGCATCCCGGCGCCGTTGGCAGTGTTCGCCAGAAACGCCCGGCGGGAGCGAGTGGGGTCGTTGGGTTGTTGTGTCATGAGAACCTGTCAAACAAATGCGGAGCTGTTAAGTCCTGGCGCGCCGGGGTTCAGAATTCGGGATATAGACGCGAGCCAGAATCACTGGCGATATTTCAATAGCGACCGCGAGCGGCTTGAGAACTCAGTACTGAGTACTCAGTACCGGGTTCTCTCAGTCTCTCCGTGAACATCCCACCTCCACCAGCACCCGAGTCCTATAACTCTTTTCGTCAACTTGAACTGAAACCGACAAAGGCACTCAGTGATGGTCACCACTCAACCCGGGTACGAAAAAAGCTTCTTTCCACAGATTAACACAGATGCACACAGATTACGGAGCCGGATCGTTCTTTGTCGTATCTGTGTTCATCTGTGTCGATCTGTGGATAACTTCTTCTTCATTTCTTGTGCTTCGTCATTCTGCATTTCGCACCCCCTTCATTCGCGCGTCACGAATTCGTCCAGATTCAAAATCACCCTGGCCAGGGCGATGGCAGCGGCCACGTCAACGACGTCAGCCTGCGATGGGGCTGGCGTCCCCACTAACTTGGCGGCGGCCTCCCGATTCGATCCTGCCCACGCGCCGAGATCCCGCAAGAGTCCCGTCAGCGATTGAAGTTCTTCAACCGTCGCCGTGCGCCCCAGGCCGAGTTCGACAGCCAGCTTAGCCTGCCCGGCACTGTCATGTGGGTGGGCACTCTGGATTCGCCGGCCCAGAGCCTGCGCACATTCGTGAAATACCGGGTCGTTGAGCAGCGTCAGCGCCTGGAGTGGCGTGTTGGAGCGATCGCGCCGCGTGCAGCTGACGTTCGACTCGGGGGCATCAAACGTCATCAGCATCGGGTAGGGACTGGTGCGCTGAAACCACGTATACAGCCCCCGGCGATACCGATCGGCCCCCGTGCTTTCGGCCCAACGGGCGCTGCCGGCGTAAGTCAGCTCAGAAATACCCGCCGGCTGCTTCGGCCGGACGCTCGGTCCGCCGACCGCCGGGGTCAGCAGCCCGGACGCCGCCAGCGACAGATCTCGAACGACTTCGGCTTCGACCCGAAATCGGCCCTGCCGCGCTAGCCAGACGTTGCGCGGATCTCGGTCATGCAGTTCCGGCCGCGGCTGCGACGACTGGCGATATGTCTGCGACATGACGACCTGCTTGATCATCCGCTTGACCGACCAGGGGGTCGCCTTCCCCTTCGCTTCGGGAGACACAAACTCGGCCGCCAGCCAGTCGAGCAGTTCGGGATGCGAGGGCTGCTCGCCTCGTGTGCCAAAGTCTTCCACGCTCGTGACCAGCGCCTGCCCGAACAGGTTCTTCCAGATCCGGTTCATCGTCACTCGCGCCGTGAGCGGATTGGCCGGATCGACGATCCACCGCGCCAGATCGAGCCGCGTCACGGGGCGCCCCGAACCAGAAAAGGGATGCAGGACCGCCAGCGTATGCGGCTGCACTTCTTCTCCCTTGCGGAGAAAATCGCCACGGACGTGAATGTGCGTCTTGCGGCGAGGAGCGATTTCGTTGAAGGCTTGCGCCTGGGTCGCCGGGAAGGGGGGCGCCTGGCGCGCATGCTCGGCTGCCACCTGCCGCAGCTTGACTAGCTCCGGGTCGATCGACGCATAGAACGCCGCCAGCCGGGTGCTCTGTTCGCGCGAGCGCTGCTCGGGAACCGTTGCCAGAATGTTGCTGATTTCAGGAGAGACGCCGTCCAGCTTTACCGGACGAGGCATCGTCGTCGCCGAGAGCCGGAACTTGCCGATCGTGTGCTGCGAGCCATACTGCTGGTCGAGGACGATCTGCAACGTGGCCCCTTCCGGCAGTTCGAAGTCGCTCGCCGTTTCGAAGGCTGCCGTATGGGGCTTGCCGAACTGGGGGGAGACGGCCCAGCCGGTTTTGGTGTCGCCGTCGATGGCACCGGCGACGGTCCATTTGTCCTGGCTGAAGTCGGCGGTGACCGCTGCCACAGGCAGCGGCTTGGGTTGGGCGTCGATGGTAACGCCGAATTTGAATTCGGAGAGGACGAAGTTTCCGTGGCCGGCCCGGCCGGGGCCGTTGGAGGGGATCGACGGATCGGGCAGAACTTCCAGACGAAACGCCGTAATTCCTTTCAAACTGGTTTTCGCGTCGATCGTGTAGGTTGCCGTCGCCGGGTTTTCGCCGGTTGCCAGAATCGATCCGTCGGGCTGCGTTTTCAATTGCACTTTGCCCGTTGACGAAGCCGTCACCATTTCAAGCGGGGTCCAGGTTGGCAAGGTCGCCGGGTCGAGCGTCTGCTCCCATGCCGCCTGGCGGGCCGGAAGCTGAGTCTTTTCAAAGTCGGCGACCGCGGCAGCAAACGGTGCGTGCGCCACGTCGTAAACCTGCTTCGCTTTCTCGTAGGCTTCGGCCTCGGCCGGCAGCGGAGCGGGAATATCGACCTCGTTCCCCTGATTGAAGAATGCGAACAGGCCATAGTACTCGTGCATCAGGATCGGGTCATACTTGTGCGAGTGGCACTGGGCACAACCAACCGTCAGCCCCAGCCAGACCGTGCTCGTCGTATTCACCCGATCGATGACTGCGGCGACGCGAAATTCTTCCTGGTCAACGCCCCCCTCTTTATTGGTGAGCGTGTTGCGATGAAAACCGGTCGCCACACGCTGGTCGAGCGTTGCGTTGGGGAGCAGGTCCCCCGCCAGTTGCTCGATCGTGAACTGATCGAACGGCAGATCACGGTTCAAGGCGTCGATCACCCAGTTGCGGTAACGCCAGGCGAAGGGGCGTGGCGAATCTTTTTCGTAGCCATCGCTGTCGGCGTAACGGGCGAGGTCGAGCCAGTGCCGCCCCCAGCGCTCGCCAAAATGTGGCGACGCCAGCAACCGGTCCACCAGTTCTTCGTAAGCCTCGGGCCGATTGTCGGCGACGAACGCCCGCAATTCTTCGGGTCTGGGAGGGAGCCCCAGCAGGTCAAGCGACAGCCGGCGGATCAGCGTCGCGCGGTCTGCCATCGGGCTGGAAGCGGTTCCTTTGGCCTTGAGCGCGGCGACAACAAACTTGTCGATCGGATTCGCACCCGTTGCATTGTCAGCGATCGCCGGCAGAGCAGGGCGGCGAACAGGTCGAAAGGCCCAGTGCCCCTGACTGCCGGCCGACTTGCCGTCCGCCTCACCGGCCCACTTGGCTCCCTGATCGATCCAGGCCCGCAGGAGGCCGACTTCGGCCTTCGAGAGCTTGTCTCCTTCGGGGGGCATGACGACGTCAGGATCGAGGCCGGCGACGTATTTGATGAGCAGGCTCTCGCCGCTCTTGCCCACCTCGAACGCCTTTCCCGAATCGCCGCCGCGAATGGCGTCGCCCGGCTTGTCAAGCCGGAACCCGGCCTCCTGTTTTTCCGCCCCGTGGCACTTGAGGCAATGCTTCACGAACAGCGGGTTGATGTCGCGCGTGAAGTCGACCTGAACAGCCGCGACCGGCGGCAGTTTGTCGGCAATCGCCGCATCCTGCTGCGCACCGGCAAGTCCGCCGGCAACCAGGCAGATGAGCGCTGTGCACAGGATCCATCCAGACCGATCGACTCGGCGTCGATGCATGCAGAAACCTTTACAGGCGGGAACGCTCCGGTGCGGCACGTTGAGGCAGGACTCTAACCCTTAAGTCAAACAGACGATCCGGGAGGTGTCAAGGAGTCACTTTTTGCCCTTCGGCTCCTCTTTTTTCTCCTTCGACTTTGCAGGCTGATCTTCTTTTTCTGAATCATCATCTTTTTCGGGAGGGGCCAGCTTGGGTTCCGACGGCAGTTTGAAATCGACGTGCGTGGTGGCGGTGAACCCTTTTCTTTCTTTTTCCCCCGACAGGTAGCGGGCCGGAGTAAATTTGTATTTGTGGGACTGCAGCCCCTTCTGGAAAAACTGGAAGGAGATCGTTTCGCACTTCCACATGTCCTTCCCTTCGACCGACAGGCGGAGCGTCTTGATCTCGTCGAGGGGCAACTTGACCGGGATCCCCTTGAACGTATCGGTCGCACCCAGTTCAAATCCCCCTTTGATCCGGTTATCGATCCGGATCTTGTGCTTCTCGTCGTTGTTGATGGTCACGAAGACCTGCAGCTTGTCGGCCTTGGCCCATTTGGCCACGGAACCGGTCTTCGTGATGACCGTCATGGTCAGTTGATCCTTGGGAGGCTTCTTTTCCTTCGACGGCTGCTTCTCATTCTCGGATTTCGCCGAGTCTTCAGCGGGTGTTTCGGTGGTCGTCTCCTGACCAAGAAGCAGGGCCCAACTTCCGAACACGACAGAAGCCAGAACTAAGCAGCCTCGCATGGCGCGCTCCCAGAGAATTCGAAGTTCTTCGGGTCCGTTGCTCGACTCCCTTCAACAGTTCTACATATGTTACCGTTCCAATCCGCGAGCGACCAGAACCGGTCCGAATGCCCCTTCCTTTGAGCCATCGCGACCTGGCGTCTACCCCTCTCCATTCTGACCATGTCATTTTTCCGCGGTTTCGCCAAAGACGTCAAAGAATCGCGTCGTGCGCACACCCCCCGACGGCTGCCTTAAACCTTCAAAGGTGGGTACCGACCTTCAACGGGGCCACCTTTTCTGAATACCGTATTTCCAGCTTACTTTTCATAGTTTTCATGGTTTCCACGATTGCCGTCGTGGTCGGCCCTCCGTCCAGACCAGCCGAGTGTTCCCGATCGCGCCGCTTGGTCTTTCGCAGGAGCCAAAGGCGACGAACAGCCAGTCTCGTCAGCCGGCGATCACAGACCCTTCATTTCGCCGCGGATTCCTCAAAGAACGCAAAGAATCGAGTCGTGCGCACACCGTCTGCCGGGCACCCGCCAAAGATCCGCGCCGTGTGGGCGTACAAAACAGTTCGACTCTGCGTCCATTCCGCATTCCGAACCCCGACGCGCCGGGACTTGGCAGCCCCGAATTCCGCATTTCCAGCTTACTTTTCAACTTTTCACGAATTTCAATTTCCGATCGCAGTGCCCTCCGACCGTTCTCCTCTCGACCTTCCACCCTCTCCTCTCTCGCGCAGCGCGCACCCCGATCGGCTCGTGCGAGGCGAGTTGTTTTGAAAGTCCAAATCAAAAACCCGTCGAGAAGCTGCCGCCAGACCCTGCACCGGGCCGGAAGCGGACCGCTTCCGGTGGAACAGGGCTTGAGAGTCAACTCCTCGACGGGTTGCGAAATCTCACACCCGAAGTGCCGAGGGACGGTCCTGCCGTGAACTTGACGGCAGACACAGCCAACAGGTTAATGATGACCCGGGACTGGAGAATTCGTCAACCGGATTTCCGGATCTCTTTTCCGGATTTTGAAGAACAGAATTCGCGCGGCCGGCCTGCCTCATTCGATTCGCAAACGGTGACATCACGTCATGAAACTCTTCAAGAAGAAATACTTTGTCTGGACTGAGCCCTGGTGCTTTTGCCAGCGAATTCGAGACCGCCGGGACTGGTTGAGGGCCATTATCCCCGCACTGCTGGCCTGCGTCGGCGTGTCGATTCTGCTCGTTCTGGCTCGCGGCGGGAATCTGCCCTGGTGGCAGATTGCACTGATCGGTCTGGCGGCGGGAGCCGTCGTACAACTGGGTGTGGAAGCGGCGTACATGCGTCGAGACATCTCCCTGGATGAGGATTCCATCGAAGCGTTCGGCAATGCAGGCCAGTTTACTTCCTATGCCAAATATCCGCTGCAGGAGATGACGTCGCTGGAACTCCGTCGCAGCGAAGAGATCGGATTTCCGTTTTCCATGCTGGTGCTCAGGATGCAGAATCAAGGAGGGATCATTGGAATCCCGGGATCGATTAGCCTCGAACGGCTGGCACTCGTCCTGCATCGGTTGAACGTGCCGGTCATGCTGAGTGGCTGGGAGCCTCCGGCCGATGCGACTTCCGATCAGAACGAGCACGTTTACCGCGCGCCGGACAACGCAGCTTTGCAAGTCGCAACCGTCGAATCAGTCCCCGAGATCGATCAGAACCTGACGAAGCTGCCCGAAATGATTGTGGCGCTGCTGATGGCGGGATGGCTGATGCTGGCCTGGCTGGGATTACTGGCCTGGGGGGGAATTGCCCTGTATCAGAACCGGCAAGTGCTGTCGTACTGGATTATCGGGGGGGCCGCGCTGGCCATGCTGGCTTCGCTCACCATTCCCTTCGCCTATATAGAAATCGTCGGCGATTATTTCAGTGCAACGTTTCTCATCCGGATCGCCAAAAACCGGGTCCAGGGCCGGACCTCAGCGCTGATCCGGTCATTCGGTGAGAAGTATGTTTGTGTGGAACTGATTCGGCGCGAGACATGGGATGCCGTGGCACCGAAGGTTGTCGACTTCGGGTTCATGCAGGTTGCAGCCGATCGCCGGCAGATCCTCTTCGAAGGGAACAAGGAGCGTTGGGTTATCCCGTTCTCGTCGGTCAAACAGTGCAAGGTCGAGGAGGTGCAGTACGGAACGGGTGGGGAGAGCGCCAACGGCCAATTGCGGTGCTACGTCGTCCTGACGTTTCAACGGGATTCCGGCCCCTTTGAAATCGGACTGCGAAATGCAGACAAGGAGATCGGCAAGAACACCGACACCCGTCGCCAGCGAAAAGCCGTGGAACTGTTCGACTATCTCGTTCCAAAAATCTAAGCGATTCGCCAGGGCCCGCTTTTCTGAATCCCGCGAGGCGGACAGGAACTGCGACGGTCGGGGATCGAAACCATGAGCATTGAAGCATTTATCTGGCGTTACGAACGCGGTGAAATCGTGGCGACACCACTGGATGAGATTCTTCGCGTGTTTCATTCGTACGCTGATTCATTCGACGAAGTCACCGGCGTTCTTCACGTGCAGTTTGATAGCGCCGGAAATTCATGTGACATTTACCTCGGCGCCAAAGCCGCGGCCAGCGGGGCGACCCCTGGGATCATGATCTCGCGACCGCTTCACGATCCTCGACTCTGGGATTGCGTCCTGGAAATCATGCGAAGCGGAAATGTCATCCTGTTTTTCTCGGACGACACGACGCCGCTCTATGCAACTGCGGGCGCACCAGCCCATTTTCCGCAAGATTTGATTCAGTCTCTGGGTGAACCGAAGCTGGTCGCCAGCGCACAAGACATTCTGAAGTCTCACGAGACCTGAATCCGGTTTCATCAGCCAAATGGCCGGGCCTCTGGTGCAGCCCGGGACGTATGCGGGCCATCGCCGACTTATCACCAGCGATGCCCACACTCCCATTCCGAATTCCGAACTCCGCATTCCGAATTCCGTCCCTCATTCCAACGTATGCGTCCCATGCGTCATCGCGCCGCCGGCGCGCAGCGCGGCGGCGACCAGCGTCGTCTCGGCCAGTTCTTCTTCGGTGGCCCCCGCCTTCTTGGCCTTTTTCGCGTGGATCTCGATGCAGTACGGGCACTGTGTCGTGAGCGCGACGGCGACCGCCATCAACTCCTTGTACTTGAGCGGGATGACTCCTCCTTCAAAGGCAGCCTGGTCGAACGCCACAAACGCCTTGAAGGCTTCGGGCGCCAGCGTGCCGAGCTTCTTAAACTTCGTCAGGTTTTTCATGTCGTACATCGTGCTCTCCTTGAGTCATGATTTTGCTGTAGGGTGCGTCAAGCCCCAAGGCGCCGACGCACCGGCACAGCGGATGACAAAACTATTCGACTGCCGTTTTACCGATTGGTCCCAAACGCCGGTGCGTCTGCGCGAAAAAGCTGGACGCACCCTACCTCGCTTTGCAGTGTCTCCATTTCCCATTCCGAATTCCGAACTCCGCATTCCGAATTTGCTCCTCCAACGTATTCGTCCCCTGCGTCACCTCACCGCCCCCTCCCGCATGAATCCTACCGTCTCGCGGGTGGTCCACAATGCATGGGCCAGGAACCGGAAGTTGACGAGCGCCGCTTCGTAGCCGTCTCCCTCTTCGTTCTTCGTGCCGGCCGTAGCGTCGCGGACCATTGCCACCTCGAATCCCTGTTCCAGGAAGTCGCGGAGGTGCGCTTCGACGCACAAGTTACCCGCCGGGCCGGCGAGAATCACCTTTTCGATCCGCCGCTTGTGCAACTGGAGCACGACGTCATTCGACGCGGGCCCATATACTTTGTGCGGGCTGGCGACGACCGTGTCGCATGCTTCGAGCAACGGCTTGAACCGCTCCGGAAAGTCGGCCCCCGAGCCGTCGAACCCGTCGAGCGTCAGCGGACCCTTGCGTGCGAAGACCCCCAGTTGTCCCATCAGCACTTCGAGCGCCCCGCCGTGCGACGTCCACCGCTGATCGGCCGGAAAATAATAATGCGGCGACAGAATCACCGGATACCCGCCGTCGCGAGCCGCTTCCAGCAGCGCCGCGAGATTCTCAATCGTGTTATTCGCCTTCAGCCGATCTTTGACGAGCCCCCAGGCGATCCCACCCGGACTCAGAAAATCATTCTGAAGATCCGTAATCACCAACGCCGTGCGGCGGTTTTCGACCACCATTCCCGGAACGGGTAACGTCATCATTGTCTCCTTCAAGTTGCGCCATTATCTGTGGATACAGATACTTGCTGGTAAAAAAAGAGTTGCTGCAGGTCACGCTGTGCGTGACGATGAACGGTGTGGCCCCATTCTGGCTCCGTCACGCACAGCGTGACCTACGTCAATCCGCATTCCGCACTCCGAATTCCGCATTTGTCTGTATCTACAGATATCTCCCCAAATTAAACTCACGCTCCAAACCCCATTTCCCCCGCAAACCTCTCCAGCGCCTTCACCCCCGAATCGCCGAGTAGCTCGTGGGCCCGCTTCTGAGCCCCCCGCCAGGCCGGCATGACCTGCACGAGGAGCGCTTCGCCCGCCCCGGTCAGCCGATGCGTATGGACCCGTGCATCCTCCTCGACCACCTCATCCAGCCAGCCATTGGCCCGCATCCGGTCGAGATTCCGGCTCAGGGTCGAATCGTCGATTTGAAGCTGTGCCACGACCTCCGCCTGCCGGATCGCCCCGCAATGGGCCGACACCGCCAGGAGTGCCATTTGCGACACCGTCAGACCGAAGGGGCGAAGCGCGTCTTCATAGACCTTGGTCACGACGCGCGTCGCCAGCCGCAGGCGCGTCGCAATGCACCCCCCCACCGCCTCGGCGGCCAACCTTTTGGTTTTGTCATTCATCACGCGGCACTCCCGATCTGGACAATATCTGTATATGCAGGCACTATTCGGTTGTCAACCCTCGATCCAGGAACTTTTTGACGACGCGGCAGGACAATCGGGGATCACTTCTGCGCGGCGGTATACGCGATGTCGTCGAGGTAGACGTTCTGGCTGTTGCCGTCGATCCAGGAGGTGACGATGCCGAAGCGGTCGAAGGTTGTGCCGGCGGATTTGTCGCCAGGCCTGAAATCAAAAGGTTTTGACTTGCCATCGAACGTGATGACGACCTGGCCGTTACCGCCGGCGCCGTTGGGATCGTAGGTCAGGCTCCACTCGTGGCTCTGGCGGTCAGGCAGGATCGTCGGAAATTCGCGGGGCGAAGGGAGCGTGCTGCCGCGATGTTTCGCGCGCAGCACGGGATAGAATTTGAACCCTTCGCTGCTGGGGCCTTCAACGTGGATTCCCAGGACGCTTTCGGGGAGGCCTTCATTTTGTGCGTCGTTCGATCGCATGCTCTCTTTCGAATTGTAGAAGCCGAACAGCGTCGTGCTGTCGGAAACGCCCCGGGTCAGGGCGATTTTCCCCGAGGCCCTCAGTGGTTTCTCCAGCGTCAATGATGCGACGCGGTCGCCATAGCAGGCCATCCGGCCCGGGTATCGGCAGTCGCCTCGGAAGATCTGGCCGCCGAGTTCCCCTTTGGATTTGCCGCCGGCGAAATGCGTGTCGCTGTAGCCAAAGTCGAACCACGGACGGACCAGTCTCGTTTCGGTCGTCTCGCGGTTGTTCCGGCCCTGCCACTCGGGGTCGCGATCGAACGCTTCGACCGGGGCGCCATTGATCGCGATAGAGTCAAACCAGACTTCCGAGCCGCTGTCGGCACTCTTCAGAACATTCAGGAGGCCGAAGCGATCGAAAAACGCACCGTCGGCTTTGTGTCCGCCATCCAGTTTGCAGAGGGCCGTGTCGTTGCCGATGGTCGCCGTGATGAGTCCGTTTCCGTCGCTCCCTTTGGGATCATAAGTGAGCGACCAGGGGAGAGACTCCTGGCAGGGATAGCCGAGCAGGCTCCAGCGGCCCGTTTTGGGATCGGTGACTGAGGGGAAGGGGGTGCTGTCGCCGCCGGCGCGCCACTTCGACGTGCAGTACTCGACGTAGGCGAAGAATTTGTCGCCGCGCCCGTTGAGCCGGATGGCGAGCGTGTTGGGGGTGCGCCATTCGTTGACAGACCGCGAGTTGAATAAGCCGAGCAGGAGGTTGGTGCCTCCTTTGCCGATGGTCAGTCTGCCCGAGGCGGTGAGGGGCTGGTCGAGCGAGCGGGGATCGAGCGCTTTGCCGTAGAAGGCCGGTTCGCCGGCGGGGGTGATGAAGCCGCCGATCTCGCCGGGAGAGCGGCCGTCGGCGTGGGAGGTCTTGGGGCTGAATCCAAAGTCCTGCCGGATTTTGAGCGGGTCGTGGGCGCGGGCCGAACGGTTGTTGACCCCTTCCCAGTTGGGATCGCGGTCGAACGATTCGGTCTTGAGGAGCATGGTGTCGGTTTGTGTTTCTTGCTGGGCTTGCGCCCACGATGCGGCGAAAAGGCAGGCTGCGCCAGAAAGGAGGCGCATGAAGGGGACCGGGAAAAGGGGACCGGGGACCGGAAGACGGAAACGGAGCCACTGGAGCATGGGTGGATCCCGGCGGGGGTGCTGTGAGGGAGGTTGATGGCATCATCCTCATGCCGCAATGAAAGGGCAAGCAATCGCGATGGGCGCCTTGCAAGATGAGGAGCGTCAGGAATGCTGAACGGAACAGAGCAGGAATCCCGGCACGCCGGGACTGATCTACACTAATTGATTCGCGAAGATTAGCGCGGATCAGTGTTCCGTTTCCTTTTCTAACTTCGTGTGTCTCTGGAACAACTAAGCCCGGGGCGATGCAGGAAGGATTGCAGGCGTATTCGTGGTCCCTACGATTGCCCTCACCGTGACCCTCTCCCGGTGGGCGAGGGGACACTGTTGGGCGGTTTTGAGACGGGCTTCATTTCGGGTTTTGGGAGAGTTTCTTGCGCAGCCAGGTGGCGACGGCGGTTTTGCCGTGTTGTTCGGCAATCTCCAGGGCAGAGAGGCCCTGATCGTCGGTGGCGTGAAGGTCGGCACCCCGTTCGGCCAGGATCTCGGCGACGCGGGGCGAGGTGTTGCGTTCGGCGGCCAGATGCAGCGGCGTTCGTCCCATCCGACCGCGCGCGTTCACGTCGGCGCCGTGTTCGAGGAGCCAGCGGACGATGGCGGCGTTTCCGCCGTTGGCGGCCGAATGCAACACCGTGCCGTCCTTGAATTCCGTTTCGATCTGGTAACCTTTTTGGAGGAGCAGATCGGCAAGGGCAAATCCGCCTTCGACGCTGCGGCCGCGATGCTCCAGAGCGTTCGCGAAAGCAAAACTCGAAATCTGTGCTCCCTGGTCGATCAGGAACCGAATCAACGGGAGATTTCCTCCCGTGTGAGCCGCCAGGTCGAGGGGGGTGACCACCAGCGGACCATAGAACAACCCGGTGGCGTTGATCTCGGCGCCGCTTGCGACGAGCAGGGTGGCCACATCCAGGAGCTGTTGTTCTTTTTCAGGCGACTCTCTGCCCAGCCCCGACAGCGAGCAGAAGTGGAGCGGAGTGAGATTCTGATACCGCGCCAGCTCCTGCGGCGTTCTGGCCCGGGCGAGACTCGAGTCGCCCTGGAGGAGGCCCTTTGTGCGTGCCGCGTCGCCGACGGCGGCGCAGGCGAAGATGTTGAGTTCTGCGCCGCCGGCGATCAACCGGTCAACGATCGACTGGCTGCCGGATCGCACCGCCTCGCAGAGCATGCTCCAGTGTGGTCGGGCTCCCTTGAGAATCAGAAAATCGACGATTTGGTCATGCCCGGAGTGCTTTCGGGCCGTGTTGTAGTCCTGCGCCGCCAGGGCCAGCATTTGATCGAGGGAAAATCGCGAACTCGAAATGAGTCCCCGCACCTGATCGATGTTCCCGACTTTGATCGCCGCGCGGATCTCGTTTTTTTGCCGTGCGGGCTGGCGGATCTTACGGGCTGCGCTGACGCAGCGGCGGCAGACCGGAGCGCGGCCGTCGGCGCTCTGCGTGGCGCGGTTGAACGCACTCAGGGGGAGCGTTTCGCCGCAGGAAGAACATTTCTTCGCAGCGTTCGGGGATGTGCTGGTCATGAAATTCCGACACCGCACGAGATCGACCCGAAATGGAAAGCCAATGCGAAGATTTTACCGGATGCGGTTGCGGAGGGAAGCGCGGGCGCTACGCGAGAGAGGAGATGTGAGAAGGGACCAGGGACCGGGGGCGCTGCGCGAGAGAGGAGATGCGCGAGAGTAGAAGGGAGAAGACGGGAGCGATGCGGCGAAGAGGCAAGCTCTCACGACTGTCGTTCGTGTTGCGCGGGGGGGGCCTGGTCAGGACAAATCGATTCAAATGCCGGAACGGAGCAGCAATCATGAGGGCCACATGATTGCCGTCCGTTCCGGCAGCAGAACCTCATTCCGTCAATTAGTTGCCGGTCACTGCGAACCACGTCCCGCCGGGGATATCGGTGTCGGGAACGACATCAGCAGGAGCCGGTCCGACAAACACGATTGGCGCATAGCACGGATCGGGGAGCGTGACCTGGTCGTGGATCACGCAGTTCCCTTTGGCATCGGCCGGGAAGCTGCCGGTGGTGATATTGATCTCCTCCTGGACGCCGTTGATCAGCGTCGTGCAGCTCACGATGGCCCGGAAATTGTGGACCGGATTGGTCCCTCCACCGGGCGTGACCGACTGAGCGAGCACCAACCCGCGGACCTTGATGAAGATGTCGCCGTCCTCTTTCAGCAGGCCCTCGCTGCCGGCGATGACCCAGGGGGCACCGGCACTGGTGTTGCCGTTGATGTCCAGGTGCGGCAGGCTCCCGCGCATCGTGCCGAACGCCAGGATCGGTGCATCGTTGAATTTCACGTCAGCCGGCTTGGCGCGAAGCTGCGTCACGGCGATCCCCGCCAGCGCGGGAACGATCAAAGCGGCCATCCAACGTCGTCTGCTGTACTGCATCATGTTGGCTCCTGCATCGGTAAGGATGCGAAAA
>Ga0137463_1000010_pt1 | contig 103635 bp, 65 predicted proteins | sample EasRivERMGT800_2_FD_102333 | JGI IMG/M metagenome (GOLD analysis project Ga0137463, IMG submission 102333) | Soil microbial communities from meander-bound floodplain in the East River, Colorado, USA - East River MetaG ERMGT800_2 | ecosystem: Environmental > Terrestrial > Soil > Floodplain ...
CGCGTCATCGACGGTGATTTTGATGCGCAGCGTGTTGCCGTCGGCCAGAGGCTCGAACCGGAATGCGATCGGCTGTTTCTCATCCGAATGGGGAACCCCTCCCTCAAAGCACCGAGTCGCGGGACGCCATTCGACCTGCAACTTGACGTCGTCCTGTTTCGGCGTCGCAGCGCCAGGGATGCCAGGATCCACAACCACGAACGTCCAGGAATCATCCTTGACGCGCTGGATCAGTGCGCTCTTATGCCCGCCCGCCTTGCCCGTCCGCCACTTGCCGGAGATGTCGGGTGGCAAGTTCCCCGAATTCTTTCGGAAAGCGAGCGGTTTGTCCGGACCCGCGGGAGCCGCTTTGCTTCCAACCGGAGGGGTCGCCGCGCTCAGTCGCGTCCACTTCTGGTCCTTCAGCTCTTCGGGGTCAATTCCTGTTTCGGCAAGACCTTTCTCGATGATTTCCTGCTTCCGTTCCGCATCCACAGACGCCGTGACGCGCATCGTTTTACCGTCCGGCAGGACCTCAAGTTCGTAGTTCAGAGGAGCTGGACCACCGCCATTAATGAGCGGTGCCTCGAACCGTCGGGTCTTGGATTTCCACGTAATGCGGATTCGAGCTTCCGAGGCGGGTGTGGTGAGGGCTTCCAGCACGAACTCATTTGCGTTCGTTGCCGACCGACGCAGGACGGCGTCACAATATTCGGCCTCGCCCTCCGACTTGATACTCCAGACACCTGAGATATCAGGCATATTCGAATCGGCGGTCGCCGCTGTTTTCTGCTCCCCGGCGGGTTTGCCGGCAGGCGCTTCCGTCTGGGCCCAGGTGCGCGCTCCGACGGAAAGTGTCGCCAGCCACGCAATCATTGCGTACAGCACGGTTCGGGTGTGGTTCATGGTTCGTCCTTGCCGCGAATCCCCGCATCGCGTCGTAGCCGAACTCGTGAGAGTTCGGACCGTCGACGAACACCGAATTCTCACGAATTCAGCTACTGCCAGAAATCGTTGACGTAGCCGGTGGTTCATGGTTCGTCCTTGCCGTGAATCCCCGCATTGCGTCGTAACCGAACTCGTGAGAGTTTGGACTGGCGACGAACTCCGAATTCTCACGAATTCAGCTACCGCCAGAAAACGTTGCTGTAGCCGCTGGTTCATGGTTCGTCCTTGCCGCGAATGTCGGCGGGTGGTGTGGGATTAGATTCCAGGTCGTCGAGTTCCTGCTGTGACATCGCTTCGAGCGCATCGATCGTGGCGGCCGATTCATCGAGTCCGGTCTGCATCGCCTCCCACTCGAGTTGTGGATCGAGCGTGGAGGGCGCGTTCGCGGAGCCAGTCGCCGGATTGGTCGTCACCGCCGGTTTCGCCGGAGGCCAGAAGACCCCCAGCGCGATGACAGCCAGCACGACGCAACTGCCGACGACCCACCGCACCGGACGTCGGCCGCTCGGCGCCGAGACGATCGGCTGTGGTTCAGGTACGGCAGCACGGCGCGTCCAGGCGGCGACTGTCTCTGGCAGTGCGACGGTCGTCGGTTGCTGGAGGTGCGCCAGGCATTGCTCGAGCAGCGCCGCCACTTCGGTCGCCGAGCCGATTCGCTCTGCCGCCTCTTTCGACAAGAGCTTCAGCACGACCGCTTCCAGCCAGTCGGGGACGTCGGCATTGATCTCGCGGATCGGCCGGGGGGACGTTTCGCGGATGCGGCGCAGGACGCCAAACGTCGTCTCGGCACGGAACGGCGGCCGTCCGGTGCACATCGCGTACAGCACGCTCCCCAGGCTGAACAGGTCCGACCGGTGATCGACCGCGTCGCCGTTGGCCTGCTCGGGAGACATATATTGCGGCGTGCCGGCGATGATCCCGGTGCGGGTCAGCGTGGCGTCGTCCACCGCGCGGGCCAGGCCGAAGTCGGTGAGCATCACCCGATCGACACTCGTCTCAAGCAGAATGTTCGCCGGCTTGATGTCGCGGTGCACCAGCCCCTGGGCGTGGGCTGCCGCCAGTCCGTTCGCCGCCTGAAGGCCGATCCGCAGCACGTCTTTCGCGTCGAGCGGTCCGTGGCGATCGAGCCGCTGCTGGAGCGATTCGCACGCGACAAACGCCATCACCAGGTATGGCAGCCGGGCGTTCGCGGCGACGGCATGAATCGCCATCACGTGCGGATGCACCACCGCCGCCGTGGCCTGGGCTTCGCGTGCGAAGCGCCGGCGTGCGGCGGCGCTCAGGGCCAGATGCGGCGCCAGCACTTTCACCGCGACGTAGCGGTTGAGTTCTCGCTGAAACCCCTTGAGCACGATCCCCATCCCGCCGCGACCGATCACTTCCAGGATTTCGTAATCCCCCAGGCGGCCGAGCATTCCCGGCTCGTCGGTCGGTTCGAGAAAATCGATGGCGAACGTCGCTGCGAACGAATCGTCGTGCGCTGCCGTCGTCAATCCGTGAGCACCGGCGGGCAGTTCGTCCCCGGTCGACGAATAGGCGGCCGGGTCGTCGAGAATCGCTTTGACACCGTCGCACGCCTGCGACCACCAGTTCGGCTGACCGGCCAGGCCTTCGAGGTGCGCTCGGCAATCGGGACAGTCGGCGACGTGCTCGGCCACTTCACCCGCGAGCGGTTCGGGGAGCGCGTCGTCGAGCAGCCGCTGAAGGTCCTCGCTATCGTAATGGGTTGCGCCGTGGTTCACGCCGTGGTTCATTGTTCCGCCTCAAACGCTTCGACTCGGTTGCGCAGCCGGGCAATGATCCGGCTGCGGGCGACATACACACTTCCGGGAGACATGCCCAGGTCGCGGGCGACGTCGGCAATCGGCCGCCCCTCGATGCTCGTCTCGACGAAGGCCTGCCAGGTGGCATCGCGGAACTCGCGCCGCACCTGGTCGGTCGCCCAGGCGAGCACCTGGAGCCGGTATTCGCGGTCGAACAGTTCCGACTCGGGGCCGGCGGCGAGCGTGACGGGCATCTGATCGAGGGCCCAGTTTTCATCCAGCGGCTGTGGATTTCGCGATTGTTTCGTGAGGAACGTGACGACGACATTGCGGGAGATGCGATACAGCCAGCGGCGAAAGGAGGCTGCGGCTCCATCGGGTTGATAACGTTCGATCGCCCCGCTGATCCGGAGCAGAACCTGCTGAGTGGTGTCGCGCGCGTCCGATTCCTGAAGGCCGCGCGACCGCATGAGCCTGAGGACGAGCGGCTCATAGAGCGCCAGGAACTCGGCCCAGGCCGGCTCATCGCGCTCCCCCCGCAAACGCTGGAGCAGGCTCAACCGAGTTTGCGGGGATTCGTGCATCATTCCCTATCACGCCGCTGTGGAAGTCCTGGCGCAGTGCCGACAGCTTCATCCCTGAAGAAATAACTCACCCCCCCGCCAGATCTTACAAAGATCCCCGGTCGTGGAGCAGGTTTCCAACCTGCTCGTAAAAGACTTACTATCCACAGATAGACGCCGATTACCGCAGATCACCAGATTCCAATTGAAAATCCTCCCTCGCCCCTCGTGGGAGAGGGCTCAGGGTGAGGGGGCGCCGTTCTTTACTTTGCGATTTTGCGCCTTTGCGTGAGCCTCCGTCCGTCACATTTCGGCCTTTTTCTCAAAGGCATCAAAGAATCACGTCGTGCGCACGGAGAGTCGCCTTTCGCTCCTGCGAAAGTGCGGATTTCGGATAAGGCCTCGGTCAGCGCCTGGTCTCCTTTCCACTTTCGACCCTCCCCTCTCTCGCGCAGCGCGGCTAGAATCGGTGGAGACCGTTTCAGCATCCGGAGATCGAATATGAACTGGCAAGAGCGTATCAGCGTCGACCCGGACATCTGCCACGGCAAAGTGTGCATTACCGGGACTCGAATCATGGTGACGGTCATTCTGGACAATCTGGCCGATGGCGTGACCGAAGCGGAGATCCTGAAAAGTTATCCGACGCTTAAGGCAGAAGATATTCATGCCGCCATTGCGTATGCATCGGACCTGGCATCGGGTCGCGTGGTGACGCTGCCGGAGGCGGGGTGATGCGGTTCAAGACGGATGAAAATCTGTCGAAGGAAATCTGCGAACTTTTGGTACAGGCAGGCCGCGATGCCATGCGTGTCGACGAGCAAGGCCTGAGCGGCGTGGGAGACCCACGCGTAGCGGCGGTTTGCCAGGCCGAGCAACGAGCGATCGTGACGCTCGACACCGATTTCATGGACATCCGCCGGTTTCCGCCCGCGAACTATGCCGGCATTATCGTGCTGCGGCCGCATCGGCAGTCCATTCCTCGTCTGGTGGCGATGACCGCGCGGCTCCTTCCGCTGCTCTGATCTGAACCGCTGATTGGAAAGCTCTGGATTGTGGACGACGGACGCATCCGCATCCGCCCGGAGGATGGGCAGTAACTCTCGGCCCAGCAGCCCGCCGCCATTCCAAACTCTGCACTTCCAGCTTACTTTTCACACTTTTCGCTATTTTCAAAATCGCCTTAATTGTCCCTCGCCCCTCGCGGGAGAGGGCTCAGGGTGAGGGGGCTTTCCGGCGAATGCCGCATTTCATCGTTACTTTTCAACTTTTCACAGATTTCAAAATCCCGTTGTGGCCGGTCTCGGGCACCGCCGCGAGTAGCGGTGGTCCCGGCCACCGGTCCAGACCGAAGGTCTCCAGATCGACGACCTCATTTTCCTGCGGATTCCTCAAAGGCATCAAAGAATCGAGTCGTGCGTACAGAGAGTCGCCTTTCGCTCCTGCGAAAGTGCGGATTTTGGATAAGGTCTCGGTCAGTCCCGTCTACTTTCCAGTTCGCACGTTCAATTGTCTCGCGCAGCGCGGCCATTTCCTCAAAGGCGTCAAAGAATCCAGTCGTGCGCACAGGCAGCCGCCCAGCCTTAAGGTGCTTAAGGTGCGCAACAATTTCGACCCTCGCGGCCTCCCCGCTCAAGCCTCAGGTCTCAAGTCTCAAGCCTGCGCCGCTAAGGCGCCTAAGATGGCGGGGCCATCAACTGCCGGATCGCATCGAACACGACACGGAAATGCTCGTCATGCTCGCCAAGCTTTCGCTCCATCTTTTCGAGTTTCGCAGCCAGGTCTTTGTGGGTTGACAGGATCTCCCGCAGCCGGACGAAGGCCCGCATAATGGCGATGTTAACCGCGACGGCACGATTGCTATGCAGCACGCTGGAGAGCATGGCGACGCCTTGTTCGGTGAATGCGTAAGGAAGGTAACGGCGTCCGCCCCGGCCGGTCTTTGAGGTTCCAATTTGGAACCTCAAAGCGGCATGTTCGTCAGCCGTCAATTGAAACATGAAATCGTCGGGAAAACGTTCGAGGTTGCGCTGGACTGCCTTATTGAGGTTCTTGGTCTCAACGCCGTACAGTTCAGCCAAGTTGCTGTCCAGCAGGACCTTGTGGCCGCGAATCAAGAGGATGGCTTTCTCGATCCGCTCTTCGGGGATCAGTAATTCGCTTTTCGCCATTTCCATGAACCTCGTCGTTTCGGCCGGGATTCACACTCGGACTCGGCGATTGAGGTCGCAAATTGCGACCTCAATCACCGATTTTTTTGCGGTTCTCACACTCAGCGTGGGAGCCTGAGTTTCGAAGCGATGAGAGGCGATATCGGCAGTGTGTTCATTGGATGTTTTCAGCGCCGTTTTCAGTAGGGCCAGTCTACAGCCGCGCGCGGTTCGCCTCAATCGGGCGGTCAAGAATGGGCGCTGCCAGAGAAAGGATGAAGGCGGAAGGATTAAGGATGAAGGACGCTGCGCGGGCGCAATTCTCTCAGCGGTGCTGAGAGTTTCGCCGGCGAGGGCGCGGTCCGCTCGAACAAGGCACGCGCGCTGGGCGAGATGAAGAGTACACAGTGCAGAGTACGCAGTGGGGTCGAATGACGCTCGCACCCCCATCCTAACCTTCCCCCATCAAGGGGGAAGGAATCAATTTCGGCAGCTCCAGTTTTGACTTGTGTAGATACCTATGCCCAAGGGGCGAGGGGAATCGCTTGGGCGGTTGGCGTAAGTGGCGCTTCGCGGCGCCCCCTCACCCCGGCCCTCTCCCGCGGGGCGAGGGGAAACGCTTGGGGCCTTCAAAACACTTCACACCGTTTCGGGGTCGAAGCGCTTGGAGAGTTCGGCTTCCCATTCGTCCAATAGCGGCCAGTCGATGGCGCAGGTGCCGAAGTCGGCCATGTGCTGGTATTTTTCCAGCCGATCAATCGTTTCCTGCAACTGCCGATTGTCCTTCCGGAATGGGGGGCCGTGGCTGGGGAGCAGCCATTCCACGTCGCTGTCGCGGATCCGCTCCAGCGAGCGGATGAAGGCGGTAATGTCGCTGCCGTGATGGGCGTCGATGTTGCCGACGCAGCCGTCTCGAAAGATATTGTCGCCCGAGAAGAGCAGGTTCCCCAGGCGGAAGGCTAACTGGCTCTGCGTGTGACCGGGCGTGTGCCAGGTTTCGATCTTCAGATTGCCGATTTCGAGCAGGTCCCCTTCGTTGATTGTCTTGTCGAGCCGGATGCGCGGCAAGTTGATCGAAATGCCCTGCGCGGGAATTTCGGCGTAGGTCAGGATGCGGTCGGCCTCAGCGAGGGCGATCTTGGCCAGGGGATGGCCGACGGCCTTGGCGCCCGGCAACAGCTCCTGGGCCAGCTTGAGCCCCTGGATATGGTCGGCGTCGGCGTGGGTGACGACGAGGTACTTGCACTGCGAGAGGGGGAAATCCATCTGCCGGATCAGGTCGATGATCTCGCGGGCGGTGTCTTCGTACCCGATGTCGATCAGCAGCCACTCGTCGCCGTCGAACACCAGATAGACGCAGCAGCCGAGGCGGCGGCGGGCCTGGTAATTCATTTCGATGACATGGGGAAACAACTCACGCCGCTCCAGCATCTATGGCTCCTGCACAGTCGAGGCAAAAAAACATCGGGACGCACAAAATCTGGGGCTTCCCGTTGGTCCAGCCCCAGCCACCCGACGCGTAACCTGAGACGGGCTCCGGGGGAAAGGGGACGGGACGGGCAACAGGTGGGGGTATCTTAGCGGGTTTGGGTGGGGGAATCGAGAAAGCGAGAGAAGGGGACCGGGGACCAGGGACCGGGGACCGGGAAAAGGGGCGCTGGGCGAGAGGAAACGGAATGCGGAACATGAAGGGGGGAAAAGGGAACGGGGAGCGGGTTCTGGCGATGCTGAAGCTGAAGGGACGCTTGATTCCGGATGGCGCCGAATCTTGTCGCTTCGCGACCCGGCCGCCCTTCGGGTCGGACCGGGCCACCCGGCCAGGCTTTGCATGGCCGACGATACGAGCAGGTTAATAAACCTGCTCCACGACGACCCCCCCTCGCCCCAGCCCTCTCCCGCGGGGGGCGAGGGAGAATTTGGAATCGACGGATCCGACGGAAAGGCTGCTTACGTAGTTTCCGGTCCCCGGTCCCTGACACCGCCCCGGCCATTTGGGGCGAAATGTTGAAAATCACGGATTTTTGTTGTCAGAGATAGACAAACGGGCATGAAAGAGGCATCAATATACGGTGTGAAGCGGTCCACTTCTCGCAGGACGTCTCTTGCACGGCTTCGACGAGGCTCACTTTCCCGCACGAGTGCGGAATTGTGCCAATGATCTGGCACGGCGGGGAGTGTCTGCGCTCTCCGACCTGTTCGATCTCGTGGCGCCGCGGGCTGTCCGTTATGCCCAGGCGCTCACGCGAAATCAGCATGATGCCGAGGATGCCCTCCAGGCGGCTTTCGTCCGGGTGGCCCTCTACCCGCGGGCCCTGGGGGATGCAGATCATCCGTGGGCGTATCTGCTGCGCATCGTGCGAAACGAAGCGCTCAAGATCGCTCAGAAGAAACGGGCCGAAGACTGGATGTCGCTGATCACGCAGCCGTGGACCGAAGATGTACAACTGGATTTCGAGGCGCAGCAGCTCGTAAAGCAGTCGCTCGAGAAGCTGCCGCCGAGCCAGTCGGAAGTTGTGGTATTGAAGATCTGGGAAGGGATGACGTTTGCCGAGATTGCCGACGTGCTGGGGGAATCGCCGAATACTGCCGCCAGCCGGTATCGCTACGCATTGCAGAAATTGAGTCAATATCTGCAACCGCTGGCCCAAGAGGTACGACATGTTTGATGAAGGTCTGACACAGGAAGCCGAGTTTCTGAAAGTAGTGGCCCCGCTCCCGGTCCTCTCGAACGGCTTGCGTTCGCGCGTGCTGGCGGCGGCGCTCGAAGCGCGTGAACGGCGCTCGCAGGGGCGGCGCGTGATCTCCAGCGCGCTGTCGGTGTTTGCCCTGCTGGGCTGGATCGCCTGGAAGGGGCCGTTCTCGGGTTCGCGAACGGCGCTGGCCGCCACGTCCAATTTGAATCCGGATGGAACCGCCGCCGAGGATGCCGATGGTTCCGGTAGTGGTTCCGGGGCTGCTTCGTCCACGTACTGCCGCCGCGAAATGCTGAACTCGGCGATGGGTGACGACTGGCGGATGGTCGAAGCCGAGTTGCAATCGCGCGAAGATTTCACGCGCCGCGTCCAGATGTGATTTGTAATCCGAGGACGCGATGGAACTGCTGGCGGCCAAGTTTCAGCGCGAGCTTCCGCGAATTGATCCGAGCGATCCCCAGGCGGCGCCGCAACTGGTGACGGCAATTCTGAAGTCGGCCCGCGCGGCCCGCGCCACCGACGTGCACCTGGTGCCCGGCGCCGACGAAATCGAAATGCGCTGGCGGATCGACGGCGTGCTCCAGAAAATCGCCGGCTTCCCGGCGGTGCTCGCGCCGCGGATCGTGGCGCGGCTCAAGGTGCTCTCGCAACTCTTGACGTATCGCACCGACATTCCCCAGGAGGGACGGCTCCACGGCCCCGCCGGTGAAGCGGCCGACGAAGTGCGCGTCAGCACGTTTCCGACGCTGTTCGGCGAGAAGGCGGTCATCCGGCTGTTTGCCGGCGCGGGGAGATTTCATCGGCTCGACGATCTGGGACTGCCGTCCGACGTCGTCAATCCGCTGCGTAGCATGCTCGACGAAACGGGGGGCGTGATTCTGGTGACAGGCCCGGCCGGGAGCGGCAAGACGACGACAATCTATGCCGCGCTCCGCGAATTGGCAGACAAATCGCACGGAGGCCGCAGTCTGGTTTCATTGGAAGACCCGATTGAAGTCGTCGTGCCCGGCGTCTCGCAATCGCAAGTCAATCCGGCGGCCGGGTTCGATATGGCCGGCGGACTGCGTTCGCTTCTGCGTCAGGATCCCGAAGTCATGATGGTTGGCGAAATTCGCGATCGGCAAACTGCCGAAACCGTGTTCCAGGCGAGTCTCACGGGGCATCTCGTGCTCACCACATTTCATGCCGGCAGCGCAGCCCAGGCGGTCAACCGTCTGTCAGACATGGGCATTGAGCCGTATCTGTTGCGTTCGGGAGTGCGGGCCATTTTGTGTCAGCGGCTGCTCAGGCGGTTGTGCGTGTGCGCCCGGAGTTCGGCCGAAGACGCAGAGCGGCTGGGATTGCCGGTGAGCGTGGTGCGGGTGGCCGGCGGCTGTACCGAGTGCGGTGGGACCGGTTACCGCGGGCGCTTCCTGCTCTCGGAAATTCTCCTGCCGCAACATTCGGACCTGGGGCGGGCGATCCTGTCGCGCAGTGACGCCAGCGAACTGGAACGGCTGGCGGTGGAATCGGGCATGACGACGCAGCGCGTGCGGGCGCACGAGGCGGTGGCCGCCGGGTGGACCAGCCCCGACGAAGTCCGCCGGGTGCTGGGATTTGGCTGATCGCGGATTCGGCTGATCGCGTCACTGGAAATCGCGGAACAAGGGGATTCGCAGCACAAGGGAAATCGCGGAACTCTGGGATCCGCAGGACGAGGGGAATCGCGGAACAAAATGGCAGCATCGGTTTCCATCGAGCAACTGGTCGCCCTGAACGACGAAATCATCGGACTGGTTCGAGGGGGCGTGCCGCTCGAACTGGGGCTGGCCGAACTGGGAACCGACTCGGCCGGCGCCCTCCAGCAGATCACGCAGGCGCTGGTGGCGCGGATGCAGGCGGGAGCGTCGCTGTCTGAGGCACTGGCGGCCGAGCAGCAGCGGTTGCCGGCGGCGTATCGGACGATCGTGGACGCGGGACTGCGCACGGGACGACTCCCCTCGGCGCTCGAATCGCTGTCTCGCTACGCGCGGGAGCTGGTTGATTTGCGCCGGCGGATCACGCTGGCCCTGGTCTATCCGTTTCTGGTCGTCGTGCTGGCCTATTTTCTGTTTGCCGTTTTTATCGTCGATCTGGTCGAGCGGCTGCGGGAAACGTACGAGATGTTCCGGATTCCCATGCACTGGTCGCTCCAGGCGGTGCTGGCGACGGCGCACTTCGTCTCGCGCTGGTGGTGGGCGCCCCCTCTGGTGCTGGTCGGGATCGTGATCTGGTGGATCATGACCGGCGGGGCGAACCTGCTGTCGTTCCGTGGTGCGGCGCGGCCGCTGGCGGAGATTCCCTACGTCGGCAGAATCAGCCGCCTGTTTCAGTTGGCGAGCTTTGCCGAGCTCCTGGCGCTGATGATCGAACATGATGTCCCATTGCCCGAAGGTTTGCGCCTGGCAGCCGACGCGTCGGGCGACCCGCGCCTGTGCCGGGCGGGATGGAATCTGGCCGAGACGGTTGAGCAGGGAACGCAGCCGGCGCGCGACCAGGCGCGGCGGTTTGATTTTCCTCCATTTCTGTTCTGGGTGCTGACGTGCGGGCAGCAGCAAGCCGGGCTGACGCGGCTGCTCAGGCATGCCGGGGCGATCTACCGGCGGCAAGCCGACCATTTGAGCCATTCGTTCAAGGTGATCTTCCCGATCGTGGCCGCTGTCGTGATCGGCGGGGGAGTGACGGTGCTGTACACGCTGACGCTGTTCGGGCCGCTGGCGCAGTTCTGGAGCGACCTTGGAGGGGAATGAGAGGGGGGACCGGGGAATGGGGACCGGGGACCGGGACGGAAAGACAAGGGGACGAATTGATTGTTTAGCCGCGAGGCGCAGCCGAGTGCGGGCGCTGCGCGAGAGAGTTGAATGTTGAAAGTGGAGAGCAGACAAAATTCGGAAGTCGGGATTCGAGTGCACAACACAATTCCTTCCCCCTTGATGGGAAGCAACGGAGGCCGCCGAGCGAGCGAGGATTAAGGCCGACGGCGGTAGTTGTCTTGCAAAGGTGTGGGGGTGGGGAGCGTCAATGGACGCTCGCCCCCCCCACCCCGGCCCTCCCCCACAACGGGGGGAGGGAGACGATTTTACTGCAGCTCAATTTGTTGAGCCCAGTTGTGAGTGCGTGAATCTGGTTCGGGAGTTCAGGACAAGCATCAGTTCAACATGCCGCTTTACACTTATATTGCTTTTGATGCGCAGGGGGCGCAGGTCTCGGGGGAGATCGAGGCCAGCGATCCGGATGCGGTAGTGGCGCGGCTGACGGCGCAGGGGCTGCGCATCGAGAGTGTGCGGCTGGCGACCGAGCCCTATGCGCCCGGGAGACCGGCGGGCGAACAGGGCCCGCGACTTTCCGCGAGCGATCTGCGCGAAGTGGGGGGGCATATTTCGGAGATCGTTTCGGCCGGGCTCCCCCTCGAAGCGGGGCTGGCGGCGGTGGCGGAAGAGTTTCCGCGAGGGCGCGTGCGGCGTGCGCTGCAGGCGATTGTCCGTGATCTCGAAACGGGAACTGACCTGGAAACGTCCCTGAAAGCGCACCGGACCCCCGCCTACCTCCCGGCCCTGGTCCGGGCCGGGCAGCGTTCCGGGCGGACGGCGGAAGTCCTGGAAAACTTCATCGCCGGGTCGCAGGTGGTGTCGGACCTGCGGCACACCGTCTGGATCGGGCTGGCGTATCCGCTGGGGCTCCTGCTGTTTCTCCTGCCGCTCGGTTTGTTTCTCCAGATGAAGATCATTCCGCAGTTCATGTCCATTTTTGCGGGTTTCGACGTCCGGCTGCCGGCGATCACGATGATCCTGCTGACGGTCTCGGAATCTCTCAATGATTTCGGCTGGCAGGCGCTGGGGATTCTGGTGGTCGTCGTCGCGACGACGCTGGTCGTGATCCGGCTGTCGCTGGGCGCCGTGCGAACGCGCCGACTGGTGTGCACTATTCCTGTGATCGGACCGTTCCTGCGGTGGATTGCCATGGCCCGGTTTGCACCGGTGCTGTCGCTGTTGATCGAGGCGCGTGTGCCTCTGGACGAAGCGCTGCTGCTGGCCGGGGAGGCCGCCGGAGATGCTGAGATCTGCGAAGACTGCGGCAAGCTGGCGGCGTGTGTGCGGGCCGGCCTGCCGCTGGAAGAAGCGGTCCATGAGGTCAAGCGTTTCCCGGCGAGCTTTGTGCGGGCCTTGAGCTGGGAGCGTCGTCACGAAGGTTTTCCCGAAGTTCTGCAGTCGATGGCCGACATGTATGCCGGCCGGGCCCGGGCGTTCGTGGCGCTGCTGGTGGCGACGTTGCCTTACATTCTTGTGACAGCGGTCGGATTCGGCATCGGTTTCGTGGTCATCGCGCTGTTTATGCCCTTGATCGAGTTACTCAATAAACTGTCGTAGGAGGTCGTTGAAAAAGGGGACAGTCCCTCTGGGGAATTTCGATTTGTCGGGCAATGCCTGGTCGTGAGAAAGGGACAGTCCCCTTTTTCAACACTCTGTTAGGAAACGGTGATGGAACAGTTTTTCCGGTGGTTACTGGGACCGTGGTGGGTCCTGTTTTTCGATCGCACTGAAGCGACCAGGCAGCGCACGTTGCTGTGGACGCTGGCGGTTGCCGTCGACAAGCAGTTTCCGATGGTCCCGTTTCTGCAAGCGCTGGCAGACGAAGCCGGCGGGCGCTGGCGCTGGAAATTGCGCGGACTGGCGGAACTGATCACGGCGGGTGTTTCTATCCCCGAGGCGCTGGAAGCGATTCCGGGCCTCTTGCCCCGGGATACCGTGGTCATGATCCGCGTCGGTGCATCCAGCGGCAATATGAGCGGCGCCCTGCGTGAGGCGGCGCGCCTGGCCGGGAGACGCAGCCTGACTCCGATCGGTCAGTATCACGGCTCTCTCATTTATGTCTGTGCGTTATTGGGCGCGATGACCGTCATCACGACCTTCCTGATGATCTGGATCATGCCCAAGTACAAGGCGATCTTTGCGGGCTTCGACGTGAGGTTGCCGGCCCTGACTGAGTTTGTCATCGGGACGAGCGATCTTCTGGCAAGCTATTGGTATCTGGTCCTGCTGTCGATTCCGGCCGGTTGCCTGGTGATCTGGATGATGGTCGGCGTGGGCCTCGAGTTGATCGGGTGCGGTCCCTGGTGGAGCCGTCCTTCGATCCTGCTCTCGCGGTTCTGGCCGCGGATGAAGACTCCGCACGTGCTGCGCAGCCTGAGCGTGGCCGTGGACGGCGGACGGCCCCTCCCCCAGGCGCTCACCGCCCTGTCGCAGCAAAACTCCGAAGTGACATTCCGGCGGATGATGATGCAGATCGCGGATGACGTTTCCCGCGGCAACGATTGCTGGCTGGCTCTGCGCGGCGCGGGGATGCTGCGTCGCGGCGAGCCCGCGCTCCTCGAAGCGGCCCAGAAACTCGGAAATCTCGTGTGGGCGCTGCGGGGGATGGCCGACGGCATCGAACGCCGGGCCGATTACCGCTACCACATCCTCCTGGAACTGATCCATCCCGTCATCATCGTCGCCGTGGCGATCGTCGTGGGAACGCTCTGTGCCGGAATGTTCGTGCCGCTCATCACCCTGGTGGAGCAGCTTTCGTGAATCGACGCTTGAAAATCCATCGATCGGGTTCGGTCCTGCTGGAGCTGGTCGTGGCCGGCGTGCTCCTGGGAGTGGTCATGTCGGCGGCCGTTCCGGCGCTGCGCTGGGTGGGCCGGCAGCGGACCAGCGCCCGGCAGCGACAGGCGGCCCAGCTTGAAGTCGGCAATCTCCTGGAAGAGCTGACAGCGCTCGACTGGAACGACCTGACGCCGGAGCGCGCGGCTCTCGTCAAGCTGTCGGAAGAACTGCACGATCAGCTTCATGAGTCGAAGCTGGAGGTGGCCGTGCAGGGTGACGGCAACGACGAAACGGAAAAGCAGATCAGGATTGAACTGTCGTGGAACATCGCCCCCGGGCGGCCGGCGCCCCCCGTCCGGCTGTCGGCCTGGGTGTTTCGTAAGGGGAGCGTCAAAGCCGCAGTTCTCCCTCTCCCTTTGGGAGAGGGCCGGGGTGAGGGCACGCGTCTGACGGACATCCGCCCGGATGAGGATGCACTCGCATCGCAACAACCTGCGAAGCGGTTGTTTGAGGATGAAGACGAGTGCGACGCTCGCCCTCACCCTAACCCTCTCCCAGAGGGAGAGGGGAAACGTTTGCGGCCGCCTTCAAATTCTGAATTTTCACCAGTTTGCCAATGACTCATCAATCGCGACATACCGGACGGGTGGCACGCCCTGACGTCAGGAAGGGCGTGGCGAGTGGCCGCTTGACCTCGCCGACTGCCTGGCGGCCAAGAAGCAGAGACGCACGACCACGCCCTTCGCGGGGCTCAGGGCGTGCCACCCAGACCGGACGGGGCTTGAAGCAAGATCGGGCGGGGACTTCGCTCGTCGAGATGCTGGTCGTGATCACACTGGCGGCTGTTATGGTCGGGTTGTCGGCGACGCTGATTCATCTGTTGCTCGGTGCCGAGCGTGAGGCGCAGCGCGCGGTCCGTGTCCATCGGTCGGTGATGCGATTGTCAGAAGCCTTCCGGGCCGACGTCCATGCGGCCCGACGGGTGGAAATACCGGCTGCCGAAGCCGACAAATCGGTGCTGCTCCTGGCGGATGCGGAAGCGGGACGCGAAGTCCGCTACGAAATCGACGGGCACCAGGCCACGCGGGTGGAGTCTGAAAAGGGCCAGCAGACCCACCAGGATTCGTTTTACTTTCCGCTGCGGTCGCGGATCCGTTTTGACCGACAGCCCGACCGCAACCTGCTGCGGCTGGAGATCGAGATGCCGGCAGGGAATTCCAACGACAACGCCGAGAGCCGATCGCAGTCGCCCGAGCCGTTCCAGCGAAAACTGAAGATCGAGGCGCAGCCCGGCCGCGATTACACGTTCGACAACACGAAGAAGCAGTAAGGACTAGGGATGCAGCGCAGCCACTCGCGATTGAACGATGAACAGCGCCGGCGCCGGCACGGCGGCTTTGCCGTCGTGGTGCTGGTGTGCCTGCTGGTCGCCGGAATGGTGCTGGCTTCGCTGGTCAAGCTGGCGATGCTGCAGGACCGGCAATCCGGGCGCGACCAATGGCGGCTGCAGGCTGGCTGGCTGGCGGATTCGGGAATCAACCGGGCGGCTTCTCGACTGGCCGGCAACCCGGATTATGCCGGCGAGACGTGGGAGGTCGGCTCTGATCGACTGGGGGGAGACGGAGCGACTGTCGTCATTCGCGTACAAAACGATAAGGGCGGGGGGCGCCGTCGTCTGGTGACGGCTGAGGCTGTCTTTCCCGCCGCCGGGCCCGAACAGGCGCGCCAGACGCGCCAGTTGTTTGTTTCACTTTCCGAGGAGTCATAATCGTCATGTTTCCGTCAAGCGCGTGGAACTCGGGTGTGTCAATTTGCGGATCACCGCCACAGGTGGCGTCGGGCCGGAAGGTGCGGGGCCGGACAGCGCGGGGTGGCCGGCGCGGGTTTACGCTGATCGAACTTCTGGTGGTGATTGCCATTATTGCCGTGCTGGTGGCGCTGCTGCTTCCGGCCGTTCAGCAGGCGCGCGAGGCGGCGCGGCGGACGCAGTGCAAGAACAACCTGGTGCAGATCGGCCTGGCGCTGCACAACTACGAAATGGCTCACGAATGCCTCCCCCCCGGGTCGGTCGATCCCAACCGTCCGATCAGGAACGAAGCCAAGGGCTTTCACGTGGGCTGGATTGTGCAGATCCTGCCGCATCTCGATCAGTTGAATACGTTCGACCGATTCAAGATCGAGGCGGGAGTCTATGCGCCGGTGAACGACGCGTCGCGGGGCGTGCGGATTTCGTCGCTATTGTGTCCCTCGAACAGTACGGCGTTCGGCGGGGGGAGCGCGGGAATGACAACCTATGCCGGGTGCCACCACGACGCCGAAGCGCCGATCGATATCGATAATAACGGCGTGCTGTTTCTGAACAGCAAGGTGCGCTATCGCGATATTCGCGACGGCGCCTCGAACACGATCTTCGTGGGGGAACATTCCGACATCGATCCGCTGGGATGGGCTTCGGGAACCCGGTCCACGTTGCGGAATACGGGGGGGCCTCCGTCATCGGGGGGATGGACCCAGGGGAAGTATCAGAATGCGGCGGTCGAAGGAGCGAAGGGGGCTGATGCCGCGGTGCTGGCGGTTGGCGGGTTCAGCAGCCCGCACGTCGGCGGCGCCCATTTTCTGATCGGCGACGGGTCGGTGAAATTCATCAGCCAGAATATCAGCGGGCCGATCTTCACTGGTCTGGGGAACCGGGCCGGCGGCGAATTGCCCGCGGAGTTTTGAAAGGTCACCTGCGCCAGTGTGGCTGGGGAAGCGTCGACTCCGCCTTAGGCGATGCAGTTGACGAACGCTGAAAGCGTTCAACTCCAAAGCCCAGGGTTCGGCGCGTCGCCGAACCCTGGGTTACCGTCAACAAACCAAACCAACTCTGAAGGAGTTGCACGAGGACGGTTCCGTGAGTTTCGGTTCTCGGATCGCGCAACAGGTGGAACCCTTTCAGGGTTCGCGCGCCGTTGTGGAAGCAGACCCAGGGTAGGTCGACAAAGTCGACCAACCCTGGGCTTTGGTGTGCAACGCTTTCAGCGTAGACGATTCCCGCCGACTGTTATCGGCGCCCAGCCACCCGTCACCCGTCGCCACAGTCACCCGAGCGCGGCTACTGCCCGTCCAGCGGCCGATCCGGGGGTGGCGGCGGCGGTTGCTTCCAGTCGCGGGGATTCTGATACGAAATCGCGAGATAAGGGGTTGCGACTCGACGACTGCTCTCTTTTTTCGAAATCAACAGCGCATCGAGCAGGCCGCTCGTGAGCAGCGTGCGCTCGACCGGCCAGGCGGGCTTGCCAGATTGCATCATCGCGTCGATCCCTTCCACGAGAAACGCAAAGTGCATGAACGGTCGTGCCTCCTGCGTGAAGAACAGCGTGGACTCGACCGAGTCGTCGGCATAGCGCCAGGCACACGACCATTCTCCCACGGCGCCGTTCAGGGTCAGGATGTTCGCACGCAGGCCGTCGGAATAATCGACGAGGAACAGAACCGGATGGGGGACGAGATCGGCCAGCTCGCGTCCAGCCAGTGAGGGCGGCCGTTTGAGTCGCGATAGTGCCGCCTGCAACAGATCGGCGTCGTAGTCGCCGCGCCGACCCGCCTCCCACACGGCGCCGTCAACCAGGCACTGCACGCTGCGAATCCCCGATTCGCCACCGCTGCGGCGTTCGACCAGCGACTGCACCATTTCCAAGGCGTGGAAGCCGTACGCGTCAAGCGTGTGGTACGACACGGCGACGATCTGTTTGAGTTTCGCATCGCGCCGCACGTCCGCCGGCGGGTAGCGCCACAGACCCGGCAGCGATGAGCCGGCCAACAGCGGGATCTTCAACTCGCGGGCCGTGTCGTAGATGTGCTTCGCATCGAGCCAGTTGTCGGCCAGGTGCTTGTCGATAAAGACGGGAACGGGCCGCTGGTCGGCGCGGATGATCTGGGCAATTTCGTCGAACAGCCGTCGCTTCGGGTACTGCGTCTGCCCCGTTTCGGAGACCGGATATTTCCCGTGCTCGGCAACGAGCAGCACACCATCCACAGCCAGATGGCCGGTTCCCAGCGTCAGGGCGTCGTGGACCGAATCGGAAATCCGGAAATGATGCAGAGCGGCCCATTTTCGGCTCGTGTCGGTCGCCGGAACCTGGTCGGTAAAGAGCGATTGCAATTCCACGCCGGGGCGGGAACCGGCACCGTCGAGCGTCTGGGTTTGAAACAGGCGGCTGACGATGACATCGGCGTGGGAATTGTGGCGATACTCGGTGACCACAGCGGCGACACGTTTGGCAGGCCGGGCCGGGTCGGCAGGCATGGCAGCAGGCGAGATCACCAGCACGAGCGCCGCGAGTGTCGTTGCGATCCTTGATACAAGAACGGCGCGAGGCGGGCTGGGACGAGTCATGGCCGAATCTTCCTTCAGCCAAGGTGTGATCGCAAGGTCATGGCTCCCCTTCGCGGCGCGTGGCGTTATGATGGCCTCATTGTGGAGGAGAGTTTCCTCTGCGGTCGTGATCTGTAGGGTGGACGTCAATCCACACGTGATGTCGCTTCGGGTGGACTGAAGTCCACCCTACAAGATGTACATGATTTCCATGATTTCACAGCCTCGATGCGAGATCGTTGACTGGGGAGCGAGCGGATGCGGACGATTCTGAGCGAAGCCGAGATCAGCGAAGGGATCACCAGTCTGGCCCGGAAGATTACCGAAGACTATGAGGGGCGGCCCCTGACAGTTCTCGGCGTTCTGACGGGAAGTCTCATCTTTCTCTCGGACCTGATCCGGCGGCTGAATTTTCCGCTCAGGGTCGGTTTGATTCAGGCCTCGAGTTACCGCGGGCCGGTCACCAGCCCGGGGGCGCTCACGATTACCGACGCGGCCCTGCCTGACATTGCCGGACGCGACGTGCTCCTGCTGGATGATATTTTCGACACGGGCCAGACGCTGTCGGGGCTCATCGATCGGCTGGCGGCATCGCGCCCGGCGAGTCTCCGTTCGGCCGTCCTGCTCTGGAAGGAAGGGCGGCAGCGAGTGGCCATCACACCCGATTATCATTGTTTTCGGATTCCCGATGCGTTCGTCGTCGGCTACGGCCTCGATTTCAACGACGATTACCGGCATCTGCCCTACGTGGCAGTGCTCGAAAACGGCGATGGTCAGCCTGGGTGATTCGGGACGTCAGTGTGACGGGTAACGAAACCGGGGGGTTAACACCCCCCGCTCGCCTGGGTCAGGTTAGTTTGTGCGTCACTCGCGCGATCAACCCCGGCGAGCGGCCGGCGTGAGCCGGCTGGTTGGGCACACAAGGCTTCGACGTTGCGCCGCACCCCGGCCACTGCCTCTGCTACCGATTGCCGGCAATCTCGCGTAGAATGCAGCGCAGTGGTCACTGCACCATCACAGTTCTTTCTGGCACCAACCTCACTGTCGGCGGAAACCATGTTCCGGGTAACACAACAGTTCGACTTCTGCTATGGGCATCGCCTGCTCAACTACGACGGCAAGTGCAAGTTTCTGCACGGCCATAACGGACGTGTCGTCATCTCGCTCGAGGGGGAAAAGCTGGACGACCGCGGCATGCTGGTCGATTTCACCGATATCAAGCGGGGCATCCGCGGGTGGATCGACGACGCGCTCGACCATCGCATGATCCTGAATCACAACGATCCGCTGCTCCCGATGCTCCGAGAGGAGGACCAGCCTGTGTTTGTGATCCCGCACAATCCGACGGCCGAGAATATTGCCCGCCTGATCTTCGAATATGCCGAGGGACAGGGTTTCCCGGTCGTTGAAGTCGTGCTGTGGGAAACGCGCAATTCGAAAGCGGCATACTGCAAGCCGTAGGTGATTCCCCAGATTCGGACGGGATCATTGATCCCCTGAGAAATCGTTTAACCCCGAGCCAGCGGCGAGGCCCTGCCACGACAGGCTCTCGCAGGCCGTGGCATTTCAGGCGACTGCTTGTTTTTCGTTGCCGGAACGCCTGGGTAAAAAACCCAGCCGGAAGCCCAATTGCGTCGCGCGTCGGACCACCGCGATTTGCGGCGGTGCCCGGCTCCGGGTTAAACGATCGGATCTGGACCGAAGTTCTCCCGGCAGCGACTTCAATCGCGCCGGCTTCGACAGACAGCGATCAGAGGCGAGCATCGGCGGCCTGGTGGGCAGAATTACCACAGCGCAAAATTAAAGGCCCTCGAAGAAAGTTCCTCTGGAGGGGTCGGATTTGATCTTGCGGGGAATGAAACTGCAGCGTGGGTCGAGCTGCAGTTGGGGCACCCTCACGATCCGAACCATCCAGCGAAACACCTCTCTCCGAGGGCCAGGCTGGGCCTAGATTAAGCTGGCGGCCTTGCATCCGCCTGCGACTCCCGGTCCCGATTGCTGACTGGTCGTCGTTCTTGAGAATTGTTGAAAAGCAATGACCGTGCCAAAGCCTCCGGCAATCTGAAACCAAGGCTCTCATCGGAGGTTTTTGGTCTGAAAATGCACCTGCTAACGCCTGCATTCAACCGATTGAGGACGATTTTCTGCGAAAAAATTATCCTGGTGAATTGAAGTAACCTGGAGGGTCTGCAAGAATGGGGAGGTTCGATTTCGGCGCCGAAACGGTGATATCGGCGCCGAGCAGGGTGCGAAAAGTCCCTTTCGGCGCCGAGATGCGAGCTTCAAACGATGGATTTACGACGTCGGATTGAGATTGGCCGGTGGGTGCTGGCCTGCCTGGGGGGGTTGACGCTCCTCTATTGTGTTGCCGTTCTCGGCTTTGTCGCGACAGCCCCTGACCTGGGTTTGCGGTGCCTGCTCGCCAGCAGTCAACCGGCAGATCCTCAATCGGCGAGTCCGGGTCTGGAAGTTCGGGAGATCACTCCGGAACTGGCACGGGACCTCCGGCTGCAGGTCAATGATTTCGGAGAGGGTCCGGCACCGGGAGATCGCCTGCTGAAAATTGCGGGGCGCCCCGCGCACACGTTTGCTCATTTTGCCGCGCGGCTGATGGAGCTGCGCAGCGCCAGGCCGTTCGGCGGGAAGTTATCCCCGGACGCCAGTTTTCGCGAGCAGCGCGAGCGCGACATGCTGCCGCCGGTCTTCGAGCGCGGCAACGATCTGTTTGTCGAGATTCGCTTTCTGAGAGGATCCGTCGAGCACCGTTCGTGGCTGGCCCTGCGTCCGGTTCACTGGGCCGATATCGTGCTCACGTTCACCTGGTTTCTGCTGGAACTGGGGATCTTCTCGGTGGGAGCACTGGCGTTCTGGGCGCGTCCGTTCGACCGCCAGGCCCGGGTGTTTTTCGCGATGTGCATCGTCGCGCTGGCCGGCTTCGTGGGGGGCTATCACTGGTGGTTGATTGCCGGGACGCCATGGCTGACGATTCCGTTCATCATCTGCGCCATGCTGGTGCCGGTGGTGACGTTGCACTTCTTCCTGGTCTATCCCGAGCCCAAGCGATTTCTGGCACGGCATCCGGTGCAGTCGCTGCTGGCGATTTATGTCGTGCCATGCGTGTGGACGGCGGCGCTGTCGGGTCTGTCGCTGTATTCATCGTGGCTGGTGGAACACAACCTCGACGAAGGGCATCAGGAAGCGGTGCTCGTGGCCCTGACGGAAGGAATCGTCATCTATCTGGGGATCGCCGCCGCCTATTTCGTGGCGACGCTGGCGGCGCTGGTCGCAAGTTTCCTGACAATTCGCAACGCGCTGTTGCACAGCCAGGTGAAGTGGATCCTGTGGGCGGCCGTGGCGGCGACGCTGCCGGTCGGGTATTCGCTCTCCCTGGCCTATTTTCAGAAAGAGAAATTCGCACTCGGGGCGGCGAGCATCCCGATGTTCACGGCCAGCTTCCTGTTCATGCTGGCATATGCCGTCGGCATTCTGCGGCACAAGCTGATGCTCGTCGACGAGATCCTCTCGCGGGGCATGGTGTACTACATGCTGAACGTGGCTGTGACGATCGGCTTCAGCCTGGCCATCGCGGCCGCGAGCGTGGCCGTCGTCTATCAGCGGACGCAGTTTTCGCGGCACACCCCGGTGATGATCCTGGTGGTGGTGGTCGGCGTTCTGGCGCTTAACTGGTCTCGCGACCGCGTGCAGCGGTTGATCGACCGCAAATTCTTCCGCGAGAAATTTCAGCTCGACAAAGCCATCATGCGGATCAACCAGACGTCCGGTAGCCTGGGGGACCCGAACGGGCTGGCCCAGCGGATGCTGGCGTCGTGCCGCGATCTGCTGGGGGTGGATTGTGCGGCGCTGTACCTGCGGGATGCCGGCGCCGGAACGTTCCGCCTGTTTGCCGCCGACGGCCTCGAGCATGCCCCGTCGTCATTTTCGACCGACGCCGAGATGCTGGGGCTGATGCAGGAAGACACGAACCTGCAGCGGCGTTTCGCCGACGGGGCTGCGTCTCAGGGGCTGCTTCAGGAACTCGACGTGGAACTGATCCATAGCCTGGAGGTCGACGGGCAACTGGCCGGCGCGCTGATTCTGGGAGCGAAGCGCAACGGCGGCCAGTACACGGCAGACGACCTGGCACTGGTGGCCTCGCTGGGACAGATTACGAGCGTGGCGCTGCACTCGGCCCACGTGCATCAGGCGGTGACGCGGCTGGATGAAGAATTGCAGACGAAGATCGAAAAGATTTCCGAACAGCAGCGCCTGATCTCGATGCTGCAGGCCGAGATCACGTCGCGCCAGCAGGGGGTTTCGCCGGTCGATGTCGCGCCCTTTCGGCGCGACTTCATCAAAGGCAACAGCCCGGCGATTGCCAGCGTGCTCGATACCGTCCGGAAAGTGTCGAGCAGCCAGTCGTCGGTGCTGATCCGGGGGGAAAGCGGCACCGGCAAAGAGCTGCTGGCGGCGGCCCTGCACGAAAACAGCCCGCGGCGCGCAGGACCGATGATCAGCGTGCATTGCGGGGCGCTGTCGGCCGGACTGCTCGAGAGTGAATTGTTCGGGCATGTGAAGGGGTCATTCACCGGGGCCCACCGCGACAAGATCGGCCGGTTCGAGATGGCCAACGGCGGGTCGCTGTTTCTCGACGAGATCGGCGACATCACCCTCGAAACCCAGATCAAGCTGTTGCGCGTGCTCCAGCAGCGCGAGTTTGAACCCGTGGGCGGCACGCGGACGGTGCAGGTGGATGTGCGGCTGATTGCCGCCACGCACCAGAATCTGGAACGCCTGATTGACGAGGGCAAGTTCCGGGAAGACCTGTTCTACCGCCTGAACGTGATCAGCATTGTCTTGCCGCCGCTCAGAGAGCGCGCCGACGACATCATCGAACTGGCTCTGTACTTTCTGAACCGGGCGGCCGACCGGGCCGGCAAGCGAATTACACATTTCGACGACGCGGTGCTCGACGCCCTGAAGCGCCACCCCTGGCCAGGCAACATCCGGGAACTCGAAAACGTTGTCGAGCGGTCGGTGGTGATGGCCGAGGGGTACGAGATCACTTTGCAGGACCTGCCGGTTTCGATTGTGGCCTCGGCGGGGCGTTCGGTGCGGGTGGTGGAGACGAAACCGGGTTCGGGCGAATTGGCACGGGGTATCACCGCCGGACCGTTTGTCCCGTCGGTCGCTGCCGATGCGGCAAAGAAACCGTCTTCGGGCGAGTTCCGCGGCGAGCGGCAGATACTGCTGGAGGCCCTGGCCGGTGCGGGGGGGAACAAAGCCGAGGCGGCGCGGCTCATCGGAGTTCCGCGGAGCACATTTTTCAGCCGGCTGAAGAAATACGGGATCGAGTAACGGCCCCAAGATTCCTCAAGCCGACCTCGCTTTCCCATTCATCCAGACAAGTCCGGCAACGCCACGGACTGATGCCCGACACAAAGTCCCTTCCCCCTCGATGGGGGAAGGTTAGGATGGGGGTGGGAGCGTCAATCGGCCATCGTCCCCCCCACTGGGCATTGCAGGAGAACTACCGCCGTCGGCCTTGATCCTCGCTCGCTCGGCGGCCTCCGTTGCTTCCCGCAAAGGGGGGCGGGAGAGGATTTGTTTCCGGCGCCGTCTGTGTTTTGTAGATTGTATTGACCCATCCATCGGACAGCGCTTCGCTGGATCCATCACTTCAAGAGCGGTGACGCATGTTTTATCTGAATGTCTGGCTGACCGTTAAAGACCCGGGCCGGATTGAGACTGTCGGCAGGCTGCTGGCCACCCAGGTGCCACTGACGCGCGCCGAGCCGGGATGCATTCGCTTCGAAGTCTATCACTCCGAGGCTGATCCGCGGAGGTACCTGCTGGTGGAATGCTGGCGTGAGAAGGCCGACTGGGAAACCCATCGGACGGCCCGGGCGTTCACCGAGATCTACGCTCCGCAGGTGCTCCCCCTGGTGGACCGGGAGCCGCATATTTCGAATCTGGTGGAGTAGAAAAGCCGAAAGACCCGTTCTCATGAGGAGAACGGGCCTTTCGAAAAGGCAGCTATCGGCCTGGCAGGTCGCGCCAGCCGGATCCAGGCGGCGTCATCCTGACGCTGCATTGAACCCGTACCCGCGGCCGGCACGATGTCGCCAGCCGGGAGAGCCTAGGCAAGTTGCTTGCGGCGTCCGACGAGGGTCCGAATCCGTTCGGCGAGCAGAGCGACGTCGAAGGGTTTGCGGAAGGTCTCGTTGAACACCGAGCGGTCGAAACCGCTCGAGTTGTCTTCGTCGCTGAGCAGGCCGACCAGGACCGTTTCCAGGTATTCCGCGTTCTTGCGGAGGTTCTGGGCGATCATGACCGCCTCGTTGCGTCCCATCATGAAGTCGATGACCACACAATCGGGATGCAGCGATTCAGCTTGAATGCCGGCTTCGAATCCGCTGTTGGCGAAGTCGAGCTTGAAGGTGTCGGCACCCATTTGATCTTTCAGACCGTTGCGGATGCCGGATTCGGCACCGACGATCAGGATCTTGCCGACCGCTTCGTCTTCGAGTTCGCCCAGGGGCATTCCGTGTTCCTTGAGGAACCGGATCAGGTGCTCGCGAGGAATGCGGCGATCCTGTGATCCGGGAATGCGATAACCGCGCAGACGGCCCGAGTCAAACCACTTGCTGACTGTGCGGGGGGCTACTTTACAGATCTTAGCTACCTGTCCAGTAGTAAAGATCGTTTTCATGGCAGGCTCTCCAGACTATTTCTGTCAAACTGGGCAGAGGGATGCGGGCCCTCTGGAGTATCACTCCGACCACGTTGGTCGGCGTTCCTTGCCTAGTGGTCCTCTTGGCGAACCACCGTGGTCTTGGATCGAAGCGAGACTCGGGTTACGAAAGACGGCTGTTGGTTTGTCGCCTCAGTCGTCTGTCGCCATACAGTGGCGGTGATCGTGCGGGTAAACGAACGACGTTGAAAAGTCCGTCAGAGCGTCGTTGGCGACTCCTCCTGCCGCGGCCCGCGTGAGCGGAGCCGGGTAAGCGGCGTCGGAACGGCGCCGGAGGGAGGGACAGATTGCCCGTGCAACGACAAACCCGCATTCAATGCGTGGCGTGTCTTTTGAAATGGCCAGTCCCCCCTTCCGACTGTCAGAGCTGCCAATCGTCGAATGCACCGTTCGCAGGGCGTAGATGCATTCTTATTTCTTTTCCAGCTCTAACCGTCTAACGTATTTTTTCGATCCGCGGGCGGTGCTGACTTTAGGCTCTTTGGCACGAACAACCGTGGCGCAGCGGGAGTTCCGTCATTTTCGGCATGATCGGCACGACTGCTTTGCAGGGCGGCGGCGGCAGTTAACCTGCCAGCCCTCAATCAGTTGCGCCGTTTCTTCGCATCCGCAGCTTCGCCCGCGCGCATTCTTCTTCATAAAATATTCGCGCACAGCCCGCGCAGGTGCGTCCGGGCGTCGTCAACGAGAGACGAAGCGGCTGGAAGCTCGATCAGGCGTCGGAATTCAGAGAGTCGCGGGAGCCAGGGGCTCGGGAAGCACGGTCCGTTGCGACTGGGCGGGCAATTTTTGATGAGGAACCTTCCAATTCAGGCGGCAGAAGTAACTTCTTCAGCCGAGGGACAGGACGGACCGGGTGTCTTGAACTGGCCGTCTTCCGAAATGTCTTCGAAGCGGACCGACATCCGTTTCGAAACACCGGCCTCTTCCATCGTGACGCCGTACAGGACATCCGCCCCGGCCATCGTCCGTTTGTGGTGGGTGATGACGATGAACTGCGTCCATTGCTGGAATTCCTTGATGACGGCGAGGTAGCGGTTGACGTTCCCTTCGTCGAGGGCGGCGTCAACCTCGTCCAGAATGCAGAACGGGCTCGGCTTGCTTTTGAAGATGGCCAGCAGCATGGCGACGGCCGTCATGGTCTTTTCTCCCCCCGACAGGAGGGAAATGCTTCGCAGTTCCTTCCCCGGGGGGCGGGCCACGACGTCAATCCCGCATTCGAGGACGTCTTCGGGGTTTTCGAGGACCACGTCCCCTTCCCCGCCGCCGAACAGTTTGCGGAACAGTTCCTGAAAGTTCTGCCGGATCTGCGTGAAACTCTCGAGAAACATCCGCCGGCTTTCGACGTTGATGCGACGGATGATCTCTTCCAGGGTGTTCCTGGCTTCGACGAGGTCCTGCAACTGGCCGCTGAGCCGCGCGAAACGCGTTTCGAGCTCGTCGAGTTCCTGGAGGCTGTCGGTGTTGACCTGCCCGAGCTGCTTGAGCTTGCGCCGCAGCTTGTTGATCTGCTCGTCGACGTGGGTGCGAATCTCTTCGTCCGAGACGGTGGCTGCCTCGGGTTGTGGTTCGGGTACAGCCGGGCCCTCGGCGGGGGCGTCCTCGGCTGTCGGCGCGGCGGGCGGTTCAAGGAAGCGCTCCCTGGCCGAAACGCCCGATTCGGCAATCTCGGTCAGCTCCACCTGAAACTCATCGCGGAGGCGATCTGCCAGGCCGGCGATCTGGTGCCGGATCTCGGTCGTCTGCATTTCCAGAGCGTGCTGCCGATCTTTGACGTCCCGCAACTGATGGCGAACCTGCAGTTCGCGCTCGGCGAGTTCGCCGCGGCGCGACCGTGCCTGGTCGCGTTCGCTCTGTAACAGGGCGACGTCGGCCGCGAGCAATTCCTTCTGGGCCATCAGTTCCTGGAGGACGGCGCCGGTGTTCAAGAGCTCGAGTTCGATCTGATCGCGCTTGCCGGCCATGAGTTGAAAGCGGCGGTCGGCTTCCTCGCGGTGCAGGTCGCGCTGAAAACGTTCCTGGTCGAGGCGCGTTCGGGCGCTGTGCAGATTCTGCAGCCGCTCCTCGAATTTGGCGATGTCGCGCTGTTCGGCGGCGTGCAGATTCTGCAGCTCGTGCAGCCGCTCTTCGTCTCCGACAAGATCGCGTTCTCCGTGATCGATGCGGGTCTGCAGCGTATGCTGCAGCGCCTCGAGCCGCGCCTGTTCCTCCTGGGCGAGCTCCCACTCGGGCTGCAATCCCTCCAGGCGGGTCACAGCCTGGTCAAGATCAGCCTGTGCGTCGGATTCCTGACGCACGACCCGTTCGAGATCGAGTTCCCTGGTTCCGAGGACAGATCGCAGCTCAGCGAATGAATGCGAGCTCAAGTCGAGATCGAACTGCAGTTGCTGTTCCTCGAGGGCAAGTTCCGCCGATTCGGCTGACATTCGCTGGACCGAATTTTCGGCCGAGGCAATCTTTTGATCGAGCCGCAGCAGTTCGTTCTTGATGCCCCGCAGCTCGCTCTTCCGCGAAACGAGCGCCGTCTCTCCGCGGAAGGAACCGGCGTACAGCGTGCCGTTGGCTTCGACCAGTTCGCCCTGGAGAGTGACGAACCGCGCCTGCCCGCCGGCAGCCTCGGCGAGTGTCAGCGCCGCGTCGAGCGCTGTCACGATCCAGGTGTCGGCCAGCAGCCGCTCGGGGAGATGGTGGATTCCGGAAGCCGACCGGACGAGATGATCGGCGCGGCAGACGACCCCCGCGCGTCCCGAGAGGTCGAGGGTGGCCTTCGCCGGGACGACCGGCCAGCTCGCAGAATTTCCGGAATCTCCCGGAGTACAGGCGATGGCCAGAAACCCGACGCGGCCCGAAAGCCGCGTGTCGCGCTGCGAGAGGTACTCGACGAGGGGCCGTCCGTCATCCAGCACAATCAATTGGGCCCGGGCTCCGAGCGCCACTTCCAGCAGCGCGGCATTTTCGAGATCGACTTCCAGCAGTTCGACGACATGACCCAGGATGCGATTCCAGGGAGGCGTATCGGCCTCTTTGGCCAGCGCCAGGATTTCGCGAACTCCCACGCCGAGTCCTTCCTGCCGGCGCTCGAATTCTTCCAGCAGGTTGCGTCGCGCCTGCTGGGCCCCGCGCTGCTCGCGAAACTCAGCCAGATCACCCTGCTCAGTGGATTGGGCGGCCTGCAGCTCTTTGCGACGGTTCTGTACTGCCTGCAACTGGTCGCGCAGGGCGGCCTGCTGCTTCTCGGCCGATTCGACGATCGCGCGCTGGGCGGCGCACTCGTTTTGGCAGTCGGAAATCTGTCCGGCCAGGGCCGCCAGACGCTGCTCGGCGTTTTCGCGCGCCGACGTCAGCACCTGCAGTTGGGCTTCGAGCGTGTTCGTCCGGCTGCCAGACGACGAGTGCCGGCGCACCGAATCCAGCAGTTCCTGGCGGTCTTTTTCGATCCCGGCGCGGCCGCCGGCAATCCGGTCGGCCAGCTCGTGGACAGTGGCTTCGGCCGCTGCCAGAGCCGCCTTGCGGTGATCGAATTCGTCGGCGAACTTCTCGAGATCGTCAACAGTCTGTTCCAGTTCACCGGCCACCTCATGGGCGCGGGCCGCCAGTTCGGTCTGCTGCTTCTGGAGTCGCTGGTAGTCGGACTCGAGTTCGTGACGCCGGGCGGTCTGATGGCGGATCGTGGCTTCATACCCGGCGATTGATTCGCGATTTTCGGCTTCGCGCCGCTCGGCGCTGCGGAGCCGGTCTTCCGCCTCGGCGAGCTGGCTCTCGGCTCCGGCCTGCTGCGTTTCACACTCGTGGGCTGCGGCCGACAAAGAGTCAATTTCGGCCTGCAGGCAACTGCGCTCGTCGTCGATCGCGGCCAGCCGTGCCGACTGTGTGCGAAAGTCGTCGGCCGCCGATCCGAGCCGCAGTTCACGCAGTTCCTGGGAATACTCGCGAAACTTGGCTGCCTTGGCGGCCTGGCTGCGAAGGGTGTTGAGCTGGGATTCGACTTCCGTGACGATGTCGGTCAGGCGCAGCAGGTTCTGAGCGACCCGTTCGAGTTTTCGCTGGGCGTCGACCTTGCGGGCCTTGAACCGGCTGACTCCGGCCGCCTCTTCGAAGACATGACGCCGGTTCAGATTCGTGGCCTGCAGCAGCTGGTCGACGCGGCCCTGTTCGATGATGCTGTAGGCGCTGGATCCGGCGCCGGTCCCCAGGAACAGGTCTTTGATGTCCTTCAATCGAGCGGGCAGGCGATTGATCAGGTACTCGGCCTCGCCCGAGCGGTAGATCCGCCGGCCGACCTGCACTTCGTCGGCGTCGATCGCCAGAAACCGGCTGACGTTATCGAACGTGAGCAGCGCCTCGGCCAGCGGCGCGGGTTTGCGGTTGGCCGACCCGTTGAAGATGACGTCGGTCATCTCCTTCCCGCGCAGACTTTTGGGGCTCTGATCGCCGAGGATCCACTTGATCGAGTCGACGACGTTGCTTTTGCCTGAACCGTTGGGACCGACGACGCAGGTGATTCCCGGCGCAAAGTCGAAGCGAATGCGGTCGGCGAAGCTCTTGAAGCCGAACAGATCGAGCGACTTGAGCATCTTGCTTCCTCAGGCCGTCCTGATGCCGCGCTCAGCCACCGGCCGGCGGTGACAGATGCGTGCGATCAACAGAGCGCGAAAATCAGTTGGTGTCTTCGTCTTCACTCTTGCGCCGGAACAGGCCCAGAAATCCACCCGATCGACTCGAGGCTTTGGCTTCGTCTCCTTCACGAACGTCGGCCAGGCTGGCCTCGCCCGATTCGTCCGAGCGCTCAGAGCGGGCAACTCCGGTTTCGTCGTCGGGACCGGAGGGCTCGGCGTCTTTGCCGCGTTTCGAATCGGGAACCGGAAACATGTTGGGAACGCCCGCCGGATCGCCGACTTTGACTTCCTCGCGGCGACCCGCCCTGGCGTCACTGCCCGAGCGATAATAGATCCGGCCTCCCTGTGGCATGGCATCGATCTCGAGTCGGCCCGGAAGGTTGGATTGGTGGTCGGCCTGGACCAGCAGCTGCGCGATGTCGGGATAGGCCGCTTTCAGTTTCCCGACTGCGCGAATGACATCTGACAGGCGCGTGCTCGTCGTGATCTGCTGATCGGGTGCGTTGACCTCAAACCGGCTGATGGTGACGGTTTCGCTGCCGGTGGGTGCGGTGATCATGATGTGCCGTCCGGCCGAGAGGCTGATCGGCGTTCGCAGCTTCTGATCGCCGCCAAACACGACGACCTGCGGAACCCGGAAGCGGGTCAGGTGCGCCATCGGCTCACCATCCGAGGGGATCACGTGCAGGTTGAATTCGTCGCTGACTTTTTCGGCGTGGATGAACTCATCTTTCCGGTCGATGGTCCACAGCGCCCGGAAGGCGCCGTAGCGTGTCTCGGCACTCGAGACGGTTTTCTCCTGGCCGTCGACGATTTCCACGGTCGGCTCGACCATCATCTTGCGGAGTTCGTCGCGGGCCTCGGGAGTTGCGAGAGTCGTCAGCGCAGCGAGGGCAAACACGCGGAAGGCGGGTTCGTAACGTGCGGCCTGGGCCAGCTCTCTGGTCCCGGCGCCGTCCCCCAGGTAAGCGAGGGAATCCGCCGAGTAGAACCTGACCTCCGGCTCGGGGCTCTTCAGCCCTTCCTTCAGAATCAACGCCGAATCAGAGCCGATGGCTTCGAGTTCAGTGGCTGACTTGGCGGCAGTCTGAGGGACCATCAGTGATTTGCGCAGCCGCTCCATCCGCTCCTTGCGTTCGAGCGCGGTCTCGTCGAGTGCGATGCTGCGGACGATGCGCACGTAGCGCATGTAATTATCTTTGTAGCTGGGATGGACCTTGAGCTCGATGTGCGCGTCCGTTTTGGCTTCGGCGAGGGGCTTTTTGATCCCGAATTCGTGATAGTGAAACCGCTTGCCGATCTGGTCGGCGATTTTTTTGGTCGTGCGGACCGATCGCAGGTCGCTGCGTACGTAGAGCCCCAGCGCTCGACCTTTTTTGATCAGGCCGCCGACGAAGCGGCCTCCGCCGAGAATTCGCCCGCGACGCAGAACGCTGGCCTGCGAGGCGCTCTCGACCTGGCCGGTGGAGAGCATGATCGGCCCTTCGGCTTTGGCCAGGATGTGGCCGGCATGCGTTCGGCCGCCGGGAACCATCGTCTGCTCAGACAACGGCGCATCCATCAACCAGCCTCCCTTGAGACTGTTGGCTTCGGTATTCTCGGGCAGGACCACTTCTACGTCGAAATGTTCGCCGACGTCGATCACCGGCGGGACGGCCGCGCGGATCAAGACGAGCGCTTTGTTCGGATCCTGCAGCACGGTATTGGGGTTCGACACGCCACGTTTGCGCATGTCGTTGACGAGCATCGTCCGGTACATCGACGGCGGGGGGTCGCCCCCTGTGCCGTCGAGATTGGTGACGAGTCCGACCGCCTCAATGGTGATCGTATTCAATCCCGAAACGGTCACCTGATCTTTGATGAACTGCGTCTCGGGGGGCTTGATGTCGTCGTCATCGGGATTCTGTGAACGCAGCTTGAATTCCTGGCAACCGACCAGCGCCAGGATCAATGGCGAGATTAAAAAGTGGCGGCGTCCAATTTCCATGGTTCTTCAGACTCCTGTGGCGCACGAGCCCTCTGCCGCGTGATAACGGAGCGGCAGCGTTGGAAGGAAATGAGCGATTGGAATGTCGAGAGGGTTTGAGAAGGGGCGGGAGAATAGACACATCGCCGCAGACGGTCAAGACCAGCCCTGCCTTTCACGATTCGATCGCTTACAATAGCGCGCGATCGCGCAACCGGGCGCAGCAGCACCCCGGTCCTGGGGTTCCGCGCACGCTGGAACAGCAGGTGCCGCCAGGAGGCGTGCGAGGTAACAGAGCACTCGGGCCCGCTTACCTGGGGCAAGCTGCAAACCATTGACAGGCCGTCGTTTATGGAACGGAATTCGGAATTCTTCGTCTTCGCGGGACCGGCCGGCAGCGGCAAGACCACGGCCCTCCTGCAGACTTACCGCGCGGCGCTGGGATCGGCGCTGACGGAAATTCGGCCGGGCACAACGCTCTGGCTTTGTCCGACGAACCGCGCCCGAAATGAGGTTCGCAGCAGACTGCTGGACGACACCCTTGGTGCCGCGTTCCGTCCCAATCTGGCCACGTTCGACGACTTCGCCGATTCGATCCTGCGGTCGTTGCCGCAACCGGTCGCACCCGTCTCTGAAGCAGCGCAGCGGATCTTGATCCGGCGGGTTGTGACGGATCTCAAGGCGCGCGGGGATTTGCCGTATTTTGAGCAGATCGCCGATACGGCGGGTTTTCTCGATCTGGTGGCAGCGTTCATCTCGGAACTCAAGCGCGGCGAAACCTGGCCCACCGACTTCGAGGACGCCTGCGCCGCGCGGGGAGATCGCCGGCGCGACCGCGAACTCGGACAGATTTACACCGGCTATCAACAGGCGCTCGTTGACGGCAGCGTTTACGACAGCGAAGGGCGATTCTGGTCGGCGCGCGCGGCGCTCGAAGCGGGGCACTGGGCCGGCTTTGCAAACCTGGCGCTCGTGGTGGTCGATGGCTTTACCGACTTTACGGAAGCGCAATACAAGATCCTGAACCTGCTGGCGCACAAATCGGATCGCCTGTGCGTTTCGCTGCTGACGGAAACGCCACTCGCGCGCAGCGAATTGTTTGCCAAAACGACCGGCGTGCTCGACAGATTGAAACGTCTCGGCAAGGTTTCAGTTCGTACATTTCCCGAGGCGGACGCCGAGGCGGCAGCGCTGAAAGCGGCGTTGCCGCCGGCGATCGAGCAGCTCTCGCGGCGATTGTTCTCCAATCCACGGGAGATGAAACGGTCGGGCGACGCCGCGGGAATCGAAGTCGTGGCGGTGGCCGGCACGTACCGCGAAGTTCTCCTGCTCGCATCGCGGATCAAGCAATTGCTGCTGGAGGGGGTCCCGCCCGATGAAATCGTCGTGGCGGTGCGCGATCTCGACGATTACGCCGGAATGATCGGCGATGTGTTTTCAACGGCCGGCATTCCTCTGGCGTGCGAGGCGGGAATCCCGCTGGCCCGTCTGGGACCGTTCAAAACCCTGCTCAATGCCCTGGTTCTGGAAGCCGAGGACTGGCCGTTCCGCCGGTTGATGGCGCTGCTGGATTCCCGGTTGTTCCAGCCCGCCTGGCCGGAATTCGAGGGGCGTGCGGCCGCGCGAGATGTGGCTGATACCTTGCGGCGCGCCCAATTGTCGGAAGGCCGCGAGCAGATCGTGGCCGCTCTGGAGCGCATGGCCAGGCCTCTCGCGCCCGAGACGAATCCTGCCAACGAACAGTCTGCCGATCGGCAAGTGGCTGCCGGCCGCGCCTGGCGATTGCTCGACCGCCTCGCGGCGGCCACGGCCGAACTGCGGCGCGACCACGACTTTGCCGGCTGGGCGGCAGTGATCGCCGTCGTCGCGCGCGAACTGGGATTGAGCGACAGCCCGCTCGACCGCGAATCGGGGGGCAGGCGTCGAACTCTCGGCGAAATCTTGACGGCCATCCTGTTTGATGCCGTTCGCGCCGAGCGAGTGACCGGATTGACCAGAGCCAAACTGACTCTGCGCGAGTTCACGGCGGAACTGGCTGACCTCCTGGAACACCAGCGCCTGCCTCCACAGATCGCAGAAGAGGGACGAGTCCGCGTGCTCGGCGCCGATCAGGTGCGCCACATCGACGTGGCGCATCTGTTTGTCGCCGGCCTGACCGAATCGAGCTTCCCGCGGCATCGCACCGACGATTGCCTGTACGGCGAAGGGGAACGGCAGGAATTGAATCGCCTCGGTTTAGCGCTGAGCCATCGCGTACTTCGCGCGCAGGAAGAATTGCTGATGTTCTACGGTGTGGTCACGCGCGCCCGGCGGCGGCTGGTCCTGACCTACCCGGCGGTTGGCGACGACGGACAGCCGCTATCTGCCAGCCCGTACCTGGCGGCGCTGACGGATCTGTTTGAACCGGGAGCGCTCTCGGACCAACTCGAGGAGCAGCTCGATCCGATCCCCCGGCCTGACAGAATTCTCTCGCCGGCCGATGCGCGAGTGTTCGGCATGTCCGAAGCGCTGGCAGGTCGACCGGGAATGTTTCGCAGGTTATGTGAACAGCAATCCGCGGCGCGGAATGCGCTGGCTGCACTCGAGATGAACGTACGCCGCTTTCACACTCCCGGTTTCACGAACTTCGAAGGCTGGCTCGAGAATCCCCGCAACATTGAATCATTGCAACAGCGGTTTTCACCGGCACATGAGTACAGCGCCACGCAACTCGAGGCCTTTGCCGAATGTCCGTTCCGGTTTCTCGTGTCGCAGGTGCTGGGCCTCGAGCCCCCGGCCAATCCGGGAGTTGAGACAGATTACGGCCGGCGCGGCACGCTCGTGCACGAAGTGCTTGCCGGATTGCACCGGATATTGTTCGAGGAGAGCGCCGGTTCCGGCGATGTGTCGGGCGCACCTCGGGGTGAGGAGATCGCGAAGTTGTTCCAGAAGAATCTGGAGACGAAGTTGAGCGCCCGTCCGTCCGGATCGCAAGTGCAGCAGGCGCTCGAACGGATCGAGCAGCGGCTGCTTGTCGAGTGGGGTGTCGCCTATGGACAACAGTGGGACGCGTACGCAGCGGGACTCCCCAGGGAGGCCTCGCCCAAACTGCAACCCGGGCGATTTGAAACGCCATTCGGTGCCGCGCGGCCTGGGGAGCGGCCCGCCGAGCAACCCAGTCAGGGCGCGCTCCAGCCGCTGGTCATCGGCAAGGGTTCCGACGCGGTGCGTGTGGGGGGCCGGATTGATCGGATTGATGTGGGGGTGATCGATGGCCAAACCGTGTTTACGGTGATCGATTACAAAACGGGGCGCCAGAGCCGGCAGAAGTTCGACACGGTCGAGACCGGTCGGAAACTGCAACTGGTGCTGTACACGCTGGCAGTTACGCGACTCGAAATTGCAGGGCCGGGGGCCCAGCCCTGGCAGATCGGGTACTGGTACATTCGCGATACGGGATTTGCGACGGCAGTGAATCAGGGGCGAGTCAAAGCGAGCGAACCTCCGGCGCCGATCGAAGCGGCCGTCTGGCAATCTCTCGTCGCGACGCTGGAGCAGGTGATTCCGCGCCTGGCGGCCGGCATCCGAGCCGGTCGATTTCCCGTTGTTAATGCTGATCCCGACTGCACTGCGACGTGTGCCTACAACACCATCTGCCGCGTGGCACAGATTCGCGCTCTTCCCGAGGGAATGAACAAGACGTGGAATCCGTGACGAACCGGCAGGAAGTCTGTCAAAAGTCAAAGGCGGAGTTGGAGTAATTGATTCCTTCCCCCTCGATGGGAAGCAACGGAGGCCGCCGAGCGAGCGAGGATTGAGCCACAGGTATCGACACGAGTCAGAAGTCGCCCTGCCAAAATTGGTTCCTTCCCCCTCGATGGGGGAAGGTTAGGATGGGGGTGGCAAGCGTCAATCGGCACTCGCCCCCCCCACCCCGGCCCTCCTCCCCCACAAAGGGGGGAGGGAGACATAGTTAATTCGCTCAGAATTGAGATGTGTAGATACCATTGCTCCCAGAGGGAGAGCGAGACTTTTCGGTTTTGAAATGGCCGCTAAGAAGACCAGTACTCTGAAATCACAGACAGGAGAGGTGCCGGGCGCCGATTCAGCTCGCGGCGCTGCGCCTGCACCGGCTGCCCAGCGCCGTCCTCCGACTCCGCAGCAGCAGGCGGCAATCGACACGAAACACGTTTCGGTCGTGTTGTCGGCCGGAGCGGGGAGCGGGAAGACGTCGGTTCTGACGCAACGGTTTCTGTCGCATCTGGAACCGGGACCAGATGCCGTCGAGCTCGGCAGTCTGGTCGCCATCACGTTCACCGAGCGGGCGGCCCGCGAAATGCGCGATCGCATCCGCAGGCAATGCCTCGAGAAGCTGCGGAGCGTGTCATCCGCCGAAGCCGAGCACTGGCTGGCCATTGTCCGCTCGCTCGATTCAGCCCGCATCAGTACGATCCACGCATTCTGCTCATCGCTGTTGCGGGCGCATGCGGTCGACGCGGCGATCGATCCCAAGTTTACTCTGCTCGATGAAACCCTGTCTGGCTCGTTTCTGCAGCAATCGATTGAATCCGGGCTGCATCGCCTGCTGGCCGCCGATGACTCCGACGCCGCCGAACTGGTCTTCGAATTTGGGCTCAATCGGACCCAGGCTCTGCTGGCCAGCCTGATCAGCCAGCGGTATCGGATCGATCCCGCGAATTGGGAACGGCTGACCGCCAGAGAGTTGGCGCTGAAGTGGGATCAGCGCTGGCATCATGAGGTCGTGCCGCGGCTGCTGCGCGAGGCGGCCGAATCGGCGGCGGTCTGTACGACAATCGAACTCCTGCGCCGGCACGTGCCGGGAAACGCCGTGATGCGCGAGCGGTGCGAAATTCTGCTGGCCCAGCTCCCGCACCTGGCGGCCGCCGGCGACCCGCGCGAACGCCTGGAAACGATCCGCAACAACGCTCGCGTTCAAGGGGGCGGAACCAAAAAAGACTGGGAGCATGAGGACGTCTACGCTGAAGTCAAAGACGCGCTCTCCGACCTGCGTTCCCTGATCGAGCGCTTGCAGAAGCAGCTTGAGTACGATCCTGAGCACCTCATTCGCGGAGCCGAAATGGCGCTGTGCTCGCTGCGGGCGGCAGTCAGCGTCGGGGCGCACTACGATGAGCAGAAGCGGGAGGCCGGGCTCGTCGATTTCGACGATCTGCTGCTCCTGGCCCGCAATCTGCTCCGCGATCACGACGACGTCTGCCGCCGCGTGTCGGCGGGAATCTCGCTCTTGATGGTCGACGAATTCCAGGATACCGATCCGATTCAGGACGACATCGTCAGGATGCTGTGTGGCGATCGGCTGCTGACGGGACGGCTGTTTGTCGTCGGCGATGCGAAGCAGTCGATTTACCGCTTTCGGAGGGCCGAGCCGCGAGTCTTTCAGCAGTTGCGATCAGAGATTGCGGAGGAGGGGCGTTTGCCGCTGACAATCAACTTCCGTAGCCAGCCCGAGATCCTGAATTTCGTCAATGCCGTATTCGACGGTACTCTGGGAGAGAGTTACGAGCCGCTGGAATCCCTCGAAGAACAGAAAACGAAGCCCCCCGTCATCGAATTCCTGTTCGCGAAGGCCGGGGGAGACGAAGTAAGCGTTTCCGACGAAACCGATCAGTCGGCGGCCGCCCGCAGGCGCCGCGAGGGGGACTGGATTGCTCGCCGGCTCGCACAACTGCTGGCGGACGGCGTCCCGCGCGTTCGCGAGCGCGATGACGAGACCGGCCAGTTCAAGCTGCGGGTCGTCAGCCCGCGCGACATCGTCATCCTGTTTCGGGCGATGACCGACGTGCGTTATTACGAAGAAGCACTGAGGAAGCACGGCATCAATTACTACGTCGTCGGCGGGCGGGCGTTTTTCGCCCAGCAGGAAATCTTCGATTGCCTCAATCTGTGCCGCTACCTCGACGACGTTGACGACGAAGTCAGCCTGATCGGCGTTCTGCGGTCGCCGTTCTTCAGTCTGTCGGACGACGCAATCGTGGCGCTGGGATCGGAGCCGACGGCCGCGCTGTCAGCAGGCACGCCGCCCCATCTGCCTGAAGATCAGCAATCACAAATTCGATTCGCCGGCCAGACACTGGCCGAATTGCGCGCGGCCAAAGATACGTTGCCGATTGCCCAACTGCTGACCCTGGCGGTCGAACGGACCGGCTACGACGCTGCGCTGCTGACGGAATTTCTGGGGACGCGGAAACTGGCCAACCTGCGAAAGCTGTTGGAACTGGCCCGGCAGTTTGACGAGTCGGGTTTGTTCACTCTGGCCGACTTCGTCGATCGCTTGCGGGACGCTGTGGCCGATGAAACCTACGAGCCGCTGGCCGCGACGCATCCCGAGTCGAGCGACGTCGTGCGTCTGATGTCGATTCATCAGTCGAAGGGGCTCGAGTTCCCCGTCGTTGTCATCGCTGATATGGACCGCCAGTCGCAGGACCAGACGCCGATCGGCTGTTTCGATCCTGTCCTGGGACCGCTCGTTCCGCTGCCGGCCAAGTTCGGGCAGCAGCGCGATCAACCGGCGCTGGTCATGTACCGCTTGCAGGAACGGGAAGCGGGCCTCGCTGAAGCGAAACGACTGCTCTATGTCGCGATGACACGGGCCGCCGATCTGTTGATTCTGTCAGCCAACATGAAGCAGGCAGGCCGCCCCGGCAATCCGTGGCTCAGGCTTGTCAGTGAACGATTCGATCTTTCCAACGGACAGCCTCGGCAGGCGCCGGCAACCGGAAACGTCTCGATCATCGTGAAATATTCTGGCCGACTCCCCGAGATTCGAGTTCACCAGGGGCCGCCGGAACCACCCGTTACGGGCAAACGAGACAATCGGAGCGACACCGAGATTCCCCTGAATCGCCTGCGCGAACTGCTGGACCGGGCAGAGCCCGACGAACTGCCGGCGACACTCAGAGCCTTCGCCCCCGATCGGAGCACGCGCACGCGGTTCAGTGTTTCGGAGATCGAAAACCTCGATCGGCAACTGACGGCCGGCCAGTTGACTGATGAAGGCTTGAACGACGCCGATCGCGCTGCCGCGCTCGCCGACAGCGCTGCCGGTGCCGCATCCGGCGATGGATCAGCCGCCATCCAGATCGGGATCCTGGCTCATCGCGTGCTGGAGAAGATCGATTTTCAGAAGCCTCAGGATGTCGCCGCGCTGGTCGCTTCGTCGAGCAGTTCCAATGCCACCGGCGCGGGAGAATCTGTTCAAGCGGCGGCTGCCGCGTGCGTTGCCAACGTGCTGGCCTCTCCACTACGCGGCGAACTGGCAACAGCCCGACGGATGTATCGGGAGATTGATTTTCTCCTGCGGTTGCCGAGCCATCAGCGAAGCGGCGCCAGCGGCATCACGATCAGCGGCACGATTGACTGTCTGTTCGAATCGGCCGATGGCAAGTGGATTGTTCTCGATTATAAGACGGGAGTCTGCGATCCGTCGGTGCCGCACGCCGACTTGCTGGCTGACTACGAGATCCAGTTGGGACTCTACGCTCTGGCTGTTGGCGAACTCCTGAAGCACATTCCCGATCGGATCGAGCTGGTCTTCATTCGCGACGGCCTCGAACGCGTTCCGTTCACGGCCGACGACGAGCGCCTGGCTGAAATCGCAGCCCGCGTCCACCGCGCAATCGCCCTGTGGCGATCCGTTCCCACATAAGCCGAAGCCCGATGCTGACATGGTTTCCGGTCTGAGGGTAGCGTTTCTGCGGATGTCTGCCTGACGTTCAATTGACGGTCCGCCGGTCGAGCCGCGATACTAGAGATACCCCGCCTGCGACAGCTTTCCCCGCCCGGCTGCTTACCGATGCCACAGCACACTCGCCTGCTTTCGATTGCGGCTCTCCTCGCCGGATGCTGCCTCAATTCAGCCGCTGCTGCCGAGACTGAGCGGGAATCGTTGAATAGACGGTTCGCCGAGGTCGTCGGGCCGTTTCTGAAAGCGAACTGTCTGGACTGTCACGGAGAACGCAAACAGGAAGCCAAGCTCGATCTGAGCCGCTACGCGTCGGTGGCCGCGGTTGTCAAAGATCACCGGGTCTGGGAAACCATCCTCGAGCGGCTCGAAGCCGAAGAGATGCCTCCCGCCAAGGCGCCCCGCCAGCCTCGGCCCGATGAGCGCCGGACCGTCATCGAGTGGATTCGCGAACTGCGCGCTGATGAAGCCCGGCGGAATGCCGGAGACCCGGGGCCGGTCCCCGCGCGGCGCTTGAGTAACGCCGAGTTCGACTACACGATTCGCGACCTGACGGGGGTCGACATCCGTCCCGCGCGCGAGTTCCCGGTTGACCCGGCGAATGAAGCCGGCTTCGACAATTCGGGCGAGTCGCTCGTCATGTCGCCAGCCCTGCTGAAAAAGTACCTGGGGGCAGCACGCCTGATCGCCGACTACGTTGTCCTCAAACCTGCCGGTTTCGTTTTCGCACCGCATCCGGTCGTGACCGACACCGATCGCGACAAGTACTGCGTGCAGCGGATCATCGACTTCTATCAGCGCCACCCTGTCGACTATGCCGACTATGCCGACTATTTTCTCGCAGCCTGGCGATTCCACAATCGCGACTCGCTTGGCAAACCCCAGGCTCGACTCGAAGACTTTGCCAGCGAGTCGCATCTGAGCCCGAAGTACCTGGCCACACTCTGGTCGGCCCTGAACGATCCACAACCCGAGCAGGGTCCGCTGGGAGAAGTTCGGGCGCAATGGCGCAAGATCTCCGGCGACTCGGCCCGCGAAGCCGACATTCGACGGGATTGCGCTGCTCTGCGCGACCTGGTCGTCAAACTGCGGAAGGAGCTGGCGCCGCAAGTCGAAAAGCTCCACGCCAAAGGGATCTCGGATGGGAGCCAGTCGTTTGTCCTGTGGCGGAATCGCCGGCTAGCGTCGCTGCATCAGCGGTATACGGGTGCTGCCACCGGGGACGAGGCTCGAGGGTTCGAGGTGTTTTGCCGGGTGTTTCCCGATGCGTTCGTCATCACCGATCGCGGACTCTATTCTGATCCCAAGGGGGCCGGCCAGGGGAGGCCCCTCACGGCCGGTTTTCACCTGATGCAGGGATTCTTCCGCGACGACGCTCCGCTGTGCGAGATGGTCTTGAATGAAAATGAACGACAGGAAATCGATGCGCTCTGGCTCGAACTCAATTTCATTACGCGCGTTCCGCTGCGGCAATACAAGGATTTCATCTTCTTCGAGCGGGCCGAGCCCCCCCGCTACATGTTCGAATCAGATTTCGATTTCGCCCGATCCGAGGACAAGGACGCGACGTCGAAAGCCCGGATCGAGCAGCTTCGCGAGGCGTACCTCGCCAAGGCACGAAAGATCAGCGGCGTGACCGACGAGGCTCTGGAAGCCATCGCGACGTACTTCCGGAATATTGCCGCCGAGATCCGCCAGGTGGAAGACCTGCGCCTGGCGGCCGAACCCAGCCATCTCGACACACTCACGAAATTCGCCGCACGGGCCTGGCGTCGGCCCCTGACGCCTGCCGAACAGGACCAACTGACCGGGTTCTATCGGTCGCTCCGCAAAAATGATGAATTGAATCACGAAGACGCCATTCGCGACTCGCTGGCCAGCGTGCTGCTGTCGCCGCAGTTCTGTTATCGACTGGACCTGGCCGCCGACGGCCCAACGCCCCGCCCGCTGTCCGACTTCGAACTGGCAAGCCGGCTCAGTTATTTTCTGTGGTCGAGCATGCCCGATGCTGAGCTGCTCGCTCACGCGGCGGCGGGCGATCTGCACCTGCCGGCGGTGCTCGTGCCGCAGACGCGCCGGATGCTCCAGGCCGATCGGGCCCGCGCGCTGGCGGTCGAGTTTGGCGGCAACTGGCTCGAATTCCGGCGCTTCGAGGAACACAACGCCGTCGATCGCGAGCGGTTTCCGAATTTTACCAATGAGTTGCGCCAGGCGATGTTCGAGGAGCCGGTTCGCTTTTTCACCGATCTTCTGCGGCGCAACGGTTCGATCCTCGATTTTCTGTATGCTGATCACACTTTCGTGAACGCCGTCCTGGCGAAGCATTACGGGCTGGCCGTGCCCGAGATTCCGCCGGGAGAGTGGGTTCGCGTGGATGGCGTCACCGGTCGCGGTCGTGGAGGCCTGTTGCCGATGGCCGTCTTTCTGACGAGGAATTCGCCCGGCCTGCGCACCAGTCCCGTGAAGCGCGGCTACTGGGTCGTCCGGCGGCTGCTGGGAGAACAGATTCATCCCCCTCCCCCGGAAGTTCCCGAACTCCCCAAGGACGAGTCCAAACTGGGGGAGCTGACGTTGCCGCAAGTGCTGGCCCGCCACCGGGACCACAAAGCCTGCGCCGGCTGCCATCAGCACTTCGATTCGCTGGGGCTGACGTTCGAGGGTTACGGCCCCGTGGGTGAACTTCGTGAACTCGACCTGGGGGGGCGCCCGGTACAAACCCAGGCTGTATTTCCCGATGGAAGCGAGGGGGTGGGAGTCGCCGGTTTGAAGCAGTATCTCGCAGAGAAACGGCAGGCGGATTTCATCGACAACTTGTGTCGCAAGCTGCTGGCGTATGGACTCGGGCGAACGCTCTTGCTTTCTGACCAGGCAGCGCTGGAGAATATGCGTACGCAACTGGTCGCCGACGGCTATCGTTTTGCGGGGCTCGTCGAATCGATCGTCACCAGCCCGCAGTTTCTGAACAAACGCGGGCGGGATGATCAGCGGGAGTGATGTCGTCGGCGGCGCGCCGCAACAGATCACAGTGGACCGGCCACATGCAGCCTGAGAAGACACATAGGTCAGGACAGATCTCGCGGCGCACCATGCTGCACGGCGTCGGTGTGGCGATGGCGCTCCCCTGGCTCGAATCGATTCCGGTCTGGGGAGATGAATCGACACGCGGAACCGGCCCTGCTGCATTTCCCAAGCGCTTTGCCGCCCTCTTCATGGGCAACGGTATCAATGCCAAACACTGGTGGGCCAAAGGATCCGGCGCCGAGATGGAACTTGGCAAAAGCCTCGAGCCGCTGGCTCCATTCAAAACGCGGCTCAACGTGATTACCGGCCTGTTCAACAAGCAGGCCACCGGGGTCGGCATCCATCCGGGGCAGACAGGCAACATTCTGTCGGGCGCGGCATTGCAGAAAGGATCCGTTCTCAAGGGGGGCGTCAGCCTGGACCAGGTCCTGGCTGACCGCTTCGAGGACGAAACCCCGCAGCCGAGTCTGGTCCTGGGCTGCGAGCAGCCGATCACCGGCTATCACGAAACCAACTTCTCGATGGCGTACAGCTCGCACATCTCGTGGCACGACGTGAATTCACCGGTGCCGATGGAGGTCTACCCGTCGCTGGCGTTCGACAGTCTGTTCGACAACCAGGGGAGCAGGCGGACGAAGAGTATACTTGATCGCGTCCGGGAGCAGGCGGGCGACCTGAATCGCCAGGTCAGCCGGGCCGACCAGGCCAGGCTCGACGAATATCTGACGAGCGTTCGCGAAGTCGAGAAGCGGGTCGATCAGGCGCGGAATACGAAGTCCACGGCATTCGATCGGGCACAGAATCGCGGCCGCGCGCCGGCGCTGATGCCGCGCCCCGACAACGGCCTGCCTGAAGACATCCGCGAACACATGCGGCTGATGTGCGATGTCATCGCGATGGCGTTTCAGACTGATAAAACGCGCGTCGCCACGTTGCTCTTGTGCCGCGATCTCTCGGGGCTGTTCTACCCGTTCCTGGACGTGCGCCAGGCGCATCATCCTGCCTCGCACGACGATCTGTCGGACGCTTACGAACGGGTCTCACGGTATTACGTCAGTCAGCTTGCGTATCTGACCGAGCGTCTGGCAGCTATGCCCGAAGGTGACGGGAGCGTGCTCGACAATTCGTGCCTGATGTTCATCTCGAACATGTGGTCGGGCAGTCAACACGACTCGACCAAGGTGCCGCTGCTTTTGACCGGCGGCTTGGGAGGGACTCTCGAAACGGGACGCGTGCTCGACTACGCGCAGAGCGGAGACGAAAACCGCAAGCTGTGCAGCCTGTATCTCGGATTGCTCGATCGGATGGGGGCCAGGGTCGACTCGTTCGGCGACGCCAGCTCGCGACTGGCGGGCCTGTGAGTTCACATGGCGGGCAGGGCCGCAGCTCACTCTCTGTCGAAGAAGTAATCTGCCCGGTCTCAGGGTGCAGTTGGCCCGCGAAGCGGTTTGCCCGGGGTGTGGTCTGCGCGGGGCGCGACGACGACGCACTCTGTTCTCCGGCGTCGAATCAGCAGCCGCAGCAGCGTGGCGTGAAAAGCCTGCCGATCGTTGCTTCTGTTACGAGCGGCCCGACAGGACCAATTCGCTGCGAGCGCGCCAGCCCCTGCAAGTGGTGCAACCGGGCTTGACCCAGGTGTCGCGTCCATGCAGAATCCCCGACCCGCCTCCAGCCGGTGGTCGCTTTCAGCCGACTGAACTGAATGGGGGTTGCGAAAGTGCGACGTCCGCGCTGGCACACTTAATTTTTCGTAAGAGTGTCCGATTCGACTGGCCGATCGCAATCGCAGACGTAGAATTCAGCGACGGTGCTACATGGTGATCAGGAATGAGTTCTGGTTCACGCCGCGCAGAAAACTCTGGGGTCTGTGGCTGGTCGCAGCGACCGCCATCTCGGTGTTGGGTCTGCACCGGGCGCAGTCGGCAGGCAATGATCCGCCGCCGGTGAAACTGGTCGATGCCCGCATTCCCGGGGGAGCCCTCGTCATCGCGGGGGGCGGATACGTCGCTGCCGACGTCCGCGAGCGATTCGTCAATCTGGCCGGCGGACCGCAGGCCCGCATCGTCGTTATTCCCGCCTGCGATCCCCGACCGGGCCATGAAGGCGAATGGCTCGAACCCTGGCGCAACCTGGGCGTTCAATCGGTCGAGCTGTGCAACGCACGCGATCGGGAGATGGCGAACGACCCGGCATTTTGCCAGCCGCTGATCAAGGCGACGGGAGTCTGGTTCAGCGGCGGCTATCAGGACCTCCTCGCCAAACGCTACGTGGACACCGCCGTGCAGGTGTGTTTGCGGGAATTGTTGCAGCGGAATGGAGTGATCGGCGGCTGTTCGGCCGGGGCCGCGATCCTCTCGCGCGTCATGATCGAAGAAGGTGAAAATAAACCGGTCGAGGCTCGCGGCCTCGGCTTGATTTCTAATGCGATCATCGACCAGCACCTGTTGCGACGGAACCGGGTCTGGCGGCTGCAGCAGATGCTGGACTCTCATCCCGATCTGTGCGGCCTGGGAATCGACGAGCGGGCGGCAGTCGTGGTCGAGGTCGAGTCGCTGCGATTGAGCGTTATCGGCGAATCCTATGCTCTGGTCTGCGTTCCCGCGTCGGGATCGCATCCCTCGCGGATCGAGGTCCTCAAGCCCGGGGATGACGTCCTGCTGTCGCAGCTCCGGTCCGATCATCTGGCGTATCATCCGCCCAAAGACTGGAATACGTCGCTCGGCGCCGAGTAAGCGGTCGGAATCCTGCCAGACGCGCCTCGGATTTCGGGACCGCTGTTGCCGGCGACCGGATTGGGGCTGCCTGCCGAATTGGTTCGTTGCGACGCCTCCCGGGGCGTGATACGATGAAACGCCTGCAGCAAAAGTGGATTGCTCGGCTGAACTGGTGCACCCTTCTCGCCCTGGCGGTACGCTCGAGCGGCTGCCAGGGGCACAATCACGATCGCTGGCAGAAGAGGTCTCCTCGCGGCGCCGTGTACGACGTCGTCCGCGTAATCAGCGTATTTGGCGAACAACCGCAGCACGGATTCGTCAGGCATGGCCGACAGCGATTCACTGGCATTGACCACCGACTACGATGGGGACGGCGCGGCCCCGTCGGCGCCGCAGATGCCCGAGCGGATCGGCCGATATGTCATCCGTCGACAGTTGGGAATGGGTGGATTCGGCCTGGTCTATCAGGGCTTCGACGAGCAGTTGAACCGGCTGGTCGCCGTGAAAGTGCCACATGAACGGCTGGTCTCCCGGACCGCCGACGCCGAGGCCTACCTCGCCGAGGCACGCACTGTTGCCAGTCTCGACCACGCGAACATCGTGCCGGTCTACGACGTCGGGAGTACACCGCAGTTCCCGTGTTACATCGTCTCGAAGTACATCGACGGGGTGGATCTGGCGACCAGGCTGCACGAAACGAAACCGCTGCCCCGTGACGCTGCCGAACTGGTGGCGACGATCGCTGACGCACTGCATCACGCCCACAAGCAGCGGGTCGTCCATCGGGATGTGAAGCCCGGAAACATTCTGCTGGACCGGACCGGGAAGCCGTTCGTGACCGATTTCGGGCTGGCCCTCCGCGAGGCGGAAGCCGAAAAAGGCCCGCGGCACGCAGGGACCGTCGCGTACATGAGCCCCGAGCAGGCGCGCGGCGAAGGACATCGCGTGGACGGCCGGAGCGACGTGTTCAGCCTGGGCGTCATGCTGTACGAAATGCTCACGGGGCGCCGTCCCTTTGCCGCCGATTCGCGGACAGAACTGCTTTCTCAAATTACCACGATGGAGCCGCGACCTCTGCGTCAGACAGACGACCGGATTCCCAGGGAACTCGAACGGATTTGCCTCAAGGCGCTCGCCAAACGATCCACAGAACGCTATCTGACAGCACAGGATTTTGCCGAGGATCTGCGGTTCTACTTGACGCAGCGCTCTGTCGGTGGTGTCGAATCTCAATCGGTATCGGCGGGACACGGCGCCAGTCCTGTCGAGTCGGGCACTCCGGGAGTCGAATCTCGGGCGTCGGACAGCTCGGCTGCCGAGCGGCAAGAGATCAGGATCGTTCCCAAGGGGCTGCGATCGTTCGACGAACACGACGCCGATTTCTTTCTCGAACTGCTGCCCGGTCCGCGTGACAGGTTCGGACTCCCCGAGAGTCTTCGCTTCTGGAAGACGCATATTGAGGAACCCGACCCCGCGAAGACGTTTTCTGTCGGATTGCTCTATGGTCCCAGCGGATGCGGCAAATCGTCGTTTGTGAAGGCGGGCCTCTTGCCGCTCCTGTCGCCGACGGTTACGCCCGTATTTGTCGAGGCGTCCGGCAGCGAGACCGAAGCCCGGTTGATGTCTGAGCTGCGCCGCCGCTTTCCCGAAATGCCGGCCAGTGCAAAGCTCCCCGAGATGATTGCCTGGCTGCGCCGCAGGCCCCCGCAGGCGGAGCCAGGCAGGGTCCTGATCGTATTGGACCAGTTCGAGCAGTGGCTGCACGCTCATCGGGAACTCGCGGGGCAGCAACTGACCGATGGATTGCGCCACTGCGACGGGGAACGGGTGCAGTGCCTGTTGATGGTGCGCGACGACTTCTGGATGGCGGCGACACGATTCATGCGCGAGCTGGAGGTGCGGCTCTCTGAAGGACGCAACTCGGCCGCCGCCGACCTGTTCGACGTGAACCATGCCCGCCGCGTGCTGCAGGCCTTCGGCAGAGCCTTCGGCGCGCTGCCCGACGACCCGGCCGCGATCACCAGTTTCCAGCGGGAATTTCTGAAACAGGCGACCGAGAGCATCGCCGAAGGGGGCCGGGTCGTCTGCGCGCGGCTGGCGCTGTTTGCCGAAATGCTCAAAAGCTATCCGTGGGTCCCCGAAACGCTGCAGAAAATGGGAGGCGCGGCAGGGGTCGGCGTGGCCTTTCTGGAAGAGACGTTTTCGTCACCGACCGCTCCGCCGCATCACCGGTTGCACCAGGAGGCCGCCCGGCGGGTGCTCGAGGTTCTGCTGCCTGAACCGGGGGTCGAGATCAAAGGCCGCCGCCAGTCAGAGCAGACGTTGCGCGAGGCTTGCGGGTACCAGGCGCAGGAATTCGACGACCTGCTCTCCATTCTGAATGACGAGGTCCGGCTGCTGACTCCCATCGACCCGCACCAGGGGGGATGCGACGCGCCGGCCGGTGATCGCTCGTACCAGTTGACCCACGATTATCTCGTGCCGTCGATTCGTGAATGGCTGTCCCGCAAGCAGCGTGAAACGCACCGCGGCCGGGCTGAATTGATGCTTGCCGAGCGCACCCAGCTTTGGGAAATCCGCCACGAGCGCCAACAGCTTCCCACGCTGGCCGAATGGCTGGCGATTGTCATGCTGACCAGAAACGGCAGCCGGAACGAGGCGCAACGGGCGATGCTGGGGGCGGCAGGTCGTTACCATGTCTCGCGGATCGTCGCCGCGGTGGCCCTGGTGGCGGTGCTGACAGCGGCGGCTTACGGGTGGCGCAACCGGTTTGTCGCCGACAGCCTGGTGACGCACGTGATTGCCGCCGACATCGCTGCCGTGCCGGAGATTATCGCCGGCATGCAGCCCTATCGCGGGTGGACCGACCCGGCATTCAAAGAGGTGAAGCGCCGCGAGGCAGATCATCCAGACTCACCGGCAGCACTTCGCGCCAGCCTGGCGCTCTTGCCGGTTGACGTCGCTGAAACCGATTACCTGGCTGGCCGCCTGCTCGCAGCAGATTCACGCGAATTTGGCGTGATTGTGACCGCTCTGGAGCCACACGCCGCCCGGGCGCAGCCATTTCTCTGGGGCAACCTGGAAGAGCGTGGCAACTCCCCCGGGCGCCGCTTGCGGGCCGCGTGCGCGCTGGCCGGCATGGATCCGAGTGATCCCCGGTGGAGCAGCCTGGGCCCCGATGTGGCCGGCTTACTCACTCAAGATCCGCTCCTCTCTGGCGACTGGGTGGGGCGCCTGCGGCCGGTGCGGGAGCAGTTGATTGCGCCGCTCGAAGCCGCCTTTCAATCCCGGGATCCAGACCGGTCCAACGAAGCGGCTCTGGCGGGTGAGATTCTTCTGGCGTACAGTCCCGACGATACGTCGCGCCTGGCCGATCTCCTGGTCAACAGCGATCACCGCTTGTTCCATCGAGTGTACAAACAACTCGCGGCGCGACCTGACGCGGCGACTGCACTGACGGGCCGATTGAACGGTCCTTTGCCGACGATCTGGCCCGATCCGCCCCCTGCACCGAACTGGAAGTCGATCAGTCGCGACGAGGCGGCACAATTCGAGCAGGTTGGCGGATCAATTGCCGATCGCTTCGCCTGGTGCCAGTCGGCGCCGCTGACCGATTTTGCGCGGCTGGCCGAGTCCCTGCGGCCGGCCGGCTACCGTCCCGTACGCGTCAGGCCTTACCGGAGCGGAGAGGGAATCCGTGTGGCGGCCGTCTGGACGCGAGACGAAATCGATTGGCGAATGCGGCTCGATCTCGATCTGGCGGCCGCGAGCGCGTTGACCGACGAGTGGGGCAAGGCCGGACTGCTGCCGGTGGACGTCGCCGGCTACGAGGACGACGCAGGGCAGACGCGGTTCGCCGCAGTTTGTCGCGAGGCGCAAGGTCCAAAAGAGCCGACACGCGTCCTGCTCGCCGTCTCAGACGAAGACCTCCCCGATCTCGAGACCCTGGCGCGGCGCGAAGATTTGTCCCCTGTGACGGCTCAGCGCTGGCGAACGACCGACGGCCGGGCGGCAACCAACATGATCTGGACCGCGTCTCTGGCCTCGGCCGGCGCCACGTATTCCACCTTCTCCTCGCCCCAGCAGATGGCCCGCTGGGAGCAGGACCTCCCGGCCAGTCTCGCCCGGAATCCGCTGATCACCGACGTCGCCGGCTGCCAGGTCGATCCCTGGCTCGACGGAACTGTTGGTGCGGTCGCCGAGGTTCGACAACTGGCCAAGGACTCGAGCCCTGACGCACTTTATCGCCGCGCAACGGCCCAATACCGCCTGAAGAATTATCAGGCGGCTGCCAGCGACCTCGAACAAGTGGCCGCGCATCCCGACGGCAGGCAGCGAGGTTGCTGGGGAGAGAAATATTGGAATGAGACCGAACGCTCGACCAGCCTCGATGGTTCCAATGCACGGTCCGGCCGCACCGCGCTGTGCATCACCGCCACTCGCGACAACGACGTGAGTGCCGTTCAGATCGTTTCCGTCAAACCCTGGACGCGCTATTTGTATTCCGGCTGGGTCAAAACCCGGGAGGTGCACATTGGACAATCCGACGGGCACTACGCCGCCAATTTGTGCACTGGCTATCTCGACCCGGACCGGAGTCGCTCGCTGGAGGGGACCAGCGACTGGACCTACGTCGCACTCCCTTTCAATTCGCAGGGGCGTGAACAGGTCGAAATCCGAGCGCGGCTGGGTCACTACGGGAGTGCCGCTTCAGGGACCGCCTGGTTTGATGACCTGTGTCTCGTTGAACTGGGGCCGGAAGAAACCGGCGATTTTCACGCTCCCGGGTTCCTGACGCCCGAGCGGCGCCTGCGGAATCTGCTGATGAACGGCGGTTGCGAGGAGCATTGGCCCGAGTTGTATGAACGGCTGGCGGTTTGCTATCTGAAATTGGGACGGCTGGAAGAGGCCGAACAGGCGATCCGCAGGCGGGCGGATGCCCTGACCGAGCCTGACTTGCCCTCGCAACTCGACCTCCTTCTCGCGGCGCTCGGGGGACGGTTTACCGCGGCTGTCGACGAATTGCAGGCGCAGGCCTCGGGGCCCGACGTGCCCGGGATCAAGCAATACCAGGTCGCGCTGGGACTGGCGCGCCTGGCGGATCTCGCCGAGGGAACGCGGAGCCGCGACTGCAGCGACCGCGCCGTCGTGATTCTCCAGCGGCTGGCTGGCCAGTCGCCCGAATTCATCAACGCCGCCGCTCACGCGATCGACTTCTCTCCGCTGCACCGGCACCCGGAGATGCTCCGACTGCTGGCCGTGCATCATCCACAAATCTGGCAGGGCCTGGTCTGGCGCGAAGGAGACGGGTGGGAACCCCGGCTGACCCGGGCCACGGGCGCTGAAACGCGGCAACCCGAATATCAGGCCTTGATCGCCGCCGGTTTTCGCCCGGTTGCCAGCTCGGTGACGCACGACGATTTGTCGTCACCGGCAGTCACGGTCGTCTGGACGAAGCCGGTCGCATCGATTGACGCCCGGACCAGGCATCACAAGCGGCGCGCGAATGCGGCGATCGGCCTCGTTCAGATGGGGCACAGCGACATGGTCTGGCCGCTGCTCGTCGACTCGGCGGAGCCAGAATTGTTAAGCCAGGTCGTTCACCGGTTTGGCCAATACGGAATTACGGCCGACATGCTGATCTCTGAATTGCGCTCGGCAACCAGCGATCCCTTGCGGCGCGTTCTGCTCTTGGGCTTGGGAGAAATCCTGCGGGAACAGAAACAACCGGTCATTCCCGCCAGCCTGGCCCGGGAGCTGCTGGCGATATTCCGCGAAGATCCGGACCCGGGAGTGCACGGTGCTGCCGCGTGGTCTCTGCGCAGCGCGGGCCAGGCGGCCGACATGGCCGCTGCCGAAGCCGAATTGCAGACGGGAAAGCCCGAAGGCCCGCGGCACTGGTACGTGACCCGCGAAGGGCACACTCTGGCCATCATCAAGGCTGGCAGCTTTTTGATGGGCTCCCCCTCCAACGAAATCTGGCGGTTGGGGAACGAGAGCCGGCATCTGAAGTCGATCGGTCGCACGCTCGCCGCAGCCACGACGCCGGTCACGGTCGCGCAATTTCAGCGCTTCCTGCGGGATCAGTCGATCACGCGCAATGTCACCGATGAATACTCCCCCACGCCGGATTGCCCCCAGACAAAAGTCAACTGGTTTGAGGCAGCCCGGTACTGCAACTGGCTCAGCAAGCGGGAAGGCATTTCCCCCGGGGAATGGTGTTACATTCCGAACGATGCCGGTGAATATGGCCAGGGCATGCGATTGGCCGAGGGCTACCTGTCGCGCACCGGATTCCGCCTGCCGACCGAGTCGGAATGGGAATTTCTGTGCCGGGCCGGCACCACGACCGCCCGCTACTTTGGCGACAGCGAAGAGCTCGTCTCGCAGTACGCCTGGTACAATGGCAATTCACAGCAGCATTCGTGGCCGGTCGGCCACTGGAAGCCCAATGCGTTCGGGTTGTTCGACATGCTGGGCAACGTCTTCACCTGGACGCAGCATACGCACGTCGGCTATCCGGTGAACCGCACCGCGGAGACCGCCGATCAGGAGCAGACGCTGCGCGTCGACGAGTCGCCCTCCCGCGTCATCCGCGGTGGCGCATTCAATCGCGACGGGGCCACGCTGCGCAGCGCCGCGAGAAACATGGAACACCCCGAGTTCCGCAATTTCCCGATCGGTTTCCGGATCGTGCGAACGTATCCGCGGATGAAATAGGGGGGACGCGCTCGACGGCGCGAATGCTGATATGCGCCGGGTCGGTGCCAGGGGCCGGACCGCCGCATCTGGAGCCGCGGGAACAGGCGCGACTTGCGTCGAGTTCGTCGAGGCTTCGAACGAGCGAAACCCGGTTGAGTAGCCGCGTCTGCGATGGGCGCTGCTCGCGAGCCAAAGATGAATAATCTTCAGTGTGAATAATTCTGGAAAACGTGCGCATCCCGTTTTCGAGATGCTGGAGCGGCGCATCTGGTTGTGGCGCTGCCAATTACAGCAGCACTGCCGCCTGTCGAATTCGGTGCGCGAATTGCGCACGATTGTGAGAGACGTTGAGCCGGTGCGCGGCGTAACAGTCCGAGATTTTTGAAGTTGCGGCAGTCCGAGCGGCTGCCAGAACTTATTCATTCCCGGCTTGGAGTTATTCATTCGTGCTTGAAATATTGTCCTCGTAACCAGAACGGATTGTCGCGCCTTGGTTTGTGACGAACTGCGAGCGGATGGATCAGCGAGTCGTCACTCGTTGATCTCAGCGCTCAAACTCGGGACTTACGGCGGCGAGGCGTGCCTGCCGTCTCGACGTAAGTCCCAATTTTTGAGTTCTCGACGAAACCCCTCAGCTCACCTGGCATTTTCGTTTTGGCCCGCGGTCCAATGCGACAAGGCGCACTTCACGACCGAAAAGACCGACTTGCAAAAACTGGGGCCGCTGGGACTCGAACCCAGAACCAACAGATTATGAGGCGGCTCTAGGTTCGCAGAAACCGCGAGGAAACGCGGGAACTGCGAGGCAGCGCAGCGCAAGGCGCAGCGCGGGGGTTGAACGTATCGACGGGTCGGTCAATCCTTTGGGTCTGGTCGCCGTGGGACGATGATTCCAGAACAACCTGACAGACCAGCATTGATTACAACGTAGCCCTTCACCATGCTGTCGATTGGTTTACCACATCGTCCATTCCACAGCATCGCGCACAGGCGCAGGCGAGATTCTCTTTCTGCACGGTCGGACGCCATGAGTTTTTTCGGTGATCTATTCAAGAAGAAGCCACCGGTTGAGGTGCATGACCCAGCTTTCGGTTGCCTCAGCTTTACTAACGGTATGTGGTCGTTTATCCCAACGACCCCGGGCACTGGATTCATGATCACGGTCGATGCTCAGGAGGCGGGACCGACTGAGGGCCAACGGGATCTTTTCCAGCGCATTCGTTCGAGCCTGCCGAAATTCGAATGCCAGGCGCGAGACTTCGTGCAGTTGCGACTTGGTCAAACCGTTGATGCGACGCAGCTTTCGGTCTACTCAGTTGCGATCGGAAACGATGACGAGACAGCGGGTCAGCAGTTTGTGCTGGAACTGTCAGACGACGATGCCACCGTGGTCCACCGCATCCGATTTCGTGCTGGAGAACCAGTTGACTATGGATTTGACGACTGAAGTCTTTCCTGAACCCAGTCGCTATACGGTTCCAGTGAAGTAGGGAAAGCTGGGCATGGACTTCCGAACACGCGAACAGCCGCCTACGTGATGCGCTGGCCGCCGGCCGGCTACTCATCGGATTGCAGGGATCGGCACCTGGAAGCCTCAAGCGCGGCGGCTTGAGTTTCCGAGAGCGACCTCTTCAGCACCTTCGCGAAAAGTGAACCGTGCTCAAACAATCCAAGGCTGCGCGACGGCCTAATCGGCTCCGGATTCCCGAAACAAAATGTACCACATACGAAGTCATCAAGCGGTTCGTCGTTGTAATTCGGTCGCAGATCCTCCACTCGGTCCAGGAATCGCTGGATGTCGCCATTGCCGGATAACCGAAGTTTGCGCTTCTGTGTGTCTGTAAGGCTGCAAATCTGGTCCACCAATCCGATCCTTCGCTCGAGCGAAGCATTCAATAGGCAACGCCCATGCGCGGCAGATTCATCTCCTCCAGATTTCAGTCCGTCGATGGCTTGTTCGGCGGCTCGGAGAGTCTCGTGAATGGCACTGGATCGATCGGGCTCCGCGCGTAAGTCGGCAACCAGCGTCGCCTTGAATTTTCTGGACAGCCGGTTGATCGCATCCTGCTGCAGAAGTTTCGCCTTGAGAACCATGATTTCAGCGACCGGATTCTCGGGCTCCAGCAACCTCGCTTGCTTGCCCAGCAAGATTGCTTCGTTGCAGCGCTCCTGCTTTAGAAGCCTGTTGAATTGCTCGACCTTCGCGGCAAATTCCGAGGGAAATTGACCATCATCCTGCCGGGAGCCGTCGGAGTCGTCGCCGTCGTCGGCAATGAGCTGCGGCAGCAGAAGGAAGATGCCGGCAAGAATCGCGGCGATCGCGAATGGGCAGGTACGCTTCCACATTGGCAAGCAACTCCGTTGGGCTCCAGCTGGAGGAAGGGTTGGGAGCGTACCGAAATGGGCTGATCGTGTGAATGCCAAACATCACAACGCGGCAAATGGCCAGGTTGGTTCAGGTGGGCGCGTCTGGATCTGGGGCGCAAGTGTCGGCTCGCGAGGATCGCTTCAGTCGCGAACGGATAAAGATTAGCCAAGCCCCGTAAGCCAGCAGGTAAGATCCAGCCACGGCCAGGACCTCAGACGGCACGATAACCCAGACGTTTTCTCTGCGATGCCAGTTGGTCCACTGGTCAATTGCCAACCAGAGCAAAACCGATCCGCCGAGCAGGCTTGGCACTCCGAAGATGAGGCAGCAAACCCGCGCCATGAATCGGTTGATTTGGTCGGCGTCCATGCCCCAATTCTACCCCGCCGTGACGTTGGCGGGAAACGCCAGTCAATCAATTGTCCTCAGCCAACGGTGTACGGGTGACTGTGGGCTACCGCGTCCTATCCGGCTTCCGCATCGATAAACTCCCCAGTGCTCGGTTTGACATTCGCGAGAATCCACAATTGCAGCATCGTGAACGGGTCCCGGCAACCGAGGCAGCCGTAAGACCAAAGCAGGTCGCCCCCACGCACTTCCATGAGGATTGGTGAGTAAATCGCTGCAGCTCGGTTTCTTGGAACGACGTCGTGATCTGCTAACCAAACGATTGGCCCGAAGCTCGCGAGATAAAGCGCCGGCAATGCGACGACGACTGCCAGCGTCCACTTCGCCCAGCGTTCGCGGCGATTAATAATGCGCACCGCAAGCCAGATGCAGAACGCAGCGAACGCGACAACCACGGTGGGGAGGACGATGGTCATTTTTCGGCTCGATTCAGATTCCGCCCTGCGTCGCGGAGCGGTTTGTTCCACAACCTAAGTCCAGCCCAAACCATCATAGACCCCACTATCGCCATCGGCACCATGCGAATCGTGTGGTGAAGGCTCGACATGACCCACGTGCCGTCCAAAAAGTACATGAGTCCAAACGTCGCGGGCAGTATGCCAGCGATCGCGAGTCCCGCCCCGATCATTCGCAATGGAGTCATGCCCGGCAATTCTACCTGCGGGCTAGCGAGGGCCGGAAGGCGAACTTCACTTCGGGGCGTTTTCGCCCACCCCAGCAAATGGCTTCCGATTATCTAAACACTTTCAACTTTGGGTTCGACTGCCGCAATTCGTCGACCCCATGTTGATCGACCTGCGTATCGCGCACGTCCAGTGTCTCCAATTCCGAAAGTCGCTTGAGGAGTGCAACGGAGCCATTTCCGATTCGCGTGGCTCGAAGGGCCAATTTTTTCAGTTTCTTGAGTCGCACGACCGGCTCCAGATCGTCGTCGGAGACTTCGCAGGAGCTGAGATCCAGATCTTCCAGATCGGGCAGTGCCGACAGCTTTTCGAGTCCTGGCCGGGCGACGTGGCACTGCAGGAGGGACAAATATCTCAAGCGTTCCAATTTGCCAATGCGTGCAATGGTCGCGTCAGTGATCGGTGCGTTTTGGATTCTCAAAATGACGAGGTCGCCAAGATTGGAGAAGCGCGCGAACTGTGCATCCGACAGGCCGGTTGCATCCCAGAGCTCCAGGCAAACGATTCCCGGCGTCTCGACGAGGATCGGAATCGCCTGGTTCAGTAGCCAATCACGCCGCCGGCGCTGGCTGGCAATCTCTTCGTCAGTGGGACGCGTCTCGTGCCCGCAGAAAAACCGGACTGCCAGCCGGCCGTGTGCCAGGCGAAGAATGTCAATTCCCGCCCTCTCCAGGGGATTCAGAGGCGAATCGTCGTCGTAGACTTCGAGCCGATATTCTTCGGGAGTCTCCTCCCTCGAAGCGTCCACCTCAACCCCGAGGACGACGGCTAGAATCGCAGTCAGGAGGACTGGAATCGCATCCCTAAGTCGTATTCGCATTCCTTGCACCGTTCGGGACGTCATTGCAAGTGCCGCTGCACAGATTCCGACCGTTCGTGGTCCGGGTGACACCCCGCGGGCGGGAGCTTATCCGCGAGCGGCCTGAAGGTGAATGCCAATCTCAGGGGCCGGCACATAGATTCCGAATACGCGCGCCGGGGCTGGCGTCGCGACTGGCTACCTTCTGGACGATCACGGCATCGGGTCGACATCTTCTGGCGAGATCCGCGCGAGTGCTTGCGTCGCAGCTTCGCGCAGACTATTGCTGTGTCCCTGATTCTGCGCGATCACGACCAACAGCGAAATCGCGGGTCTGGCCGCGGCGCCAATCTCTCCCAGCGAGACTACGACATACTCGTGGAGAAAAAGGTCGTCGCTCTTCAGGACATCAATCAGATCGAAAACGGCTTCGTCGCCCCCACCCCGAAGGTGAATCAGCAAACCAGCGGCATCCTCCCGCAATTGTTTCCGATGTTTGCGATCCAACATCATCTTGCGAGCCCACGTCGCGGCCCGGCGCTGAAGTTCATCCGTTGCGTTGGCCCCCGCCAGGAGCCTGGTCCTGCAAGACCAGAGAGCCTTGCTGCGCAATCGTAGGGCTTCCGTCTCGTCTGTGGCGATCGACAGCAGTTGCGGGAGCAGCCAGTCGTCTCGGATGTCGTTGAGAAGAAAGAAATACGCGCCCATTTCCACGACGACGCCGCGGAGATCGGCAGATTCCGACTGATCCACAGCCAAATTGCCCAACATCCGCAAAACAGCCGCCGCATTCACGCGCCGGCCGGAGATCAGCATACCGAGCGCGTGGCTGCGCAATTCGACCGGCTCGGATTTGTCGCAAAGGATGCCTGACAGAAATGGTACTGCCTGGTCTGGGTCCGCGCTCAGTCGCGCAATCACTTCTATTTCCTGCAACGCCACGCACCGCACCAGTAGCGGCGCCTGCCGTGCCGCGGCTACTTTCTTGAATTCTGTGAACGAAGAGTCAGCGAATTCACCTGGCTGCAACAGTTCGCCGGCGATTCCGGAAAACAAAGTGATCGCGCTGATGCGAACGCTGCCGATCTCCTTCTGATCGCAAAAGAGGTCGCGGAGGGCTTGGGCAACAGCCTGATTCCCCTTTCCCAACTCTTTGAGCTTCTCACACGCGGCTTCTGTCTCATCGTCACTGCCGTTTCGCAGAAGTTCAATGAGTGCTGTCGGATCACCCGAATCCCGTCCTGTTTGGCTCGACTTGTCACCCGCGGCAATCACAGCAATGCCCAAGGTCAACGTCGCAACGAGTGCATTGGTGATTGATCTCATCCAGTGGTATCCAAATAGGAGGCCGGCGCTTCATCGGTGGACGCAGCGACTGATCCCAGAAACCGAGGATCGACGACCTTATTCTGTCCCGGCAAATTGCAGTCGAGGTCCGTGACGAACGCCGGGAGTCTACCGGTGTGAGTTGTCAGGGTAAATGCCAAACACCACGACACGACGTTGAGCCGCTGTCGGTCAACCGGTTCGGGGTCACTTCGCCGCGCGAAGCTGGAAAGCGGTATGCCGCATCGAATTGTGGTCGCCTTCGATGTAAGTTCCTGTCGCACCTGCGAACTTTGCAAATGATTCAACCCTCGTATCGGCGGGCGGCAATTTGCCTTCAGGCAACTTCGGGGAATCTGACGACCTCTCCTCGATTCCCCACTTGTCGAGGAAATCGGCCGCTGTCGGCGCTCGGGCGTAATCGAAATAAGATGGTGCCACCCAAAATGTGGCCGGTCTCGACTCTACCGCGCGGCCTGTTGAAACGCGATGGAAATTCGGCACGGCGGTCCATGAGGCGCGTGGAACGCGCGATTGATTGCCCGGCGGCAGCAAATCGGCCCGTTTGACACCGTTTCGGAAAGCCCGGCGCGCAGCAGCGGCACAACGGGCTGCCACAGCGTGTCACTCACGGTCGCGCACCGAATCCTGGGCGCTGCGAACCGGTCATCAGAAGAAGACGGCCCGGCTGTGCCGGATCCCCTGCATCAATCGGCAGCCGCGCTGCGCTCCTTCGCGCGCCAGCGACTGCGGTCGTCCCGCGGCTCGCCGAAACAGCCGGCTGAACTGCCCCATCAGCTCCAGCCAGCCCGCCTCGCCACCGATGTGCAGCCGCTCCAGGATCGGCGCCAGGTCCGATGGAATCACGCCGCGCTTGTCCTCGCGAATCTGCCGGCCTGTCCAGTCGAGCAAATTCAGATACTCGCCGAACGACATCGGCAAGCAGCCTGTGTTTGATGCACGTTCATTCGGCACACGGGCTGCGGATGTGCCGCCACTCAATTCGAATGGACTTAACCAGCCCGCGCCGGACAATTGCCTCGTCCGTGTCGTCCGGGAGCATTCGCGTGAGTTCCGCGACGTGACTTGCACAGTGGGCTCATTCGGCGCGACTTCCACCGGCGCCGCGGTAGCCGGCTGCACGACAACCTGAAGTCTTTCATAGACCGAGGTGAACCGGCTGGTTTCCGGTGTTTCGGCAATGCCGGCCCGAATCGGGTTGAGGTCCACATACGCCAGGCAGGCTGCCAGGGCTGACTCATCGAGAATGGGAACGCATTTGAAGCGTCCTTCCCAAAATCTTCCGCGGCAGAGATCTTCTCGATTCGCGCTGCGGGCGATCGGCTCGACCAGGCAGCGCATGAACCACGAGACGTCCGACAATCGCTGCCGGATCTCGCCGAAGCGTTCTGCGTCGAACGTGATCGCCAATAATTCAAAGTCGGTCGGCTCCTGGGGATGGCCCTCGCGGTCGCGGCGTTTCGGGAACACATTCCACCAGCGGCGTGCGACTTCGTTATCAGACCAGTTCTGAACGACGTCCGGCCGATTGCGGAGGATGACGTGGATGTGATTGCTCATCACGGCAAAGCCGAGAACGTCGACGCCGAACTGCGCGGCCAGGAACTGCATTCGGTCCTGGATCCACTGCCGGCGGTGTTCGTAATCCTTTCCGGAGAGCTCGTCTTTGCCACACAGGAACGTGCGCCTCACGCAACGGTTGATGCAGTGATAGGCGCCAACCTCGGTGGGATCGATCAGAAACCGGCGGCGGATACGGGGCATGACAGGGCTCCGGCAAGGCAAAACGGCTGGAAGTACGCGGTAATGACCGCGAATCGCCATAACGATACATGCGTACACGTATCTTGCCAAAGCCGCCGTTCGATGTCAAGCGTCCCTTTTCACGCTGCGGATGACCTTGGAATGAGCCGAGAATGAAACCGCCCAGTCCACCCAAACGACCGCCGATTAATGGCTGGCACTATCCTCTGGAACTTGCGGCACGCAGGTATCTGAACTTGGCGCTCGAGGTCCATCAACAACAGCGTCGCGCTTGAGACCAATGAGCTTCCTCGTCAGGCAGGCCGAAGGTGTTGCTCGAATGGCGACAATCGCGCCTAAGCTCCTCGCGACAATCGTTACCAGCACAGGCGTTCGAACGGTCCTGGCGATCTCTCGGAAGAGCAGTGTTCTATCCACAAGCATCCATGGGCGTTGATTTTGCGTCTGGCGCGAATGCAGTTCCTCACGGAAGCCTGGCGTGACTATTGGCTGAGACGTGTCGCTTCATCATACATCCCGTATCGCGCCAGCCTTTGAGATACCGGCCCCATCGTCAACAATTGACGACGTTGACCGCCAGACCCTGCGCGTTGCCAGAGCGCGCTTTACAGCCAATATTCCAGACTTCACAATTGATCGGGACTTCCCCCGTCGTCGCGATGTCTGGTCGTCGCGACGTCTGATCGACGGGACCCCGGAAGTTCGTCATTTGCCGCGGGAGTCTCAGATGAGAGTGCTGGCGTTCACCGTGTCGCACAACCGCCCCTACTTCTTGCGCCATTGCGTGGCCCAGATGGCCGCGCAGACGTACCCGCAACTGCGGCACTCGGTCTCGGTCACCGATGACGCCGTGTTTCAGAAGGCCGTCTCGCCCGACGATTACCTGCGGATGCTGTTTTCAGACGTCGAACCACACCGCACGCAGTTCAGCTTTCATCCCAACCGCCATCAGCATCTGAACTATCTCTCCGCGATCACCAGCGTTGCCGATTATCGCGAGTACGACCTGTTCATCAAGATCGACGACGACGACATCTATAAGCGCGCCTACGTCGGCCGTTGCGTCGATTTTCACCGCCGGACCGGTTGCGATGTTTCCTCCACACCGGCAACGTGCCAGATCAACGGTCATCGGCTCCTGTCGGGGAACTATCAGAATCTGGGCGCGAATCCTCCCGGCACCAGTTTCTGCATGCCGCAATCCTTCGCATTCAACCGCGCCGCGCTCGAGGTCATCATCAACGTCGATCTGGACGCCTGCTCGGACTGGGAAGATAAGGCCTGGCGGAGTGCGTGGGTCGAACAGGGGTTGATCCACCAGGTGCGTGCCGACGAATCAGAGTTCGTCTGGCACGTCCACGGCCGAAATATCTCGGTTGCGGGGCTGCTGGAGTCTGTCGCCGGACCCCTCCCGGACAAGACGCCGTTCCGGACCTTCGACTGCACCCACGAAGAATGGACCGGCACGGTGTTTCTCTACGAAGACGGGACGTTCTCGGTGACCACCAACGGGGATACGGGAAGGTGGGTATTCATCGAGAATTGTCTCCTGGAGCTGGGCTGGGAGTGCTGGCCGAAGGAACGATTGCGCTTTGACGACCGGCGGGGAATCTATACGTGCGCGAAAAGTCATTTGTTGCGACCGACGTCACCTCTGGCAGGCGCCGGGGAAGTCAGGATCAGCCACAGCAATGTTCTGTCGCCGGGACGGTGGCTGACGCTCGCTGACGGAACCGCCACAGCGACGCGGTAGGGTGCGTCAAGCCCCAAGGCGCCGACGCGCCGGGACGGCGGCTGACCAGTGGTTTCGATGCTCAATTTGCGGAACGACCTCAAACGCCGGTGCATCTCGCGCCAAAAGGCTGGACGCATCTACGACTTCGGCGCTGGGACCCCCGCTCAGCGGAAGCAGCCGGATTCAGCCCCGCGGCTCGAGAAGTGCCTGAAAAGCAGCCAGCGATCGACTGGGATTGGCATGGTCGTCCACGAGCGCCTGATAGGCATTTTGTGCGATGCGCTGCCGTAACGGCTCGTCAAACGCCAGTTGACTGGCGCGAAACGAGGCTTCGTCCGAGGAGCTGACGCAGAACCCGGTTTCGCCGTCGCGGACCATCTCGGCGACGCCGTAGTCGTTGTCGACGATGACCGGCACGCCCGAGGCCCAGGCTTCGAGGACGATGCGGGGCCAGTTTTCGCGCGAACCGCCGGTGCGGTGGATCAGCACGTGAATCTTCTGGAAGAATTCGTGAACCGGGATCGCCCCCGGCGTCCAGTACATCCAGTCGAGCCAGTTGCAGGGAGGAACAGAGCCGCATTTCTTCTGCGCCTGCTCGCCGAAGCCCAGCATGAACACCTTAATGGGCCGCGGCGCCGAGACCTTGGCAAACGTCATCCACGTTTCGGCAGCGAACTTCTGGGGATCGTCGCGACTGACGCGGCCGACGCCGAAGTATTCCTCCGGCGGCGCCGATCTGAAATTCAGCCGCTGCGAACGGCTCTCGAGATTGAAATACGGGCGATAACCCTCGAGCACCCGGACGGCGCCGCGCTCTTCGAGCTTCGGCAGCAGCATCCGCCGCTGGTAATCGGATTGAAACAAATAGAGATCAATCAGCCCCTGTTCGTGCGCCTGGAGTTCATCGTCGAAGTTCCAGGTCATGCAGTTGGCCCAGAGCACAGTCCGGGGGCGGCCGGCGCGGGCGATCTGCGGCAGGCGCTTGAGCAGCTCGCCATTGCAGAACGAGATCACGAGCTTGTCGCGAAAGATGTCGTCGCGGTAGTCGTGGGTCCGGCAACCGCGGTCGTCGCAGAGTTGCTTCATCGCCGGATCGGGCGGGCAGGTGGGCACCAAGTGCACGGCGACGTCGTGTGCCCGCCACAAGTCGATCATGTGATCGAGTTCGGTGTCAGCACCACCGACGAACGACGGATACCCGGCCACCCAGATCTCTCGGGCCATGGTCTTTCAGCAGAGAGGGCATTGCTGCGTGCGGGAATCGGCCATCATCAACGGACCGTCAGCCCTTTCCGCCCGAACTGCCGCCCGACCCGTCGGACCCGCTGGAGGAACTTGATGACGAACTCGGCGGCGACGAACTCGAACTGGATGGCGCGGCCGAGCTTGACGAACTTGAGGATGATGAACCGTTGGCCATTGTACTCCCACCGTTAGATTGCCCCAGAGTACCCGAAGATTGTCTTGGAATATATCCGACAACTGCCGCAAAAGCCAGCGCCACGAGTCCCGCAATCACGTCAGGCAACATGCTTCTGATCCGGTTCTGAATCGCCGAGGAGTAATTCAGAGTACGGTTCGCCCCGGACGGGGCTGGTCCGAATGCCGCGTCGCCGCAGTTGCATCCTGGCTGATCGCGGCTCAGTGCCTATTTGAGGGGAGCAGACTGGGGCGCCGAGCCAGGAAACATCCTCCCGCCCGAACTGCTGCCCGACCCTGAAGAACCCGAAGAGGATGAACTGGAACTCGAGGAGGCGGGACTCGAGGAAGAGTTTGAACTGGAGGATGACGAACTCGAGCTGACATCGAAAGCCGTCGCTGCGACGGGGAATGGCTTTCTCCCTCCTGAACTGCTGCCTGATCCGCCAGAACTCCCCGAACTGGAAGAAGAGCTGGAAGACGACGCCGTCGGATCGGGCACCGACGAACTCGACCCCGTCGAACTGAACCCCGTTGAACTCGACCCCGCTGAACTGGACGAGGAATTGGACATACTCGAGAGCATGTCCCTCCCGCCGGAGCTGCTCCCCGAACCGGAAGAGGAAGTCGAGCTGGATGAGGAACTCGACGACGAACTGGAATTCGGCGAACTCGAGCTGGAAGGCGCACTCGAGCTCGATGAGTCGGAAGATGAGACATCGGCAGTCTTCACGGTTGCCCCGTTGGCCTGCCCCAGCATGAATCCGACAACCGCCGCAAAAGCCAGCGCCACGAGTCCCGCGATCACGTAAGGCAACATGCTTCTGATCCTTTTCTGAATCGCCGAGGAGTGATTCAGAGTACGGTTCGCCCCGGACGGGGCTGGTCCGAATGCCGCTCCCCGCTGGAGCCGGCCCCGGCGTTCGATTCGACGCGGCATTCCATCCTAATCGGATCGATCGCCGATTTCCAAGAATCTGCCCCAAATGTCAACAATTTACGACATTGACCGCGAGGCCCCCCAGTGAGGTCTCCTTGTACTTGGCCTGCATGTCGAGGCCGGTCTGACGCATGGTCTCGATGACTCGATCGAGGGGGACGCGGTGGGTCCCGTCGCCGTGCAGGACCGCCAGCCGGGCCGCGTTGATCGCCTTGGTCGCCCCCATCGTGTTCCGTTCGATGCAGGGGACCTGCACCAGGCCGCCGATCGGGTCGCACGTCAGCCCCAGGTTGTGTTCCATGCCGATTTCGGCGGCATTTTCGATCTGGGCGTTGTTGCCTCCCATCACGGCGGCGAGGCCTGCAGCGGCCATCGAACAGGCAACCCCCACCTCTCCCTGGCACCCCATCTCGGCGGCCGAGAGCGAGGCGTTGCGCTTGTACAGCATGCCGACCGCCGCCGCCGTCAGGAGAAACGTGCGGACTCCCTGCGCATCGGCCCCCGGAATGAAGCGGCGATAATACGCCAGCACGGCAGGGATCACTCCGGCGGCGCCATTGGTCGGGGCGGTGACGACGCGCCCGCCGGCGGCGTTTTCTTCGTTCACCGCCAGGGCGAACAGACTCACCCAGTCGAGGAGGGTGAGCGGGTCGGCGGTCGACGATGCGGCCTGGAGGTCGCGATAGATGCGGCCCGCCCGGCGGCGCACGCCGAGTCCTCCCGGCAGAATCCCCTCCCCCCGGCAGCCGCGGTCGATGCATTGCTCCATGACGTTCCAGATGCGGTCGAGTCCGGCGTCAGTCTCGACGGGAGAGCGCCAGCTCTTTTCGTTTTCGCGGATGATGTCGGCGATCAGGAGGCCGGTTCGCTGGCCGATCGCGAGCAGTTCGGTTGCCGAGCTGAATTCGTAGGGGAGCGCAGCAACCGCTCCTCCCGGGCGGGTGCGGTCGGCTTCATCTTCTCCCTCCCGAACGACGAATCCTCCGCCGACCGAGTAACAGGTTTCGTCGGCGATTGGTTGGCCACCGGCGTTGAAGGCGCGCAGCCGGATGCCGTTGGGATGCCGTGGCAGAAATTCCCGCTCGTGGAAGACGAGGTCGGTCGCTTCGTGGAATGGAATGGGGAATTTACCACTCAGCGACAACACCTGCTGTGATCGCACACGGGCGACCAGCGGTTCGACGGCGTCGGGATCGACGGTGTCGGGCCGTTCCCCCGAGAGCCCCAGCAGCACGGCTTTGTCGGTGGCGTGCCCGCGACCCGTGAGCGCCAGCGACCCGTAGAGGTCGACGCACACCCGCTGGACCTGGTCCAGGATTCCCGCGGCAGCCAGGCGCTCGACGAAACGGAATGCGGCGAGCATCGGCCCCACGGTGTGCGAACTCGACGGCCCGATTCCGATCTTGAACAGGTCAAATACGCTTAAGGGCATGCCGAATCGCTCCGCGGTGTGAGATCGATGAATCGACGAATGATATCAGTGCCGGGATCGCGCGGCATCCGATCCCGCAGGGATCGTCCCAGCGAGCCGGTGGGTTTATCCCACCGGGATCGAGTCCAATGGCGCATGCGGTACCGAATGACATTGCGACCTTCGCAGGCGCTTCGCGACGTTGGAAGTCGAACGACGATTTCGACCTCAAGAGTGATTCACCCGATTCCGCGGGGATGAACCCAGCGAGCCGGTGGGTTTATCCCACCGGGATCGGGTTCAACCACGAGTTTGCATCGGTTTGAATGTTCGGCCCCCGCAGGCGCTTCGCGACGTCGGACGTCGAGATGTCATTTCGACCGTGGAAGCGAGTCACCCGATCCCGCAGGGATGAACCCTGCGGCTCGCTGGACCATATGAACACTTGATTCATATAGTGTATAAAAGTACACTATATGGAATGGCGTTGAAAATGGGGATCCCGGCACACCGGGACTTAAGGACCAGTCCCCGTTTTCAACGCCTCATTACATCTCTACCGCGGGCAGGTGGCCGATGTCTTCCGTTGCAACTGACTTTCAGCAAGAGAACCTTCGAGAGCTCAGAGAGCGCCTGGGGCGGATGGCTGGCCGTTCCGACGGACAGCGCCGCCGGCTCACTGCCTCCGACACCGGAATCGCCGCTTTGACGAACCTGTTTCCGGGTGGCGGACTGCGCCCGGGAAGTCTGCTGGAATGGCTCAGCGCAGAACGGGGGAGCGGGGCCGGTGGGCTCGTCTGGCGCCTGCTCGGTCACGTGATGCGCGCCGCGGGGATGCTGGTCGTCGTCGATCCCGGACGGGGATTTTATCCCCCGGCAGTGGCCCCTCTCGGAATCGATTTCGAGCGCGTGACCGTCGTGCGGCCCGGCAGCCGCGCTGATGTGCTGTGGACTCTGGAGCAGGCGCTGCGCTGTGCCGGCGTCAGCGGGGTCGTGTGTCCGCTGGAACAGGTGAACGACCGGGAATTTCGCCGGCTGCAACTGGCCGCCGAGGCGGGGGACAACTTCGGAATGCTGCTGCGCCCGTCGCGGATGTGCGGGCGATCGTCGTGGGCCGATCTGCGGCTGGAAGTCTCTCCGCTATCAGGGAATGTTTCGGAGCCCGGCGACTGTCCCCATTTCGTAAGTGGGGGACGCCGATTGCGTGTCGAATTACTCCACTGCCGCCAGGGAACTGCGGGGGGAGTGGTGGATCTGGAACTTTGCGATGCAACGGGTGATCTGCGTGTGGTTCCCCCACTGGCCGCTGCAACGGCGGTTCGTCGCGCGGCCGGAGCTTAGAGAACGGCCGGTCGTTTTGTACGCTCCCGCCACACGAGGTGGCTGGCGGGTGGTGCTGGCTTCAGGCTGCGCCGTTCGGCAGGGAGTTGTTCCCGGGCTGCCGCTGGCCGAAGCGCGGGCGCTCCTGGAGCGCGGTTCGTCGCGCGAGGCGCGCTGCGTTCCGCACTTTGAACAACACGATCCGGCAGCCGATCTCGACCAGTTGCGGGAACTGGCCGCCTCCTGCCAGCGGTACTCACCCCTGGTGGGGCTGGAAGAGGATCCAGAGCCGCAGTCGCTGCTGTTTGACGTGACCGGCTGCGCGCATCTGTTCGGGGGAGAAGAAAAACTGGCGCGGCAAATCGTGCGGGACTTCGGGAAATCAGGGCTGGTCGCCTGCATGGCTCTGGCCGACACGGTGGGGGCCGCGTGGGGAGTGGCCCATTTCGAAAAACATTTTTTACAGGCCGCGGCCCGGATCACCGGCGCCGTTTCGGAACTGTTGCCGGTGGTCGTGCCACCGGGCAGGCAGCAGGCGGCCCTCCATCCTCTGCCGATCGCCGCTCTCCGTTTACCAGCTGCGGTGGTGGAGACATTGCAGGAACTCGACCTGGGAACCATCGGCCGGTTGCGGGCCCTGCCGCGGGACACGCTGGCGCCGCGATTTGGCGCCGGCGTGGCGCGGCGTTTCGATCAGGCGGGCGGTTTCATCCCCGAGGTGATTGTGCCGGTCCGGCCCGCCGAACCGGTGTCGGCCGAGTGGTCGTTCAGCGAGCCGGTTTCCGACCGACACGCCCTGGCCGCCATATTGCGAATTCTGCTGGACCAGCTGGCGACCGTGCTCGTCGCGCGGCAGCAGGGGATTCAACGACTCGAGTGCCGGCTGCTCTGTACGGGGCGGCGCTCGATCGACCTTGTCGTCGGGTCGTTGCGACCACAGGCTGCGGCCGCGCATCTGGAGGAACTTCTGAACCTGCGACTCGAACGGACGGCGCTGCCGGGCGAAGTGCTGCGGATTCAGATGCAGGCGACTTCCCTCGGCCCGATCGAATTCCATCAGGAGAGCCTGTTCGAAGAAATTGAAAAAACGGGGCAGCACGATGCCGAGCGGGAGCTGGCCACGCTGCTCGATCGGCTCAGTCATCGGTTGGGAACACGCCGGGTCCTCAAGGCCCGGCTGGTTCCCGACCCTCAGCCCGAATGTGCGAGCCGCTGGGAGCCAGTATTGCAGGCAGGAGAGAAACCACCCGCCCGCAAGGCCGCTGCGATCGCGAAAGATTCCGCAGCCGGCCAGCCGGGCAATCTTCCCGCGGCCGCGCGACCGCTCTGGCTCTCTCCGCAGCCGGAGCCGATCGCCGTCGTCTCCCTGGTTCCGGACGGTCCGCCGATCCGTTTTTCGTGGGACGGGCACGATCAGGTCGTGCGGCATTTCTGGGGACCGGAGCGGATCGAAACCGGCTGGTGGCGCGGCCCGCAGGTCGGTCGCGATTATTACCGCGTCGAGACGGCCACCGGCCAGCGGTTCTGGCTGTTTCGGCGACAGAACGAAGGAACGTGGTTCCTGCATGGAGTGTTCGAATGAATTGCCTGTGCCATGCCTGAGCAGCCTCCTTCCAAACGCCGTCCGGTCGTGCTTCCTGATTCGAGCGCCCTCTCTGCGCCGGGGATACCGTATGCCGAACTGCACTGCCGCACCAATTTTTCGTTTCTCGAAGGAGCGTCTCACCCCGACGAACTCGTCGGCCGGGCGGCCGAACTGGGTTACGCGGCGCTGGCGATCACCGATCGCCACAGCCTGGCGGGAGTGGTGCGGGCGCACGTCGCCGCCAAATCGGCCGGGCTGAAACTCTTGATCGGGGCCGAGATCGCGCCGCTCGACACGCCCCCGCTGACCTTACTGGCGACCGATCGCGCGGCGTACGGCCGGCTGTGCCGGCTGTTGACCCGCGGACGGCAGGCGGCGCCCAAGGGAGAATGCCGGCTGTCGTTTGCCGACGTCGCTGAACATGCCGAGGGGCTGCTGGCGTCTCCCGTGCTGACGCAATGGCCCGACGATGACGATGCCTTGAGGCTGCTCCATCGCTATCGCGAAGTGTTCGCGGAGAGCTGCTACACCCTGGTTGAATTGCACCTGGGCGCTGACGACCGGCGGTCGCTCGCGCGACAGCAGGCCCTGGCCAAGCGTGCCGGCTTGCCGCTCGTGGCCGCCAACGACGTCTACTACCACGAACCCAAGCGGCGGTTCCTCCAGGATGTGCTGACGGCGATCCGCACGGGATGCACGGTGGCCGAACTGGGCCATCGGATTTTTCCCAACGCCGAGCGGTACCTCAAATCTCCCCAGCAATTGCGGGAGCAGTTCGCCGATTGTCGCGAGGCGCTCTCGCGAACTTTGGAAGTCGCCGCGCGGTGCACTTTCTCGCTCGACGAACTCCGCTACGAATATCCCCGGGAACTGTGCCCGGAGGGGACCACGCCCCTCGAGCATCTCTGCCGGCTCACCTGGGAAGGGGCGCGCGAGCGTTACCCGCAGGGGCTTCCCGACAAAATTCGCCGCCTGCTCGAACACGAACTGCGGCTGATCGAAGAGCTGCAGTACGAGGCGTATTTTCTCACCGTCTGGGACCTGGTGCGGTATGCCCGCAGCCGGGGAATTCTCTGCCAGGGACGGGGCTCGACGGCCAACTCGGTGGTCTGCTTCTGCCTGGGAGTCACTGCCGTCGATCCCGAGCGGATCGACGTGCTGTTCGAACGGTTCGTCAGCAAGGAGCGCAACGAGGCGCCCGATATCGACATCGACTTCGAGCACGCCCGCCGCGAAGAAGTGATTCAGTACGTCTACGAGAAATACGGCCGCGAGCGGGCGGCCATGACGGCCGAGGTCATCTGTTACCGCCCGAAGTCGGCAGTGCGCGACGTGGGGAAGGCGCTGGGGCTATCGCTGGATCGCGTCGATGCCCTGTCGAAATCGCTCGAACACTACCGACTCGACGACCGGCTCGCCGGCCGGTTCCGTGAGGCAGGCCTCGGCCCCGCGTCGCGCGTGGGGCGGCAACTGGCGGCGCTCGTGCAGCAGATCATCGATTTTCCGCGGCACCTTTCGCAGCATGTGGGGGGGCTGGTGATCACGCAGGGGGCGCTGTGCGAGCTGGTCCCCATCGAAAACGCCACGATGCCCGGCCGGACCGTCATCGAGTGGGATAAAGACGATCTCGACGCGCTCGGGATTTTGAAGGTGGACTGTCTGGCGCTGGGGATGCTCACGGCAATCCACAAGTGTTTCGACCTGGTCGAGCGGTATTACGGCAGGCAACTGACATTGGCAAATGTCCCCGCCGAAGACCCGGCTGTGTACGACATGGTCTGCCGCGCCGACACGATCGGCGTGTTTCAGATCGAAAGCCGGGCGCAGATGACGATGCTCCCGCGACTGAAGCCCCGTTGCTTTTATGACCTGGTGATCGAAGTGGCGATCGTGCGCCCGGGTCCTCTGCAGGGAGGGATGGTCCACCCCTATCTGCGGCGCCGTGCCGGCGAAGAAAAAGTGCAATATCCCGACGAGCGCGTCCGCGAGGTGCTTTCGAAAACGCTGGGGGTACCGATTTTTCAGGAACAGGCGATGCGGCTGGCGATCGTCGCGGCCGGATTCACTCCCGGCCAGGCCGATCAGCTCCGCCGGGCGATGGGGGCTTGGCGCCGGCCGGGGATCATCGACCAGTTCCGTCAGAAGCTGCTGGAGGGGATGCTGGCGCAGGGGTATCCGGCGGAATTCGCCGACCGGGTGTTTCGGCAGATTCGCGGCTTCGGCGAATACGGATTTCCCGAGGCGCACGCCGCGAGCTTCGCGCTCCTGGTGTACGTCTCGGCGTGGCTGAAGCGATATTACCCGGCGGCGTTCACGGCGGCCCTGCTCAACAGCCAGCCGATGGGGTTTTATGCACCGGCCCAGCTCGTGGGGGACGTCCGTCGACACAATATCGCAGTCCGGCCGGCCGACGTGAATTTCAGCGACTGGGAGACGATTCTCGAAACGGGGCCGGAATCGAGCGCCAGCGGGGAATGGGGAGTGCGGCTGGGGTTGCGCCTGATTGGCGGGTTATCGGAGGTGCATGCGACACAGATCGTCAAAGCGCGCAGCGGGGGCCCGTTCTGTTCGATCGACGACATCGCCCGCCGCGCGGGATTGCCCAACAACGTGCTGGCCCGGCTGTCGCGGGCCGATGCGTTTCGCTCGCTGCAACTGGAACGGCGCAGCGCCTTGTGGAACTCGCTGCCCGAACAGAGATCGCAGGGGCAGAAGTCGCTGCCGCTGTTCGACGACGTTCCCGCTGAGGAGCCGGCGGTCGAACTGCCTCCTCTCTCGCCGCTGGAAGAAGTGATCGCCGACTACGCCACCGGCGGGCTTTCCTTGCGGGATCACCCGCTGAAATTTGCGCGGTCGCGACTTCAGGCGGAACACGTGACAACAGCGCGCGACGTGGCGGCGCTTGCGCATGGACGCCGCGTACTGGTGGCGGGGCTGGTTCTGTTCCGGCAGCGTCCGGCGACTGCGCGGGGGCTGACGTTTGTGACGCTCGAAGACGAAACGGGAGTGGTGAACCTGATCGTCCTGCCTGAGATCTGGGAGCGCTACCGCCGCATCGCCCGCGGGGCACAGGGGCTCATGGCCGGGGGAACGGTGCAGCGTCGGGACGACGTGATCCACGTGATGGTCGAACGGCTGCGCGACCTGGCGGGCATCCTGTCCGCCGTCAACGTGCGCTCCCGCGATTTTCGCTAAAGCCGTGAACGAGACGCCATCAATTCACTCGCGGCCAGCTTCGCTCACATATCATCACCCTCCCGGCGCAAGCTCAAAACATAATCAGATACCTGCTGGATCCTAACCCGCTCTATCCCTTCAAAAACCTCGCGCACCGTCCCGTCAGGGCCAACGACGACGGTCACGGGACGACCTTGGAACCCGTACAAATCCCAAACTTGCGCCGCCGATCCGAGAATCCCGACCGGGAACGTTAAGTCTCTGTCTTTAAGAAAACGTGACCAGGAACCCGACTCGTCGTCGACCGTACCATTCGTCTTTTGTGCGATTGTCCGCTTCTCCGAATTCCAAGTGAACCCACAAGCAGGAACAATGCTGGCGACGATCACCCCCTTCGAATTGAAAGAACCAGTCCACTCTTTCAGTACGTTGATGCTCTCCCTCCCAGCGCCCGAAAACGGATTCCAGAGATGAACGACGACGACCCTCGACCCAATACCCGGTTCTGTTTCCTGTGAGACCCATCGGACATCAGCCAACCCGGCAAAGGGCTTACCAATCAGCGGAGCCCGCCCAATTTCACGACTGACAAGCGTCCCGAACGTCTCTGTCTGCTGGCCTAGCTGCGTTAGCAGCCGTGCCTCAATCCCTTTTTCGGCTCGTATCGGGAGTCGCATCTGTTCAATTCTCACGCGAACGGAAGAAATGGCCTGCGCAAGACAGTCAATGTCACCCCGCCTCATTCGATGTGACTTGACTGCCAGCGATTCGCCAAACCTTTGGAGCTCCACAAGAAACTGCGCCGAACTCCACGCTGCGGGCTCAGTTCGAAAAAGCGCTTCGAGCCATTCTGCTTCCGCGCTGGCTAAACTCGTCGGGTCGATAAAATCCCATAGTTCACAATTTAAATAATGCGTCAGTAAAGCCAGTACAGGTATGTCGCCGGAATTCGGGAAGGTCATCGGCTGCACCAGGCGCGGTGCCACATGCATTTTCTGGATCTTCTGAAGACGATCAATTGCCGTGTCCCGGGCTTTCAACGCAGAATGCACGTCGACATAGTGCCTAAGATTGGTCGCCATGCTGAATGGAACGACCGGCGCCAAGTCGAGATTCCCGACAGCCCAATCGAAATACGCATCGATATGTGGCGCGGCCTTTAACGGTTCATGTTCGTTTACGAAGTACTTGAGTGAGAGAAAAAGATGCATCTGGTGGACGAAGGATTTTGAAGAGAGACTGGGCTCGATTCGATCAAGGTCGGCTTCCGCCTCGCGAAGCCGGTCGGCAGCAATCAATGACCGCAGCCACGGAAGATACGCTTCGTCGAGCGTGACTCCGCGTTGTAACGCCAACTTGCAGTATTTCACACACTCGTCGGGATCTTGCGTCGATTCGGCCGCCGCGACCAGCGACTGGACGTCCGCCAGCGTCAGCAGTGCTTGATCTCTCTTGGCCGTCTCGGCGAACACCTTCCTTAGCTCTCCCGTGCGCCAGTCGCGCAACTCGCGAATGATAGTGGGCCTATTCGGCCTGTTCTTGGACGCCGCGGTCTTGCGCGCATACTCTCTTGAAACCGCCGTGATTCGGCCCGCCGGAGCGGTTCCGTCCTCATCCTCGTCCGCACGCGCCGTACTACTCGAAAGGATGCAGAATGAAAGTGTCGTCAAAGCGGCGGTCACCCGGTACCTCTCAGATCTTCGTCTGCAGCTCATGATTCACCGTTGTCAGCACGATTAGGAGAATGCCCGTTCTCATCTCGAAAGCGAGCGGGCGACGAAAAACGAGCACGCAGACATACACGAAGAGCTGATAGAATGACGGGCGCTCGACTGCACCATTTGCAATCGAGCGCCGCGCGATTAGTCAGTCCACATCGTGGTCGTCAATCGTGCAAAAGCTATACACACCGATTCCGAGGACGTCATCGTCGATGAAGCCCCCAAACAGCGGGCCGATACCAACTCCAAACGGCGGGCCATCTGGATCGAACAAAACTCCGTTTCCGTCGATTACTGCGAGAATTTGAATGGGATCGCCAACGCCATGATAGGCATACCCTTCAACTGTCTGGTCGATGCTGTCACCCCAGGGACCGCTGACGTATGCCGCCTCGTCGCCTCCCGTCCCCACCCATCCATTGATCACAAATCCTCCCCCGTTGTGTACGGCCTGTAGGACGGTAGTATCGCAAATTGCCGTCAACCGAACCGGCGTTAGTCCAGTGGCGGGATTGGACGGGGAGTTGAACAAGAAATGGACCATGTGATAGGCGACGGGCGAGCCCTCAGCAGCCTCTGAACCGAGAATCTCGTACTCAGCCTGGGAAACGATGTTCGTGAACGACAACCCGCACCCCGCCATGCTGGTGGCACCGCTGACGGCAGCAAATGTTGCAGATACGACAGACTGACCTTGTGGAATCGCAACCGATGTTCCGGGGCCGCAGTTCTGTTCCGCCGTGAGTATCGCATTCGTAATTGCGTACGGTACGCCCAGTCCCGATGACACGCTGATCATCTGGTTCGCGAGATTTGGATCGGCTGAATTAGTGGGGCCGTAGAATTGTGCGCTGCCGCCGGAGGTAAAATCGTATGTCCCGGCGTTTGCTCTTGCGCCAGTAATCAACTGGTTTGCATTATCTGTGCGCTTCACTGGGAAGACCGACGTTTGTGCTCCCACGCGATTCACTGCAAAAGTGAATTGCAAACCCGCCAGCCCCATGACGAAGAACGCGAATCGTAGACGCTTCATGGTGTCAACCTCCCCAATGGTGAAATGGAACGAAAATGGACAAACCACACCTTCACGTGGCCCAAATCGCCCGCACTCAATGGTTCGATTGAAAAACGTCTGCTGTGCGCCGGCTGCGAGTTGCAACCCGGTCCTCATTTGTGGCTGGCGGAATCCCGGATTCGCGCTTCTTTAGAGCCGGAATCGAGCTGCGGCATTTGTTGCCAAGGGACCGCACAAATCTCACAGGACGCCGCGCTCCTAACTTCTAAATCGAAATTGGCGTCGAAAAGCGGACAAAAAAATCCGGCATTTTTCAAAAAAGGTCATTTTTGTCAAATCGACGGCACTTCGCGTAATTGGACCTCGCCCATGTCACCCGGCGGGTGGGTCTGAATTTGAATCCATCTGACTGGGCCTCGATCGCCTGACAGCGAAAACCCGTGATTGCGACGTCTTGTGGTGGGACATCTGACGGCAATTGCCGCTGTGCGTGACCATGCGTTTGGTGTTCCTATTGGATGAGCGGTTGCGCCACTCGACGCTCACTGTATCGTGGTGCGACGAGGTACCGACTGACGATTTCGACGATGCGCTGCTAGTTATTCGTGGCATTGGACGCAACTTGGCTAACTGAGCCTTCTGCAGCTCGAATGGCGAGTGCCGTCCTCAGATCTGGATAGACCGGGCCTTATGTTGAGATCGCGATTCGAGGATGGGCGCGCGACTATGGCAGGGATGCGGCAACGCTCGCGCATGGACGCCGCGTACTGGTGGCGGGGCTGGTTCTGTTCCGGCAGCGTCCGGCGACTGCGCGGGGTCTCACGTTTGTGACGCTCGAAGACGAAACGGGAGTGGTGAACCTGATCGTCCTGCCTGAGGTCTGGGAGCGTTACCGCCGCATCGCCCGCGGAGCGCAGGGACTCATGGCGGGGGGGGACGGTGCAGCGTCGGGACGACGTGATCCACGTGATGGTCGAACGACTGCGCGACCTGGGGGCGATCCTGGCCGCCGTCAACGTGCGCTCGCGCGATTTTCGCTAACCGGCTGCGCACCGCGTCGCAGCGCAACATCTGTCACGTGCCGCTCGAACTCCCCAGGCTTGTCGATCGACTACTGCGGCAGCTTGGCCAGATCGATATCGTAGGTATTCGGGCCCGCTTTCACTTCGTACACAATCTCGCTGGTGTCGAAAGCCTGAAACTTGGAAGGGATCTCGCCGACCGTTTCTTCTTTCTTCTCGGTGCTGCCCGTACCCATCATCATGTTCTTATAGGCATCGGTGCCGACTGCCGGCTTCGGTGCTTCCGGCGGGCGAATCATTACCTGATAGCGGCCGGGGGGAATTCCGATCGCCGGATCGGACGCCTTCAACGAGAATTTCCCGAGAGCATCGATTTTGCCGCCGACTGTCGCCGCCGACTCCGGGCAGAAAAAGACGATGCTGCTGTCGAGGGTGATCGGTTTACCCTCTTTTGTCACGCTCCCCGCAATCGTTCCTTGAGGTCCCGTGGCTGCGGGCCTGCCCCCAGCCCCGCCACCGCAGCCGCTGAACGCGACGCAACTGCAGGCGATCGCGACACCCGCTACACCCGCCACAAACCGATTCCGGATTCGAACGTCAAAGCCAATCGGCGAACGCATAAGCAGCTCTTTTCGATGAGACAGGGAGAGGAGTTGAGAGGAAATCGAGGTGCGGCGGCAAGTTTGTCCGCCGCACCTCAAATTACGACAGCCCGAGGTTCACAACAACCTTGCCGAATCTAGAATTCACCAGTCTGATTGCCGTCATCCCGCGTGCACAGACACCGCAACGTGAACATATTGATGTTGTCGGAAACGAACCGGACGGCACCATCACAGAGCAGCACATGGATGCCACCCGTATGCGGCGAATTCAGGGGCTTGTTGATCCCGAAGTTATCGTCGATCCCGGGCCAGGCAGTATTATTGTTGATCGCCGGCGCATTGGGAGAATAGCGAACCGTCGTCAGATTGAACTGACGCTCGAACGTTCCACCCGGGGCGCCCTCCACCGACGTGAGGTTGGGACTCCCCATGAGCATTCCGTGGACTCCCTGGACGTCAGCCGTCTTCGGACCTCCGGCGGCATTTAACACGAAGTCGGATGACTCCCCGACAATGATGCAGTTGGTGGTGCCGTCCGTGACGTCGCGGATCTTTCTGGAGGTCAGGGGCCCGAGCATCCCGCCGGCGGTGACGGTGCCGGTCGCCGCCTGGTTACCGCAGCACCCGCAGCAGTTTGCAGTGCGATTGGGCGCATTGGTGAAGCCGTTTCCATCAGTCGCACCCATGATGCCGTAATAGTGCGGGTGCTCGGTGTTCCCACCCCCCGAATCGCGCAAATCAGAGAGCGAACTGGAGGGGCAGACGGTGGTGGGAAATCGGATCCCGCGGATCACGTCGCCGTTGGCCTGACCGGTCGCATCGCCGCAGCAACTCCATCCCGGGTGCACGCCGGAAAAGTTGATTCTGTTGTAAACGGGCGCCTGATCAAGATACGGCAAAATCCGGATGTACCACGAAATTCCCCACCCGCCGTTCCCATTTGCGTCTCGTGATGCAACGTTGCCATTGGGAAAATTGTTGTACGTATCGTGGTAGTTGTGCAGCGCCAGCCCCGTCTGCTTCAAGTTGTTTTTGCACTGCGACCGGCGGGCGGCTTCGCGCGCCTGCTGGACGGCCGGCAGCAGCAGGGCCACCAGCACTGCGATAATGGCAATCACGACGAGTAACTCAATCAGTGTAAACGCCCTTCGACGACGCATGATGAAGCCCTTTCACGAAACTGGACATGTACAAGAATGACACCGCAGAACTGCGAGACGCTCCAGAGACTTGCCGGCACGACTGGATCACTCCGCCCCGAAAAAAAACATGGCGCCTTCCTGGCCCACGAAAATCCCTGCCGTGAATCCCCAGGTCCCTCTGTTCTGAACGACGACTCGCTGTCATCACAGAAAGTTGCGTCTCAATCGATCAAACCGCCGCGCTGAATTCTATAGAATCCTGGCTCAGGTCGCATGAATATGCCGTGGAGTTAAAAGCCAGATAAAAATCAGTCTACCCACGAATGCTCTCACTTTTCAATCTGAACACGAATTTTATTCCCCCAATCACCGCCACCGGGATCTCCTCAAGGTCCGCGTTTCAGATCCCGGATCGAAAACTCTCTGACCAGTCCCGCAATGTCACCGGCTCGGGATGCCCCTCGATGATCAGGATTTCGCGGTCGGCCGGGAGGTTCTGCCACCGCTCAACCTTGCCTCCCGGCCAGGTGATCGCCAGATCATCGACACTCCCCGAGGCGCCCAGTCCGAACCAGAGAAACGGCTCGTTTGCCGCCTGAAAACCGCTTCCGGCGGCAAGATGCCGGGTTAACTTCCGCTGGCCGACGCGGGCGATTCCGACGCTGCCATACGCATCGCGGGCGCCCCGCACCCCGACCAGTCGCACCACCAGCCGGTGTCCGTAATCGGGCGTGGCATTGGAAACCAGTGCGACCGGAGAGTGGATCTGCGAAACACAGAAATCGGGTCGCCCGTCGCGATTCCAGTCGAGAACCGCCAGCCCGCGTCCCAGCGCGTTTCTCTCGAAAAAGGGTCCCAGTTCGCTCCCCTTGACTTCGGCGAACGAGCCACCCGCCTGGTTGGAAAAGAGCTGCGGGGGCATCATGTCGGATCCGCTTCCCGTCCCGAGAGTCAGCGGAGGGGAGACGTGGCCGTTGGTCATCACCAGGTCTTCCCAGCCGTCGCCGTCGACGTCGAGGAACTGGGCTCCGAAACCGAGCCTGGCCAGCGTGGGCCCGCGCAAATTGGACCGGCGCGTGGCATCGACAAACGAGCCGTCGGACTGCTGGGCGTAAAGCGTGCTCCCCTCCTTCATGAAATTCGTGACGACCAGGTCGAGTAAACCATCGCCATCGGCATCACCGGCGGCAATTCCCATGCAGGCCTGGGCGTTCCCGTCGGCGTTCAGCGCCAGTCCCATGATTCCCGCCTGCTCTTCGAAATGCGGTACGCCAGTGGCGCCCGGACCGCGATTCTGAAAATAGTGGTTTCCCGACGAATCGTTGCCGACAAACACATTCAGGCGCCCCTGCCCGTGAAAGTCGGCAATCACCAGACCCAGGCCTTTCCCCGAGCGGGAAAGGAGCCCCGCTTCACGACTGGCGTCGGTAAACCTCCCGTCGCCCAGGTTGATGTAGCAGCGGGCGCTCGTCCCGGGGAGCATGTCGGGCGAACAGCTCGTCTCGATACCGCTGGTGAAACAGGGATTGCGAACGGCGTACTCCCGGTCGGAATAACGGACGACGAACAGATCAGCGAGCCCGTCCCCATTCAGATCAGCCAGCGCAGAACTCGTCGACCATTCGTCGCCGGGCGCGCCGCTCGCAGCCGAGACGTCGGCGAAGGTGCCGTCTCCGTGATTATGATACAGTCGGTTGGCCGTCAAATTGCTCAGGTAGATGTCGGGCCAGCCGTCGTTGTCGTAATCGCCGACGGTCACACCGAAGCTGAATTCCGGATCACCCAGACCGGCGCTGGCCGTCACGTCGACGAATTCGTCGGCGCTGGTATTGCGAAACAGGCGGTCGAACGTGGTGGATTCGGCAACAGGCCGTCGCCAGTCGTTGGCCTGGGTGAGATACAGGTCGGGCCGGCCGTCGCGGTCGAAGTCGATGACTCCCACGCCACCGCCGATCGCCTGAAAAATGTGCTGCAATCGATGCTCGGGGGTCGTGCCTTCGAAGTACTCAAAATCGATTCCCCGTTCTCGGGCTTCGTCGATGAAGCGCCAATGCCGCGTTCGAACGGCCGCACTCGCGCCGGGCGCGTTGCCCCCCGCCGGGCGAACCGTTCGCGGCCAATCGGGGACCGGAAACTGATTCAGATCCAGCCGGAGAGCCGGCTGGACCGCCACAGCGGTCAATGGCCCGCTGCCCCGCAGCCAATGGGCTTCCCGGAAATAGGCCTCGCGGCAGCCGGCAAACGGCCGTTCGAACCGGGACGAAATCCAGGCCCAACCGGCCGCTTCCCAGTGCCGTCCCAGTTGCGACAGCAATTCGACCAGGTGCTCGGCCGCCTCCCCGGTCGGCGCCCGCCCCAGCAGATTGATGTCGGTGACGACTTTCGACAACTGCGCCGCACGGCTGGAAAACTCCTGTGCCTGATCTGGGTATCCGAGTTGCGACAGACAGCCGGCAATCTGGTGATGCGCCGCCAGATGGTTCGGAGCGCGGCGCAACGCTTCGATAAAGCAGCGAACCGCAATTCGCAACGTTCCTTCGCGCCGGGCGAACAGCCCCCGCACAAACCAGATCTCAGGATGCTGCTCGAGTTCCGGAGTAATCCCGCCGTTCCATGCCAGGAAATCGTCCCGGCTCTGCGACTCAAAAATCAATCGTCCCAGACGGGCGCGTGGCTCGGCGAGTTGCGTGTACCGGTTCGCGAGGTTCTGTAAGTCCACCAGCGCTTCGTCTTCGTTTCCGCTCGACAGCCGCAAGCGAATCTCCGCCAGGCGAATCAGCGGTTCGGCGGAGGCACTGGCGGCGAGCGACGATTCCAGACCGGGATCGGCGAAGAAAAAGTGCTCGATCGATCCCACGCCCAGCAATTCATCGCCATTGAAATTCCCCGTCCGGATCAGTCGCGACAGACAGACGGTCGATTCCCAACTCCGTCCCTCCGCCTGCAGCAGGAATCCCAGGCGGCGATTCGCGTCAACCTGATACGGTTCGCGGTCGAGGACGCGGCGATAAAGTCGCTCGGCCTCGACGACTTCCCCCTTGAGCAGGCACTGATAGGCCAGACCGAGTTCCGCCGCGTGCCGCTCGGGACTTGCCGCCGGAACCCGGTCCAGCAGGCGACAGGCTGCCTCGCAGTCGCGATTTCCCGCGGCGGCGAAGCCCGCGAGCAGCAGGACGGACGGCGAATGCGGATCGATCGCCAGCGCACGGCCGGCCGCGTCCCACGCAGCGGCAAAGTCTCGATCCGCCAGTCCGATGCTCATCGCGTGCAGGGCAGCCTGCAGCGGCGTCGGGCAGACGACCGGCTGGACAACCCAACCGGCGCCGCAGACCAGGCCGGCGACCAAAATCGTCCGCATCAGCGCATCGGAAATTGTTCCGAACCAGGTTGCCTCGGGAATCCAATTCATTGCGCCGCATCCGATCGAACGGGCACTGCATATCAGCGGAACGCCGAACGATCACCCTCACGCCGACTTGTCGGGCTTCGTCCGCGCCGGCTCGGTGATGACACCCCAGACGAGGAATATCATTCCGAGCGCAAGCAACACAACACTCGCCGGAACAAATATCTGAACCGCCGATTCATGATGCGGAAACGGTATCAGACAGGAATGTGCATAAGACTGTTCGGCCGCAGTCAGGAGAATCGCTCCCGTTAGCATTCGCATGCGAATCTCTCACTCAATGGTCAATCGAACCGAGGCGAAAATGCCAGCCATCTGTAAGCCATTTGATCTGCGATCCCGGCCGAATTCAACCACTGCGGCTGTTGGCTGTCTTCCACTCGCAGAAAACAAGGGATTACAGACGAACTGTCGCGCCGCGAATGAGGAAGGAGACCGACAGTTCGTGGCAGGCGAGTCACCAGATCGCAATGCCGAGCGCCATCGACGCGACTCATCGAATCCTGATCAGACGTGGATTACCAGACAAATTCAGCGTAGAATTTCGACTGTCGGACGCAGGCTGGCCTGTGGAGCGATGGAGCGAGAGCGTCGTTCTCGCATCCAGTTCGCTGCCTCTGTCGAAAGAAAACGGGCACGGCTTGCCGAGGGAGGCTCCTCTCGCCGGAACCGGCAGTGCCCCAGAAATTGTATCCAACGTGACAATCCTCATTCGCCACTTGAAACATCGACGAAGAATCTGGCTGTTGGGCCTGATGACGGCTGGGCTGCTCCTGGTCGCACTGACCGGACTTCCGAGCACTGCGTTCAAGGAACTGGCATCGCGAGCTCTCAATCAGCACGAACCGGTGCGAGCCTCGAACTGGCTCGCCTGGGCCCGGCGATTTCGAGCTGCCGATCCGGAAATCGAGTTTCTGTCTGCTCGCGCCGCTCGGCAGAAAGGCGATCTGGACCAGCTTCGAAAGCACATCGATCGTGCCTGGAGGCTGGGATATCCCGTGGCAATTCTCGAGCGTGAGCAGTTGCTGGCGCTGGCTCAGTCGGGACAGATGCACGAGGCTGAACCGGCGCTCGCCGGTTTATTGATGAATCCACGACAGGAAGATGGCGAAATCTGTGAAGCCTATGCCACCGGTTTCCTTCGCAATTATCGATTGAACGACGCGTTGCGGCTGGTTGAGGCATGGGTTCGCGACAAACCCGACAATCCGCGAGCGTGGTATCTGCGTGCGACGATCGAAATTGAAGCCGAGCAATGGGCCGGAGCGTCAGAGAGTCTGCAGCGCGTGCTGGCGACCCGACCCGATCACCACGAAGCTCAGTATTACCTCGGTTGGGTTCTGTTGAAACAGAAGCAACCCGAGGCCGCGCTCCCCTGGCTGGTTCGAGCCGAGCACAATCCACGGTTTCTGGATGTCGCGCAGGTCGCTCGTATCGAGGCGCTGCGGATGCTCGGCCGATACAAAGATGCGAAGACCCTGTCCGGCGGGCTCCTCAAACGGGAGCCCCGCCAGGCCGCCGTGCTCCTGGCCGTCGGAAAGCTGGAAACGGATCTGGGCGAGTACGGCGACGCCGTCGACCATCTCGAGCAGGCCTGTCAACTGGAACCGAAATCTCCTGACGTGCGGTACGGTCTGGCCGCCGCACTGCGGGCTGCCGGGCGCGGCGATGAGGCGAAACAGCATTTTCAGTTCTCAGCCCATGTGCGCGAACGCCTGGCGCACGCGCAGGAATTACAGGAGGTCGTCGCCAGGGAACCTGGCAATTCAGCCGCGCGATGTGAAATCGGGACGATTCTCCTCGACTACGATCAGCCGGAACGAGGGCTCATCTGGCTGCACAGCGCCCTGGAATACGATCCTCAGTTCCCTGCCGCTCACCGGCGCCTGGCCGACTATTATGACGAGCGGTCCATGCAATCACCCGAACTCGCGGCCCTCGCGCGAAAGCATCGGGCTCTCGCCCCGCCGCAGTGATACTCTGGTGATCTGCAGAATGCGCCTCATTCGAACTCTGACCGACAGATCCTGCCGACTGACCTTCGGTTTCGTTGCCGCCATACTGGGGACCTGGTGCGCCGGCTGCCAGGATCGCGATGCGGCTCCCCGGTCAGATCCCAGCATCGATGCCGAACCCGCGAATTCTCACACAACGCGAATCAGGTTTGTCGATCATACGGCGGGCAGCGGAGTCAACTTCACCTATCGAACCGGTGCTGAAAACAGTCGGGCCGTCCTTCCTGAAACAGTTGGCGGCGGGTGTGGCATTCTCGATATCGACCGCGATGGAGATCTCGACCTGATATTCCCTGGAGGGGGAGGTTTTGACTCGCTGGGTCGACCGATCCCGGGTCATTGCGGATTGTTCCTGCAGTCGGCGCCCTGGAGCTACGTCGATGCCACTCGCGCAAGCGGGCTGGCAGAGCCCCGGCACTACAGCCACGGCGTCGCCGCCGGCGACTGCGATGCCGACGGGTTCCCCGATCTTCTCTTTACAGGATTCGGTGGTTTGCAGTTCTATCGGAACCAGGGAGACGGAACGTTCCTCGATCAGACGAACGAGGCCGGCCTGATCGATCGCCTCTGGAGCACCGGCGCCGCATGGGGCGATCTGAATCTCGATGGACACCTCGATTTATACGTCTGCCACTATGTGGATTGGTCAGTCGAAAACAATCCAGACTGCCCGGGCACTCGGCCGGATGTTCCAGAGGTCTGTCCACCGCGGCAGTTCAGGGGCCTTCCCGACAGCCTGTACCTGTCAGCGGGCGACGGGACGTTTTATGACGCTTCCCGGGACAGTGGCCTGCGGCGGGATGGTAAAGGCCTGGGGGTCGTTCTGGCAGATCTCGACGGCGACCGGGATCTCGATATCTACGTCGCCAATGATACAGTCGCCAATTTTCTTTATCGCAACATGGGAGCGACACCTGACGGGGCCGTGCACTTCGAGGAGATCGCCACGGAAAGCGGCGCCGCTTTCAACGAACTGGGAACCGCCAACGGCAGCATGGGGCTGGCGGTGTTCGACTACAATTTCGACGGCCGCCCCGATATCTGGGTTTCGACGTACGAGTTCGAGTCACCGGCCCTGTATCGCAATGAGGGGGAGCTGTCGTTCCTGCACGTCTCGCAAATCGCCAGAATCGTCGTCGGAACGAGCTCCTTCGTCGGTTTCGGGACAGTGGCTGGAGATTTTGACGGCGACGGCGACGAAGATGTCCTGATCAGCAATGGGCACATTTTGCGGCATCCGCCGTACAGTCCCGTTCGGCAGCCGTGCCTGCTCTACGACAATCTGGGAAATGGCAGTTTCCGGAATGGAACGATCGAGGCAGGAAACTGCCTCTCGGTGCCACGAGTTGGACGAGGGCTGGCTCAGGCTGATCTGGACGGAGATGGCGACCTGGACGTCGTGTGTTCGTCATCGGATGCAGCAGTTTGCTTGTTCGAGAACACGACCCGCGGCACTGCAGCGATTTCAGTTCGGCTGATCGGGCGGAAATCGCCCCGGGACGGCCAGGGAGCCCGACTTACGTTTCGATTCGCCGGGGGAGAGCGGGTGTTTCTGTGCTACTCCGGGGAGAGCTACCTGTCGAGCGTGATCGCCGGACGTCTCTGCGGACTGCCGGCCGGCGCGGGGGTTGCGACGCTCGAGATCGAGTGGCCCTCCGGCGTCAGGCAACAAGTCCCGAATTTGTCGCCGGGTGCCTGCGTGACATTTGTCGAACCCCGGTGACGGGGATCGACTACGGAAGTCGCGATCAATCAACGGGACAGGTGACGGATGCATTTCAGATTTCGTTCGCTGCAGATTGACATTGTCATCATTTGAGACGACACTGATGGATACTCATTCCGGTCGGAAAGGTTCGGATTTTCGCAATTCATCGGCTGTTTCCGCTGATTGAGTTCACTGTCGAGTTTGCCGGGTCTGATCGATTTTCAGATTTGCCCTGGATTTGTTCTTCCTATTTCTTTTTTTCTCTGGAGGCCGTATGCAACGTTTCAGGACTGTTCGAGGTTTCACGTTAATTGAGCTTCTGGTGGTGATTGCCATCATTGCTGTGCTCGTCGCTTTGCTATTGCCGGCGGTGCAGCAGGCGCGCGAAGCAGCGCGGCGATCGCAGTGCAGCAACAATCTGAAGCAACTGGGGCTGGCGCTGCACAACTACCACGAGACCCGCAACATGTTGCCGTATAGCAGTTCGGTCGCTCTGGCCTGGGGCGCCCCCGCCGGAGGCTCTCCCGTCTTTGCGCATTGCTGGACCGAATTTATTTTGCCGTTTATCGATCAGGCTCCGCTTTACAACAGAATCAATTTCAACGTGCATTACAACGACCAGGGGACACCCGCTCCGAACAACAACTACTCGTTGTTTGTCAACGCGAAGTTTACATTTCAGCAATGCCCGAGTAATCCGACGTCGGGTACAGGGCTTGCGTTCAACAATTCTGCATTTGACAGTTGGGGCGTCGCGACACCGGGATTGTTCTACGCACCCTGCAGCGGATCGCAGTTTTCGGATGTCGTTGGCTGGGACTGCCAGGCACTCGGCCTGGGTGGCGGTTCATTTTGTTGCGCGGCAAACAGCGATTGGAACAACAATGCACCGGGCGCAAATCCCGGCATGTTCGGCGGCCGGAACGTCTATGCCGGCAACTTCAGGGACACGCCCGATGGCCTCAGTAATACGTTCATGCTCGGCGAACGACGCCAGGAATACATGCACCACGCCGGTGCTCTGTGCTGGAACTTCCAGGGTGCGTCGACCGGTATGAAGCTGAATTCGAGGTTGATCAATAAAAACGACCCCAACGATTATCAGCACAACATGGGTTTCAGCAGCGTTCACACGGGAGGTGCGTTCTTTTGCTTCGGCGATGGCCGGGTAAAATTCATCAGCGAAAATATCGACTATCCGACATACTGCCGAACGGGTGACAGGAACGACGGCGCCGTGGCCAACACCGTCGATTAATCTCAAACATGCGGGCGTTCGTTGCGAGCCGGTACCGGGGTCGAACCAGATCGTCCGGGCCGGCTCGTTTACGTTCAATTTAGCTGTCCATCAGTACAAATTTCAGGAGCACGCGCGAACATGATCCTCGGTCACAGATTGCGTCCTATCGTCAGTCGCCTCCTGCTCGCCATCAGCCTGGGGTCTCTGGCCGGTTGTGGAGGAGGAGTGGGAGATGTACGTGCCGGCCTTGTTCCAGTGACGGGAAAGGTCACGCTCGACGGCAAGCCCTTGACCACTGGCACAATCTCTTTCATTGCCGGTGACGGGAAGGAATCGTACACCAGCCAGATTGACGGATCGGGAAGCTATACGCTGGCCGCCTCCCCCACATCGCCAGGTGCCCTCCCGGGCGACTATAAGGTCATTGTCATTGCCGTCGAGGCGCCCAAGATGGCTGATCCGATGAAGGACGTTGCAGCCGGTCCCGATATGGGAGCCCCCAAAAGCCTCGTTCCCGAGAAATATAAAACGGCTGAAACGAGCGGGCTGACCGGGACCGTGCCGAAGAGTGGCGGCACGATCAATTTTGACCTGAAATCGTCATAGGGAAAAGGCCACGTCCCTCGACCACGACGTAGCGTCCCGGCCGGACGTCAGACCAGTGTTCGGTCGTTCCATCCGGCCAGCGCACGTCGAGCCTGGGGAGCACTGCCAGGTCTCCGAGGCCGATGTGGACGCTGCGGTCTGACGCCGACTGGAAGCTTCCACCCCCAATGACTTCTCGGACCAGCGGGCAACTCAGTCCGCCCAGGTGCAGGATTGTGTTAAGTCCCGAACGATTCGACGTTCCGGCGCCGACCAGGCGCAAGTTGATGCTCCGCCCACCGGCAGGCGTGTCATTGCGGAGCAGCGCCGCCGGCGCGAGCTGGTGTGAAACGACAAGGTCCTGGTCTCCATCGGCATCCAGGTCTGCGACGGCGACTCCCCGACCCAGCCAGCGATCCTGAAAGTATGGCCCTGCCCATCGGGAGACATCTGCGAAGCGGCCTTTCCGGTCTGAGCGGAACAGCAAGGGGGGCATGCGGTACGGCACGTCGCTGTAGGACGTCAGATCATCGACGTGCCCGTTCGCGATAAACAGGTCAGGCCAGCCGTCATTGTCGGCGTCAAAAAACACCGTTCCGAAGCCCAGCAACTGCCGGCTGGGAGGGCCGAGGCCGGACGAATTCCCCGCGTCTTCGAATCCGGCGGGCCCCAGATTGCGATACAGGGAGTTCCCTTCGCCGTAGAAGTTCGTAACGAACAGATCGAGTCGATCATCCCCATCGACATCGGAGACGGCAACGCCCATTCCCGCCTGTGCCTTGCCACGCGCATTGACGGCAACGCCCAGTTCGAATGCCCGGTCGCGAAAGGCCGGTATCGCGATCTCGCCGATGCTCCCGGAAGGGACGTTTTGATTGATGTAGAGAAAATTGGGAGTGCCGTCGTTGGCGATGAAGACGTCGGGGCGTCCGTCCTGGTTGACGTCAAAGATGGCAATTCCGAGTCCTTTGCCGTCGATTCCAGCCACGCCGGCAGACGTCGTGACGTCGATAAAAGCCCCGCAGCCGTCGTTCAGGAACAGGACGTCGTCGCTGGCAGGGAACATCGTCGGCGAGCATTGCACGTATCCATCCTGGCTGGCCCGGCTGGGGCACAGCAGCGGCGGGGCGTCCCGGGCTTCCACATAGGTGACAACGAACAAGTCGAGGTTGCCATCACCGTTGAGGTCGGCGAACGCCGGACTGGAACTCCAGCGATGCACCGCTGTTGCCGTCCTGCGGGTGATGTCACGAAACGTTCCATCTCCCTGATTGTGCCAGAAAGCGTTCTCGCCAAACGCTGCAACGTAGAGGTCGTCGAAACCGTCGTTGTCAAAATCGCCAGTCGTGCACCCCTGAAAGAAGCCGCTCTGCGTGAGCCCGGCAGCCTCCGTGACCCGAGTCAGCGATCCCGCGGACCCGTTTCGAAAGAGCTGGTTGAGGTACTGATCGTCACGCTCCCCGAGCGGCAGCCGGCAGCCATTGGTGAAAAATACGTCGGGTAAGCCGTCTCCGTCAAAATCGAACAAGGCGACGCCCCCGCCATTGGCTTCGAGCAGGCGGTGCTGCCCCCGGATGTCGTCATAACGTTCGAAAATGATGCCCGCGGCGGCGCTCACCTCGGAAAAAACCGGGACGATTCCCGGTGGGCGATCGGCGGCGGCAAGTTCGCGGGCCACGGACAGTCCCGGATCAGTTGCAGCCGCCGGGGGAGCGCCTGGGGGAGATCCAGTACCCGCCGTACCGCAACCGGAACATGCTGCCAGCAAGAATCCGAATACCAGTGGCTTAGTCGAAGCATTCATTGCACCGGCAACTCCACCGACTCCGCTGACCGGCGCGCCTGCAATTTCTGCAATTCGGCAGAGTCAGGGAAAGCGCGCAAGGCGGCATCGAGGACGGCACGGCACTCCCGACGCAGCCCGATCTTCCAACTGAGATCTGTGATCTCTGCCAGGGGTTCAAAAGTCGCATTGGCCGCGGTGGCCCAACCCAGTCGGTTCTGGATTCTGGCGAGCGTCCGGGCGATGGCAATATGCTGTTCCTGTTCTTCCGTCAGATTTCTGGCGCTGCAGGCGCGTGCCAGACCGAGATGGCTCTCGGCGTTCGCCGGATCGCCCGCCAGCACCATGCGGAAGCAATCGGCGGCAGCTTCAAAGTTACCGTCGTGCAACTGAACCTGACCGCGAACACGCAAGATGAACGGAGGATCCGCCTCGCGCGGCTGGGGTAGCTTTTCGATTTCGCGGGTCAGCGCGATCCAATTGGCAGCTTCATACAGCACGGCCAGCCGGGCGGCTATCACTCGTGGATCGTCAGGCGCTTCGCCGGCCAACGTAGCGACCAGCGCACCGGCTTCGTCCTGGCGCCCCTGAGCCAGCCGATAGTGAACCAGCGTGGCTCTCAAACCGGTGTTCTGACGATCGGCGCGGCAGGCGTCTGCAATACGTCGCGCTCCGTCCGGGCTGTACCATTCCATCAGAGTGGGGAAACAGGCTGCCAGCGTGTCATGCAGGTCAGCCTCGTGCCGGTCGATCAGGTTCCAGAGCACGATTTTCCGCTCATCGAATCGAAGCTCGAGTGCCAGGATCAAACTCTGGCAATGCTTCGCCGCGGCGATCTCTTCAGCCGTCACGGCAGAGGATGGAGACCTGGATTCGCGGTCGAGAAAGCTGCTGATCAGCCGCTCCGCTTCCGATAGATGGCTGAGCTGCAACAGCGCTTGCGCGCGCTTCAATGTGGCGGGCTGTCCATACCGGGAATTGTCAAATGGGATAGCGGCAAAGCAGGCCGCCGCGGTGCTCCAGTCTCCGTCTTCGCTCAGGTCCACTCCCAGCCGGTAATAAATATCCGGGGAGTCGGGATTGCGATGCTGGCTCCGCCGGAAGTTTCGGACTGCTCGCTCGTATTGTTCAGCCCCGATCCCCTCGGGGAGCGGCACGGCTGACCTGCGATTCCAAAATACTCCCGAAACCACCACTCCTGCCAACCCGACTGCCAGTGTCATTTTCAGGACAATTCTGCCCGATGGAAACACACCCATTGCAGAGAGCGACACGCATTGATTCCTTGCACGGCGTAAGTCAAACCCACTGGCATCCCATTGTAATCTCTGTCGCGTGCGCGATAACACCCGCCATCCCATTTTCGGACCGATCAATGCGAGGCAACCGGAATTTGTGCTATAAGTGAACGGGTTGTCGCAGTTGACCGGAGTTTCCTCGGTTTGAGCAGAATTCGGCGATTGCAACTCTCAATCTGGTAGCCCGATGGATCACGTCGGCGTGATCAAGCCGGCGCGTGCGTTCGTCCTCTCGGCATCGGTGATTGCCTGATTTCTGCGAACCGGTGGTATTCGTTGCATATGACGCGGCATCCGCGAATCATGAACTGCGTGGTGGTCGGCGCGGTCCTTGTGGCGGGGTACCAAATCGGCTGCAATTCCGGACGGGAGTCGGCTGTCGAACCGGCAGCGGTGGACAAGGGTCCTGCCGAGCCGCGACCGGAGGACGGCAATTCGATCGGTGCACAGGTCGCGACGTTTTGCGGGGACTGTCACGCGGTCCCACATCCCGACTCGTTTCCGAAGATCGCCTGGGAATCGGAAGTGGAGCGAGGTTACCGATTTTATCTCGATTCCGATCGGCAGGACCTCACCTTGCCTGCCAAGGCCGACGTGGTGAATTATTTTCGCAGGCGCGCTCCGGAGCGACTGGAGTTGTCTGTGCTCCCCCCCGATTCTGATGCCGGCCGGCCCCGTTTCGTCCGGGCGGCAACGTCGATCGACGTGATCGCGCCGGCGATATCACATCTCGACTGGTCGGCGTCAGGACGCGACCTGGTCGCCTGTGATATGCGGTCCGGTGCGCTTGATCGTTTCCGGTTATCAGCCGAGGGTTTCTCGGCAGAACGCCTTGCGAACCTGGGAAATCTAGCGCATGCCGCACGTTGCGATCTCGACGGCGACGGCCGGTCCGACCTGGTTGCCGCCGATCTGGGGAGTTTTCAGACCATCGACCATGATCGGGGTCGCGTCGTCTGGATGCGCTCCTTGCCGGAATCGGGGTATGAGCAGCTCGTGATCCTGACGGGAATTGGCCGGGTGGCCGACGTCGAACCGGTCGATTGTGATGGTGACGGAGATCTGGATCTGATCGTCGCTGAGTTTGGACTGATTAAGACCGGGGCGATTCATCTCCTCGAAAACCTGGGAGAGGGAGTTGGTCCCTCGCGATTCGCTCACCGTGTCCTCGACCCAAGACACGGGGCCAGCCATGTTCCGGTCGTCGATCTGAATCAGGATGGGCTGACCGATTTCGTGGCACTCATCAGCCAGGAACACGAAGTGGTCGAAGTCTTCCTGAATCTCGGGAAAGGCTCCTTCCAGCGGCAAACTTTGTTCGCAGCCGGAGATCCTTCGTTCGGTTCCAGCGGACTGCTGCCAGTCGATCTGGACCAGGACGGCGATCTGGATCTGGTGCTCTCGAACGGCGACACGTTTGACAGTTTCTACCTGAAGCCCTACCACGGGCTGCGCTGGCTCGAGAATACGGGGGCAGCAGCACCCACAGAACACCATCTCTTATCCATGCCCGGTATTCATCGGGTCATTGCCGCCGATTTAGACGGTGATGGCGATCTGGATCTGGCATGTGTGTCTTTTATCCCGCACGCCCTCGCCGGCGAGGCCGCGTCGCGAACGCTGGATTCGATTGTCTGGCTGGAACAGACCGGCCCCGGGCGTTTCGCGCGCCACGTGATCGAGCAGGCAGCCTGCCACCACGTCACCCTGGAGGCCGGCGATTTCGACGGGGACGGAGACGTTGATCTCGTCACGGGAAATTTTGATACCTCGCCAGGACGTCTTCTGCCGGCACTGACCTGGTGGCGGAACGACTCGCCACGCTAGGGGTTGCTTGCCAGTCGCCATCTGTCCCATCAGAATCAAGTTGACTTCGACTTTTCGCCGCCCGAGCGCTTTTCAATGGTGCACGTTCGCTCCCCTGCCAATTGCCGTTGTCATTCGCGGAGGGTCTGTCGCTGGTCGGTCGCCATCGGTCTTCTGATTGCCGGTTGTGACCGGGCCGTCCGGGCGCCCGACACTGCAGATCGTGGCGCGGCGCGGTTCGAAACAGTTGCCCCGACCGCGGCTGCGGGGGTGCGGACTGTCCCCGGCACCGAGGCGGTTCCCGTCACGAGGATCACGTTTCAGGACCAGGTGCTCGACGAGGTCCACCACGACAACGGGAACTCGGCTGGATTTGGCACGATTCTCGAGACTCTGGGAGGAGGCGCCGGGATCGTCGATTTTGACCGCGACGGCTGGCCGGACCTGCTTTTCCCGGGAGGGGGTCGGTATAGCGCCGATACGGATGATTTTACAGTCGGAATCCCGCTGATCCTGCTGCGGGGCGCGGGGGGGATGGTGTGGTCTCATGTCGAGTCGGCCTCCGGGCTGACGCGACAGTGTCCCTACACGCATGGATGTTCCGCTGCCGATTTCAACAACGACGGATTTGTCGACCTGCTGGTGACTGGATACCGCGGCGTCGAGTTGTTCAGAAATCAGGGAGATGGGACGTTTATCGAGTGCGCGAGAGCGAGCGGCCTCTCGGACGACGGCTGGAGCACGGCAGCCGCGTGGGGCGACTTCGACGGCGATGGGATGCTCGATCTGTACCTCGTCCGCTATGTCGAGTGGTCGCTGGCTGCACATCGCGACTGCGTTCAGCACATGACGAACACATCGGAAATCTGCGGGCCGAAGCATTTTCCGGCCAGCGACCATCGCCTGTTCCGGAACCAGGGGAACGGAGCGTTTTCAGATGTGACTGGTGCAGTCGGGATGGTGCGCGGCGGCAAGGGGCTGGGAATCGTCGTGGGCGATGTCGATCTGGATGGAGACCTGGACGCCTGTGTCGCCAATGATACCACCGAGAACTTTCTCTATCTGAACGACGGGCACGGGGTGTTCCAGGAGGTCGGCGTGCTGCACGGCATAGCGTACGACGAAAATGGTCGCGTCACCGGCAGCATGGGAATTGCATTGGCTGATTACGACGGTGACGGGCTGCCCGATTTGTGGACGACGAATTTCGAGCTGGAAACCATCGGCCTGTACCGGAACGTCGGCCAGGGACGTTTTCACTCGATGAGCCGCCCGGCTGGTGTGGCGGCAATCGGTGACCAGTTCGTCGGCTGGGGAACGGCTTTTGCCGATCTGGATTGCGACGGGGATCTCGACGTCGCCGTGTCGAACGGCCACCTTCCCGGATACCCGGCTTCGGGCGAAATCGCACAACTGCCTGTGCTGTTCGTCAACGACGGTCACGGTCGATTGCACCCCGCGCGCCATGGAGACGGCTCGTATTTCAGTCGCCCGCACGGGGGACGCGGACTGGCGCTGGGCGACCTCGATCGGGACGGCCGTCTCGACCTGGTCCTCTCGAACATGGACGAGGCGGCGGCAGTCCTGTGGAACACGTCTGAGTCTGGAAATCACACTCTGCAGGTCGTACTCGTCGGAACCACCAGCAATCGCGACGCCATCGGAGCCCGCGCCGTGCTCGAAACGAGCGCCGGTTCACAAATCCGTCAGGTTGTCGGCGGCGGGAGTTACCTTTCCCAGAGTGAGCTGCTCCTGCACTGGGGATACCCTGACGGAGCGATTCTGAAGCAATTGACGATCCACTGGCCGTCCGGAATCGTCGAAACGATTGGCGACCTGGCCCACGATGTGCGACTGACTGTCATCGAATCCCGTTCGAGCTCGGCTCGTTCACCCGAGATCCAGCCCCTTCATCCTCCGCGCTGAATGGAAAACTCTGCTCGACTCGCAAACGGCATCACAACCGCAATCTCCGCTCGCGCCAGCCGTCTCTGGCTGGCGGTCGCGTTGCTCGTCGTGTCGACCGTCATCTGCGGGATCTCATGGTACATCCGACAGCCGGATGTCTGGTATCGGCGTGGACTGGATGCCCTCATCCGTGGAGATGTGAAGTCGATTCAGGAATCGGCCCGGCGGCTGCAGCGGCGGGCTCGCGGGTCGGCACGGGCCGATCTGCTGCAGGGGGCTGCGGCTCTGCGAACGGGCGATCCAGCCGGAGCACTCGCATTTCTCAAGCGCGCAGGGGCTGACCCCGAAACTGAGTGGCAAGCTCGTTTCCTGGCCGGGGAGGCGCTGTACCGACTTCAGGAATACGAGGCGGCCGTCGCGACGCTGCAGGCAGCCGTGGATCATTCGCCCGACAACGTGGATGGTCATCGCTGGCTGGCAGCCGCCTGCTTTGACCTGGGTGATATCGATCAGGCGATTGCTCATTTGATCCGGGTGGCCGAACTCGCACCAGATGACCCGCGACCGCATCGGATGATGGGAGTCATCTACGCCGACGCTGAGGATTACAAGCAGGCAGTTGACGCCTATCAGGCATCGTTGCAACGCAGTCGTCGTCACGCAGGGCTCGACGAAGTTCTGGCGGAACTTGCGGCGGTACAGATCAAACTGCGTCGTTACACAGACGCGCTGGAAACTCTCGCAAGCGATCACGAGACGGTCGACTTGCGGATCCTGCGGGCCGAAGCGCTTTACGGACTGGGGCAAACTGATGACGCGCGCCAAATCCTCGAGGCGACCAGCACAGCCGACAGTGATCCCCGGGCGCTCGTCTTACGCGGATTGATGCTGCTGGATTCCGGTCGGCCAAAACAGGCCGCCACCCTGTTGCGACAGGGCGTTGCGCTGCAGCCCGACGACTTCGAGACGCGATTCAAGTACGTTCAGGCACTCGCGCAGTCGGGTGAGGCGGAACGTGCCCGCCTCGAATTCGCCGAAGTCGACCGGATCAAACGGATTCGCCTCGAATTCGCCGGATTACTCGCCCAGGCACAAAAGTTTCCACACGATGCTGACATCCGATTCCAACTCGGGGAGCTCAGTGCCCAGCTCATGCGCCCGGAACTGGCTCGTAAATGGTATCGAGCCGCCCTCGCGCTCGACCCCGGTCACACGCGAGCCAGAGCGGCAATCAATGCGAATGGCCCCTGACGGCGGGCGGCTTTTGTAAGATTTACATGCGTTGATCAGCGTGTCACACCTGATGCGCTGGCGGGCGGCCTTGACCGGTTTTCGCGTTTCGGGTAAATCACCCGCGCGACGACGAGCGGCGGATCACCCCGCCACGGCCTGACGGGTACCCCAGGCTGCGGTCCTCTCATCATCCGCCGTAAGACGCCGCTCCCCCCTGTTCCGGTTTCCACCCGTCTCTTCATCCCCCCCGCAAATGAGGAAGACCTGATGTTGTCCAGGAAATTTCGTATTTTGGCGATCCTCGGATCGCTGGCCGCGATCGGCTCGGCGCCGACGCTGTGCCAGGCTTACAACCCCTGCTGCTGCTGCCCGCCGATTCGCGTGACAGCCTGCTACCAGACCATTCCGGTGACCGAATACCGTGAATGCCGTCAAACGGTACAGCGACCGGTCGTGGAAACGACCTACGTCGATCAGCCCTGCACCGAGTACAAGCAGGTCGTCGAAAACAAGACGGCCGAAATCCCGACGTGCACCTACCAGAACGTCACGGAAATGCGCACCGTCCAGCGCGATTGTGGCCGCTGGATGACGCAATGCTATCAACGGCCGATGGTCACTCCCTGCGAGTATGACAATCGCCCCGACCTGTTTGGATTTCTCAACCGAACCGGGTTTGCCGTGCGGATGGCGTTCACTCCGCAGACGTGGACCGAGCGTGTTTACGTTCCCAACGTTGTGGCCCAGCAGGTCCCGGTGACCCGGCAGGTCGCCGTCCGGGGAACGCAGACGATCAACTACCAGGTGGCCAAAATCGTGCCGGTCACGACCACCCGCAAGGTGGCTGTGAACACGGTGAAGATGGTCTCGCAGGAAATCGTGACGCAGCGGCCGGTCACGGTTTTCAAGACCGTACCATTCGGAAGCAGCCTGGCCGCCGGCGTCCCGGCCACGACACCCGCCAAAACGACGACGGCACTGCAAGCGACGCCTGATGCGGAAACGATCGCCATCCGGCCGAAGAATTCGTCAAACGCCGCCGCTCCGGCAAAAGCCGCCAAACGGCATTCCGATTTGAACGACGACGAAGACGATGCCTTCGACCGCAGCGATTCGGGCACGGGTGGCTCGAAACCGTCCAAGAAGTCATCGGCCCAGCCCGACCACGGTTCGATCAAGGTTCCCGCCGCGACGGACGGATTCATTCCGGCCGACGGAGCCGGGGCTGAAGAAGAAATCGTCACGGCCCAGAAGCCGGTCATCGGCCGCTGGGTGGCCCGCAAGAAGACGAAGGTGAATTCGGAAGCAGGGCCTGTGTTCCCCGAAATCGCAAACGTCAGCGCGAAGCGGAAGTAACTGCTATTGGGTTGCGAACGTCGTTGCCCGAAACAAGTCCAAACCAGCCCGCGAGTTTTCTCGCGGGCTGGTTGCGTTTTTGAGACGCTCGATCACGCCCTTCAGGGCCAAGATTCGATTGAGTCAGCCGCAAATGCGGCGGCATAATTTAGCCTGGTGGCGTAAGCCCCAGGAACGCCGGTCGAATATCAAGCAAAAGCCCCAGCGGGGCGGCATAGAAACGCGTTATGTCGCTCCTCCGGAGCTTGGACTTTCTACGAGACGATGACCTGTGGCTCACGCCACAGGCTAAAATATTTCGCCCCTCCGGGGCTGACGAGTCTGATTGTCGCCTGCGTTGTTGAATTGCGGTTGGACGGGCAGACTGTCTTCCGGTTCGCAGAACCAGGCCCGTCAAAAACTACCAATTCTTCCGGCGCCAGCACGCGCGATAGATCGGGAGCCCCAGCTTGCGTTTTTTGCGCTCGAAGCTGGTGTGATAATCCATGTCGTGCGCCGCCGCGCGTTCCGACGGTGGAGGGAGCGGCTCAAACCGGGGATTGGCAGCGACCAGTTCGGTCATCACCTGGAAGTATTCTTCGACGTCGGTCCAGGCGTTGAGCAGCCCCCCGGATTTCAGGATGCGAGCAGCCTCGACCAGAAATTCGGCGCTGAAGATTCGTCGCTTTTTGTGCCGGCGCTTCCACCATGGATCGGGAAAATAGACGTGCAGCCCGACGGCGCACGCGTCGGTGAGGTATTTTCCGAGGACGACGCGTGCGTCGGCTCCCAGAATGCGCACATTGGGGAGCGCTCGCTTCTGCAGCCGGCGCGCCGCCCGGCGAGCTTCTTTGAAATCGTATTCGATGCCAAGAAAATTCGTGTCCGGCCTGGTGACTCCGGCGTTGACCAGAAACAAACCGCGGCCGGTCCCCACCTCGATCTCGAGCGGCTGATCGCGCTCGAAGAGCGGGCTCACTTTGAGCGGCGCCGGGGGCAGATCGCCCAGCGTCAGAAACCAGGGGCGCAAGTCGCCAGGGCCTCTGCCGGCATCGTCAGGCGGCGGACAGACGACAGCCGCATCATCTGAAGAAAGTATGCTCGTCTTTATCATGTTGTGCTTTGTAGTAGTTCGGGATCGTCCGTCGCGGATTCTCCCTCCCCCCTTTTGTGGGGGAGGGCCGGGGTGGGGGGGCGAGCGCCAAAAGACGCTCCCACCCCCATCCTAACCTTCCCCCATCGAGGGGGAAGGAATCAATTCCAGCGACGCGCGTTTTGACTTGTGTAGATACCTATGCCCTCCGGGAGAGGGCCGGGGTGAGGGCGAGCGTCACAATGAAAGTTCTCACACCATCCCAACTGTCTGCACTTGGTTTGTAGAGAAGGCGATAAAGAACACTAATCGACGCTGATCGTCACGAATAGATATTAGCGGAGATGAGCGTCGATTAGTGTTCCCCTCCTGTCTCTTCTTTTAAGAATCCGACTTCTGTGAGTTTCCCGGGTTCATCCCCGGGTCGCGAGAGATCGGTACGCCGAGCATGCTGCCGGTGAAAACCACCTGGTCCTTGACGATCCCCTGAAAATCAAATTCGGCGCGGCGATTGGGGCGGAGTTCAGTCATCCGGGCCATGAGAATCAGGCGGCAATTGGGAAACACCGGCGCGCGGAACCGGATCTCGTCCATCCCTCCGAATCCCACGAAATCGCCCCCCAGCATTTTGTATTTGCAGGCATAGAAACTGGCCAGTTGTGCGGCCGCTTCGCACATCACCACGCCCGGCATCAATGGGAACCCAGGCATGTGTCCCGGCACCCAAAATTCATCTTCGGTGATGTCTTTATATCCGACGATGCCGTGATTGGCTCTGTCGACGTGCACGATCGCGGTCAATTGCTCCATCTGGTTTCGCTGCGGGTTAATGCGGCGAATGGCTTCGATATCGTAGACCGGGCGCGTGAAATCGATCGCGCTGACGTCATAAAGCATCGGAGGAGGCATAGCGGCGTATGAGAATTCCAGGAAGCCTTCGAGGGATTGATTCAGCCGCCGCGGACATTTGCCGCGGCAGGCACCGGCGTGGCCCGCCGGCACCGGCACTCAGTCGATCCCCCCGGTTGTTCCACCAGTGCCATCCCGGTTTCTGCAGCGCGACTTATTCAGCGCTCTTGACTATTTGACGAATTTGCCGCAGATCGGTCAAGATTCGGTCGGGACGAAACTCGGGATCTTTGACCTCGACCGACGTCGCGGCCAGGCTGGCTGCATCGCCGGCGTAGAGGGCCGTCTGCATTCCCAGCTTTTTCGCCGGCGCCAGTTCGTCTTTCAGCCGCGGGGCAATGTGCAGGACTTCGCCGGGAGAAATGCCGGCTCGTTCCAGCCGCTCCAGAACAGACTCGAACAGCGTGGCGGCCGGCTGGCGAACCCCGTGATCGAACGACAGGCTGACGCAACCGCGGCTGAACAGAGTTGTGAGCGGGGGCACCTCTCCCTGCGCGGCCAGAGCCCGCGAGAGCTGCACAAGCGTGTAGCACTGGCCGTCACCGACCAGCCCCTGCGCGCAACCGGCAGACCGCACGTGTTCGAGTGCGGCCAGCGCCTTGGGAGCCGCCGCCACCCCCTGGAGCGCCGCTTGAAAGAACCAGGCGACTTTCTGACTGAACTCGTCGAGATCTCCATAGAACGACTCGTCCCACGAAAACTCTTTCTTGCCGAGCCGGCCGATGAGGACTTTCCAGATGTGTGCGGCATCGACTTCGGGGGCTTCGCCGGACCGCGGGCTGGCCGCCAGTTGGCCGTCTTCGACGAGTCGCTTGTACTGCTGAAACATGTATTCCCAGGGAGCCCCGGGCTTGCGCGACATGCTGTGCCACATGGTGAATTCGTGAATCGTCTTTTCGAGAGCGACTTCCATGCACAAGGGATCGGGGTGCAGGAGCAATAGCCGCCCGTCGGCCAGCGTCAGCAAAGTCCCGTAAATACCCCAGGTCACAGCCCGCACGCCCTTTAGCGGCTTCAGATAGGGGGTCGCCTTCGGGGCCACCGGCGGCGGAGCGACGGGCCAGAGCAGCTTGCGCTCGTCAAGCCACGCACCGTATTCCTCGAGTGACTTGGGCATCGTCCGCAGGGAGAGGGGTCTGTTCAGGAGGGCAGCAGGCTCTGCCGAGTCGCATACGTTAATTCGTCGCCTGCGTCGTGTCCACCGACGTGGCGCCAGGCTCTGCGACTGCGGCGTTCAGCGTCGGAACTTGTTGCGCAGACGGTCACCAAGCCGCAGCTTTGACGTGGAGACGGGCCCCGGTTCGACCGGCTCGTCGAGCAACAACTGGGCCCAGTAACCGTCGAGCAACCGCTGGCAATCGGCGTAGCGTTTTTCTTCCCAGGCGAGTCTCACCGATGAAACGGTTTTCGTCAACTGACGGACTTCGTCGGCCGAACCGGCAGTCTGACGGATCCGCAGATCGTGCTCGCCTGATTCGGCTCCCGATCCGGGTTGATCTTCCGCCTGATTCAGGGGTGACTTCAAGCCGCTTCGCGCCGAGATCGCCGCCGCGTGCATTTGTGAGTTCAGTCGCTCCAGGCGTTCGAACATTCCGGCGAGGGTTTCTTCGGAAATCCGAAGCCGGGTGTCAATGACGCGGACGGCGGGGCGTTCGATTCGCCACGCCGCGACGTCGTTGCCATCCAGCTCAACGTGCAGGCGGCTCTTGTTCGGGGCCATGCCGACCAGCGCCGTCGGAGTTCCCGTATTGAGCGATCGGCAAACCGCGGTCGGCGGACAATCGATCATCAAGTCGAGCTCGATCGGCAGCGACGAATCGTTCACGGCGTACAGCCAGGTGACGTTTCCCTGGCGCGCCGCGCGGACGACGACCGGTTGTGGCTGCACGCCGACCGGTTGAAACGAAAGGCTGGGCAGCGCACTTACGGTTCCGCGAATTTGCCGTGCCAATTCGTCGGGAACCGCGGGCCTCTCGCCGACGGCGTCGAAGACAACCTGAGCATCCAGCGCCGCCAGCAGGTGGGCGTAGTTGTGCGTTGTGCCCGGCGAAGGGGCGGTGCTGATGGCCGGCGAATCCGCCGGGTCCGGGGCGGTTTGTCCGGTGGACGTCGTCCGGGAACCGGAAGCCAGCGGATACAACAGGCCTCCGGGGTGAGCTCCGCGGAAGAGTGCATCGATGGCCGGGCTGTTGTTCAAAGTGGCTGCTGCCGCCCTTCCCAGCTTTTCATCGGTCGAGAACTGAATCACCGGGCGCAGAACCGTCACGCGCGGATTTCCGGCATACGGCGGCTGCGACAGATCGATCCCCTGCTCGAAAAGCAATTGAACGGGACTCTCGCCGGTGCGCACGAAGTCGAGGACGGCCGGCCCGGTCTTTTCGCTGCCCAGAGCCGTCAGGGCGCCTGAGAAAAACGTCCGGGCGTCAGGCCGGGCCGACGCGACGACTTCGGCGAGTTGCTTGTGGAATCGGGCCAGTTCCTGGCAGCGGAAGCGGATCCATTCCCGCCGCGCGGTGGTCGTCAGGAATCGGCCGGCCGCGCCTGGTCCTTCGGCTGCGGTCGAATCGGGAATCTGCGTGTGCGTCGCCAGGCCAAACCGGCGCAGCGTTTCGCGATCGTAACCCCACTCCAGATCGGGAAGCTGGAGAAACGAATCCGGACCGAGCTGGAATGCCACGCCGCCGAATGACCGGTGCACCTGGTAACGCTCGACGATTTCGCGAGCGACGTCCAGCACCGCATTCTGAACCAGCGGGGAGAGAATGTTGTAGTCGGGAGCGCCCCCTTCGGTTTCGCCGCGCGTCCGGCCCTCGCTGTTGACGAGCCGCAATTCCTCAACAGGGGACGAGCCCTGCCGCAATCGAGCCTCGATCGCCGGCAGAAGTCCGTTGAACTGCAATTCAGGAACCAGCACGAGGCCTTCCCGGTCGAACGTTCGAAACAAGCGCTCGAGCGGGTCCTTCTGGGCGAGATCCAGCGCCATTCCAGAGGGATCAGTCGACGCCGCAGGGACGAACTGGCTGGGATAGATGGCTGCGCCATTGCAGAGCACGGCCAGCAGCAGTGCGTTGCGCCGCTGCTGGTGCAGGTGCTCGGCGAGGCGGCGTCCGGCGTGGCGCACCGCTTGCCAGTCGTCGAGGGGCCGCCCGCCGGAGGTCTCGATCCAGGAGGGGGCACAGAAGTTTCGCAGCAGCGCCGGTTTTGGAATGTAGGCCCCAACCAGACGATCGTGGGCGGGCAACGAATCTGCGGGCTTGTCAGAGGCGATCTTCCGCGAAGTGTGCGGAATGATCCCCCTCTCGCCGGGGCCGGGCTCGGCTGCCCCCAGGCAAGTCGCAAAGAACGCCGTCAGCAGCGCCAGCACCTGAAGTTTCAGGTAGCGCATGAGCGGCCATTTGCTGGAGAGGATGTCTGCTGGCTGATGCACTCGAGCACGCGCGCAGCGTCCGTCATGCAGGGCCGAACGGGGGAGCACACCCGAAAGCGACCAGGATCTGGTTCGCTGCGTCAGTTGGGAAAGGTATTGGTGGGAAGTGAGATTTTGAGAGGCGGGATTATACTGATTGACAGAAATCCACCAAGAGCACTTTTCCGGCGGGTTTTTGAGTGCTGTTGGACACATTCCACCAGCCACTGATATTGGGGGCCGGAACCGTACCAGAGAGCAAAGTGATCATGGCATCCCCGGATCCGAAACTCGAAATCCCGATCACCGTTTTCAAGATCGGTGGAAGCCTCCTCGGTTTGCCGGGTTTGGGAGATCTCGTCCGACAGATTCTGGGTGAGCGCAAGCCGCAGGCAGCCCTGCTGGTTGCCGGCGGTGGGGTCGCTGCCGATGCCGTCCGCGGCTGGGACCGGGTTCATCGGCTGGGAGACCAGGCGGCGCACACGCTGGCACTCGAGGCGATGAACCTGACAGGGGCACTTCTGGATCGGCTGTTACCCGGCACGCGACCTGTTCGCAGTCCGCAACAGGCGCGGGTAGCGGCGGCTGACGGTGTCGTCGGCTTGCTGTGCGCCGACTGTTTTGTGAAGAGCGCGACGGCCGCAGGGGAGCCGGAACTGGAATGTTCGTGGCGCGTGACCAGTGATTCGATCGCTGCCTGGACGGCCCGGGCCCTGCGCTCGCCGGAACTCGTGCTTGTGAAATCAGTCGCCGTGCCGCAGGGAGTGTCGCTGGCCGAAGCGGCAGACTCCGGTCTCGTCGACGAGGCATTTCCAGCGATCGCGGCAGCCCTGCCGCAAATCTCCTGGGTCAACGCACGCGCGCAGCGTCCGGCCATCGAATCCTGGACGAAGCGCAAGGTGACTCGATAGTTGGCCCGGGCCGATTTGCAACTGGGCGCGGCTGCGGGGGCGGTCAGTCCGGTCGCCGGAGGTGGGAACGGGATGAGCTTGTGGCGCTCGACCCGCGATTGCCGGACCCTTAGAATCGCCGGCTGGACGAATCCTCGATCCCAACGGAAGTCACAAGACGCTGCCTATGTCTCCATCCAAGTGTCGCGCGACCCGGCTCCTGAACCGATCGCCAAAGTGGGCTCTCGGAATCGGCCTGCTGGCGACAGTCATTTTTCCGACACTAATCCGGGCGGCTGAAGACGAAGACGTTCTTCTGCCTGGTGTCCCCGCGCGGTACGAAGCGCAATTCTCGGGACGTGCGATCAGTTTCGAGCGCCGCGATCCGCTGCCGGCCTTTTTGCTGACCCGAGACCAGTCGCCTGATCCGCGACTGCCAGCGAGCGGCTGGAAGGTGGCCTGGAAAGGTGCACTCCTGGTCAAGTCCCCCGGTCGCTATCAATTCGCCGGTCGCGCCAGCGGGTCGCTCGTCATGCGCGTCGGCGGGAAGGAAGTCTTGTCGCTCAAAGGTCAATCGGGAAGGATCGCCGATGGGGAAGGTCCCGCCGTCGATCTCAAATTTGGAAACCAACCGCTCGAAATCGAATTCACCCCGCTTGGCGAAGGGGCCGACCTGACGCTGTTCTGGCAATCCGAGGATTTTCCGCGCGAGCCGCTACCGAGTTGGGCCATCGGACATCTGCCGTCCGCGCCCGACCGGCGCGATGATTCATTTCTCGAGGGGCGATTGCTGGTGGAAGAGCAAAGTTGCATCGCCTGCCACCGGCCGGCAGCGCCGGTGCCGTTTTCGTCGGCACTCGGCACTCGCCCCGGACCGCATCTGACCGACGCCGGTGCGCGGCTGAAGCGCGAGTGGATCTATCACTGGCTCGGAAATCCGCAGGACTTTCGACCGGAGGCGGTGATGCCGCGGATGTTCGGTTCTGATCGGCGGAGCGAAGTGGAACGCTACGCCGTCGCGTCGTTCCTGGCGCTGCGCGGGTCTCGCCCGGTGGCCCGCCGCCTGGAAGACAACCAGCGCCAGAACTGGCCGGCCGAGGGCAAAGGGCTTTTCGAAACGATCGGTTGCACAGTCTGCCACGAAGCCCACGACGATTCCGGGAAGTTGCGCCCCGCGCGGGCGACACTGCGGAACCTGGGGCAGAAAACGAGTGCCGAGTCACTCGCGACCTTTATTCACAATCCGGCGACGAGCGATCCGGCCGGGCGCATGCCCGCATTCACCTTTGCCAACGGCGACGACCCGTTTCGCCTGGCCCTGTATCTGACGGGGCGCGACGCTGCCGAGAGTCAGCCGCTGGCGCTGCCGCGCGCACCCGAACCGGCGGAAATTCGGGAGGCCCTGGCGGCTTTGTCGCTGCCGGCGGCTGACATCGAGCTCCTGGCGCAAAAGCCGCCAGTTGACCAGTTGATGACTCTGGCCAGACAGACAATGCGGGCCCGAAGGTGTACCGCCTGTCACGAACTGAAGGTCGCCGGTGAAGAGGAATTCTGGAAGGCACAGCCGGCACTGCATGACTTTGCGGCGATTGGAAATGGTGCCGATGGAGGCTGTCTCGACCTGCGGCGCAGTCCGGGAGGCGAAGGCATTCCGGTCTTCGGCTCGTCGCTCGAGACCGGCTCCGGCATCACCGGCGGAATCGGACACGTGCGGGCTTTCCTCAACGCAGCCGCGATCGCGCCAGGTACCAGCGCGCCGGGCGAAACGGCGCGCCTGATGTTGGCCCGGTTCAACTGCACGGGCTGTCACGACCGCGACGGGGCCGGGGGATTGCCTTCTGCACTCGTGGCGAAAATGCTCGTCAATCAGTCCGAGCAGAATGCCGAGTCGGTGTCACCTCCGCCGCTCACTGGAATTGCCGGCAAGTTGCTCGGTCCGGCAATCCGGCAGGCACTCGATGGGAGTCAAAGGTCGCGCCCGTGGATGGCGCTGCAAATGCCCCGGTTCGATCGGGCCCAACTGGCGTCGCTGCCGGCGGCGCTGGCGGCAGCGGATGGATTGCCTCTGCGCGAAGTAGCATTTCGCCCTCCGGCCGACGAAGCGGTCGTCGCTGCCGGCCGAACGCTCGTCGGGGAAAAGGGATTCAGTTGTACGAAGTGCCACGACATGCTCGGCATTCCCTCGCTCGGCACCCGCGGCCCCGAACTGGCACGTGTTGCCGAGCGCGTCAATTACGATTGGTACCTGCGCTGGATGACCGATCCGCAGCGCCTGCAACCCGGGACGCGGATGCCGACAGTTTTTTTTGGGGGCAAGAGCGCCTACACGCACATTCTCGAAGGAGTTCCCGAGAAGCAGCGTCTGGCGATCTGGCAATATCTGCTCGTGTGCCGGAACCTGCCGTATCCCGAGGGGCTGCGGCCGCCTCAGAAACTGCGCTTTCCCGATACGAGCGCAGTCCAGATGGTCCGCACGTTTCTCCCCGAGACGAGCGCTCGCGGCATCGCTCTGCGCAGTCCCGACCAGTTGCACCTGGCGTTCGATGCGCAGAATTGCCGGCTCAGTTATGCCTGGTCGGGCGAGTTCCTCGACATGCGGCCGGTCTGGGAAGGGCGCGGCGGGAATCAGGCCGGCATCGAGGGTACGCGGTTCTGGACGGCACCGGCCGGGTTTCCGTGGGAGGTCACTTCCTCGGCCAGTCCGATTCCCGACTTTTCGAACCGCGGCAGCGACACGTCGCTCGGCGCCGTCGCGCCGCAGGACGGCAAGCTCTATCCTACGCGGGTCGATTTTCGATCAGTCCATACGAAGCCGGACAGAACGATCTTCGAGTATGAGCTCGATGTGGGAGAAGAACGAAAGGCCATTTTTACTGAAACGGTTTCGACGTTCCGACAGCCGCTGGCGGTCGGAGTGCGGCGACGTGCGGAAGTGGCTCTTCCCAGCGGGCATTTCAACTGGTTGAACGTCAGCGACGCCGATCAACCGCCGGCCTGGGGAGCCGGATCAAAACAGCCGGGCACGCTGGAC